>Ga0210400_10001112_pt1 | contig 27420 bp, 28 predicted proteins | sample IncBWH26MmetaG_FD_155456 | JGI IMG/M metagenome (GOLD analysis project Ga0210400, IMG submission 155456) | Forest soil microbial communities from Barre Woods Harvard Forest LTER site, Petersham, Massachusetts, United States - Inc-BW-H-26-M | ecosystem: Environmental > Terrestrial > Soil >... | reverse complement strand
TGCTGGGCGTTCAGCCCGGCGGCGCAACTGGCCGCTGCCGCGGCGCCGAAGAGAGGCGCGATGCTGTGGGTGCTCCAATGGCTCTCGGCTTCGAATTGCTGGCCGCCCAGGGTCATCGTGACGCGGGTGCCAATGTCGTAGCCCAGCGTGACGGCGCGGATGAAGTGCGTCCCGTTGATGTGAAACTGTTCGCCGGCGGCCAGAGCGGCCGGAACCACGGCACAGCCGGGGTGCGATTGAGAGGGCGAGTGAGAATCGTCGGTTTCATCGGAGTGGGCGAGCACGCCATTGATCATCGCGGCTTCGATGGCTCCGCGAGACACTTTTGACGCAACGACGGTGGAGGTTTCGTCGCCGCCATAGGCCTGGGCAAATTCCAGCGCGCGTTTGCCCGGAAGCAAGGTCGAGCCGGAAATCATTGCCGCCAGCGTGTCTAGGATGTGGTGCTTTGCCTTCTCGGTGATCTCGTCGGGCAGTGTGCGGCCGGCGGCTTCGCTCATATAAGTGCTGAGCGGATTCATGACGGCACCAGAGGATTTCGCGGATTTGTCTTGTCCGTCTGCATTCAATGCGAAGAGGGAGGGAGAAGGGAATGCCGCGGCGCCGATCGCGAATCCCGCCAATTCCAAGACATTGCGGCGGGAGAGCCTGCGTGGTTTACGGCCGGTATTATCGGTGCGCTTTGATTTCATGTGAATCGGCAAACTCGCCCCCGGACATTCGGCTTACTTATGAAATCCACGAAACTTTCGTCAGTTTGCGCTGACTTGCTTTGCGATTGCTTCACCCAACTCTTGCGTCGAAGAGGTCCCACCGATATCCGGCGTGCGAACTTTGGATTGGGCCAGAATTGCAGCGATGGCGCGCTCGACGGAGTCGGCAGCTTCGTTGGCACCGAAATGACGCAGCATCATCGCCCCGGACCAGATCTGTCCGATGGGATTGGCAATTCCTTTGCCCGCGATATCCGGTGCGGAGCCGTGAACGGGCTCGAACATGGAAGGGAAGTCTCTTTCAGGATTGAGATTCGCCGAGGGAGCAATTCCGATGGAACCCACAACCGCGGGGCCGAGATCGGACAAGATGTCGCCAAACAGGTTGGAGCCCACCACGACATCGAACCAATCCGGGTGGCGGACGAAGTGAGCGGAAAGAATGTCGATGTGATACTGGTCCGTTCGAATGTCCGGATATTTGACGGCCATCTCGCGGAAGCACTCATCCCAAAAGGGCATGGTGTGGATGATGCCGTTCGATTTGGTGGCTGAGGTGACATGTTTGTTTCGTCCGCGGGCCAGTTCAAACGCGAAACGCAGCACACGATTCACGCCGCGACGCGTGAATACAGCCTGCTGCACGGCCATCTCCTCATCCGTACCCTGATAAATTCGCCCACCGATATTCGAATACTCGCCCTCGACATTCTCGCGAACGATCGTGAAGTTAATCTGGCCGGGCTTCCAGTTTTTCAGGGGTGAATCGATGCCCTCGAACAGGCGGACGGGACGAAGATTGACGTACTGCCGGAACGTTCGGCGGATGGGAATCAACAGGCCCCAGAGGGAAACGTGGTCAGGAACGCTTGGGTACCCCACCGCGCCAAGAAAGATGGCATCGAACGGCCGCAGTTGATCGAGGCCGTCGTCCGGCATCATCTTGCCGGTGCGCGCGTAGGTCTCACAACTCCAGTCGAAGGGGCGCCAGTTGAAACCAAAGCCGAAGCGCTCTCCCGCAGCTTCCAGAACGCGGATGCCTTCAGGAACGACTTCCTTGCCGATTCCATCGCCTGCAATCACCGCAATGTTGAACATTTTCATCGGTCGTTGCTCACCCTGCATTCGCGGACAGGAGTGGCGACAAAGCCGACATGTCGGCGGCCGATTCCAGTGTCCGGACGAACGCAATTATTTTTTCAGTTTTGTCCTGCGGCCAATCAGCATACTCCGCGCAGCCGCGGAATTTCACCGCTGCTTCGTCAAAAGTCATCGGATTGGCGGGGCTGCCTTTTCCGAAAGCGGCCTGCCCCGTAATCACTTTGCCGTCTTTCAACGTGATTTTCAGCAGGGAAGTCATTTTGTCGAAGCCGGCGCTTTCCGCCCCGGGATCCACGTAGAAATTAACTTTGCGCATCATCGCCTGAACGTCGGGGCGGCGTACCACTGTATCGGAAAACTGGCCGAGGCCGGCTTTGCGTTCGAGCAGGAGAATCGCCATGCAGAATTCCATGCTGAATTTTGCTTCGAGCCCGGTCTTGGGATCGTGATGGAGAAGCGTTGTGGTCATATTGTGATTGGCGCCCACGTCGACTTTCTCCACTTGCGAAGCCCCGACATTATTTACCTGAATCAGTCGCGCCAGCTCCGTCATTGCAGGATGGGTGAGAGAGCCGGACGGATACGGCTTCAAGGAAACTCCAGGCGAGGCAAAGGTCCAGGGATTTCCCAACCGATCCTTGATTGCAGCGGGATCGTACGAGCCGCCCGCTGCGTGGAAGAAGCCGCGATCCGCTTCCAGAATCTGCTCCGCTGCAGTCCAACCGAGCGCCACGAGTTCGGCGGAAACAAGGCCACTCTCTGCCGCATGCCCCGCCTGATACGGCTTGGTCATGGTGCCGAAATTCTCGCGTAGACCTCCGGAGTTGCTGGCCGCGAGACCGAAAGTTTTCAGTGTTTTCGAGAGGTCAAAATTCAGGAGCCTGGAGCAGGCGGCCGCGGAGCCGAATGGCCCGCAAGTTCCACTCGTGTGGAAGCCATCCTCATAATGCCGTGGCGCAATCGCCTCCGCGATTTTGCATTCGACTTCAACCCCCAGATGATAGGCAAGCATCCATTCCTTGCCGCTGATCTTGCGTTGCTCGGCAAGAGCAAAAATTGCCGGCAGCACCGGGACGGTCGGATGCATCAACAATCCGTAAACGCGATCCTTGGCCGCGGCCAATTGGGTATCGTCGAAATCATCGGCATGAATCGAAACGCCGTTGACGAGCGCGGCAAATCGCGGGGAGGTCTTCTGGGCGGTGCCAATGATGGTGGCTTTGCCGAGACAGGCACCGGATTGCTCGACGAATTTGCGAGAGATCGGGCCGCTCTCCGCTCGCGAACCGGCAAGCGCCAATCCCAGTCCGTCGAGGATGGACTTTTTACCAAGTTCAATTACGTTGGCCGGAATGTCTTCGTACTTCGTCCGAACGACAAAATCGCCAACGTATTTGGTTAGGCCGGAGGTTTTTGGAAAATCGCCCGGGTCGGGATTTGCCTCTCCGTTCGCCGTGTTCGCGAAAACGGAGGCGCCAATTATTCCGAGAGAAGTCTTGCCGAAATCACGGCGTCGCATAATTCACCGGGAGGCCAGGCAATTTATGGCTGAATGTCATACACGCGAACTTCGGCTTCCTTGCCGGCATGATGGGGAACGGCGAGATAGTAGCGATTGAGCTCAGGCACCAGAATCCCGGTCTTCGCGCGAAACGCGCCTGGAACTTTGGCAAGAAGCGCATAGTGATCCGCATCCTTTTGCTCAAACACGTCGAGGAAACCGTCACCCGCAAGATAGATTCGCTTGTGCTGCGCGTCATAAGCGGCATCGTCCACCATGCCGACAGCCGGAAGGTCCGCGATGACTTTTCCATCGTCTGAATTCAGGACAATCAACTTTCCCGGATTGCGAGTAACCACGAACAGCCGGTGATTGGCCTCATCAAAGGCCATGGCGACGTTGAGTTTATCACCAGCGGGCAGGGGCCATTTCGCGCTTAGTTCGGATTTGTTGCGATCCATAACTCCAACGGCACTCTGGCCGGTGATATTGATGAACATTCGCGGGCCGGACTTCTCGAGCAGGATCGCTTCCACGTGATCGGATGGGATCTTGATGTCGCGCAGCTTCTTTGCGTTGTTCGTGTCAATCACGCTAATCAGCGAGTAGGGCGTTTTCGCTTCGCGGCCTCCGTTCACGACGTACAGGTGGGAGGTCGCGGCGTCGTAGGCGATGGAGTCCGCATCGATGGCAACTTTGACTTCGCCCAGCGGCTTGTAGCCGTCGCTGTCATAGACCTTCACGGCAGACGCGTCGCCCTCGACAACGAACAGTTTCTTTAAATCCTTGCGAAAGAGAATCGCGTGCGGCGCCTTGATCTCCTGCATCGTGTGGAGGCGCTGGTTCGATTTTGAGTCCAGAATCTCGAGCTTGTCGTTCTCCTCCGCGGTGAGGAACAAGCGGTGGCCATCCAGGTCAACGGCAAAATGGTCAAAATCTCCATCTTTGAGCCCCGGCAAGGGAATGGTCGCCACAAGCTTCAAAGGCGTTTTGTCCTGCGCCGCCGCGAGGAAGGGCAGGGACATCAACAAGGTGAACAGGACTGAGAGAGTGCGCTTCATGCGTTCCGCTCCGAAGAAATAAAGTGAACCGCTCCTAAAGGAAAACCAGGACCAGCAAAACCACGCGGATGCTACGTCACACCAGAGGGTGCGTCAACGCCAGTCCGCGCTTGCTTCGGAGAGATGAGGCGCGGGGAATGAGAGATACCCAGCATTTGAAAGGGATTTTCGACGCGATACGGCGAGGCGGCTAAATAGAAATTAATGTTGCCTTAAGTTCGAATCGGCACCGATAGATATTATGCTTTGTCGTGCCGGATGCTGCTCGCAGCCCGAGCCCGGCAATCATGCGTTAGAAAATTACGATTGACTCTACCTTCGGGGGAAAAGATGAAGAGAACGATTGCGATGCTGATCGTGACCTGCGGTCTTCTGGCCGTGAAAACGCCAAGCCAGGAGGCCGCGCCGCTGAAATTGGCGCAGACTTACAAACTTCCTGCCGATGTGAAGGGTAATTTCGACCATTTCGCAATCGATCTGGCGGGCAACCGATTGTTCGCCACTCCGGAAGCTTACAAGGCGGTGCTGGTATTCGATCTCAAGACGGGGAACCTGATTCACAAAATCACCGGAATCGAAAAGCCGCACGCGATTCTGTTTCGAGAGGACCTGAAGCGGCTCTATGTTACCGATGGCGAGGCCGGCGACGTGAAAATCGTGGACAGCGACAGCTACAAGATTCTTTCCAGCGTCAAGCTTCTGGAGGATGCGGACTCGATCGGCTACGATTCCGCCACCAAGCTTCTATACGTTGACAATGGCGGCGGGGACGTTCATCAGACCTATTCCATGTTGAGTGTGGTGGACACCACTGCGGGGAAGAAGGTAGTTGACATTAAAGTCGACGGCGACACGCTGGAGGCCATGGCGCTGGAGAAGTCCAGCTCTCGAATTTATCTGAACAACAAGGCCAAGAGCCAGGTGGACGTGATTGATCGCGAAAAGCGCACGTTGATTGCGAGCTGGCCGATCACCCTTGCCAAAACCAACGTGGCCATGGCTTACGATGAAGCGAATCATCGGCTGTTCATCGCCTGCCGCAGCGGAGGGATAGTTGTGCTCGACACCCAATCCGGCAAGGAACTTTCCGTCCTGCCAATCACCAAGGGAGTAGACGATCTCGTGTTTGACGCTGCGAGCAAGCGCCTTTACGCCTCTTGCGATGGCGATGTATCGGTCTATCAACAGAACTCCCCGGACAGTTACAAACTGCTCGGCAAAGTGCCGACAGGCGCGCTTGCCCGGACGGCGCTTCTGGTGCCGCAACTGAACCAGTATTTTGTTGCTGTGCCACAGCACGGAACCACAAACGCCGAAATTTTGGTATTCGAGGTTCGCTAGCACCTCGAACCAGCCGAGGATGGGTGGGCGGTCCGCCCGCGCCCACCCGCCTCGGCCCTTCTACTTTCTCCGCAGCACACGCAATCCCGATCGCACTTAACTTTCAGGCAGAAATTGTTCGAAAGCAATTTTGGAGGAACTCATGAATAGGTCAAGGTACCTTGCGGCGGGTCTGCTGGCGCTGATTGTAAGTGTCAACGCTGTGCACGCGCAGACAGCCGGTGTCGTCGCCATCCGCGCGGGACACTTGTTCGACAGCAAGTCCGGCAAGATGCAGGACAATCAGATCGTGCTTGTAAAGGATGACAAGATTACCGCCGTCGGGCCCGCCGACGCGGTGCAGATTCCCGCCGACGCGCAGGTGATTGATCTGAGCAAATCCACCGTGCTTCCAGGACTGATCGACGGGCACACACACGTATTTGGCTTCGGCCTTGACGGCATCAAGCCGGGTGGGCCGCCGTTCGCCAGTCCGATCAACGATACGCGCGAATACCGGACCCTTCTGGCTCTTGCGAATGCGCAGAAAGATCTTCGCGCGGGATTCACCACTCTGCGTGATTTGATGAGCCACGGCGGCGGCTACGCGGACGTAGACATCAAGAAAGCAATCAACCGCGGCTATTTTCAGGGACCGCGGATGCAGGTTTCCACGATGGGGCTGGTTGCAACCGGCGAGGGCATGCTGGGATCGCCTGAGGTGAATTTGCCGAGAAATTATCAGACGGTGGATGGACCGTGGGCCGCGCGGCAAGCTGTCCGCGAGCAGATCCACTATGGAGCGGACTGGATCAAGTTTCATTCCACCGCCGATTACGAATTTGAGCCCAACGGCGAACTGAACAGCGATCCGACCTTCACGAAAGAGGAAGTGTTCGCCATAGTAGATGAAGCTCATCGCCATGGGAAAAAGGCGGCCTGCCACGCGTTCGGGGGCGAAGGGTTGCGGAACTGCGTCGAAGCAGGCGCGGACACGATTGAGCACGCCATCGAACTCGATGAAGCCACGGCGGAGCAAATCAAAAAGAAAGGCATCTACCTGGAGCTCACGGCCTATCACTATTCGCTGAGCGACTACACCGCTCGGGATGCCAAGTCCACCGGTGGAAAATACAGCTTGCAGGCATTACGCGAAAAAAGCGGCCGCCTGGCAATTTCCAAGGGGTTGAAAATATCTTTTGGCAGTGGAGTCGGCCCGTTTCCCCATGGCACGCAAGCCGCCGAGTTTGCGTACCTGGTGAAGTACGGAATGTCACCGAGCCAGGCCATCCAGGCGGCGACCAGCGTGGCGGCGGAAATGATGGGATGGCAGGATCGCGTCGGCTCAATCGAAAAAGGCAAGTTTGCCGACATCATCGCCGTCTCCGGCGATCCCCTAAAGGACATTACCGAACTCGAGCGGGTTAAATTCGTGATGAAGGGCGGCCAGGTTGTCCGGGACGATTCGAAATAATCCGAGTCGCGCGGGGCGGGTATTTTCGCGCTGACTAGTGCTATGATGCCCGCCTGCTATCCAGTTTAGGAACGTTTGCTTATGCGCATTCTGCTGGTCGAAGACGAACGGAAGGTGGCCAGTTTCATCGCGCGCGCGCTGCGCGAAAACTCCTATGCCGTGGATATTGCGGAGAGCGGCGAGAAGGCGCTGGAACTCACGACGGACGTAACTTACGACGCCATTCTCCTGGATGTGCGCCTGCCGGGCATGAGCGGCATTCAAGTGTGCCGTGAATTGCGCCAGCAGGGAATGGAAGCGCCGGTGCTGATGCTGACCGCTCGCGGTTTAGTCGAGCAGCGCGTGGAAGGCCTCGACGCCGGAGCGGACGACTATCTCACCAAACCATTTGTCCTCGCGGAGCTTCTCGCGCGTGTGCGTGCTCTCGTGCGGCGCGGCCTGCATAGCGGCAATGCCAAGCTGCACTATGCCGACCTGGAGCTCGACCGGCACCGCCGCAGGGCCACCCGGGGGAAAATGGCTGTGCCCCTGACCTCCAAGGAATTTGCGTTGCTTGAGCTGTTCCTGTTGCACGCTCCGGATTTAGTGACGCGTAGTGAGATCGTTGAGCACGTCTGGGATCGCCATTTCGACAGTGAAACCAATCTTGTTGAGGTGTATGTAAATCGCCTCCGCCAGAAGGTCGATCAGAATCGCCCTGTAAAGCTGATCCACACTGTCAGAGGCATCGGCTACCGCCTCGGGGTCGTGGAGCCGTGAAAACCAAGTCTCTTCGCTTCCGGATGATGGTGCTGTTCTGCAGCATCGTGAGTGTGATGCTTGTGGCGTCTTACCTGGCGTTCTGGGGACTGCTGGCTCACGAAATCCCCTCCCAGCTTAATCACCAGTTGCAGGAGACCGGCCGGCTGCTGATCGCCGACGTGGCGGCGGAACCGGAGGCGCATGATATTGAGCGCCTGGATATCCCAGGAGAATTTTTCGAATTGCTCGATGCGAACGGCCGTGTACTGCAACAATCGAGGAATCTGCCCACGGCGATCAGCTTGCTGCCTTTCGATTCCAACGCCACTCATTCCGCATACCAGGTGGCCAATATTGGCGGAGAGCAGTCGGTCCGCGTGGCGATAATCCCGTTTGAACAGGCCAACCAGAAGCGGTTTTTGGCCGTGGCCATTCCCACTTTCGGGACCAACCGGGTGCTCGACACTTTCGGGCGGATCGTGCTGATTTTGTTCCCTATCAGTTTGCTGCTCACGGCCGGAATATCCATGATTTACGTTGGCCGAAGCCTTGCGCCGATCACGGATCTGACGCAGCACGCCGCTTCCATGGCGCGGCGCGTAACGCAAAGCCAGGGATTCTGGGAGCCGCTGCCGGTCACCACCCCGCATGATGAATTGGGCCAACTGGCGGAAACTTTCAATGACCTTTTTCGCGGAGTGGATTCCGCCGTCCGTCAGTTGCGCCAGTTCGTTACAGACGCGTCGCACGAATTGCGGACACCCATCGCGGTTCTGCACGGAGAAACGGAACTTCTGCTTTCCAAGCCAAGAACGGCCGAGGAATACCAGAAAACGCTTGCTATCTTTGATGACGAACTGAAAAAGCTGACGCGCATGGTGGAGGGACTGTTTACGCTTTCGATCGCCGATGCCGGGCAATTGCACCTGGAGTCCGAACCGCTGTATATCAACGAAGTTTTGGAAGAGGCGTGCGCGCTGGTTTCCTCGCGGGCGCGGAAAAAGGGAATTGCGATCCTGCGGCAGTTGGACCAGGAATTTCCCTACACCGGCGACGAAGCTTTCTTGCATCAGCTTTTCTTGATTTTTCTGGACAACGCGATTAAGTATTCGCCGGGGAAAAGCGTGATTCATGTGACCCTGGAGCAAGCGAACAGCACGATCCGCGTGTGCTTTCAGGACCACGGCATCGGTATCGCGCCGGAACATCTGCCTTTCATTTTCGAGCGATTTTACCGGGCCGCGCCCTCCAGCACAGGGGATTCTCAAAGCGGCGGGCTGGGTTTAGCCATCGCCCAGGCGATCGCGAGGGCGCATGGCGGGGCCATTGAATGCATCAGCAAAGTGGGTGTCGGCTCAAGTTTTACTGTAGTTCTCCCCTTGGTTCCTGTGAGCAAAATTGAGGCCCCGGAGCCATCTAAACAGAAATTAATCATGGGTTAAGGCATCCGCGGCTCCTATGCACTAGGCTCCGCCCAACGTGGAGGTGGGTCTGTGTTCTCTCAAAAAACCGCTAGCTCGCATTCGTTTGGCCGCATGACCGCTGTTTTTCTGATGTTCGCTATCTTCTTTTCCGTACCGACTCTAGCGCAGGTGGCGGGGGGAAGGCTCTCCGGAACGGTAACCGACCCCTCGGGCTCCGGAATTCCGGATGCAAAGCTGGTCATCAAGAACGTTGCGACGGGCGTCGAACGCACGGCTACCACCAACGCGGATGGCTATTACACCACAGTGAACTTGCTGCCCGGGTCGTACCAGATTTCCATTACCGCGACTGGCTTCAATTCGGAAACCCGCCACGGAGTAACCATGTCGGTTGGCGCGCAGCTCACCATCGATCTCACCTTGCGTGTCGGAACGGTCTCCAACAAAGTCGAGGTCACCGCGGCGGTTCCTGATGTTCAGCTTACGAGTTCCGATATCAGCGCGGTCGTTACCGCGAATACAGTGCGTGAACTTCCCCTGAACGGCCGCAGCTGGACGGACTTGGCGGCTCTGCAGCCTGGCGTGGAAACCATCCAGACGCAGCCGAGTTTTGCCACTGGCTCGGATCGTGGCAATCGTGGGTTTGGGCAGCAGCTCACGATCTCTGGCGCTCGCCCGCAGCAAAACAATTACCGGCTCGACGGCGTGAGCCTGAACGACTATGCCAACGGTTCTCCCGGAAGTGTGCTGGGCGGCAATCTTGGCGTTGATGCGATTCAGGAGTTTTCCGTCCTGACCAGCAATTATTCGGCGGAATACGGGAAAACGTCCGGCGGTGTGGTCAACGCGATCACTCGCTCGGGTACCAATGATTTCCACGGTACCGCCTACGAATTTCTCAGGAATAGTGCCTTGGACGCGCGCAACTATTTTGAGGACCCCGCACTAGGCAAGGCATCTTTTAAGAGAAATCAATTTGGTGGAGGTATTGGCGGACCCATTGTAAAGAACAAAACCTTCTTTTTCGCAGACTACGAAGGAATCCGTCAATCCAAGGGGATTCCCAACAAACTTACCGTTCCGTCACCGGAGGCGCGTGCCGGCAACCTCACCTCGGGCATGGTCACGGTGGATCCTGCGGTTCAGAAATATCTGGCCCTGTACCCGATTCCGGCATCCTGTGGAATGGACACATGCACGTTTATTTATAACGGAAAACAAATAGTGAACGAAAACTTCGTGACCACAAGAATTGACCATAGATTCTCCGATAATGACAGCTTGTTCGGAACCTACTTGTACGATCGCACGCCTTACAGTTCACCCGACTCGTTCGGAAATGTGGGCCTGGGTACGCTCTCCTCAAGGCAGATTGTTGCAGTCGAAGAGACTCACAACTTCACTCCTACTTTTGTAAACGCGATTCGATTTGGGTATAACCACGAACGTGTCGACAACGATGCCAGTGTGAGCGCGCTGAACCCGGCCGCGATGGACACCTCCCTCGGAGCGTTCGCCGGCAGAAACGCTGCAGTGGTTAATGTCACGGGGCTCAGTTCCATGACCGGCGGAGTGGGTGGCCTTCCTACATACCTGTATCGCTGGAACTCTTTTCAAGGCTATGACGACGCCTTCTTAAGTCGCGGCAAGCATTCCATCAAATTCGGCGGGGCATTCGAGAAAATGCTGTTACAGGTGACAGCGCTCACCGACGCCAATGGAATCTGGTTTTTTGGGGATCTTCCCAGTTTCCTGAAGAATAGTCCAACCAAGTTCCAGGGCGGAATCGCAAGTTCTCTCACCCCTCGGAACCTGCGCCAGTCCATCTTTGGCGGCTACGTTCAGGATGATTGGCGCTGGAAATCGAATCTGACGTTAAATCTAGGCCTGCGGTATGAAATGACTACCGTCCCCACAGAAACTGACGGCAAGATTGCCAACCTCCGCAACCTGACCGATCCTCTCCCCGTTTGCGGCACCGTAGTCGCGGGAGGTTGCTCCGGCACCGGGCCTTTCTTCTACAATCCCACCTATCACAATTTCGAACCGCGTCTCGGTTTCGCCTGGGATCCACTCAAGACCGGAAAGCTCGCCGTCCGCGGTGGCGCCGGTCTTTTCGACGTACTCCCCCTCCCGTACCAATTCATCCTTCTCACTACTCAGGCGGCTCCCTACTTTCAATACACCTCGTTGAAGGTTGGGGCAACTGTTCCACCGGGCTGTCCGTCGGGTACCACTCTCACGTTTCCCCTTGTCGACACTTGTCTGATAAGCCCGAACAAGTTGCGTTCCACCTACGTCGAATCTCACCCCAACCGTAACTACGTCACTCAATGGAATCTCAACCTCCAATACCAACTCACATCTAATCTGGCGGCCATGGTCGCTTACGTCGGCTCTCGCGGCGTGCATCAACCTTTCCGCGTCGACGAAGCCAACCTGGTTCTCCCCACCAAAACATCCACCGGCTATGTTTGGCCGTATATCACTGATCCCACCGATCCCAATTATGGTGGACCAGTGGACCCGCTGAATACTCACTTCGGCTCGATCCGGGGAATGTTTTATCAAGGCCGCTCCTATTTCAATGCCCTCGAACTGCAACTGGCGAAGCGCATGAGCCACGGGTTTCAAGTTCAGGGCACGTTTACCTGGGGCAAGACCATGGACACGAGTTCGGCCACAGTCGCGGGGGATGCGTTCGGAAATTCGATTTCCAGCCTGAATTGGTTCGACATGAGATTGACTCGCGGCCTAGCCGACTACAACGTGGGACGCACATTTGTGGTGAACGGCACATGGGATATGCCAGCTCCAAAATCCTGGACGGGTCCTGCACATTGGCTGGCAAGCGGATGGGAACTCGGCATCATCTTTACAGCCAGCGATGGTGTGCCGTTTACTCCCACCTACGGGACAGGAAACGATCCCGCCAACACAAACAGCAGCGACGATTTCGCGTTTCCCAATCGGTTGAGGGGCCCGGGATGTGGAACGGCCGTAAATCCGGGAAATCCGATCAACTACATCAAGTCACAATGTTTCCAGCTTCCCACTGCCCCGGATGTGGCTTTCTGGAATGCCAATTGCACCCCCAATCCGCCGAATCTCGGCGCGATCGGGAATCCAAACATTCCACCAACCTCTCTGTCAGGAGCGCCTCTGCCTCCATTGGTTTGCTTTAACCTAAGGGGCAACTCTGGCAGAAACAGCCTCATCGGTCCGGGCATCGCAAGCCTCGATTTCTCCGTGTTCAAGAACATACCTATTAAGAAAATATCCGAGGCCTTTAACCTTCAGTTTCGCGTTGAGATGTTTAACATCGTCAATCATCCCAACTTTGCTCCTCCAGGACCTGGCGATGGCAACACGGATATTTATACGGCAGATGGTTCTCCTCTGACCAACGGCGCACAGTTTAGCGCCGGGACTACCGCAGGTCAGTTGGTTCGAACTACGATTCCGGAGCGACAGATTCAGTTCGCGCTTAAAGCCACGTTTTAATTGACGCTGGCCGACGGGTAAAGCATCGGCTCGGACCACCCAGGACGGATACAAGGACGTCTACGTCCTGGGGATTCCGAGGTCGCAGATCAATCCAACATCGGTGGAGGCTCTTTTATGGCGGTTTCACGTCTGCAACTGACTTTTTGGAGTGCGGTGATTCTTTGCTCCGGACTGGCAGCGGCTGGCCGGCCTGACGGCGGCTACCATCTCCTGAAGAAATATGATCTCGGGGCTGCGCCCGGCGGTAAGGAGTATTGGGATTACATCACGTTTGATGCTTCTAGCCGGCGCTTGTACATCTCGCACAACACGGAAGTGAAGGTCGTGGATGCCGATAGCGGCGCGATTGTTGGCAGCATTGCGGACCTGAAGCGGGTGCACGGAATCGTGGTCCGGGAAGATCTTGGGCGAGGGTTTATTAGCGACGGGGGCGCGGATGAAGTTGTGGTGTTCGATCTTAAGACGCTGAAGCCGACCGGCCATATCAAGACCGGTGGGAATCCGGATTGCATCATTTACGATCCGGCTTCGAAGCACATCTTCACAATGAACGGGAAGACCAATGATGCGTCCGTGATCGATCCTGGTTCGTTGGCCGTGGTGGCTACGATACCGATAGGTGGGCGTCCCGAATACGCCGTTCCGGATGGCCACGGCATGATCTACGACAACGTCGAAGACAAAAACGAAGTGGTTGCCATCGATTCGAAGACCAACACGGTGAAGTCTCGTTGGCCGATTGCGCCCGCGGAAGAGGCCACGGCCATCGATCTGGATGTTGAGCATAACCGGCTATTCATCGGCGGCCGCAACAAATTGCTGGCGATCATGAATTTGGATACCGGCAAGGTGGTGCAGACTTTTCCGATCGGCGCGGGCGTGGACACTAATATTTTCGAACCGTCGAGCGGGTTGCTCTTCGTCGCCGCACGGGAGGGCACGCTGCACGTCTTTCACGAGGATTCTGCCGACAATTTCAGCGTGGTCGAAACCGTGAAGACGGAATTCGGCGCCCGCAATATGGCTCTTGATCCGAAAACTCACCAGCTTTTTATAGATAGTGCCGACTTCACCCCGGCTGCGGAGCCCAGTGCGGAGCAGCCGCACCCGCAGCCGACCCCTGTTTCAGGAACGTTTCGGTTGCTGGTCTACGGCCGCTAAAGCGGAATTCATCTGCAAGGAAGGGCGAATGCCATTCGGTTCTCGTGTCAGGATCATGGTGGTTGGGCTTGCGTCTCTCGGAGTGATGATTTGCGGACGTTCGTTCGCAGACGCAAGACCCGGGAAGGCTCCACAGCAGGCCGAGAGTCGCCAGGCGGCCACGCTCGATTTCGAAACTTATCGCACCCGGATCGAGCCAATTTTCCTGAAGCAGCGCGAAAACGGACCGCGCTGCTACGATTGTCACTCCACCCTGAGCACTCGCCTTCGCCTTGAGCAGTTATCAGCAGCGAATTCCTCATGGACCGAGGAGCAGTCTCGCAAGAATTTTGCTGTCGTATTGCAGTTGACTGCTCCTGGCGAACCGCTGAAGAGCCGATTGCTGTTGCATCCGCTTGCACCTGATGCGGGAGGCGATCCCGCGCACACCGGCGGCAAATTCTGGAAGACGCAGAGCGACCCGGAATGGCAAATGCTCGCCGGGTGGGTTCGCCACGCCACTGTCGCGCCGACGTCCGCCGAAAAAGCGTCGAATTCCAATAACACGGCCGGGGTTGATGTTGAGTTCTTTAAAAGCAGCGTTCAGCCCATCTTCCTTAAAGAGCGGCCGGGGCATGCCCGTTGCTACGGTTGCCATGCCGCCTCGAACAGGGTGTTTCATCTCGCGGCCTTATCACCGGGACTCACCGACTGGACGGAAGAGCAATCCCGCCAGAATTTTCTGAGTGCTTCGCAACTCGTGGAGCCGGGAAGGCCGCAATCCAGCAGGCTTTTGCTTCATCCACTCGCTCCCGAAGCGGGCGGCGACGCGTTTCATTCCGGCGGGCGACAATTTGCCTCGCAAGAAGATCCCGATTGGATCACTCTGGCGCAATGGGTGCGATCCGCCAAGGTCTCAGGTTCAACAGTTTCTGCTTCAGCGAAGGCAGCTCGAATTTATATCACCAACAGCGCCGGGAACACCGTGGACGTGATCGATTCTTCGACCAACCAAGTGGTGCAGGTGATTCACGGCATCGAATTACCTCATGGCGTCACTTTTTCTCCCGATGGGAAGCGCGTCTATATCAGCAACGAATCGGAATCCATCGTGGATGTGGTCGATCGGGAGTCGGCAAAAATATTGAAAAAGGTGGCTCTGAGCGGCCATCCCAATAATTTGACCATCACCAAGGATGGTGGCCGCGTTCTGGTTGGCATCCGGGAAGATCCCGGCTCGGTGGATGTGATTGACACCAAATCGCTGGAGCGAACAAAAAGCATTTCGGTTGACGGCAGCGTTCACAACGTTTTTGTCACGCCCGATGGCAAGTATGCCGTCAGCGGCTCTATTGAAAACAAAGCTGCTACCGTGATCGACCTGAATACGGAAAAAGCGGCATGGGAGATTAAATTCGACCGCTCCGTGCGGCCCATGGCATTCGAGGCGAATCCCGACGGGTCGACGCGCCGTATTTTTGTCCAATTGTCCGGATTCAATGGCTTCGCTGTCGTCGATTTTGACAGCCGAAAAGAAGTGGCTCGAATCACGCTGCCGGATCCGCCTGGCGGGTTCGGTACCGCGGAGGAGCGCCTGGGCACTCCATCGCACGGCATCGGCGTTGCCCCGGATGGAAAATCTCTGTGGGTCAACAGCACGGTGGCCAACGCGATTTTCAAATATTCTTTGCCCGAGCTTCAACTGGTGGGGTATTGCCCGCTGCCGGTGCAGCAACCCGTGAATCGGGCCGCAATCGGGGCAGTGCCCGAATGGATCACCTTTACGCCGGATAGTCAGCGCGTATATGACTCGAATTCGGGGGCGCGATCTGTTTCGGTGATCGACGCAAAAACTCTCAAGCTGATTGACGTCGTAAACGTCGGCGAAGTTCCCAAGCGGATCAATACGCTCACCCTGCCCTGAAAGTGGCCCTGAGGCCGAATTTCCACGATTCGCGTCGGCGCCTTTTATTATCACGGCTCCAACCAACAAAATCAGGGCGGGACTCTGTTCCCGTTCACCGGCACGATCACCGATCCCTTTTATCGAGTCGGAGGCGAGTTTCGATTCAAGTTTCGCAGCAAGTTTGAACTCTTTGCTGTCGGGTTGCAGGCTCACGACGACAACCACCTGGTGGACACCGCGGCGGGCACCATTACAAAAACGAATGCGGCCACCTCAACCGGCGGATTTGTGGTTGCCAACTACTGGATCTTTCCCTGGCTGATCGGCGACGTTCGCTATGACTTCGTGAACTCGCCGTCGGATTTTGTGAACGGCGTTTCCGAAGCTCAGACGCGCAACCGGTTTAGTCCGGGCTATCAGATTCTGGTGCGCGCCAACATCAAGATCGTCGGAGAATACCAGCGTCACTGGGGCGTCCCGTACCAGAACGCTGCCGGAGCCACGCTCTTCTACCGTCCGAACACCTTCGTGACCGGCATCGACTACTCGTTCTAGTCCCAGCGCATTAGCCGAACGACGATTTTAAGAAAACTTAGAAGCAAAAGGATACTCAAATGAAACTTCAGAAATTGAGTGCAAAAGCTGTGCTGTTGAGTCTGGCTGTCTCGCTCTCGGCGGTCTCCAGCCTGGCCGGCGACATAAAAGGCAAAGTCAGCGTCCAGGGCCTGAAGTCTGCCGCAAACATCGCGGTTTACGTGGATACCATCCCGGACAAGAAATTCGATCCGCCGTCACAGCACGTGGTTGTCGATCAGAAGAAAATGGAGTTCATTCCGCGGGTGGCGGTTGTTGTGCAAGGCACGACGGTTGACTTCACAAATAGCGATCCCGTCGGACATAACGTTTACTGGCCCTCCATCAGCGGCAACAAGAAACTTACTCACAACCTGGGTACCTGGCCGAAGGGAGATAAAAAGTCTTTCCAGTTCAATGACCCCGGCATGGCATCCCTGCTCTGCAATGTCCACCCGGAGATGTCCGGCTATGTCGTCGTGGCCAGCACTCCCTACTTCGCCGTTACGGACAAGGACGGCAATTATAAAATCAAGAATGTCCCTGCCGGAAAATACACCCTTAAAACCTGGAGCGAGGACGGCAAGCCCGCCACGCAAACCATTGAAGTAACCGCGAGCGGGGCGACCGCCGATTTGACCGTGAAGAAGTAACATGCGCGGGACTCGAACCTGCCGAACGTCCGAGTCCCCGCTTTCCCAAGCGAATTTTGTCAGTCACGATCGCTGCGCAAGAGTGGATGCTTGATCCTAAGTCGAAAAAGCGAGTGAGGGGCTGATGCCAGACGAAAATGTGGAACGGGACGCAAATCGCGAACTGGTGGCACTGAATCGCCGGAAGTTTTTCATCAAGCTGGGTGCAGGGTCTCTGGCGATCGCCGGCGTGGGTGCCGCTTCTTTTGCGGCACAGTATCTTTCTCCGAATGTGCTGTACGAATCAGTCTCAACGAAATTCTGAATCCGCAACTGAAGGCGCTGGAGAAGCAGTACTTCACTCAACTGAAGACCATCAACCAGGAAATCGCGAAGACCAGTTTCCCGTTCCCGTTTTATCTGAGCCGGGTGGTGGGGCTCGATCCCTCGCAACAAGTCGAAGCCGATACGCGGGGGCTGGAGTTCAGGCGTTTTCGCGACCGCATAACCCTGAAAGCGACAGGGAATTACAACGCCGCGTATGACTCCCGGCAGTTCACGCGAAACGAGCGGGCGGCGCGGACGTTTCGCGACGTCTTTCTTCCCATTCTTCAGGTAATCACGCGGAATATTCCGCCGGACGTGGACTGCGACTCGATCGGTATCGAAGGAGGGCCGGGCAAAATTTGGATTTGTGGAATATGACCCACCGGCCTTTGTAGTGGTAAGCAGGCAGATGGTGCTGCAGATGACGCTGAAGAACACGGCGAGGTTCGACCCGGAAAAATCCTCGATTTACAAAAGAGCCGCGCAAACATTTGACCTGTTTGTCGCGCCAAAGATGAAGGACGTATTGGACCTGATTCCCAGCGATTTGCCGGTGGACTATTGCGATTTTTCTGTTGTGAATACGCTCAATTCCAATGCGGGCGGCAAAGAGCGGTCTGAGGCCATTGAATTTCTGCTTCCGAGGGATCTTGCGAGGAAATTCACCAATTCCGATATCACGAATCAGGAACTCCTGGACAAAGGCCAGGTGCTGATCAATGGAGTGCGAATTGCCCTGAATCTGCAGGCGGCGGAGTAGTCCCGCGGCGCCGGATTATTCCTGCGTTTCCGGCTCCACGGGGATCTCTGTTTGTTCCACACCGGCTTCTTTTTCCGCGCGCTTGGCAATTTTTCTCTGCTCGCGGCGCTCGGCTTTCTCGCGCTGCTTTTCCAATCGCTTCATTTCCTTCTGGCGTTTTTGGAATGTGATGGCCATAAAATCTCCTTAATCCTGCTCAACAGGTCGTACTTCGATGAAAATACCGCGAACTTTACCAGCGAGGTTCGCGGGGTTGGCGTGCGGCTTCGCGGTAATCTTCGTTCGAAAAACGCTCCCGGTTTCCGCCGCGGTTATCGAAGCGAGGCGCGCGCGTCGTTTCTTTGGGGCGCGCTTCATTGACTTTCAGGTTTCTGCCGCCGACTTGCTTACCATCCAGGCCCGCAATGGCCTTCGCGGCTTCGTCGTCGTTGGGCATTTCCACGAACGCAAAGCCCCGGGCGCGGCCGGTCTCGCGATCCTTCACCAGGTTTACGCGGCCCACCTGTCCGAACGGCTTGAACAGGTTGTTCAGCTCGTTTTCCGTCGTCTGAAAACTTAGATTTCCCACAAATAGACTCTTCATACTTGCTTCTCCTTGAAAGATTTGCGCTCGCCGGAATTTCTTGCCGGCGCGCGCATGTACTTCAACTCCCCATCAATATGAGCCCCGAATAAATATCTGAAACCTGCCGGAACGCGACGGGTGGCGGAGCTTGCGCAGCGCCTTGGCTTCAATCTGACGGATGCGCTCCCGCGTAACCGCAAAAACCTCGCCGACTTCTTCCAGCGTGTGCTGGCTGCCGTCGTCCAGGCCAAATCGCATGCGGATGATGCGCTCCTCGCGCGGAGTAAGGGTTCTCAGGATGGAGGCAATCTGGTCCTTCAGATTCAAGTCGATCGCCGCGTCAGAGGGCGACAACACGCCTTTGTCCTCGATGAAGTCGCCCAGGTGCGATTCGCCCTCGTCGCCGAGCGGCGTTTCAAACGACATCGGAAGTTGCGCAATTTTTTTCGTTTTGCGAACCGCGTCCACGGGAATGTCCATGCGCCGTGCGATTTCCTCGGAAGTCGGTTCGCGACCCAATTCCTGTACCAGTTGCTGGCTGGTGCGCACCTGCTTGTTGATCATTTCGATCATGTGCACGGGCACGCGGATGGTGCGGGCCTGGTCGGCGATGGCGCGGGTGATCGCCTGGCGGATCCACCAGGTGGCATAGGTGGAAAATTTGTATCCCCTGCGCCAGTCAAACTTGTCGGTGCCGCGCATCAGGCCGATGTTGCCCTCCTGGATTAGATCCAGGAACTGGAGCCCGCGATTGGTATATTTCTTGGCGATGGAAACCACCAGACGCAGATTCGCGGCGGTCAATTCGCTTTTGGCCTGTTGCGCTTCCGTTTCGCCGCGGTGAATCAGTATAAGCGCGCGCTTCAGCGTGCTGGCTCCCACTTCGCTTGACTCTTCGATCTCTTTTATTTTGGCGCGGCACGAGCGCAAATCCTTGCGGGCCTCCAGCGACACTTCGCCGTGGGCCGCTTTGACGCGGCGCTCCAGTCGAGCCGCCTCGCGCTCCAGGAACTCCAGCCGCTCGACCGTGTGCCGGAGGAGTTCGATCAACCGCTTGCGTTCGCGTTCCTTGAATTCAATGGAACGGACAAGCAACGACAGCTCCACTCGAGTTCGCGAGAGCCGCCACTTGGCCCGGCGAAAAGCGCGTTTCTCCGAGCCGGCGGTTCCCTCCAGTTTGGCGAGTTGCTTCACGCCGAGTTCGTGCAACTTGGAAATCTTGTCGATCGTTCGCAGTGTCTGCCGGGTCTTTTCTTCGATCTTCTCCTCGGTCAGGTCTTCTTCGTCAATCTGGACGATCTCTTTGATGGAGCGGTTCCCGGACCGCAACTCTTCTCCAACGGTGATCAGTGCCTTCAGCACGACGGGAGAGCGGGAAACGGTCTTCAGCACGCGGAGGCTTCCGCGCTCCAGACGCTTGGCAATGGTCACTTCCTGCTCGCGCGTCAACAGGGGTACGAGGCCCATCTCCCGCAAATACACGCGCACCGGATCACTGGTTTTTTCAGGAGGCGAGGCAGTCTGGTCCAGTTCCGCATCCTCGCTGGCTGAAGCTTCCGGGTGCGGACGGACATCCATCGGCTCGGCAACGTCAGGCGCGGCGTGCGCCAGCTTGGCATCGGAAGCGTCCTCGTAGAGCGAAATTCCTTCGCTCTCGAAAGCCGTGAAGGCGCTGTCAATCTCTTCTGTGGTGTGATCTTCCGCGGCGAACGCGTCGTTTACCTGATCATAGAGCAGGTAGCCTTGTTCCTTGCCCAGTTTGATGAGCAGCCGGACTTGATCTTGTTGTTCCTGAATTTCCCGTGACAATGGTTTCTCCCCTCATCCGCTGCCAGTTTGCCCGGGCGTTGTTTGCTGCACACGTTCACCCGGCAGGCACACCTGGACGAGGATTGGCTCACTTTGAATCATTCTGCGGATTGCAGCTGTGGCTACCTGCGCTGCGTTTGGTGGACGGGACTCCGGTGTCCCGATGCTCTTGGGTGCTGCGGCATTTGCAGCTCTAGGTTCAGATGTCTTCCATCATACACTACCTGCGTGTTTAGAGGTTGGGTTCGCTTGGGCCCCTCTGTAGCCGCGGGAGTTGGCGGCGGAGCCCCGCAAAGTGACTTTAGGGCTGAATCGCCCGTTGAGCTGATATCCGCCGTTTCACGTTTCGGAGCCCTTCTGCACCCCGTGGACCAGCTTTGCCGTTCCCGAGGTGAGAAGGGAAGTGCAGTGGATCCCGCAGGCTCTGCAATTCTCGATAGTAGTAAAGCGCACTGGGCCGTAGCCCATGAAATTGCAGACTCTTCAGAAAAGCGAGTTCCGCTTCGCTGGCAGCGCCGCTCATCGCTGGATTGCGAAGAAATTCCTTGAATCCCGGCTCCTCTTCCGCGTTGTGTAAGGCGTTCGTTTCGACAAAACGGAAACGCACAACTCGCGCCGCGGCTAGCCGTTTGCTCAAGAACACCTCCACGGCGAAGGTCTCCAACTCGATGTCCCAGGATTCAATCAGCGGATCAAGGAAAATGGAACAGTGCTCGGGGGGAATGTTGAATACGTCCGTCTCCAGAAACTCCAGGATATGCACTCGGAACTCTTGCTGGGATCGAAGCGCCAGCTTTCCGGCGCGCCGCAACCATTTTTCGTCATTCAGTCCGGCTCGCGCCACTCCCTTTGCAACAGCCAGCAGCGCCTGGCTCACCAACCGTTCGAGTTCTCCGAAAGCCTGCTGCTCAAAGATCTCGCGAACCCGGGTGCGCGTCCCGGAGTTGCTTTTCCTGAGGATCAATTCGCGCAGTTCCCGGAACAGCGGCGCGGGAATATCCGCCAGCTTTCTCTTCAGCTCTTCCAACCGCTGCGCTTGCGCCATCGCGGCGAGGTGCCCGGCGGGAAATTCCAGGAAGGCGTCCATCCTGTTGTAGAGGTCGGTTCGTTCAATTGCCGGCGGCGCCTTCTTCCGGGAGAGAAGCTGGGAGATGTAGGACTCCGTGACCTGCGCCGCGGCCGCCAGATCGCGTTGTTCGCGTTTCAGCTCCCGGAGCCTCTGCCGGATGATGAAGCTCATGTCCACGGACGCTTTCCTCCCGATTAACCAAAATAGTAAAGCCCAGTGTAGGCGAACTGAAATAACTTGACAAGAATTGTAAAGTAGCGCACGCTGGAGAAGTAATCCCAAGGCTGCCTTCAGGTGTGGAAACCCCGGCGGGGTTCCTGAAATACTCCCTTGCGCACGCACCGAAGGAGCTTCCCATGTTTGTCCGCAAAGTTTCCATGCGCTTGAAGTCCGAAGCCGGCTCTGAATTTATCAGCAAAATGGAGAACGAGATTATCCCCCTGCTTCGAAAGCAGCGGGGCTTTCTGGACGAGATGACCCTGCTGGCGCAAAGCGGCAAGGAAGTCTATGCCTACAGCTTCTGGGAAAGCAGCACCGACGCCGAGAATTACGAGAAGAACGAATTTGCCCGGGTTACGGGGATGCTCGCCGGCGTGATTGAAGGCTCGTTGCGCGTGCATACCTACACGGTTGCCAACTCGACTTTCCACAAGATGGCTTCCGCAGTCGCTTCCTGAGATCACCGACTTTTCTGAAGAGGGCAGGCGCCGAGCCTTTCCCAATTCTCTCTTCGCAGGTTCTCGGCAGAGGAGAAGAAATGCAGATTGCGATCTGGATTTTCGTGGGACTCGCAGCCGGATGGCTTGCGGGCAAAAGCCTGGAAGGGAAGGGTTTCGGAGTCTGGATGGATCTGACGCTGGGTGTCGCCGGGGCCGTGGTCGGCGGATTTTTGGCACGCTCGATCGGTTTTTCCGGCTACGGCGGAGTATTTGTTTCCACCTTTATGGCCCTGGGCTGCGCCGCACTCTTGACCATGCTTGTGGCAATGATGAACGGCAGAACTGTTCGCGCCAGGGTGTTCTGATTGGCGCCATCGCGCAGAAATGATTGCAACCTTTATCGGCACGAAGCCAGAAATGCATGAATCCAACATGATCCTGATTCGCGACGGCGCGCTCTTGCCGCCGGATTTTACGCTTGAAAGCGAAGCGTTTTTGCCCGGCTGGCGGATGGTCAAGAATTTTGATGGGTACACCTTGAATCGGAAGATCACTCAGGCGAATTGGAATTTTGTCCGGCTCACCGGGGAACACAAAGCCAGGGTGGTCGGCCGCGCCTATACAGTAACGCTCCGCAAGGGCATTGCCCGGATTTTGGGCGGGCTGCGCGGCAAAAAGTTCAATTCGCTGGAGATCACCGTGGTGGGCCTGAAACATTTTGTGGGTCTTGCCTTTCTCAGCATTTCGGCTAACCGGAGGCACATCCAGGGCGGGCTTCGGGTTACTCCGTAAGGATTCCAGATGTTCCGACCGTAGGCCGCAGGCCTTCGCCGGGAACGTCTGAAAACAGTGGCGGTTTAGCATTTGCAGCAAACCAGGAAAAGGAAACTCGGATGACAAAACTATATGTTGGCAATCTCTCTTTCAGCATGAATGACGAATCCTTGCAACAGATCTTCGTTGACAAGGGCTACCAGGTATCTTCGGCCCGGGTCATCACCGACCGGGAAACCGGACGCTCGCGCGGCTTCGGCTTTGTCGAGTTGGGCGGGAGCGACGATGCGACGAAGGCTATTGGTGAGTTAAACGGGCTTGATGTGGATGGCCGGCAACTCCAGGTGAACGAGGCGCGTCCCCAGGAATCACGCGGCGGCGGTGGAGGTGGTGGAGATCGCTCTGGTGGCCGCGGAGGCTATTCCGGCGGTCGTTCCGGTGGAAGCGGACGCCGCAACTATTAGAGCGGGCGAGCATTGCTTGCCGCTTTCGCGCCAATCGATTGGGAAATTCTGACGTTGTGTTGCGACCGTGTGTTGCTTTCCAAATGAACAGGAGGCAGTTTTGGAGAATCTGTCGGCAGGCCAGTACATCAAGCACTTTCAGTACGGTTGCGGGGTGATAACCGACTCAAAATCGGACCGCACGACCATTGATTTCGACACGCATGGAATCAAGATCTTCGTTACCAGCCTTATGGTCGTCGAGCTTGCCGAAGGCACGCCGCCAAAACGCCGGCGCGCCAAGCGTGCCAAGCCGACCAAGCCGGCTCCTACTCTGAACGCCCGCGTTTTCGTTCCCGGTGCCAAATGAGCGCCGGTATTCTGGTGCAGTACGTGGGGTTTCGCACAAACGAACTCTCGCGCGAGTACACATTCAATGTGCGCGGTGACGGGGCCGACCGCGAGTTCACGGTGAATATCGCCAACGAGGCGTTTGTCTCTCACCGTGCGCGCTATCAGGACGCGCCGGCCATTTGTGCCGAACGCCTCCAGGCGGAGCTGGCCGCCCACGAAAACCACCCCCTCGAAACGAAGTACGTCATTACCAGCGCGGAACTGGAAACTTATCGAGCCGCCCGGTCTCCAAAAGAGGGACAAAAACTCTGGAGCCGCAAGCCCCAGAACGAGTACTAGAAGTCGTAGATATCACCAAATCCTCTCCGCGTCCGCAGCTTGACTGACTTGCAAAACCCCATATTGCCAACCCCATTCTGGCGTAGTAGTGTCCCCGCATGGCCAGGAAGCCGATTCATCGCACTAAGGGGGGCCGTGCCACCATGCCAGCCGATCATGATGAAAAAAACGCCGCCAACGGAGAACTGCGCGAAGGCGCAAACGTCGATAAAATCCGGGACATTCTGTTTGGTTCCAACATGCGGGAATACGAGAAGCGCTTCGCCCGCCTCGAAGAGCGCCTCAATAAATCCTCCGAGGCGCTTCGTGAAGATCTCAAGAAGCGCTTCGATTCCCTGGAATCCTACGTTCGCGAGGAGATGGAGTCGCTCGGTCAACGCCTGAAGACCGAAAAATCCGAGCGCGGCGAAAGCTTGAAAGAGCTCACCCGCGAATCGCGCGACAATGCCAAGGCGCTTGAGAAGAAGCTTTCGCAACTTGAGGAGCAGCTTGATTCCGCCCAGGCGGACCTGCGCTCCAAGATACTTGAACAGTCCAAATCGCTTGGCTCTCAGATCCAGAAATCGAAGGACGAACTGGAAACCGCGCTCGAACATGAAGCCGAAACGTTACGCGCAGGCAAGACCGACCGCGCGATGCTTGCGGATCTCTTTACCGAACTCTCCATGCGCTTGAAAGATGAATTGGAGCTCCCCGAGAAATAGGCAGGTTAGAAAAGCATGGGATCCGCCCCTCGACATTCCCGGGATCCTCTCGAATTTCGACCGAAAATGGCCGAAACGCCACCAACCCGACCAACGCCGGAATCCGGCGAGCCGTCGCTCGAACCTGATGCTCAAGCGTACCTTGAACTTCGCCAGTTGATCCTTGCCCCCGAACAGGAAGCTATTGAGCGGCTGCATCAGCGTGTGGACGATCCGGCGTCGAGAACCGAAGACGTGGGCAGCGTCGTCGCCGAAGCCATCCAGTTGCGCCGCAAGCAGGGGGGCGACGAAGCCCTGAGCGTCGCGCTTGCGCCCACCATCGAAACGGCGCTGCGCGAATCTGTCCGCAAAGACCCCGCCACGCTCGCGGATGCTCTCTTCCCGGTGATGGGCCCTGCGATTCGGCGCTCGATACTTGAAACGCTTCGCTCCTTTCTCGAATCGTTCAACCAGGTTCTGGACCAGAGCCTCTCTGTGAAGGGCCTGAGGTGGCGGTTTGAAGCTTTGCGCACCGGACGGAGCTTTACGGAAGTGGCTCTGTTGCACAGCCTGGTCTTCCGCGTGGAACAGGTCTTCCTGATTCACAAGAAAACAGGCTTGCCCATCGGGCACGCCGTAGCCTCCGCCGTTGCCATGCAGGATCCCAGCCTGGTTTCGGGCATGCTGTCCGCCATACAGGATTTCGTGCGCGACTCCTTCCACACGGAGCAAGGGCAGGGAATTAACCGGATGAATGTAGGCGACCTGGACGTTTGGATCGAGGAAGGCCCATACGCTATTCTCGCCTGCGTGATTCGCGGCATCGCCCCACGGGAGTTGCGCGATCGCATGGCGGAGGTTCTCGAAAACGTCCACCGGGAATATTCCGCGCAGCTCGATCAGTTCGATGGCGACACGGCTTGGTTTACGAAGGTGAACAGCGAACTTTCCCGCTGCCTCGAGCACCGCTACAAGGAAGATTCAAAAGCGAAAAGTTTTGGATTCGTGTATGCCACGGCCGCGGTTCTGGTTCTATTGATCGGTGGGTGGCTCGGCTGGCGCGCGATTCAATACTCCCGCTGGAGTCGCCTGGTGAACACCTTGCGCGAACAGCCGGGATTCGTCGTCACTTCGTTTGGACGCGAGCATGGAAAATTCGTAGTTCGCGGCATGCGCGATCCGCTGGCGGCCGATGCTGCGCTATTCGTGAATACCTCGGATGTGAACCCGGCCGACGGCGAGTTTCACTGGGGTGGTTACTATGCCCTGGACGACGGCATTGTGGAACAGCGGGCAAAGTTGATTTTGTCGCCGCCCTCGACGGCGGTATTTGCGGTCAAATCTGGCGTGTTGCTCGTCTCCGGGGTGGCGTCCGCGACCTGGGTGAAGGAGATGAAGTCCCGGGCGTTGCTGGTCCCGGGGATACATTCGGTTGAACTCTCGCCGGAATTGAATCCGGGGCGACTCGCTTTCAATCAAGCTAAATCGCAAATTGAGAGCGCTGTCGTGAAATTTCCCACTGCCAGCGCGGCCCTTTCGGCGGCGGAGAGCCAGGCGCTGCGAAATGTTGTGGGAAATATCCAATCGATTCTTCAAGCAGCGGACAGTTTGCACCAGAGCGTCACATTGGAGGTGCTCGGCCATACCGATTCCACCGGGGCGGAACGGGTGAACCTGGATTTGAGCCAGCGCCGCGCCGATCGCGTTTCGTGGGAACTGGGTCAGCTCGGCATCCCCGAACGCGCGCTGCGCGCCCGCGGCGTCGGCACCACGAATCCACTTCGCGCCGAGAACAATGAAGAGAATCGCCAGTTCAATCGCAGCGTCACCTTTCGAGTCAACGAACCGCTACCCTGATCTCCGCCATGCTCCAGAAAAAAATTTGCATGCTCGGCTCGTTCGCTGTGGGAAAGACCAGCCTGGTCCGCCGCTTCGTCGAGAGCATCTATTCGGACGTCTATCAAACTACCGTCGGCGTGAAAATCGATAAGAAAAACGTGAAAGTGGGCGAAAAGGAAGTCTCCCTTGTGCTCTGGGATATATACGGCGAAGACGACTACCAGAAAATGCGATGGACGTATTTGCGTGGAGCTTCGGGTTTTCTTCTGGTTGCCGACGGCACGCGCAGGGCCACCCTGGAAAAAGCAGTCAGCCTCGAACAGCGCGCCCGCGAGGAAGCCGGCGCGATCCCGTTTGTACTAGTGATCAACAAGAGCGATTTGCTTCGTGATGGGGAACTCGATCCAGCGCTAGAATCACAATTGGCTGCGCAAGAGTGGAGCATCCTGCGCACAAGCGCAAAAACAGGAGAGGGAGTTGAAGAAGCCTTCGCCCTGCTCACACAGAAAATACTGGGATGAACATGCGTGACGCACTTCAAACATTCCCCCGGGAGATGGGATTCGCACTTCTCGAGTACCGTGGCGCTGGCGAGTTTTTCCCCATCGCAGAGCTTCCGAAGTGGTTTTCCGAAATCTGGACTAAGGCCGGAAATGGCCGCGGCCCGATTCCTCTTTCCCGCGAATCGCCCTTCCTCGAGAATTTT
>Ga0210400_10001111_pt1 | contig 27445 bp, 14 predicted proteins | sample IncBWH26MmetaG_FD_155456 | JGI IMG/M metagenome (GOLD analysis project Ga0210400, IMG submission 155456) | Forest soil microbial communities from Barre Woods Harvard Forest LTER site, Petersham, Massachusetts, United States - Inc-BW-H-26-M | ecosystem: Environmental > Terrestrial > Soil >... | reverse complement strand
CCAGTTCGGTGGAAGAGCGCGTGAAGGGCCTGGATGCAGGTGCGGACGACATCATTGTGAAACCCTTCGCCTGGTCGGAACTCGCCGCGCGCATCAGGGCCGTTCTACGCCGGCGTAACCGTCCGGCACGCGAACTATTCCAATTTGAGGATTTGGAAGTGAACCGCGTCTCGCATGAGGTACGCCGTTCCGGCCGCCCCGTCGAGTTAAGCCCCAAGGAATATGCCCTCCTGGAATTCCTGCTGCGCAATCCTGGGCGCCCCGTGACGCGCACGGCCATCATCAAAGAGGTCTGGCGCATCCACGGCGATTCCATCACCAACGTGGTCGACGTCTACATCAATTACCTGCGGCGCAAAATCGATTCCGGCGCTGACCACCCTCTGATCCGCACCATCCGCGGCGTCGGCTATCAAATTGGCGGTAATCACCACCCGGGGTAGCTCTATTCACAACCTTCCCCCGTAGGGCCGCCGTCTGCGGCGGGCGCCCTTCCCGCTCAGCTTCAAGTACCCGAATCTCCACATCAACCTAGCGCAGGCGAAACGCTTGCTGCACAAGGGGTTAGCATAAGGGAAGATTGTGGGTACTGGTACAGTGTCATTTTGAGATTCAATCCCCCTGCCCCCTGCAACTAATTTTCCATCCCCGGGTTATACCCTTCAGAAAGCCGCCAAGCGTCCTATTACTGACGGCTGTTGGATCCGGACGGGGTCCGGATCGCGTTCCAGGGGAAAATGGCATGAAATCCAATCTGACCGGCAAGCGCCTTACCGCTCTATTTTTCACATTGGCCGGTTTGCTGTTCCTGGTTGCACCAGTCCTCAGGGCCCAGGCTCAGGACAACGTCGCGAACGTGAACCCGCAAGACAACGGCGAAATGGTGCCCAGCACCGACGACTCCCAGGATCCCCCTTCGCGCGTGGCTCGTCTCAGCTATCTCGATGGCTCCGTTTCCATGCAACCAGGTGGCGTCGGCGAATGGGGGGCGGCGGCAAAGAACCGCCCGGTGACCATCGGCGACAAACTTTGGACAGACCAGGATTCCCGCGCTGAGTTGCAAGCCGGGCAAGCTTCCCTGCATCTCGGCAGCATGACGGCGCTCTCTTTTCTCAATCTGGATCAGAATATCATTCAGATGCGGCTCGCTGAAGGTCATGTGAACCTCCGCGTGCGCGAACTCCGCCAGGGCGATACCTACGAAATTGATACCCCAAACCTGGCCTTCACCGTCCGCGAAGCCGGCGCTTTCCGCGTGGACGTGAACGAAAACGGCGACTACACCACCGTGACCGTCATTCGCGGCAAGGGCGAAATCGCCGCCGGTGGGCAGACTTATCCTCTGAACTCCGGCGAGCGCGGCGATGTCAGCGGCACGGATCAGAACGTGAAATACATTCCCGGCTCGGCGTCCGATCCGGATACGCTCGACCGTTGGGCGCAGGAACGCAACATCAAGGAAGACCAGTCGCCCTCCGCGCGCTACGTCAATCGCGATACCGTCGGCTATAGTGACCTCGACGACTACGGCACCTGGAAAGAAGAGCCGGAAGTCGGCAACGTTTGGGTTCCCAATAGCGTTCCTCCCGGTTGGGCTCCTTATGGCGACGGCAACTGGGCGTATGTCGCGCCCTGGGGCTGGACCTGGGTTGGCTATGAGCCTTGGGGATTTGCGCCTTATCACTACGGTCGTTGGAATTACTTCGGCTCCTATTGGGGCTGGTGCCCCGGCCCGATTTACGCTCCGCCTTATTATGGTCCGGCATACGTTGGATTCCTTGGCGGTGGGTTCGGAGTTGGAGTCGGTTTCGGCTTTGGCTGGGGCGGAGGCTATGGCTGGTTCCCGCTTGGTTGGGGCGAGCCGTTCCGTCCGTGGTATCACTGCGGTCCCGGTTACTGGAATCACGTGAACGTGTACAACACGCGTTTCAACCACTTCAACGACTTTCACAACGTGAACAATTTCCGGAATTTCAATTACCGGTATGCGCACAACGTAAACGCGGTGACCACCGCTTCGCACAATTCCTTCGTGAACGGCCAGGCGGTCAATCGCAATGCCACGCACCTTTCCGCCAGTTCGTTGCGTAACGCACGGGTCGCCGGTGGCGTCAACGCTTCGCCGACTCACTCCAGCTACTTTGGTGCGTCGAACTCGCACGGCCGCGTGGCGACACCCTCCAACAATGTTCAGAATCGCAGCGTGGTGGCGCGGTCCACTCCGGCCGCTGCCGCTTCGCACATGCCGGTTCGCACGATGAATTCAGGTTCCTTCTCCGCGAATCACGGCGGCAACCGCCCAGCAGGAAACTTCAGCCGTGGCGGAAACAACGCCCAGACGTTCAACAATTCGCGGCAATCGCAGCTATCCTCGAACCGTCCGCCGTCCGTCTCGCAGATGCAAGGCACGCGCCCGAACGGCTCTTTCAACAACAACGCCAACGGTTCGCGTCCAACCAATTCGTTGAATAACAACGCTTCGCGGCCTCCGTCTTCCGGTCGCACCTGGAATGCCCAGGGGAACTCGACCGATTCCGGCCGCGCCCCACAAGGATTCGGCAATTCGAGCCGTACAGCTACACCGCAAACGGCGCGCATGAACTCTAACAATCGCCCGCCTTGGGCTGGCGGCAGCAACAGCGGCAGCGCTTCCAACGCTCCCCGGGGCTTCTCGTCCTCCGGTGGCTACACTAGGGGCAATTCCGGCGGCCGCCCGTCAACGTCTTACAACGGTGGCAACCGCTCCTATACGCCGCCTGCCTATAACAACCGGGCGCCGAGCAATTACAATTCAGCGCCCAACCGAAATTACTCTGCGCCGCGCGGCTATAGCGCGCCTTCGAACCGAGGCTACTCGGCGCCGTCGTACTCGGCCCCGCGTGGCGGCGGCAATTACTCCGCACCGCGTTCCTCCGGTGGAGGGTTCAGCGGCGGTGGATCGCATAGCGGTGGTGGCGGAGGCGGCGGATATCACGGCGGAGGTGGAGGCAGTTCCCACGGTGGTGGCGGTGGCAGCTCCCACGGTGGTGGCGGTCATCACTAATTCTCACAATTATTAAATTTTCTCCAAGCCCGCTCCACTCCGCCCGGAGCGGGTTTTTCTTTCTAAGGCATTCCATCTCTTGCCCTTTTAGGAACGTCAACGCGCGCTGGCACAACTCTTCGCCTCCCACCGTGTTAAATATGGTGACGCAGGAAGTTTTAACTCCAGGTTCCGTTCGAAAGGGATTTCTCAGGTGTGTCCCAGCGGATTCCTTCCGAACGCGGGAGTGCTTCCCGGCCCATCCCAGGCACGACGCAACACCCATTGCCGAAAAGCGTCAGGAGAGAAGGGAACAAAATGAAGACACGCGCACTGAAGTGGCTGTTCCTCGTCCCATTTATCTTTACTTTTGTTCTGACGGTCGCGAAACCAGCCGTGGCCGACGACGATGACGATCCCCCTAGCCGCGTAGCCCGTTTGAGCTACGCCAACGGACAAGTTTCCTTCAGTCCCGCGGGCACCGACGACTGGGTGGCCGCGGTCCTGAACCGTCCCATCACTACTGGCGACAAACTCTGGACCGACCAGGGCGCGCGCGCCGAACTCCACGTGGGTTCCGCTGCGATCCGCCTCTCCGGCCAGACCGGATTTTCCTTCCTGAATCTTGACGATCGGATCATGCAGATTCGCGTCACCGAGGGCACCATCAATCTTCGCGTGCTTCGCCTCGAGGATCAGGAATCGATCGAAGTAGATACTCCCAATCTCGCTTTCACCGTTCTCCGTCCCGGACGCTATCGCATCAACGTCAATGAAGCCGGCGACACCACGGTCATCAACGTTCCCGAAGGCACCGGCGAAGTCACCGGCGGCGGCTCGGCCTACACGATTCATCCCGGCGATCAGGGCGTTTTCACCGGTATCGAATCGCTGAACGCAGACATGCAATACGCCGATCGCGATGACGATTTCGATCGCTGGTGCAGCCAGCGCGATTATCGCGAAGAACACGCCGTGGCGCGCCGCTACGTCTCGGACGATGTGGTCGGCTACGAAGACCTTGACGACTACGGCGGCTGGCGCCAGGTTCCCGAATACGGCACCGTCTGGTTCCCTCATGTCACCGTTGTTGACTGGGCGCCCTATCGCTACGGCCACTGGGCCTGGGTCTCGCCGTGGGGCTGGACGTGGGTGGATGATGCGCCCTGGGGCTTTGCTCCCTTCCACTATGGCCGCTGGGTCAACGTTCGCGGTGCTTGGGGCTGGATTCCGTGCCCGCCCCGTACTGTCGCCGTCGCCTACGTGCGTCCGGTCTATGCCCCCGCGCTTGTTGCCTGGGTCGGCGGCCCGCACTTTGCTGTCGGCGTCGGTGTCGGCGGCGGAGTTGGCGTCAACGTTGGCTGGTTCCCGCTGGGGCCGCGCGAAGTTTACGTGCCCTCCTATCACTCGAGCCGTACCTACATCAACAACGTAAACGTTTCCAATACGACGGTGAACCAGACGGTGGTCAACAACTACTACAACACCACCGTTATCAACAAAAACGTCACCAACGTAACGTATGTGAACCAACGCGTCGCCGGCGGGGTCACCGCGACTTCCGGTCAAAACTTCAGCTCTGCTCAGCCCGTTGGCCGCAACATGGTCCGCGTAAATGAACGGGAAGTGGCCACGGCGCAGGTCGCCGTCTCCGCACCGGCGGTCGTGCCGCCCAGGCAGGCTGTTCTTGGCGGCGGTGCCGCTGTGCGCTATCAGCCGCCCGCGGCGGTCCAGGCGCGCGCGGTCGTCGCAAAGACTCCTCCTCCGCCGGCTCCGTTGCCGTTTCAGCAGCGTCAGGCAGCCATCCGGGCCAACGAAGGGCAGCCCATTTCGAATGCGCAGGTTCGCCAATTGCAATCCGAGCAGCCGCACAACAACGTGATGCCGGTGCGGATGGCGCCCCCGGCCAGAGTGGCTACGGCTCCTCAGCCCGGAAACGTTCAACAGGGAAACGCCCAACCTGGAAATCCGCAGTATGGCAACCGGGGCATGCAGCCGAACAACAATCGCCCGCCGAGCGCGAATGGGAATCCAAACGTAAATGCGCCGGTAAACAACAACGCAAACGCGAACGTGAACGCTCCCGCGAATAACAATCGCCCGGCGAACGCCAACGTGAATCCGAACGTGAACGCGCCAGTAAACAACAACGCAAACGCGAACGTGAATGCTCCCGCGAATAACAATCGCCCGGCGAACGCCAACGTGAATCCCAATGCCAACGCCAACCCGAATGCCAACGCGAACCCGAATGCGTACAACAACCGACCGCCAGCAGCACGGCCCACCAACAACGTGAATCCGCAGCTCGAGCAGAAGCATCAGGAACAGATTCAACAGTTGCAGCAAAAGCAGGACCAGGAATATCAGAAGGTCCAGCAAAAGCAGTATCAGCAGCAACAACAGCAACAACAGAAGCTCCAGCAGCAGAATGCGGATGCGGCCAGGCAGCAGCAAATCCAACAGCAGCAACAGCAGCTTCAGCAGAGGCAGCAACAGCAGCTCCAGCAGGTCGAACAAAGGCACGACCAGCAGCAGCAACAGTTGCAGCAGAAACAGGCTGCGGAGCATGCCCGCTCGGCGCCACCTCCGCAAAACAACAAACCAGCCAAAAATGAAGACAAGAGCAAGGACAAAGACAAGGACAAACCGCCACACCGCTGATGCCCGCGGTGTTTCCGGGTTTCATTGGGAAAAGGAGCGCTCCCTTCGGGGAGCGCTCCTTTTTGTTGACGTTTTTCTATCGCGAGTTTGCTGCGGCTTTCGCTTCGTCTCTGGTCCCTGTGTTATCTTGAAAAGTAAGGGCCATGGCTATTTCTTCTCTCGATCCTGTAACGTTTCGCCGAGTCGCGGGCACCTTCGCCACAGGCGTCACCGTAATCACAACTGAGCGCGAACCCGGACTTGTGCACGGCATGACCGCCAATTCCTTCACGTCCGTTTCGCTCGAACCCCTTTTGGTCCTCGCCTGCGTCAGCCACGACGCCAGGCTTCTCTCCTACCTCAAATCCCAGCGCCGCTTCGGCGTCAGCATCCTGCGCGAAGACCAGCAGGCGCTCTCCGAGTATTTCGCAAAACTTGAACAGACGCCGGAAGAGCATGCCCGCCTCGGCATTCGCTATCGCTGGACCTCCAGCGGCATTCCGCTCCTCGATGGCGCCCTCGCCGAACTGGCCTGCAACGTCGTCGCCGAGCATCCCGCCGGCGATCACACCATCTTCCTCGGCGAAGTAGAAAGCATGGAATGCCACGACGGCGATCCATTGCTCTTCCACTGCGGCCAATACCGCCGCCTCGCGCCGTAGACCTACAGGATTTCAGCGCCACTTACAATTCAACGCGACGAGTCATCCTGAAAGACGCGAAGTTTGCGCCTCGAAGGATCTCACCTTAAAGGGTTTGGAAAACGTTTAGGTTGGGATTCTTGGTCGATCCTTATCGGATCACCTCAGAATGTCAACGCCTGGATGAGTTGGGCGGGTGGCGTACCCTGAGGCGATAAGGCAAATTTGGGTGCCGCACCCTTGTGCTTTTCAAGGGTGCGGGTTTTGACGTTTCTGTTTTCCAGTAGCTGGATTTTGATTCTACGTCAGGGCTGAAGAGTCGTTTCGAAATCCGTCTTACCGCTCGGAGCTTCCGCTCGGCCGCGCCGGCTCGGCGGAATCGCCCAATTCCTTGCGGTGGCTCTTCACTTCGCGCAGGGCGTAAATCGCCTTATTCTGCGATTCATAATAAGTGCGCGAGCTAATCTCCCCCAGCAGGCCCATCGAAACAAACTGGATTCCGCTGACGAACAGCGCGATGGAGAGCAGCAGCAGAGGCCCGTGCTCCGTCATGATGTTCTGGTGGTAGAAAATCTTGTCCCCTACCAACGTCAATCCAATCAAAAATCCGCTTCCCGTCCCCGCAAGCCCCAGCATGCCGAAAAATTGCAGCGGCCGCGTCGAATAATCCAGCAGGAACTTGACCATAATCAGGTCGAAAAACACGCGAATCGTTCGCCCGATTCCGTAATTGGACTTGCCGCTCTTGCGATCCGGATTCGAAATCGGCACTTCGGCGATACGCGCACCCGTTGAACTCGCCAGCGCCGGAATGAACCGGTGCAGCTCGCCGTAAAGCTGAATCTCCTGCAGGATTTCCCGCCGGTACGCCTTGTAGGTGGTCCCAAAATCGTGCAAATCAATTCCGGAAAGCTTGGCCATCAGCCAGTTGGCGATGCGGCTCGGCACGCGGCGCATCAGCCAGTGGTCTCTCCGTTGGTGGCGCCACCCGCTCACCAGGTCGTAGCCTTCCTCGATTTTTTCCAGGAACCGCGGAATCTCTTCCGGGTCGTGCTGCAAATCCCCATCCATCGAAATCACTACTTCGCCGCGCGCAAAATCAAAGCCCGCTTTCAGAGCCGCCGTCTGCCCGAAATTCCGGCGCAGCCGCACCACATTCACGCGCCGGTCGTGTTCATAAATTTCCGCCAGAACTTTGTACGTGTTGTCTTTGCTGCCATCATCCACAAACACCATCTCATACGGCTCGCCGATCGAATCCATCACTTCGGTCAGCTTCATGTACAGCGTTGGGATGTTCTCCTGCTCGTTGAAGAAGGGAACTACGAGGGAATAGTGAATAGGGGCGTCACTTCTCATACGGACTTTCCATGCCTCTTTCTGCAAGTCGGGCTGCAGCCCTGCCAATCCCCGGGACTTTGGAACACAGTTTGGCCTCGGTTAAGCCGCCTGGGCCAGGAAACCATAGTTTATCAGGTGAATACCGCGCATGGCGACAATTTTTCTCACCGCCGTGTCCGTCAATATCTCTAGTTCCGACTGCCGAGAACCCTGCAGCCGCGTCCGGGTTTGCCGCAAATCGTCGTCCACATAACCCGGATGGCACATCAATTCCGTGGTTCCCTCCGGAAGAGTTTCCAGCAGTCGCTGCACCCCTTCGCGCGTCAACTCTCCCGTCTGCGCGATGCCGCAGAAATAATCCGTCGAGGAAATGCCGGCGCGCTCCGCCATTTCGCGGGCGTCCCTGGCCAGAATTTTCAGCCCGCGAGCCTGGATCCCTTGTTTTAGCACCACGCTGGTTTTCAGCTTGCCCCCTGAAGAGAGCACCGCGCGCAGCCGCGACTCCTCATGCGAAATACGGATGGCGCCGATCCCGTGCTTGCGCGCCAGGCGCAGCGCCAGCTGGAACAATCCAGGAAGCATATGCACATGCTTGTGACCGTCAAGATGCGTTGGCGAAATTCCCGCGCCTTTCACTTTCGCGATTTGCGCGTCCCATTCCTTCTCAACCTCGTCCAACGGCAGATTCCGCGCAGCGATCCGCAGCAGCAGGCTTTCCGGGCCGCCTTCCAGGTTTCCGGCTTTGTTCAGGAGACCCGGCACGGTGGAGGCAGCTGCCGTTGGCGCGCCGTCGCTCAGGTTCAGGTGCACGCCGATGCCAAGATTGGGCTGATTGCAAATTACGGCGAGGCCAGAGTCAAACGCGAGCCCATTGGCCAGCAGGGAAGCGCTGGTCACCAATCCTCGCCGGTGCGCATCCGCGATGCCGCGATTGATCCCTTCGGTCCAGCCCAGGTCGTCGGCATTGACGATCAGATTCTTCAACTTACGCCCATCCCTGTCCTTTCGGACAGCTACTCTTTCGTATGACACGCCACATTCGTACCATTGACCCTATTTCCCTCTAACTCTAGCATGACCATCAAGAGGAAAAATGACGGTCAAACTCCGCGATCTCAAAGAAGAAGGCGTGCGTTACAGTGAAAAGCGCCGCGGCCGCCGCATGAATTCCCGCGTACCGATTCGCCTGGAGTTTGAGGGCGAAGCCGCCAAGCGCAGGACCGTTGACGCCATCACGCGCACTGTGAACCCCTACGGTTGCCTCGTGTTCTTGCCAGAAACGCTTGAAGTTGACCAGCGCGTGGCGCTTACGAATATGGCCACGCAAACCAGCAACGCCGCCGTGATCGTCTGGAAAGGGAACCAGCAACCGGAAGGCTGGGAATACGGCATCGAGCTTGTGGCACCGGACATGGAGTTCTGGGGGATTGAGCTTTGACGCCGCCGCAGAAATTGAATGCCGCACCGCCCGTCGCTCCTTCGCACAATGTGAAGCGGGGCACAGCCGTGGCGCGGCCGCAGACCGCCGAAGAGCGCCGCCGCGCGCAACGCGTCCTGCTGAAGATGCCGGTGATCATTCACATTCCGGGAAAAGCCACGCCGCTGCACGGCTTTACGCACACGGTCAGCGCCAGCGGCGCAATGATCATCCTGCCCGAAGGAATTTCCATGGGCACAAAACTTTCGATTGAAAATCCCAAGACCCAGAAAAAAGTGGAAGCGCACGTGGTCCGGCCTCCGCAACTGAACACTGACGGATCCCTCGTACCCGTCGAGTTCACCACGCCCTCGCCCCAATTCTGGAATATTTTCTTCCCGCCCAACGCCACCAACTGAACTGGCTCTATTGCATCGTCAGCAGTCAGTGGGGTAGTGCATTATTTTCCTCATTTGGTTCCCACTCTTCATTGGATAGTGAGTGTCACGCTTGTTTGCTTTGTAGTTGGGCCGATGGCCACGTTGATTGTCATATTCCCGGCGGCCCCAGTCTGCACCACGGTCAAGGGAGTTTGGATGTGGGACGGAAGATTTCGGGAGTCGCCACTATAGTTTGCCGTCATCGAGAATGCCCCGGGCGCGCCCAAATAATACGAAAACGGCGCGGCGCCATTTACTAGCGGCGCTGTATTGAAGCTCCACGATTCTCCAACCACGCCTAGGCTGACCGACCCGGCCGGTGAGTTTGTCCCATTCACTTGCACCGTTGCCAGAAGATTGGGTGCCGAAACCTTAGTGTTGGGAACGGACAAAGTCACACTCGTCGGAGTTGCAGGGCCACCTCCCCCGCCTCCAGTTCCACCACCACTACCTCCTCCCCCGCCGCAACCCAATACCACGCTTATCGAACTTAGGAACACCGAAACGTACGCGAGGCGCCTCAGCCGCAGCCGCACAGGTAACAGCCAAAGGACGATTGCAAAGCCAACCAAGAAACCGCTCAGCTTCCACCAATCGTTTGGCGGGCGCAGCTTGGGCCATCTGAAAGGAGGAACCTGTGTAGTCGACGTCGAGGACGATGGTGCGGGTACACTGCAAGTCAGCGTGGCCGTCGCGCTGCTTGTCCCTGACACTTGAACCTGGGCAGGGCTGACTCCACAAGTTATGCCCTGCATTATAGGAGTGGGTACTTTAAATTGAACTGCACTAGTCAGCGAGAATGTCGGAGTAACAACGATATTCACGCTAGCGGACTGCCCGGCCGGAATGGTTAGGCTCGGTTGGGAGCTGGTGATATTGAAATCCGGGGGATTCACCGCGATGTACACGGCATAGAAGGAGGCTGAATTGTAATTTGTGTCGCCTGAGTAATTCACGGAAAACGAGTCGCTGAATGGCAACGTGGCCGTGGCGGTTGCTTGCAGTCCGGCGAGCCCATTTACCGTTGTTTGGGTGGTAGGTCCAACCACTATGGTTGACTGGCCGCTTATGGAGGTGAACGTAATTTGCCCGCTAAGGGCGGGACTCGCCTGCTGCGTACTTACCGTGGCAGTGAGAGTGACACTCGACCCGTAGTTGATAGTCGTGGCATTTGCCTGCAATTGCATCGTGGTTGGATAAACCACGTGAACGATCTGAGGGCTTGTCGGCGTAGCGGAATAATTGGGGTCGCCACTATACGTCATGGTGAGGGAATGACTTCCTTGACCCGATAACGTGACGCCTGTGTCTATACTGAATCCCGCCGTCGCCATGGCGCCCGAGCCAGAACGGTTTCCACCCCAACCACCGATACCTTGGCCGGTCGCGCTATACAGCAGGGTTGACCCATCATAAACAGCCAGTGTGCCCATGGGAGCAGAGCCGACAGCACTCGTCGTGCCCGACATGTAGATCACCGCGGGGAAGCCGATGACCGTGCTGGTTGGAACGGTGAGTGTCAGCTGCATTGCTGCCGGCACAACCGTCAGTGTGGTCGTCGCAGACGTGCTCGTTTTGTAGCTGGTGTCGCCGCTGTAGGTGGCCACCAGACTGTGGGTTCCTCCCGCCAGATTGGGCGTCAGGTCTCGTGTGTAGCCCGCATTGTTGAGGTTGAACACTCCGGGACCCCCGCCCCCAGTGCCGACGGCCGTTCCATTGTCGGTCAGGGCGACTGTTCCACTCGGGCAGGCGACTTGGCTCAGTTGCGTGCAGGCTCCCGTTGGTGCGCCGGTCGCGCTCGCCGCTCCACCACTATTGGTTACATACATCCGGAGAATATAGGGAGAACCATAAGCGATGCTCGTGGCGTTACCGTTCGTTTGGTTCCCCGTGCTTGGATCAAAGGTGGGTACGACGATGAATGTTTCACTGCTTTCTTGCGCCACCGTTACAGCCTGGCTCGCCGAATCGCTGGGCGCGTTGATGCCGTCTCCTGAATAGTGCGCGTAAACGGGATAGTTTGTTCCACCCGGCAAATTCACTGTTGTTCCGGTTACGCTTCCGTTTGCTCCCAGAGTGTATTCCCCCACGCCGAACTGTTTCCCGGCAACGGGGGCGGCGATCAAGGACACGGTTCCGGTTGCGGTGCCGCTCTTTGGCGCGACGCTGATGGTTACGGTTACGTTTTCCGACCCATGGGTTATCCCTGTCGTTGGGTTTATCGTCAGAGTCGTGGTTGTCGCAACGCTCCCAACCGCGCCCCAACTGCTCAAAAGGTTGCCGATGTTCAGCGACCCCAATCCTGTCGCGAGGTCATAACCAGCGCCAACATTCCATGCCATTGTTCCTGGATTGCTTGGGCTGTCGAGAACGCCGATCTGTGTGGTCCCTGTCGCGCTGCAATCGGGGGTGCCCCCCTTGCAAGCCACGCTGTTTGTGCCGATGCCCGTTCCCCCGGTTGGCAAAGCGCTGCTGCCGTGGGTGACGTCATTAAAAATGCACCCGCTTACTACCGGCGTTCTTGATGCGCAACTCGCCGCCGTTTTATTTGCGAGTTGATAGAGAACATAATTTGCGTTCCCTTGGCGTGGTGTGGGGTTCTGGGCCGTAGCCTGGCTTTGATTCACCAGCGCCATGATTCCGGCGAACGCGGGGGCCGAGGCTGACGTGCCTCCCACAACCCCAAAGCTGCCGTTGCCCGGACCAAAATAGTTTGCGATGCACGCTTCACCGCCGACATCGCTCTGACAGTAGAGATATCCAGTCCCATTGAAGCCGGGGCTTGCCATCAGCGAGATGTCCGGCAAGTCTCGTTTGTTGTCCGTGGGCATGCCTTTGGCGCCTATCTGCCAAGACGGTTTATTGTATTGCGAGCTGGGGCCACCGGCTCCAGCGACAATGGTCTGTAATGGGACCGCAGTCGTGTTGATGTTGCAACCGGTTGCGCCTAATTGAGTACAACTCTGGTTCCAGGGAATCTCCGGAATATAGCCCAAGGCTGAAGCCTGGGTCGTGGGATTGTTGGTGGCGCTCCAGTAAGTCGTCCAGCTACCGTACTGGTCGAAATCCGTGCCACCGACCGCCACGTTAAATGGAGTCGAAGCCAGGCCACTCACCGCGACCCCACCAATGGCCAGCGTCTCCGTATTGGGATCGTCGCAACCCGCCGACCCGCTGTCTCCCGTGGACACCGCCACGGTGATGCCTTGTGCAGATGCCTGTTTCCACAGGTTGTTGACGAAGGAATTCTCCGTGCTCCCCATGCCAGACTCGCAAGCACCGTAACTCTCGCTCATCACCGCGGCCAGATTGTTGTCCACGATATACAGCGCAGATAAATCCACCCCCTGCGACGCGGGCGTGGAAGCCGATAGCACGTATTTGATTGTCGCCCCGGGCGCCACCGCGCCCGACCATTGCGTGTCCAGGTCCGCCTCTGTCTCCTCGTTAGTGGAGGTGATTCCGGGATCCTCGCCGTTCAGGATAATATTGGCGGAGATGAAATTTGCCGGAAGTCCAAAGGCCGCCCGGAACCCCTGCACATCGTTAAGATTGAAATTCGTCTCGCCTACTATGGCGATTGTTTGCCCAGTCCCGTTGCACGCCGCCGCCGGGTTGCCGCAGGTCGCCGGAATTCCATAGATTTTCGCGAAGTCACCCGGCCCCAGGCCGTAGAAGTTCCCGGACCCGAACGGATTTGGAAACGTGGTGGACGGCTCGAAAATGCTTTTTCCTCCACCTCTTCGAAGACTTCCAAAGCGCCGGGCGTAAAACTGCCTCGGGAAATTGTGCAGTGTCACCACCCCGGTGATCACGGGCGCCAGCGCCGCCGGTATTTGCGGATCGGTCGCGTTCGCCGTGTAGCTTTTTCCGTTCACCTGATAATTGTGAATCGCCGCGCCAAACGCCCGCTGCACCTGCCCGGCAGTCCCGGAAAATTCAATCACCGTTTTCCCGTTGTAAATCTTTCCGACGCTGAATCCCTGCCGCGTCAGCCAATCCGTCACCGCCTGGATATCCGCGTCGGCCGGGCCAAATTGCGCGCCGAACTGCTCCGGCGTAAGCCATTGGTGGAAGCTTGGCGAACTCTTGTCCTGCTGTTTCGCCAGCGTGTCTTGCAGCGCGGCTTCCTGATCGTTACTTCGCTTCAGCAGCAGCAGGATCCGGTTCATCGGCTGGGATTCCGCCACCGTGCCGCGGTCAAATTCTGCGCGCGCCAGCGGGTGGACGTTTCCACGCAACGTGGTTCGCCGTGCGTCGTCCACCGCCTCCGTCACGCGCGGGCGCACCTGTCCCGTCGCCGTTTGCACATGGATTTGACTCAGCAATGCTCCGAAGACGAGCAAACCGCGAAAAACCACTCGATGTAGCTTCATGCCCACTCGCAGGGTATGTATTTACCGTTATTTGGTTGAACTTCTGGGAGAAGCCAACTGGACCAGGCAGCTGTAATCCAAAAGTCGGTGGATAATAGCACCCTCCCTATGCCTTGTCTACGAGGCGACGTTCACGCATTTATACCCCACTAATTAAATCCATTTCCCCAAAAAAAGGCGCCCCGCCTTCGCGGAGCGCCCTCTTTCGGATTGAGTTGCGCCTATTGAACGGTGATCGTCGTGCTGCCAGACGATGCCGCGTAATTGGCATCGCCCACGTAGCTCGCCTTGATCGTTGCCGTGTGCGTGCCGTTGGTACCGCCACCACCGCCGCCACCGCAGCCTGCGATCGTTACTGCCAGCACCGCGAACGCCAGGAACCCCGCGTAAGCGTAGGCGCGCCGCCGCTTTTCCGGCATCCAACGCCAGCCGAGCGCGAACAGCACGATGCTCAGCAAGGCAAATAAGGTTGGAAGCAGAGGCAGTGTTGGCCGCGGATTACTGGTTGGTGGCGGAAACAGAGCCGAGATGGTTGTGGTAAGTGTGGCCGTGCAGGACGCCCCGGTATTCGCCGTCGCGCCCGCGGCAGTGCAGGTTACGGGTGCACTGATATTGGCGCTTCCGTTCTGGAATTGCACCGTTCCCGTAGGACCTTGAACGGAGTTGCTGTTCGATCCCACCACTGCGGTGAGAGTCACTTGCGTTCCGGAGGTAACCATCCCTAAGCTGCTGGCGACCGCCATCGTCGTTGTCGCCGGAGAAATGGTCACCGAGAGCGCGTTGCTGTTGCTGCTCTGATAGTTCGTGTCCGTGGAAGCGAAGGCCGCCGTAATGCTGTGAGCTCCTCCGGGGAGTTGAACGTTGATGTCTTCCACCAATCCGCCCTCGTTGCTGATCTTCGAAGCGTTTGTCGCATTCGAGGCCGGCCCACTCGGAAAATCATTCAGATTGGTGGCGCCATCCTTCAGCGTGATCGTGCCCTTGGGGCAGGGAATTGGCGACACGGTTTTGGGATAGGTGAACGCGCAGTTTGTGCCGTCGGATTTGGTTACGACTACGCTCAAGATGTACGGTGACCCGTACTGCACGGGTGAAGGGGAGGTGCTCGGGACTGGATTTCCATTGCCGTCGAACGTGACGAAATTCACAGTGGTCTTGCTGGCGAAATTCGCGCCCGCCACGGTTCCCGCCAACGGCAGTGGCGTCGAGCTGCTGAGCCCAAACTTGGCATCGCCCCCATAGGTCGCCGAAACAAACGCTGTTCCTGGCGGCAGGATATTTGTCGTAGCGGTTGCGTTTCCCGAAGTCAGCGGGAACGGCCCGAACGACCCGAGAACGGTGGTCTGGTCGCTTGCCAGCGCCGTCAGAGAAACAGTCTCTGCCATGGACGCAGATGAGGTCGGTGGCGCGGGCGCAACGGATATCGTCGCGGAGAAGGCTGTGCCCGAGGGCGTTCCACCGGTCGGGCTGGTGACCGTCGTTGTGGTCGCGGTTCTTGTAAACGAGCTCTTCCACTTGGCCAGTAGGTTGGTCACATTGACGGAGCCGAGTCCCGTGGCCACGTCGTATTCGGGGCCCGCGCCATAGGCAACACTGTTGTTTGCCACGGTGACGCCGAAGGTGGTTCCACTCCCCTGGCACCAAGTGGTGCTGCCATCGACATTGCTCGTGCTGCCCTTCACGCAGGCAACCCCGATGTTACCCTTGGTCACGTCGTTGAACACGCATCCCGTTGCCGGAGTTGAGCCCACCGAAGAGTTGCAAAGCCCGCCGGTATAATTGGTGTCATTCGCCGCCAGGGAGTACAAGCCGTAGTTCACGTTGCCCTGCCGTTGTCCGCCGTTGGCCTGATTCAACATCGCGACGATTGCCCCAAATGGTGGCGTCGCCGCCGAAGTGCCGCCCACCAGGCCGAAGTCTGAGAACGGACTACTCAGGCTGCAGGAGGCGCCGTTCTGATTATTTGGATCGTCCGCCTGGCAAACGATTAACGCCACACCGTTATTTCCATTGCTGGCGAAGAAGGAAACGTCGGGAATGGTGCGCACCGTCGGAAACAGTATGTTGACTCCCACTTGGTACGCGGGAATCGGATAGCCCTTGCTGCAACTGCTGCCGGAAAAAATCGCGCAATTGCTGGGGCCACCGCTCCCTGCGGCGAGATCATCACCCTGCGAACTCACGGTGTTGCATGCCGTAGGAAAATTGAGAGCACAGAGGGAATCGTCCCAGGTGGTTTCTGGAATGTACGACAGCGCGGAGGCGAATGTCGGCCCGTTTGTCGCGCTCCAGAATTGATTCGGTGGCGTCACCGGTTGCGCCGAGGCGTCGAAATCGGTTCCGCCGACGGCCACGTTGAAAGGTGTGGAAGCGATACCGCTGACGGCTAACCCGTTGACCGCTGCATTCGGGCTGGTTCCGCTCGGGTCTGGGTCGCATCCAGCAGGTCCGCTGTCCCCGGCGGAGACGACCACCGTGATTCCTTGCGCCGCGGCCTGTTCCCAGAGCGAGTTGTAAAACTGGTTGCCAGCGGCGCCTAGACTTTGTTCGCAGGATCCGTAGCTCTGGCTGATCACCGAGGCGAGATTGTTGTCCACCGCATACAAAGCGGAAAGATCGATACCCGCTGTTATTTGGGTGGGATTGGATTGTGTGGTGGACGAAGTAACCAGCAAAATCGTAGCGTTCGGCGCCACCGCTCCGGCCCATTCCACATCCAGATCCGATTCGCCCTCGTCGCCCGTGCCGAGTTGCAAGCCCGGGTCCGGGCCGTTCACGATAACGTTATTTGCTTGCGTGAAATTCTGCGGCAAGCCGAAAAGATTCCGGAAATCGATGACGTCCTGTGCATTGATATTGGACTGCCCGATAACGGCGATGGTTTGCCCCGTGCCATCGGCACCGGGAGGAATGCTGTAGATCTTGGCGAAATCGGCCGGCGCCATCGCAAAATTCACCGGGTTGGTCCCGAAGGTGAAGAGCGGCTTGATCGAGCCAGTGTCCCGCTGCCAGCGATAGACTCCTTTGTTGTGCAGGTGCGCGCGCCGTGGAAAAGTGTTCATCGCGGCCACACCCTTCACCACCGCTGCAAGCGCCGCCGGAATCGCCGGCTCGCTCACGTTGGCGATGTGCACCTCGCCGTTCACCGAAAACTTGCGAATCTCCGTGTGAAACGCGTTGCGAACCTGTCCCGCGGTTCCGTTGAACTCAATCGCGCTGCGTCCCGCGGCCACTTTGGCCACCTGGAATCCCTGCCGCGTCAGCCAGTCCGTCACCGCTTGCACGTCCGCGTCAGACGGCCCGAACTGCTGGCCAAACTGTGCCGGCGTCAGCCACGCGTGATAGCTCGCCGAGCCTTTCGTCTGTTGCGCGTCCATCAATTGCTGCAGCGCCGTCTCCTGTGCCGCGCTACGTTGCAGCGTCAGCAGCATTCGCGTCATCGGCTGCGAATCGGCAACCGCGCCCTGATCGAATTCCGGGCGCGCCATCGGGTGAACATTTCCTTTCAACTGCACGGTGCGCGTATCGTCCACTTGGGCGGTAACACGCGAGGGCACAGGGTGGGTCTGTGCTTGAACGGCTGGGGCTGCGATTAAGGCGAGGGAAAGTGCTGCAAGAACTACACCCATCGCGGTCGTTCTGATTTTCATGGTTCGCATAGGCTCCTGAGTTTGGATACTTCCGGAACAACCACTACCGCTTGGCAGGAATCGCGGGCTCCAGGCCCCCACGCGAGGAACACGGTTCTTGCTTCCCTTCAGATGCAAAAAAAACGTTTAGGTTTGCCAGTACTCCTTAAATTTAACGCCACCGGATGCCGATTCGCGGTTACAAAATTGTATTAATTTGTGCTTCCCCGCACTGTCCCACCGGACACTATCGAGAATACCGGCCGACCCCAGGCAACCAAATCAAAACCCACCACCACCGTAAAAGTTGCACCAAGAATTCTTGTTTCTCCTGCCTCTGGAAAGGTAGGTACAAATCGCCCATCTTCACATGCACCGTCCCTTTACCGGGGCCATTCCCCCTTCCTCCCTCAACCCGGTGTACAATTCGTTGCACTCTCTTGGGGTCATGCGGGACTGCTGAATACCTTCCTTTTATTCCGCACTCGCCTGGCGCGCCGTATACGGGAAAGGATGTTCATGTCTCCTCGCAAACTGCTTGTCCTGCTGTGCCTGAGCTTCGCCCTCAGTTTCGCCGCAAAATCCAACGCCCAGACAAAGCTCCTTCGCTTTCCAGATGTCCACGGCGATAAAGTTGTCTTCACCTACGCCGGCGATCTTTGGCTGGCATCCACCTCCGGCGGCCTGGCCACGCGCCTGACCGCGCATCCCGGCATCGAGGTCTTCGCGAAGTTCTCTCCCGACGGCAAATGGATCGCCTTCACCGGGCAGTATGACGGCGACGAACAGGTCTACGTCATCCCGGTAACGGGCGGAATCCCCAAGCAGTTGACCTTTTATCCCGCGCGAGGGCCGCTCACTCCTCGCTGGGGCTACGACAATCAGGTTTACGGCTGGACTCCCGATGGAAAATCCATCGTGTTTCGCTCCTTGCGCGAGCATTTCGATCTTGGTGACAACCGCCTTTACACCATCTCGCTCGATGGGGGACTCCCACAGGCCTTGCCGATGCCCTATTCCGGCGCTGGAGATTTCTCCCCCGACGCCTCTGAAGTCGTCTACTCACCGCTGTTCCGTGATTTCCGCACCTGGAAGCGCTATTCCGGCGGCTGGGCCCAGCAACTTTACATTTTCGATTTGAAAACCCACGCCTCGGAGAAAATTACCGACGACCCACGCTCGCACCGCGATCCCATGTGGGTCGACGGCAAGATTTTCTACTCATCCGACAAAGACGACACGCTCAATCTCTACGCCTACGACGTAAAGACCAAAATGACCGACCAGCTCACGCACAGCACCAAGTGGGACGTCCGCTGGCCCAGCACCGATCACAAAAGCCAGATCGTCTATGAATCCGGCGGCGAGCTCAACATCTATGACATCTCGACCGGCCAGTCGAAGCCAATCTCCATCACCGTGCCGACTGATGCGTTGGCCATGCGCCCTTCGCGCGTTTCCGCCGCCAACAACATCGAATCCTTCAACCTGAGCCCAAAGGGCGAGCGCGCATTGTTCGTCGCGCGTGGCGACGTATTCACCGCGCCCATCGAAAAAGGCCCGACGCGCAACCTGACCAACTCTTCGAACGCCCACGACAAGGCCGCGCAGTGGTCGCCCGACGGCTCCAAAATTCTTTTCATCTCTGATGCCGATGGCGAAGAGGAGCTTTACACCATCGGCCAGGACGGCTCCGGCAAACCGGAAGAACTGACACACGGCTTTCACGCGATGCTCTACCAGCCCCTCTGGGCGCCCGACGGCAAGCGCATCGTCTTCAGCGACGCGAAGAACAAACTTTACGTGCTCACGCTCGACGACAAAAAAGTCATCACCATCGCCGAAAATCCCCGCGACCGCGTCCACGACTATTCCTGGTCCGCTGACGGCGGCCACCTCGCGTACTGTCTCGACAATCCCAACAATTTCAGTTCGCTCTATATCTGGAGCGCCGCCGACGGCCAAAGCCATCGCGTCACCGATGATTTCTTCAATCTCGGCGCTCCCACGTGGGATACCGAGGGCAATTACCTCTATTTCATCAGCACCCGCACGTTTTATCCGCAACTCAGCTTTATCGAGTTCAATTACGCCACAAACCGCGGCAATTCCCTCTATGCCCTCGCCCTGCGCAAAGACACCAAGAATCCCTTCCCGCCGGAAAGCGACGAGGTGACCGTAACCAAGGAAGGCGAAGCCGGCGCCGACAAGGGCGACAAGGCCAAAGACGCCGACAAGGACAAGAAAGACGAAAAGAAAGACGCGAAGAAAGAAGAAAAGAAGGAAGAGAAAAAGCCGGAGAAGAAAAAGGAATACATCAAGATCGATTTCGACGGACTCGCCGATCGCGTCACCCGCGTGCCCGTGGACGCGGACGATTACCTCCGCATCGTTGCGACCAAGGATTATCTGGTTTACTCGCGAGACGGCGCTCCATTCTACGGCCGCGAATCTTATCCAGAGACCAGCCTGATCCTCTTTTCGCTGAAAGACCGCAAAGAGACCACGCTCGCTGAAAAAATTCAGGGATTCGACGTCTCCGCGGACGGCAGCAAAATCATCGTCCGCGACGAATCCGGCTTCAAGCTGTTCGACGCCAAGCCGGAAGGGAAGAACAATCCCAAAACCATTTCCACCGCCAACCTCATGGTCGACCGTGTGCCCCACGAAGAGTGGGTTGAAATGTATAACGAGGTTGGCCGCCGTTATCGCGACTTCTTCTACGTCCAGAACATGAACGGTTACGACTGGAATGCCCTGCTGGCGCAATACCGCCCGCTGGTGGATTACGTCGCCCATCGCTCCGATCTGAATTACGTCCTAGGCGAACTCGTCGCTGAACTCAACGTTTCCCACGCTTACATTGCCGGCGGCGACATTGATATGCCCAAGCGGCCGCAGGTGGCTCTTCCGGGCGTGCGCATCGAACTCGACGCCGCAGCCGGACGCTACCGCATCGCCAAAATCTTCCACGGCCAGAATCAGGAGGAGATCTATCGTTCACCGCTCACCGAAGTTGGCGTGGACGTAAAAGAGGGAGACTACATCCTGGCCATTGATGGACAAGACCTGACTCCAAAAGACAACCCGTATCAATTTTTGCGGAATAAGGCCAATCGCCCCGTCCAGTGGACCGTGAATTCCAAGCCCACTCTCGAAGGCTCGCGCAAAATCACTTACCGGCCCATCACCAGCGAGACCAATCTGATCTATCTCGAATGGGTAAACCACAACCGCGAAGCCGTGGACAAGGCCACTAGCGGCAAAGTCGGCTACATCCATATCCCCGACATGGGCGATGACGGCATCCGTGAATTCATCAAGAACTATTACCCGCAGATCCGCAAGCAGGCGTTGATCGTGGACGTGCGCGGCAACGGCGGCGGCAACATTTCGCAAATGTTGATCGAGCGCCTCCGCCGCGAACTGCTTGGCGTCGAGTACGATCGCCTCGACAAGCAGACCGGGACTTATCCCGACGCGGTCTTTTACGGGCCGAAAGTCTGCCTGATCAACGAAACCTCCGCGTCCGACGGCGACATTTTCCCCTACATGTTCCGCCAGTCGGGGCTTGGCCCCCTCATTGGCAAACGCACCTGGGGTGGAGTCGTGGGCATCAGCGGGCGTGGCCCACTGCTTGATGGCGGGCAGGTTTTTGTGCCCGAAGCCGCCACGGGTTCCGTTGCCGGCCAATACGTCATCGAAGGCCACGGCGTCGACCCGGACATCGTCGTCGAAAACGATGCGGCGTCCATCATAGACGGCCGCGACCCGCAACTCGAGCGCGGCATCGCGGAGGTGATGAAAGCTCTACAAGCCAATCCCAAGTCGATTCCGCCGCGGCCACCCGACCCGGTGAAAACACCCAAACACTAATTGTGGAGATAAGTGAGCCTTGTCTACTGTGAGTGTGATTAAAAGTAGAAGTTGTCATCCTGAGGCGACCCGACAAGGGTCGCCGAAGGACCTCAACTTAAACTTGTCCTCGAAATTTGTGTGGGAAAATCCTGGCGCAACTAGCGTAACGCCGCCCTACACATTCCCGCCCGAAATAATAATTCCAATTCTCGCCGGCGGCTTTCCTGTGTGCACTCGCTGACTTAATCCCGGGACTCCGCCCGCTCGCAACAGTGGTGCCAATGCCACTGCGCTCGAAGGCTCAATCACCAGTTTCATCCGTTGCGCAACCAGTTGCATCGTCTCCACAATTTCTTTTTCACTCACCAGCAGGATGCCCGCCACCTGTTTCCGCAAAATGGCGAACGTTCGCGGCGCCAGCGAGGCGCGCAGCCCATCGGCAATCGTATCGGTTACCTCCAATTTCTGCAGCGTGCCGGTCTTCAGCGAGCAATAGGCATCGTCGGCCAGTTCCGGCTCGCAACCATATACGCGAATCTCCGGATTCAGCCCGTGCGCGCCGAGGCATGTGCCGCTCAACAGTCCGCCGCCGCTCACCGGCGCCAGCACGGCATCCAGATCGGGAATTTCTTCGAGCAGTTCCTTCGCCGCCGTCGCCTGCCCGGCAATAATGCGGTCATCGTCGTAGGGGTGAATCAGCGCCGCGCCGGTTTCCTCCTGGACGCGTTTCGCCGTCTCCGCGCGAGCCGAAACCTTCGGCTCGCAAAAGGTAATCTTCCCGCCATAGGATTCCACCGCCCGGCATTTCACCGCCGGAGCATTTTTCGGCATCACGATCCACGCCGGAATCCCCCGCCACGCCGCCGCCCTCGCCACCGCCGCCGCGTGATTCCCGCTCGAAGGCGCCACCACGCCGTGCGCAGCCTCTTCTTCAGTCAGGGAAAAGATCGCGTTCGTCGCGCCGCGTATCTTGAACGATCCGGTCTTTTGCAGGTTTTCGCTCTTGAAAAACAGTTCCGCGCCGCTCATCGCGTTCAGCGACTCGCTGGTCATTACGGGCGTCCGGTGAATCCGCGGACGGATTCGCTCGTGCGCCTCCTCGATGGTCTTCCAGTCGATCGATGTGCCCGTAACTTCCGGGCTAAGATTTGTGCTCGCCATACCTTCAGTGTAGTGCAATTCGTCCCCCTCGGAGCAAGCGGCGTCGCGACGTTGGAGCCAGACATGTCCAGTTAATCGGTTGAATCCCGATGACTTGCTCCAGCGCCTGTCGCCGGAGGGCAGGCGTCATAGCCTATCCGTACCCCCTCGTACCCTCTTGACCCACACGGCATGGGTGATACCCTTAAGACTCAGAGACTTGTAAGGGCGCGTACTCCTCCCCGCTGTGCGCGCAAAATACGACATGACTCCGTCTGAACGCCGACATCTCGAGCGCTATCGCCTGCGCATCCCGCTGCGTTTCCGCACCATCAATTTGGCCGGCGATAAAACGGAGCATTTCACCGAGGCTTTAAACGTTTCTCGCGGCGGATTTTTCTTCGTTACTTCGGCCCCGCTTCAGGTGGGTATGCCCATTGAGGCGACAATTCGCATGCCTGCGGAAGTCACCGGCGGCAAAGCCGACGAGACTCACTGCAAGGCCCGGGTTGTTCACGCAAAGGCCGATTCTTACAGCGACGGCCGCATGGGATTCGGCGCCGAGATCGAGGCTTACATCGAGCCTCAGAAGCCCAAAGTCCCCGGCCCCGAACTGGTGAAACCGGCTCCCCCAAAAAAATCCTGAAGTAGCGGCCACCTTCAGGTGGCCAAGCCCCTCAAGCAACACACAAGTAGCACAGGCTTCAGCCTGTGGCCCTGGCAATCCCCACCAGTTCTTTACCGCGGGATGTTAACGGTGGTTTTCCCGGCGCCCACATTGTCAAACCGGTCGTAAACCCGGACCGCAATCGTGTGTTCTCCAGGCGCCAGCCCGCGCACAGTAAAGCCGTAACTCTCTGTTTTGCTGTCGCTGATCCCTTGCGCCGGCGCCAATAAAATCCAATCCCCGCCGTCCACGCTGTACTGCGCCTTATCAATCCCGCTCGTCGCATCCGCCGCCGTAAAGTGGAACTCATACGAGGGGTCCCCGGAACGGTCCGCATTCGTCCGCGTTGGGCTGGCTTCCAGCTTCTGAATCACCGGCGGCGTATTGTCAATCTCGAATCGCTCGCTCTCGCGCTCCGTCTTCAGCGCCGCAGCCGGCGGATTCGAAGGCGAATCGGTGGCCACAACTTTCAGGTAATAAGCCCCGTCCGGCATCGCGGTGGAATCCCACGAATAATATTTCTGTTCCAGGTTATCTTTCAGCAGCAGCCAGTCACGCTGGTTTTCCCCGCGAAAATATACGGCGTAGCGCAAGTCATCTTCGTTGTCGTCGTGTGCCGTCCAGGAAACCGTCTGATATCCCTTCTGGTAGAAACCCTGCGGTGGCTGTTCAAACTTGGTGGTTGTGGTGGTAATTATGGTGCCCGTCGGATTCGGCGATGTGGGCTGCTTCAAATTCACGTTTGCCGCTTGCCCCGTAACCACCACCGTTGTTTGCGCCCGCGTGCCTGGCTCTTGCACGGCGATTCCGTCTATCACCGGCGCCACGTTTTTCGGCAAGTATGCCGCGCTCACCCAGTCGATCCCGTCGCCCGGCCGCCCGTCGTGGATCACCGCTTTCCACTGAAGAAAACGCGCCGCCGGCGCTTCAATCTGCGTCCCGGGAGTGGTGTAGGGCCCGAACCAACGCGACCATTCTTTTCCTGGATCTTCGGTGTTCCCGCTGCGCACAAAAAATTCCAGCCGCGGCTCCTTGCTTTCCTTGCCGCCCTTAGCCGCATTCATCGCCGGGGGGCCCCACCATTCCATGTGTCCCCATTGCGAAAACAGTTTCGCGTCAAACGATTGCGACTCAAACGTGCCTTCCGCTTCATACTCGGGCCCCAGCGAAAACACCTTCCCCGGATTCGCCGTGCACAGGTACACCTTGCCGCCGCTCGTCCGCGAAATACCGGTAATTTGCGACGACCCCGACTTCGCCAGTTGCGCGTAAACGCCGCGCCCGTCAATCACCAGCAGCCCGCCGCTATTCCCCGTGCCAGCAAGCAGGCGGCCATCCGAATTCAACCCCAGTGCGTATACAATTTCGTCGCGCGCGCTCCAGATCTCCTCCGGCGAACCATCCACGGCGATCCGGTAGATGCTGCTCGAAATCGCCTGCGGAAATGCCAGAAACGGCACACCGCCCTGCACGCCGCCTTGCGTTACGTTCGTTATCGTCGTCGTACCTTGTGTGGTTGTAATCACCGCCGCTGGCGCCGCCGCTCCCGGCCGGCTCTTCTCTCCAATCGCCGCCACATAAATCGAACCGTCCGCGGCGACCGCGATCGAAGTTACTTCGCGCTTCGACGTCTCATAAATCACAAATCCGTCCGCCACGCTGTCGTCCGCGGTTTTCTTTTTCGCCGCCCGCTCGGCGCTCCGTGTGATGCGCAGAATCCGCCCGTTCGGTTCCGTCCCCGCCAGCAGATTTCCGTTGCCATCAAAGCCCAGCACTTTGATGTGCGCTTCGTCGCTCGCGTAGTACAACTCGCCCTTCCCATCCGGCGCAACGCTGTAAACCCGCCCTTTGTCGCCCGTAGCCACAAACAGCGTTCCATCCTTGCCGAATGCCAGGTCCCAGATATATTTCGCCTTTGGATCGAAGAACACGCTCTTCTCGCCCGAGGACGAAACCTTATAAACTTTTCCGTCCGGCGAAGTCGCCACATACAGCACGTTTTTCCCGTCAAACGCAATCGATTGCACCAGCAAATCCGTGGACTCAAACACCGTCTTCGGCTTGCCGCTACCCTCAAAACGGAACACCTTCGCCGGCGATCCGCCGCCCGCATAGAGCACGCCGTTGGCATCCGTCTTCAACGACCATAGATACGACGCATCCGCATCCGCCAGCAGCGAAAATTTCGGCGCCAGCTCCAGGTGTCCGTCGCTGCGCACCGCCACGCCCTGCGCTTTACCCTTCTGAAACTCTTCATACGTCGATTGCCGCCAGCGCCGCGTGTGTTCCCCCAGCAGGGACGTGGCCGCGATGCCCAACACTACGCACGGCACGATGACTCGATAAAAGCGCTTTGCCATAAAAATGTTCACCGGATTTGCAAATTCAATGAGATCAGCCCGGAAACCGGGCCGCCCAGCATGATGGATGATTCACTGGCCAGCGATTCGCGCAGCACCTGCACGCTGCCCGGCCCGGGCCGCCCGTCCACTACATTAATTTGCGAAAGCGGCACGTTGGGCAATTCCTTGTCGTCCCATACCAGCGTGGGCGCCGGCACGAAAAGTCCCACGTACAACCGGTCGTTGTGCCGTTCGCGATTCATCAGTGCGATCAGTTGATCCAGTCCGTCCGAACCGCCGCCGCCCGCCGCGCCGGCCAACACAAAACCCCGCGACGCGCGATTCATCCAGTCGGCATCGCTCACCAGCACGCGCAGCGTCGTCCCGCGCGCCATCTGGTCCGGAACACGCACCGTGGTTTCTTCAATTCGCGCCGCCCCGCGATAGGGACGCAGCAGCACGCGCACCTTCAGCGTCTCTCCCGGCGCCGCTTCGCCCTTTTCCAGCCACGCGCTATCCACCGAGTACGACTGCCGCCCCGGCATACTTTCCACTCGCAGGGTAATGTGCTCCACCGCCGGCATTTCAAAGTTGTTCGTGAATAGCCGCCCGAACGCATTCTGCACTACCAGCGCAATCGGCAAACTGTCCGGAGCCATCGTGTCCGACGGCGCAACCGTATTCTCGATCTGCACCGGCGTGTGGCCCTTCAATCGGATTTCCCCGGTCAGGTGCAGCGTGGTGCCTTCTCCATACAAGTAATTCTGGCTCACACCGTTGAATGTCGTCAGCGCCACCAGCAGCGGCGTCAGCTTCGGGTGATTCACCACCTCAAAGTGCAGTTTCTTCTCTCCAGTGCCGGTTGCAAACGTCAAGTCCATCGGAATCATCGCTGGCTGCGCGCCCAGTTTTCCGGTCACTGCCGTCAAGTGGTCACCGGTAATCGTGCCGATCGCTCCGCCCATATTCACAATTTTCGTCGAGGAAAGTTCCGATGACAGCGTCGTCACCACGCGGCTGCGCGCCATCGGCATCTGCACGTTGCCGAAATTCATGAACGGATGCCCGCAGAGATATACATCGTTGCCGCGCACGGCCGTCACCGTGCACGCCGAATTGATGGAAGCGTCGCCCTGCACCAGCACCATCCCGGCCATGTCGCCTGCTGCCAGCTTTCCGTCGTCCGGCCGCGCCTCCGCCGTCCCGCCTTGTGCGGCCACGAATCCATAGCTCTGCAGTTGCGTAGCAAAAGGCTGCAACGCCGAGGGCTGAAATCCCGAAAACACCAGCGGCGTTTCAATCGGCTGCAGCGCCGCGCCGTTCGGCAAGCCGCCTTGTGCTACCGCCGTCCCCGGCAGCGCAAATTGCCCCATGGCTTGCGCCGTTCCGCCACTTTGCTCCGGCGGGTGCAAAATATCCTCGATTGGCGTCACGCCCGCCAGCGCTTCCTTCGTGAAAACTCCCAGCTTCAGCGACAGCGCCCCCGCCAGCTTCCCCTCAAGGTACACCGGGCTGCCGCTCATCCCGGCCACCACGCCCGTGTGCTCCACCTTGGGCCCCTTCAACTCCACCAGGATGATCGACTGCTTCGGCCCCAGAAAATTCGGCATCACGCCCACGACCACCAGGTCAAACTTCTCCACCTGGTCGCCCTCAAACACGGTATAGGCATACCCCTGCATGCCCGCGCGCACCTGCGAAACCGGCAGGATCTCGCGCGACTCGGGCTGCGCCGCCGCCCGCGGAACGCCCGCAACCATCGCCAAAAACAGAAGGGATTTCGCTAAACGCTGGAAAAAACAAGCCATAGTGTGAGGAAAGATCCCCCGAGCCGTGAAGCAACGTGTGCGCCCATGATACCGGGCGAGCCTGTGGTACGCAATTCAACCGCCAGCGTAGCCAGCCTAGCCCCAATGGCTTAGACGTTCT
>Ga0210400_10001109_pt1 | contig 27490 bp, 39 predicted proteins | sample IncBWH26MmetaG_FD_155456 | JGI IMG/M metagenome (GOLD analysis project Ga0210400, IMG submission 155456) | Forest soil microbial communities from Barre Woods Harvard Forest LTER site, Petersham, Massachusetts, United States - Inc-BW-H-26-M | ecosystem: Environmental > Terrestrial > Soil >... | reverse complement strand
AGCCAACCAAGGAGGTTGACATGTTTGCACGCAAAGTCTCCATGCATCTGAAGGGCAGCGTTCCCGAGTTCACCCAGACTCTGGAAAGGGAAGTCATTCCCCTGCTTCGAAAACAGAAGGGATTCCTTGACGAAATCACATTTGTCGCACCGGGAGGAAAGGAAGCATTTGGCATCAGTTTGTGGGACAAAGCGGAGAATGCCGAGACTTACAGCCTCGGAACTTACCCAGAAGTGACAAAGATCCTCGCCACGGTAGTTGAGGGAGCCCCTGAGGTTGAAACCTATGACGTCGCTAACTCGACGTTCCACAAGATCGCCGCTGCCGCAGCGGCCTGAAGCCAGCAGGTCCTTTCGTGTGGAGGGGGCGGGCTAAGTTCCGCCCCTCAAGTTGTTCTGCGAGGCGAAACGAAAAGCAGCGAGATTCCAATGCTTACGAAAATCAGGGAACGTGCCGCAGATGCGCCGTTACGGCCGGAGTTCCTATGCAGGGAAGCAAACTTCCGCAGCTTAGCTGAAGCTATTGCGTGTCCGATATTCATTAGGCAGGGCGAGCGGCTGCACTATGTAAATCATGCCGCCGAGACTATCACCGGATATGCACGAGAAGAGCTTTTGGCCATGGACTTCTGGGATCTAGTCCATCCTGATTGTCGAGAACTGGTCTTAAACCGAGGGGGCACGCGACAACAAGACGCCGAGCAGTATGAGGTCAAGATTCTTACGAAGAATGGCGACGAGCGGTGGCTCGATATCAGTACAACGATGATTGAATTTGATCGAATGCTGGCCAGTCTGGTTTCTGCTTTCGACCTTACCGAGCACAAACACGCCGAAGAGAAGGTACAACTCCTCGTCGTGACTGACCCGCTTACTGGCTTAGGGAACTACCGCCGGCTCGTTGAAGCGCTGGACGCAGAGGTCACACGCACCGGGCGCACCGGACGACCGTTTGCCGTTCTACTGCTCGACGTGGATCAGTTGAAGAAGAACAACGACCGATACGGTCACTTGATCGGTAGCCAGGCGCTGTGTCGGCTCGCCGATGTACTCCGCGTTTTTTGTCGCGCAATCGATACGGCCGCGCGATACGGTGGCGACGAGTTTGCCGTCATCCTGACTGAGACGACGTCGGCGGCCGCAAGGCTTGTCGCATCACGTATTCGTAGCCGGCTAGCCACGGATAGCCTCCAGCCACCGCGTTCCGCGAGCATCGGCGTGGCTGTCTATCCCCAGGACGGCGAAACGATTGAAGCCCTGCTTCGCACAGCAGGCCGCGAGTTGTACAGGATGAAGCCGGTGTGAGGAAGAACCCACTCCGTTAGTTTGTATCTTTGTGAGTTCACCGGGGCAGGCTGGCTCACAAGAAGGCTTCTCCGGAAAGCAGAAATGAAGGAAACAACCTGCCGGAAGGTAATCCGTGGATTTGTCAAGGAGAAATGTATGTACTTTCTGTCGTGGATCATCATTGGGTTGGTTGCCGGCTGGTCAGCCGGAAAGATTCTGAAAGGCAACACATACGGTCCGTTCATGGACATTGCCATGGGCATCTGCGGAGCGGTGGCGGGCGGGATGCTCATGCGATCTGCAGGCTTTGCGGGATACGGGGGAACCATTATTACGACCGTCGTTGCCTTGATTGGTGCAGTCCTTCTGACGCTGCTTGCGGGTTTCGTGAACGGCAGAAGGATGTACGCGCGTCAGCTCTAAGCATCAAGTAGGCATGGAGAATTCAAATGTCAAGCATCAATCGATCGAGGACCGTTTTCATTAGGGAAGACACACGGCTGCCAACAACGCTTTCGGTTGAAAGCGAAGCGTTCCTGCCTGGCTGGCGGGTCGTCAAGAATCTAGATCGTCAAGCGCTAACTCGAGAAGTTGAGGGAGCGCGCTGGAACTTTTTCTATTTGGCGGGCGAGATGAGGGCGACCGTTTTTGGCCGCGAGGGGCTAGGAGCTCTGCGCAGGGCGGTGAAGTGTGTTCTGGCGAAACAGGAGGGGCAGAAGTTTAATTCTCTGGAGATTACGAAAATCGTTTCGAAACGGTTCCTCGGCATTCCTTTTATGAGTGTTGCCGCGCATTCCCGCCATATCCAACAAGGTGTTGGCCTGGTCCCTGCTAAGGATTTGGCCTTGAGAATGCCTGCTGCTGCGCCAAACATCCAGGCTGAATAGCGGCGGCGAACAGCATCATCCAGACGCGGCAAAGCAATGCACGGTCCTGATTTCAAGTTCTTAGGAATTTGTAGGAGATATGAAAATGAAAACGATTCGTAGTTCAATTCTTTGTTTTGTTGTCCTGCTCCTTACGGCGCCATTGCTTCGTGGCCAGGATCTTTCCAAGTATCGGCACTTTACCTTTGGAATGAGCTTGACCAGCGTGTTGGAGCATACTGACCAGAAGTTAACAGACGTAAAGGTGATTCACCGCCGTCCAGCGCTGATTCAGGAACTGACTTGGTGGCCGCCGAACCTTCCCGGGACTTCGTTCCGATCTGATACCGTCGAACAGATTCTCTTCTCCTTTTACAACGCCGAGCTCTACAAGATTTCTGTGAGTTACGATCGAACCTCCACGGAAGGACTCACCGCGGAGGACATGGTGAAGTCCATTTCGGCGAAGTACGGCCCGCCGACAAATATTGCACTGGAGATCGATTCCGCGACGAACGATCGATATGACGTGAAGCAAAAGCTAGTCGCGTCGTGGGAAGATTCACACTATTCCTTCAAGCTTGTCCGCTCTTCTTTCTCCGGTGGCTTTGAGCTTGTTATTTATTCCAAACGACTCAACGCCGAAGCTGAAGTTGCCCTTGCCGAAGCCGTGAAACTCGAGAAACAAGAGGAGCCGCAAAAAGAAGCCGAGCGTCAAAAAAAGCACACGGACGACCTCGAAGCGACGCGGCAGAAGAACCAGAAAAGCTTTCGTCCGTAGTTCTCGGCATTAGGTTGTAACAAGCCATCTTTGGGCATGTCAGAGAAATGGATTATATGGCGGCAAGAGAAATGTGTAGGACGCGTGCGCGAGTCGACGGATGAGAACTTCGGCTTCAACGCAGAGACCGGTGAGTTCGGCGACATGGTCAAGGCTGGCGTAATCGATCCAGCCAAGGTCACTCGCCTCGCACTGCAGAACGCTGCGTCCACGACCTGATGCTAACCACCGATGCCCTGGTAGCCGACATCAAGGAAGAGGGAACGAAGGCCGCGGCTGTCGGCGGCGGGATGGGCGGAACGTACTAAACGGTGGGAGGGGGCGGGCCAGTCCGCCCCTTCACTCTCCCGGCAAAGGGGAAATCGGGCGGAGAAACGAGGTTGCCAATGATCAGGAAAATCAAACAGTGGGTCCCCATTGACGGAACCCGATGGAGAAACGAGATTGCCAATGGTCACGAAAATCATGGAGTGGGTGTCCATTACGGCGTTGCTCATGGTGGTGTCATGGCGGGCCTTCGCGAGTTACCAAGTACCGCTGGACTTTGTGGTTTGTGCGGGCTTCGTCATGGGGGTCCTGGCGCTATTTCTTCATCAAACACGAAATATAGACTCACTATGACGTCGATAACGGATCCAACCCCGCGAGGCGAGTCACTGCAAAACTGCGAGCGTGGCAGTCCTGAGCGCCCCTGCAAACGCAGTGGAGACGCTAATGGCAAACCAAACCAATGCGGGAACCAGGCAATCGAGGAAGGCGCTCTTTTGCCGGAATCCGTGCGATCCGAAAGCGAGCCCTGGACCTCTTTCTACATGGCCGGTGAAATTATTCGAGAATTGCGGAGGGCGCATGAAAACAAACAGGTCAGTGTGGCTGCAACGAAAGATGACATGAGGAAGGCGGCTTGCAGGACGACCAGTTACAAAAATTGAGTTCAATGGAAACATCCAGCCGCCGGCGCCAGCTGCTGCCGAACAATGTGCCACTCTAGACGCCGAGAAGAGCCCAAATGCCAGACACCATCAAGACGGGGACCATCCTGATCAAGGAGGGCACACTCTTGCCGGAAGTCCTGCGATTCGAAAGTGAGCTCTGTGCACCTGGCTGGAGATTAGTCAAAAATCTCGACGGGTGCGGATTGGGTCGAAAAATCCACGAAGCGGGTTGGACCTTCTCCTGGCGGGCTGGTGAAATCGGAGTGACCGTCTTCGGTCTTGACGAACAAAAGACGCTCCGCAAGGCAGTCGAGCAAATCCTGGCGAACCTGGAGTCGGCGGAATTTAACTCCCTGGAAATCATGCGAGTGGCCTCGGAGGCCTCGAAACGTTTCCTGGGAGTGCGCTATGTGACTGTCTCCGCCCAGTCACGAGATATCCAGGAAAGCGCGATTCTTTTCCGGGCCAAGGACCTCCCGGTGAGGGACCGCGCACGATCGGCTGCCGCTTGAACCAAAGCATGGGGCCCGCAAGGGGCAACGAATTGCGTCGGGAAGAAACGATCACACTGATTAAAGTGGAAAGGATTTTGAAAGTTTTAAGGTTTCGTAGGAGACGTTCAAATGAAAATGATGCGGAGTGTGGGCATTTCCCTCGTTATGATCCTGCTTTCAGCTCCTTTAGTTCGCGGGCAGGATCTTTCCAAGTATCGGAACTTTTCGCTGGGAATGAGTTTGCCCGAACTATCAAAACAGGTTGACCTAAGACCGCTCCAGACAAAACTGATCCGGAAGCACCCAGCGGTAATTCAAGAGTTGGCCTGTTGGCCGGGCGGCTCTTCTGACCATTCGCGCCAAGCAGACTCGGTTTGGCAGATTTTCTTCAGCTTCTACAATGGCCAGCTCTTCAGGATTTTGGTGACTTATGATCAGGACGCAACGCGTGGGCTAACTGCCGAGGACATGGTACAAGCCATCTCGACAAAGTACGGAACCGCAACGAGGCCTGCTGGCGAGATCAGCTTCCCAACTAACGAACTGTATAGGTCGACGGAAAAGGTCATCGCCCGCTGGGAAGATTCGCAGTACTCGATAAACCTAGTCCGTTCTAGATTCCTGAACTCTTTTGCGCTTGCCATGTTTTCGAAACGGCTGAATGCGCAAGCCGATGCTGCGATTGCCAAATCCATAAAGCTGGAGGGGCAAGAGGATCCGCAGAAAGAAATCGACCGCCAGAAAAAGAAGACCGATGACCTCGAAGCGGCGCGGCAGAAGAACCGGAAGATTTTTCGCCCGTAGTGGTGGTCCAGAGTGACACTCATGAATGCCCGCTGTGGGACAGACTGGAAATGTGGAGAGGCGAACTACCGATGAATGTCCGTATCCAATCAGAACTTTTTGCACAAAATGCTGGGCGCAAGAAGTGCCAAGAGACGCGCCTCTACGTGAAGAAAAGGAATGAAGCATAGATTCGGAGCGGGGAGAATGCTACCCGCGGGAGTTGGGCCGATGGCATACATTATCGCTGAACCCTGCATCGGAACCAAGGATACCGCCTGTGTAGATGTGTGCCCGGTGGATTGTATCCATCCGGCAAAGGGCCGCACCTATAACGATGGCCGCCCGACGTTCGATGAAGTGCCTCAACTGTACATCGATCCTACCGAGTGCATTGACTGCGGGGCCTGTGTTCCGGTCTGTCCGGTGACGGCAATTTTCGCGCTGGATGATCTGCCGGAGAAGTGGCACGCGTACATCGAGACCAACAAGAATTACGTTGACGGCGGTAAATTTCAGCCCGACAAGTATCAAAGGGCAAGTAGCTGACGTTTGCCTCGGCACTGCGCTTGGCACCAATGCGTACCTGTACGGCATCACCAGTGAACGCAAGCTGGTCGAGGAGTTGCGTATGCATCTGGCTTGGCGCTGGTTTACCGGGCTTAGCTTCGATCAGGACATTCCGCATCACTCCGCGTTTTCCAAGAACCGTCATGGTCGGTTTCACGAGCCGAACTTATTTCAACGAACCGTTAAGGTCGCTGAATCTGCTATTTGCCAGTCCACCGGCTGAAAATAAGCGCGGCGTTTGTACCGCCAAACCCAAACGAATTCGATAGAGCGTAGTTCACCGACGCCTTGCGCGCTGTATTCGGAACATAGTCCAGGTCGCACTCCGGATCGGACGCTTCTTGATTGATCGTCGGGGGCAAGATCTGATCGCGTAGCGCCAGCACGCTGATGCCTGCTTCGAGTCCACCTGCGCCACCGAGCAAATGCCCTGTCATCGACTTCGTCGAACTCACCGGAACTTGCTTCATCCGCTCCCCAAACAACCTCTTGAGCGCCCGCGTCTCGATGACGTCCCCGATTGGCGTCGACGTTCCATGCGCGTTCACATACCCAATATCTTTCGGCGCGAGCTTCGCATCCTTCAACGCCGCCTTCATCACCCGATACGCCCCGTCGCCGTTTTCGGCGGGTTGCGTGATGTGATAGGCATCGCCCGACATTCCGTACCCAACGATCTCCGCCAAAATCGGCGCATTCCGCTTCTGAGCATGCTCGAGCAATTCCAAAATCAAAATTCCCGCGCCTTCGCCCACGACGAATCCATCACGTTGCGCGTCAAACGGCCGGCTCGCGTGCGGCGCATCATCATTCCTCGTCGAAAGCGCCTTCATCGACGCAAAGCCCCCAATCCCCATCGGCGTGATAGCCGCTTCGGTCCCGCCGCAGATCATCATCTCCGCCGCACCGCGCTCGATAATCTTGAACGAATCGCCTATCGCATGTGCGGAAGCCGAGCACGCCGTCGCCGTCGCCGAATTCGGCCCGCGCGCCCCATATCGAATCGAAATGTGTCCGGAAGCGAGATTGACAATTGCGGAAGGAATGAAGAATGGTGAGATCTTTCCCGGCCCACCCTGCATCAGCTTGATGTGCTCACGCTCTATCATGTCGAAGCCGCCCATGCCCGAGGAGACGTAAACACCCACTTCATCCAGATCAGACTGCTCCGGTTTCCAGTCCGCCATCTTCACCGCAAAATCCGCGCCGGCCAGGGCCAGCTGGATGAACCGGCCCATCTTCTTTAATTCCTTTTTTCCGATCCACTGGAACGGGTCGAAGTTCTTCACTTGGCCCGCAATGCGGCAGTCGAATCCCGCGGTGTCGAAGCTTGTGATTGTGGCAATGCCGCCCTGGCCGGCCAGAAGGTTCTTCCAGCTTTCCTCCGTGCCGATTCCTACGGCGCAGACGAGTCCGATGCCTGTCACAACTACCCGGCGAGTCAACTGTGCTTGCTCCTTGATGAGGTGGTGCTTGGAATAGCAACCGGAAAACCGCAGACACCGAAATGCGAATCGTAATTCTTTCGAGCATTACTTCGCTGTTGCCTTCAGCTCGATGACGGCGTTCCTGCCAAACGTCAGCGATGCGTGCAGAAAGACCCCGTGTTGGTATTCGGAAGAATGACAGACTACGTTGCGCTTCGCTACTGAGAGTGGCAGCAAGTTATCACTTTTCTATGACACTAGCCCGATCGTCGGAAGTTGAACGGAATATGATCCTGGTTTTCGGGAGAGCGGTGACGAAAGCGAAGTGACCCTAGTTAGAGGCAGTACTGATAGGCCGACTGCGCCAGGCAGCGAAAGCCTCGCTTACAAGGTTGAAGATTGTATGTCGATTTTGAGATATCAATTTTAAAATAAGCCGCTGGGATATCAGATAACAAGGGGCTTATCAGAAGCTCCCCATCCGAGAAGCTGGTCCGAAAGAATTCTTTCACGCCGCAGGGAAAGTTCGCCGAGCACCACGAAGACTGAGAAAGACCCAGAGTGGTGGACTCACAACGTGGCTGACGGCAAGCAGGCCGAGGCGTCCTCCGCAAATCACCAACCTGTTCCAGCAACGAGGGTGTTGGCCATAAGCGGCGACGCCCCCTCGTCCAATGGGCTGATTGGAGTGCAACAATTCTGCCGCAACTCTTAAAGTAAGGACTTCCTCGACGCTATCGCGCCGCGCGGGGCGGTAGGCGGTTCGAAGCCATGCTCTCCGGAGGTGCGTCGGTGATGGAAGACAACAGGGCCATCTTAGAGTACCGTCGGACATTGCGACTCCGCGTGGCGGAATACGAGCGGGAGATGTTGATTGGCTATCGCCTTGCGCGTGAAGTGAACTCGCTGTGGGCCAAGCCTGTGGGGTTGAAGCCGAGACAGTTTCCCCGCGCAAGCCGTCTCGCTTGAGTCCACTACAAATTCCTCAAAGGCAACTAATCAATGCAAACCTGCCGCGACAAGCGAAAATCACTCAGCATCCTGCCCGTGCCGGGCACCACCGATGCCAACGGACCATCTGCGATGGATATCGGCAACCCCGTTTCCTCGCGGATCCGCTTGTCCAAGTTCTTGAGCAGCGCGCCGCCGCCTGTCAGCACGATGCCGCGATCGCTGATGTCGGCGGAAAGTTCCGGTGGAGTGCGCTCGAGCGCCACGCGTACCGCATTCACGATTGTCGCCACGCACTCGTTCAAGGACTCGCGGATTTCGCTGTCATCAATGGTAACCGTGCGCGGCACACCCTCGATCAGGTTGCGCCCCTTCACTTCCATGGCGAGCGGTTTTTCCAACGGATAGGCGGAACCGATCTCCATTTTGATCTGTTCCGCGGTGCGCTCGCCCACCAGTAGGTTGTATTTGCGCTTCAGGTATTGCATCACGGCTTCGTCCATCTCGTTTCCCGCTACGCACACGGAGCGCGAGTAAACGATGCCGCTCATGGAAATCACCGCGATGTCCGTGGTGCCGCCGCCGATGTCGACCACCATGTTTCACCCGAACATCGGCAACATGCCGCTCGATAACATCAAGAATCTCGCGTTGAAGAGTCTCGGGATCAAGATGGTAGAGGGCGGCTTGGGTGAATCGGCGATACGCAGCTACACCAACGTCGTCAAGATGGTTGTCGCTTCCGCGGTCAATGAAGAGGGCGAGGAACTATATCCCCGCAAGTGGAATCACTCTTTCATAGACCTTCCGCGAACTCGTAATCCGAAGCAGCCATCTTTTAGTGGCGACGTGGTTACAGCGATTGTTGCCGCTGCAAGGAAAGAGAAATATCGACTTCTCTTCTCGATTTGCGGCGGTACCGGGCTGCGATTTGGGGAGACGCTTGGGATCCGAATGCAAGATATCTCTCCAGACTGTTCCACCATCAAGATCGTGCAAAAGGCGTGGCGGTCACAGCTTCACAATTTTCTCAAGACCGACAGCGGTTCTCGAGAAGTTGATTTGTGCCCTGCGCTTGCAACAATGCTGAAGGAATATCTGGAGAAACGGCAAAGAACGCTAAAGTCCGACCTATTGTTTCAATCTAAGTCGGGCAACCCTCTTCACCAGTCCAATATCCTGCGGCGTACGTTGCATCCGATTCTGGTGAACTTCAATGAGCCGAAGTGTGGCTGTCACGCCTTCCGCCGTTTCCGCGTTACGCATCTACGGAAGAATGGTGTTCCCGAGGACCTGATTCATTTTTGGGCAGGCCACGCGGGAAAGAGCGTGACTGACGACTACAGCAAATTGAAGGATGATCTTGAGTTCCGCAAAGAAGTCGCCACACGAGTGGGGCTCGGCTTCGAGCTTCCGTCCAAAAAGGCCGCAATTGGACCGATTGGATCGAAAATCGAAACTAAGCCGGTTTCAGAAATGGTTGCATGTGCATGATTCAAGAGAGATAAGTGGCGCGCCCAAGGGGACGATTTTAGAACTTTTCTCGGAGAATTTGTGTCAAGTCTGCCACCCGGGCCGGATCCTTGCAAGTTTTAGCGTTAATCAGGACTTGGGGCTCTTAAAGATCAGATTCTTCTTTTCGGCGTGAAAACCCAGCGGAAATATCGTGTGTTCGTCATACTCCGCGCCGTCTAACTTCGCTCCTCGAAGTTCCGCGCCTGTCAGGTTTGCACCTTGAAGTTGGGTTGACCCGCCCACGTTGTCACGACCCAAATTCGCATCCCTCAAATTGGCCTTGGTGAGATTGGCCTGCTTAAAGTCAGCGCCCTGCAGTTGAGCCCGCTCGAAATTGGCCGAAGTTAGATTGGCCAGAAAGAAGATGCTCCAGTACAGATCAGCGCCGCGAAAGTCTGCGCCTGTAAGGTTGGAACCGCTAAAATGTGCCCCTTGCAGGAGCATTTCCGCGAACACAGCCTCAGGCAAGTTTAGGTCAGAGAAGTCTCTTAGCTTGTCCTCGATCTTGTGTAGCAGCCGACCGTGCTTGTCTTTGATTTCCACGTATTGATTCTAGCGTGCCGATGCCGACGCACAAAAAGATCGAGTCCATAAGTCACGTTACCGGAGAAGTGGTTTTTGTGCCGATTTCCACTTTTCCGGTAAGCGCGTTTACCAGGACCTAATACGAGTTGGGCACAATGGGCCTGAGAAAGCCTTTGGTTTTCGGGCACTGTTGTCATTCTGATGGTGTCGAAAAGAGTGAAACCAGGAGTCTGGAACGATGAAGAGCTTCGTCGCACTGGTTCTGTTGTCCTGTCTTTATACTTTCTTACATACATCGGAAGCACAAACCAAAGCGAAGAAAAATCAATCGATTCCCTATACAGATGCTGACGGTTACCAGGTCTTATCCTCCATCATCGACTCAAGAACCGAGAAATTGAAGAACGGGCCCGTGTGGATTCTTCATCAAACCATTTCTGGGGACACTCTTGGGGAGATTAGGGCTGAATGCTCAAGCCGCTTTCCCGGGGAATTTCAAAGTGCGCTAGAGGACTTCGACAAAAAGGCCAAGACGAGACTATTGCTACTGCAACGATTTTCCATCCACAAAGAATACAAATTCGTTGATTCGCTGGTTGGGACACAAAGCGGAACTTACTCCGTGTCCGCAGTAGGTTTTGACGAAAACAAAGCCCGTGCAATCGTGCTAGTCCAATATCGTGTCCGTCCATCTGGCAGCGTAATCGTCGGCGGTGACAAGATGTTTTACCTGTTACGAAAGACCGAAACGGGTTGGCAACGGGTCGAAGACGTTCCAAAGTGCGGCCGAATCTATTAGCACCACTGAATCGGCACGCTAAGTCCTGGTAAGTCGGCAAACCGGAAAAGTTCCTCCCAGTACTTCACATGGACGGTAAGCGCGTTAATCAGGCATGTCAGCCAAGCATTACTGCTTCGTGGACGTTCGGGCTATAATCTGAAAATCGACAGTGAAGTTTTAATGGCACAATAATGGTCCTCATCGAAGCCGACAAGACCCAACGACTCAAGCTGGTTGGCGAGGACACTTGTGACCTGCTGCGCGTGATTGAGGCTTCCTTTGGAGTGAAGTTCACCGAAGACGAGTTTGTTGAGGCGAAGACCATCGGAGAACTCGCCGAGTGCATTTTCAGCAAGCTGGAGCAGCCTTTATCGGAAAAGTGCCTCAGCGCTGTGGTTTTCTACCGATTGCGGCGAACATTCATCCGTTTATTCGATACTTCGCGTGCAAACATTACTCCGGAAACGCCCCTGCGCGAACTCATGCCTTGGAGGGACCGCAAGAGACAATGGCGGCGAATGCAGGAGCACTTGAGGTTTGTTCTGCCGGAACTGAGATGGCCTTTGTGGTTGGTGGCTTTGTCACTAGCGGTTGTTATTTCGGTCTTCACACTGGGATGGACGCGACTGGTATCGCTCGCTGGTTCCGCTGCGGGCGTCCTTACGGTTTTGGGTGGATTCTTAGCTTTGGCCTTTCTGCTTAAACTTTTGGCTCCCCTTGCTAGGCATTTCCCTCGTAGCTGCGAGAGTTTCGGCGACCTTGTGAAACTCACGCTTGCTCGTAATTACGCTGGAATTGCATCTGAGTATGGTGTGTCATCTGAGCGGGAAGTTCTTCTGCTTCTGCGTCAATTGATAGCGGCGGAAGAAAGCATAGATGTTGAAGAAATTCTGCCGGATACCCTCTTTCCAGAAGGCCTGAAAATCTACTAAGCGATACAGAATTGGGCTGGCAATTGGTCGTAGTGGACGTGTAGTCGGCAAACCGGACAAGTCCAGTCCTAGGACTCCACATCTCCGGTAACCGCGTTAATCAGGAGTTGGACCGCCTCTTTCCGCCATCCTGATATACTTCGCAAATGATTCTCTCCATCGACTGGCCCAAGGTCGGTTGGACTGCATTGTTCCTCGCAGGTTCCGCGATGTTCGCGTGGGCAAGCGTGAAGAAAGAACTAGGCTATCCGTTTGGCGGTAGACCCATGCTTCCACAAAAAGCCCGCATCGTGGGCATTGTCATGGCGTTGGTTTTTCTTCTTTTGGCTCTTTTGCCATCGGTGATCTAGTTCCCACTTTTCCGGTTACGGCGTTAATCGGGACCTAGCGCTGCTTTACCGGGCGGGAACGAAATAGAACGTTGCGGTGTCTTAATGCTAGGGATAATGCTCATTCTTTCTGTGCCTTGGGATTTCCGGTCGCTTTGGGCTGCTCTCACCATTACAGCCAAGCTCTACATAATTTGTCTGCTAGCAGCATCCGCGTACTCGACATATTGCCTGACCCGCATTACGGTTCGTCTTCGCCAGATAGCAAAGCGGGAGAAGGCAGAGATGGTTCTGGTGGTCAACATGACGGCCAAAACACAAACCTTGCGCGAATTCCACACGATGCTCTTTCTATTGTTCGGTCTCTGTTGCTCGAACGAACTATTCAATACGCTGCGAGGAATTCAAAACTCAGCAGTGTCCCTGTCCGCCGCTAGATTTGACGTGTTTGGGCCGGTTATTGCATTTGCATTTTTCGTGTTCGCCGTCTTGCTGGTTCTTCACGGATTCCGATGGGCCGTGGCACACCGTCTCCAGACAGCTTCTATTGGCGACTGATTCCAAGCGCCTGATTTGTCCGCAAATCGGAAAAGGAGAGGCTAGTACCCACTTCGACGGTATGCGCGTTTACCAGGAGTTGATCAAGTGCATTCGAGACCGTTCCAAGTTGCTGCTATTCTTTGTTCATGAACCGCAAGCGCATAAAGGACGTCGCGTTACAGAGCCTAATCGCAGTTGTGCTTGTTATGATTTTAGTTTCTCTTCTAGCGCAACGACTGTTCCATCCACGATAACAAGTTAAATCGGTTCATTTGTCGTAGATGGAGATGTGTCCGGCAAGGAGCCAACGTATGAAAAATCTCTTTGAAGCCGCGACGGTGGAAGAGGTAAAAGGGCGGCTAGCGCAGCTGAAGCGGGATAGCGAGCGGGTGTGGGGCAAAATGAATCCGGCGCAGGCTCTGGCGCATTGCTCCGCGGCAATGGAGATGGCGATGGGGGCAAAGAAACCGGCACGCATATTCATTGGGCGGCTGCTGGGGCGCTTTGCGAAGAAGTCGATGATCGCGAAAGAGAAGCCCATGCCGCGGAATGTGGGGACGGACAAGAGTTTGGTGGTGAGTGATGAACGGGACTTCGGTGTGGAGAGGCAACGGCTGAGCGAATTCATCGACCGCTTTGCAACGGGTGGGCCGGGAGCATGCACAAGGCATCCCCACTTCTTTTTCGGGCCGTTGACTCCGGTAGAATGGGCGGCGTTGATGTATCAGCATCTGGACCATCATCTCCGGCAGTTTCGGGCTTAATGCCTGCGGACTCCTGCTGTGGACTGAACTGCTGATTGCTCGCCAAACCGAAAACCCGAGTGCCAGTACCCACTTCTCCGGTAAGCGTTAACCAGGCATTTGGCCGTACTCGTTCCGCCGGGAACACACATTCGCTCATCGGTGTCCTATAGTGTGGGTTGAATGACCGCGCTTAATGGCAAGTAAGAGGAACTCGCTATGGCTTTTCAACGGCGCGTGAAGGCCGGTACTCTAATCGTGGGCCTTACGTTGCTCGGCATAAGCCGCGTTCAAGCCCTTGGTCTATTGATCGCTCATCCGCAGAACTCAACTCCTAGACCAACTGACACCACGATCACCGAACTCGTTAAATCGAGCGCAAGATTCAGCGGAAAGCTTGTCCGCGTCTTTGCCGCCTTCCATACCGACGGTATCGAGCACAGCGTGCTTATGGAGCCAAATTGCGGCCTGCTGGATGGCACTTCCAAAACGCCCCCTCCGGGCCAGCCGCAATGTACTAGGGGCGTTGTTCCCGTCGATTCCGACAAGGCCGATAATGACCCAGGCAGCAAAAATCTAGATCGAGCCCTGTCGCAAGGTGAGCGGGGCACTCGGGACAAGCACATCACTGCCGAATTCATCGGAAGATTCCGTTGCGTCCCTTCGTGCGTCTCCGCAAAGCTGTTTACACTCGAAATTGAACGAGTCGAAAAACTCGAAGTGATCATCAAGGATACGCGGCCCCATCGTCCGACCGAATAGTATTGGAGGGCAGGCGCTAGTCGTTCCGCACGCATTGACGCCCGAGCGTGAGCGACTCTCGCGCCAGGTTAAACTGCCAGCAGCGGGCTAAGTCCTGGTAAGTCGGCTTACCGGTAACTTGGGTACTGGGACCCACTTGTCCGTTAAGTACGGCCTTCACCAGATGCATTGCCAAAGGCGGCCCGTGGCGTCGTTGTGATCGGCTGTCCGGCGTGCCGAACGCGATTCCAGTCGACCAGTCAGTTCGTCGACCATCTGACAAACGAAGTTTTGCCGGTCGCGATTGCGAAGTTCGAGGAACAGTAATCCCAGGCGGTCAACGATCGCCAGGAAAATTGAAATCTGGACGTGCTCCGGGGAAAAAGGACATGAGGTTCTCCAGAAGATAGCCAGCTCTTGATCTCACATTTTCATTAGCTGTTTTTGACCGGACTTCTTCAGCCATTTCCTTGATGAACTGCTCAACGTCTTTTGGTTTGCCGGCTAGCGCAATATAGAAGAGGACGACCTCTTGCCACCAGTCATTACCACCGAGAAAATCTCGGAATGCTTGTCGCGCCCTAAGCGCTTTCGGTTCAAACGTCAACTCTTTCGCCGTCAGAAATTCTTGAAATGAAAGATGCGCAAACGTGTATGAACAGGCCATGGGAATTAACAAGCCGTCCTGAACTACCTCCCGCATTAATGTCTCCCACTTGTCTTCGAGCCCCGGAAGTGTGTTTCTGACTGCATTCTTGAAATCGATTTGGTTGCAGTCGCGTCGATGACCTATGTGTAGGGTCATCGCCAGCTTTGAGAGGACAGTCAATTTTGGTGTTGGGCCAAACTCCGATTGTCGTTGGATTTTCTTTGCGGAATCCCAGCCTCCTGCCAATAGATTTACGAACATGTCGTACAACCTGATTTTCGACTCTGGGAGAGTTTCCGTATTCGCAAATACGGCGAGGATCAACGTTGCGAGCAATGGCACTCGCATGAGGCTTTGAAGTGTCGAGGATTTGCCTAGTTGTCTGAAGAAGTCGTCTATTGCTTCAGCGTTGTTGTCAAACCACTTGCCCACTAGTTCCGTTATCTGCGCTTCGTCAAATTCGCGTAGTTGGATGCGCGCGAGGCCGTGTAGATGGGCACCGATAACGTGGTCCCGTGCAGTGACAACAAGTGCGAGGCTGTTGTCTTGGCGCTTCGCGGCGAGGGCAAGCGCGACAATATCCCTTTGACGATACAAGTCGGGAACTTCGTCTAAACCGTCTAAATACAACCGGAATCTACTACGTCCCGAGGTGCGGTTCGAGGCCACTTTCTCCTGCCAGAGAGATACGATCTTTGGATCGCGAAGAAAGCTATTTTCGAAGGTAGACAGAGGTTGTTGCGAGAATTGGTGTAGTGGAACGTAGATCGGGATGACATCTGATTCACGATTCTGCAATCTCCGCAGATCGTGGAGGGCTTGGCATCGGCAGAAGGATGTTTTCCCAAAACCAGCTGGGCCAGTTACGAGCAAATCGCTTGGTTGAGAGTCAATTAGGTCTTCTGAGTATTCGAATTTGCGAAGGCAATCGCCTTCTACCAGCAAAGAGGGCACCTGTCGCGATACTCCTTCGATCTGGCTATAGTCAAAGATTTGGCCTGATAGCAAAGGTTGGTCCTGTCCCGCAGAAGTTTTCTCTACAAAGGTATTTGTCTGTCTCAGCATCATTTCCAAATTCGTGACAAGTGGGGCGGTCTGCTTCAAGAGATCCTTAGCGGCTTCTGCAAGTTCCGGAGCGTCATCAACCTTGATAATAGCTTGCTTCTTCTCCGGAATGCTTTGCTGTATTCGCACCCGGTCATAAGTCTGGGACCATTTCGGTAGAGCGTTCCTGCGGAGGGTATTCAGTGACTCCGTAACCGGCAGAATGTTCTCACTCGGATTGGTGATGGCATAAACCATTTCAGCTAGTTCAGAAAATGACTCGCAGAAATCTATCCAGTCGGATTCTGATTGTTCCTTTGAGAATTGCTCTGAACTAGGGAGCTTGAAATTGAGGCTATGTAGACGTAAGGGACGCACGAATTTTGGTCGAACATATATGCGCGACAGGCTCTTTGAGTCGGAGAGAAAACCATGACGAAACAACGCACTGCCCACGGCGTTGTCCGAATCCATCGATTGCTCGAGTTCCGCCAAATATGTCCCGTACATGTTGGAATGAAAGAGGAGAAACTCTGGATGGTACTGTTCGAATTTTTCTAACAGTTTGCGACCACAAAGGAAGGTTACTCTCCCCGCGGAGTCTTCCAATTTTGAAGCAATGGATTCGACTGTCGAGGGACCACAGTCATAAGGTGAGATGACAAAAACCTGGGCGATCTTCTCTTTCTGCCCATTAGCTGGATTCGCTACCGGCGTGTCGAGAGACTGTTCGGCTTGGAGGAAGACGGTTCGGGCTCCAGCGTCGGCCTCGACAGAACCAGATATTTTTTCATTCTTTACGACGCAACTCGCGAGTTGTGTTTCCTGAAACGGTCCGCTGAAACGGAAGACAATGTCTTTTCCAAGTTCTAGAGTTCCGTGAGTTAACCTAATGTCGCTCGTATTTGGCATTCTTTCCAGCAACCCGATTAGGGCTGTGCGCAGATGCGACTCGGTTTCAAACATCGAAGCAAACACGTCAAGCTTGGTGTGCGTCAACATTGGTGCGTTAGCCTGGATTTTATCAGAGGAGAACGCGCAAATTGCTGTTTCCGCAGAGATAAGTGGCGTGTGGGTACCCATTTGCCCGGTTACCGGACATGTAGATAATCCAGTTCAATCTCTGGTGAAAGTCTGTTTGTTCCGCACTGGGGGCACCCGCCGCCTTTCGCTGGTCCGCGATAACTACAGGTGCATTCAATGTAGAACTCGCGACGAAAGATCATTCCGAGCTGCGCTTGCCGTTTTCTCTCCTCCAGGCAAACGTCCCTACAACGCCGGGGGGTCAAGAATCCTTCCGCTGCAACGGAATCCGCAAGATGGCGCATCTTCCGTTCCAAGTTCGTCTTCGGGAACTTCCCTTCAAGCGCCCACTCTGGAATAGCGGTCAGCCACAAATTTAGGCGCTCTTTATAAGGCGATGGTATACGCTCGAATGCTGATGCAGCTTCCTCTTTCGTTTTGGCAGTTTCCAACTTGCCCCAATCAATTTGGTCTTTGCAAAACTCTAAGAGCTTAAACAGAAAGTTTGCGGCCCTCACAACATTTTCGGGATGAATCCGACGCTTGCGCCCTCGCGTTTCTTCGGATGCTGTCAAGGCCCTATTTGCGGTTTTTTGGCCAGAACCCAATTTCGCGGAAATACCCCGGGAAACAGGGGGTGGATTTCGCGGAAGTTTTCGATGTTTGGTCTTTAATTTTGCGGAAGTCTTGTGACGCTTCGTTGTTCGTGGCACCAGTGGTTCCTGAAACCCATGCGAATATAATTGCAGATTTTAGAAAAATCTTCGCTTTGAAAGTATAGAGCATTCAAGGGAGTGGGGCACACGATGAAGTCACTGGAATTGAAACCTGAAGATCTGCCGATGACGGTCAAACTCAAAACCCAGGACGGAACGAAAGTCTACCTTCTGCTCGGGACGAAACAGGGAAAGCTTCTCCTGAACAAACCAATGGGGGGCGCGAGAGGATAGCCAAAAAACAGAATCGGTAGCCAGCTAGCCCCACGGCCAGCGAGTTCGGGACCCGGGGTAAAGCCAGCCAATGTTCGATTTGGCTGGCTTTTCTTTTTCTATGCGGAACGAGAGCGAACAACCTGAATTCAAACACGGCGACCCGGTCCAAGACTCGGCCTCCTCAGTGTGCGCCGTCTGCGGGACACCAGCCAGGACTCGCTTCTGCTCCCGCTCCTGTCGGCTGATCTCGAAGGTACATGCGACACGAAGCCGAAGGCCATTGAAAGACCACGTCTGTCAGTGCGGTCAGTGCGGCAAATTGTTTCCAGTTGGCAGAAAACGAGAAGTCCTCCCGGAAAACTTGGGGCTCGGGGCTACGGATGGGCGCTAGGGGAACAGTGTCACCGCAAACGAATGTGACGAGTCTTGTTCGGGAAGGCGGTGTTCGCATCGTCCTGAACGATCTGCCGGAGTCTGCGGGCCGCACAAATGTATGCGCGCTATCTCCAGGCGAGGTTATGGCTCTTCGAGAGTTCTTTCTGTTGTTGAACGAGTGGAATGAAGCGGAGGGCCATCATGGAGACTGAAATCAAGATCAACTTGGCGCTGGTGAATGCCAAAGCCCCTCTTTGCGCGTTGGCGGATGTGATTCTCCGCTGGCCCGGCGGGGACCTCACGATTCGTCGGTGTGCTGTGTTTGAGAAGCGGGGTGAGCCTGCGTGGGCCACTCTTCCCCGAATCCCTGTCGAAAAGAACGGCAAGAAAACTTATCTTCCGCTACTTGACCTGTCACGAGATCTCAAACAGCGCGTCCTGGAAGCCGTCCTCGCTGAGTACGAAAGGAAGTGCGATGCGCTTTGATTCGAGTTCCCCTGGTGTCTCGGGCCATAAGTGCGGGCTATGTCGGTGGGACCTGACATCCCGCGACTGCGTACGGCAGGAGGCGCCAGGGGCCCCAACTGCCGGGGCTGGATCTAGAGGTCCCGCTGAGAAGCTGCGGGCTGGGAAGGGGTCGCCGAAGGCGGCCCCACTAGATTCAATCTTAGTGACTAAGTGTTTCGAAGGAAGTTGCTGAGTCATGGAGATACTGAGAGAGGCTTACAAGATCTGGAAGAATCCGCAGACAGCGGAAGAGCCGCCCCGGTTTATGGGCGGCTTCTATCCGCCCGCCGACCAAGCCATGTTCATCCACGCCGATCTGAAGGCGTTGGGGTTTCCCTCGGGGGAGTACACCGTTCTCATCCCCGGCAAAGTACGGGAGCGCTACGCCCTGCAAAAATGGCAGACGGTGAAGGTGAGCGAATGAACGTGCTCGAGGGTTTTGAATCCGAAGCTCAGGCATGGGGCATATCCCTCGCTGACCGCTACGATTTGGAGACGCTCTGTCGCCCAAGCCTGAAACCCCTCGAAAAGTTCACAGCTGAAGATCATGCGGATTTTGAGTTTCGGAGTCACGTCGCTGAGGTTTTGATGTTCGCTGGTCTAACAGGTAAGGCCGCTCGTTACCTCGACTGTGCGAGAAAAGGAGTTGTTCTGCGGTGTCAGGGTCATGAGCAGCACGAATTCTTGTCTCCCATGTACTGCGATCTCAGATTCTGCCCGCGCTGCGCTCCTCGACGATTTGCCCGCCTTTACGCGAAACACTCCGCCGTTCTTGACCATATCCAGCGGCACCCTATCCGTGGGTTTCGCCTTCGGGGAATTACGCTGACAAGCCGGAACACGGGCGAGCTTACGACTCAACAAATCAAGAGATTCAACAAAGACGTTAAGAAAACGCTCCATCTGTTAATGAAGGGAGTCAAGGGGTGGGGCGCTATCTGGGTAAATGAGGTCGGTTTCAATAACACCAACCTGCATACGCACGTGCTGATCTATTCCCCCTATGTCGAAAAAGAAAAGCTCAAGGCGATCTGGCAGAAAGTTTCTGGGCATGTCGTTGCGGGGATAAGGCAGTCTCAGCTCATCGGCCCTAAAGCCTTGCTGTACATGCTCAAGTACGTTTCCAAGCCTCCCAGCGATGATCCGGAAATGGTCGGTAGGCTGGAAGTTGCTTTCCACGGCACCCGGAGAGTGCATGCGCTAGGGCTTTTTTATGATTTTGCGGGAGGGGATGAGGACAACCTGCAAAGCGAGTGGAAGAACTGCCCGCTGTGCGGTGCCGCTCTCGTCAGGGAGAAGGGCTTCCATCCCGTACATGAGCTTCGCGCACGTGCGCTGCGATCCATTTCTGACTGCCGTGCCGAAAGGAGAAGAAATAAATGGGTGAACTAGGTTTGAAGCAGGATTCCGCCAACGTTAACGTTACGTTGGTACCTTTAGGGGCAGGACCCGAGGATCTCCGGGGAAAGAAATTCCCTTGCCCGCTGTGCGCGGATGGTCTGGCGATCCTCTCTTCTAAAAGAGGGAAACCCTATTGCGTGTGCAACGCATGCGGGATTCAACTGTTCTTTCGCGGGAAGACAGGCATTTCCCGTTTGTTGCAAATGGTCAAACGCGAAATCCTAATTCCGGGCAAGGCAGACGGCGCGGATTACGGAATTGCTCTTTTTGATCGTTTGCGGCAATTGAAGTCACAGAGAGAAGAGTTGGAGGAAAAACTGGGACTCGTTTTCCGGGATCGGGATGTGGAAAACGCAATTCAAATAGTTGACGCGGAAATTGAAACGGTGCAAGGTGAACTCGCCAAGACGGCCCGTACAAAACAAAGGGAACCTCACAAATGAGAGAAGCGGTGCTTTACGCCCGGGTGTCCAGTAAGGATCAGGAGCGGGAAGGCTTTTCCATTCCTGCGCAACTAAAGTTTCTCCGCGAATACGCCTCGAGAAACGGTTTCCACATAGCGCAGGAATTCGTAGACGTGGAAACGGCGAAAACCACGGGAAGAAAGAAATTTGGGGAGATGCTTGCCTTTTTTCCTCGAAATCCCAGTTGCCGGGTTTTGATCGTGGAGAAGACCGACCGCCTGTACCGAAATTTCCGCGACTGCGTCACCTTAGAAGATTTGGACGTGGAAATTCACCTGCCCAAAGAGGGCCAGGTTATCTCCAAAGATTCAAAATCCCAGTCCAAGCTAATGCATGGCATCCAAGTTGTGATGGCCCGGAATTACATAGAAAACCTGAAGGAGGAAGTCAGGAAGGGAATGCGGGAAAAGGCAGAACAGGGGATATACCCCAGCCGTCCTCCTATCGGCTATCAAAACAACAAGTTGGAACGCACTATCGAGGTAGATCCGCGAAAAGCGCCCGTGGCGAGGCGGATATTTGATCTCTACGCTTCAGGTCATCATTCGCTGGCGAGCCTGCGGAAAGCGATCTTGGATGAATTCGGAATCAATCTGGGCAAGGGTTATCTAGATCGGGTACTCAAAAATCCCTTTTATAAAGGCCAATTCTTGTGGGAGGGAAAACTGTATCCCGGAACTCACACTCCGCTTGTTTCGGTGGGATGCTTCGAGCAAGTCCAGGCGGTTTTTCGTGGTCACAATAAGCCCCGTTACAATTCCCATGAATTTGCTTATCGAGGTCTGCTGACGTGCGCCTACGACAACTGCAAGGTGACAGCGGAGATCAAAAGGCGGCGTTACACCTACTACCATTGCACGGGACACCGGGGGAAATGCGGGCTCCCTTATTTTCGGGAGGAGGAGCTTGGGGATCGGCTGGGACAAATCCTCAAGGACATTCACATCCCGGATGACATCCTCGCTCAGTTGCAAAGGTCCTTGCTGAACGATAAGGGCCGCGATGAAGAGATTAGGAGACAACAGGGCGAACGATTGGCGCAGCGGCTAAGCCAGGTGCATCGCAGGATGGATCAGGCTTACCAGGACAAACTGGACGGCAAGATCAGCGAAGAATTCTGGATGCGAAAGTCTGGGGAGTGGCAGGCAGAGGAAAACCAGATTCGAACCTTAATGCAGGGATTGGAGACGGTAAGACCGGAACGCTTGCTGGATGCCGCGAAGATCTTAGAACTCGCGAACAAGGCTTATTTTCTATACGTTAAGCAGAATCACACCGAAAGAGCCAAACTCCTCAAAATGGTACTTTCGAACTGTGGGATTGACGCTGTAAGTATATATCCTGCTTACAGAAAGCCCTTCGACCTGATCTTTCAAAAGGTGAAAACAGAGGAATGGTGCGCCCGGGGAGATTCGAACTCCCGACCCTCTGCTTTTTGTGATGGATGGTCAAAGGTGAGGAGCGATTCTTCTTACTCTTTTCAGTTCAATGAGATGGCGCGCCTGGCAGGACTCGAACCTGCGGCATTCTGCTTAGAAGGCAGACGCTCTATCCGCTACGGAGCCATCGGTATTTACTCGCCAAACCTTACGCGCGCAAGGGTAATACTGGGCACGCTCTGTCGCTGAACTCCGCAGTCGCCGATTAAAAGGATCGGTGGTGATCTTTGCTACTGCTTGCTACTACTTTAGGGCGATTTGGGCCATTTCGTGACCCGCATGGAATCAGGCGATCCCTTGAAATCGCTAAGGCGCGTTGAAAACAAGAGACATACCGCCGCTCACCAACCCCTCACCTAGCGCTCACCGACGAGAGCTACACTCCCCCCTTCTCCGACACCCCCGTTAAATGGTTTTCAAATCCCCGAGACCCCTGTCCGAGAAATGCGGATCTCTCCACGAGGCCCGCGACCGGCTCTTTGTCATTCAGGTTCTTAATAATGCCGTCCGGGGGCTGCCCGCCTTTGCATGTAGGGTGTCCAAAGCCGCTCGGGCTTGTCCCGTTCTGAAAATCCAGAATAAGATTGTTGCTGGGTCTAGGGCGACACCCAGCGAAACTCCATTTATGGATGGTTCGAATTCACTTTCAAATACGCAAACAGAAGGGACTTGCCACTCGGCTTGTGACTTGCGCCGCCGGGTTCCAGGGTCACGAAGACCGCATCAATCTGGTCCAGCATCTTGGAGTCGTCGAACTTCAGGACCCAGCGCTTTTTGCCGAGGGTATCCTTATAAAAGATACCCAGGTTCAGGGCCTGCTGGGTGTCCGGTCCGCGACGGCCCCAGGCTTGGAAGGTGGCATTCTTGGCGCCGGCCTGCTGGTCGAGGTCATAAGCGTAGAAAACTAAAGACTTTCCTTTAGTGTAGAAAACTCGGCCATAGGGTTTCTGGGTTGCTCCATCCGTACTGACGTCGTAGACCTCCGCTATATAAAGGTCCCGGGCTCCCATCAGGTCCCGGATGTCGCGGTCGTGGCCAAGGAGTTCCTCCTGCCGGTCGATGGTCTGTTCGCGGTCGTGCAGCAGGCGGGACATATCCTTGATCTGCGCTTCTAGGGTTGCCGCTTGTAGCTGCTCCTCGGAGCGCTCGCGGCGCAGGGAATCGAGCTCGCCCTGGGTCTTCTGGAGCGAGGCTTCCGCCGATTCGAGCTTCTGGTCCAGGCTCTTGCGTTCTTCCGCGCTCTTTTGTTCCTTGGCGGTCCGTTGTTGCTTCTCCGCCTCGTTGAGCTGCAGGGAATTTTCCAGATTGGCCTGGGCCAGTCGAATCTCGCTTAACACAGAGGTTTGCGCCTGGATTTGGCCGCGTAGATTCTTGATGACGCGGTCGCGCTCCGCCACTTGCCCTTTTAGAATTTCGCGATCATGTCCGGCGTCGCTGATCTGTTGTTCCAGGGCTTCGAGGTTAGTGCCGGATCTGGAATTGGCATTCAATCCGCCGCCAGCGGGAACCGCGGTTAAGCGGGCCGTCTCAAAGCCGCGGCCGATGCCCGCACGATAGGCATAAACTCCGAGCGCCGCAGTGAGGAGGATCGAAGCCGCGAAGGGAATCCAGGCCAGATTCCAATTCACCTGTGTACGGCGATGGCCGTTTCGCTGGGAAATCGGAACCGTCTTGCTTTCCGCTCCCAAGGTGGGGACATCCTCATTCGTGGCAGGGAAGGGCGGTGAATCTCTTAACTCCGTAGCTCCCGCGTTTTGAATCCGGCCTGTGTTCGCTTGCACGGAAGGAACTTCCGCAAGTTCCGATGCCAGCATCGGCACCGCCATATCGGCAACGGATTCAAACTCTTTAAGCGCCTGGCGGCAATCCGCGCAGACTGCGAGGTGCTCCCTCAACCTGGCCTGTTCTTTTTCGGTCAGATCTCCGGTAGTTGAGACGGCGGCCAGCTCGAGATAATCCTCGTGAGGCTGGGGCCCTGACCAACCGTTGGTTCGCTTCTTGGCTGCTCCATTGCTGCCGTTATTCGCCATGTGGTTCAACTTCCTCGGCAACCCGCAACTTACTCCCAAAGGCGTGTTTGCGCAATTTGTCGATGGCCCGGTAGTAGTGGTGTCTCACGTTTCCGTGAGGTTGGGCTAGTTTTTCGCTGATCTCTGCCAGCGTGTAGCCCTCGAAGAAGTGCAGTCGCAGGGTTTCCTGCTGGTCCTCGGAGAGGGCCTCGACCACCTTGTTTAGACCATTACGGCCAAAGACTACTTCCGGGGAATAATCGTCTTCAGTGGTCGGAGAACCGACCACCTCGGGAATCCCTTCTTGCAGCCCTTCCTGTGAATAGAGATTTCGGGTGGCCAAATAGCGCCGTCGCTCGATGGCGCGGTGGTACGCCATCTGAATGATCCAGGAGCGGGCCGAACTTTTGGAGCTGTCAAAGACGCTGCACTTTCTCTGGATAAACAAGAAAAGATCCTGCACGAGATCTTCGGCCTCGGCTGCGTCGCGCAAGATGCGTGCGCTAACACTTCGAACTACCCGCGAATACCGGTTGAAAAGGGAACTCAGGGCTTCTTGTTTGCCAACCTGTAGGCACGCGATCAGGGCCTCATCCGAAGTCGAATTGGGCGAGCCAGCGCCCTGGCCTTCTTCGACCTCTTCCCATGTGGGCAGCGGCGTCAATCGAGCTGGAAAGAAAGAGTTCACATCATTTGTCTCGTAATGCGTGCCTCGAGATGCGGTTGTCAGCCGGTCTTCCTGGCCCCTGGAGGACGAATCTTGTATTTGAGTAGGCGATCGGTCGACCCTGCGGTCTTGAGCTGCTCAAAGGCCCATTCCAGGATCAGTTCGGTTAGGTTTCCGAGTTTGCGCCTCTCGCGGCCAGCGAACTGCTCCAGATCAGCTCTAAGAGCTTGCCGGACTCGCAGGCTAATTTGTGCCTTCCATTCGCCCATTCCTGAGTCTCTTGCTTAACGTGCACATCATCCGCGTGCAACCAAAACAGTGTGTGTCGACGATTTATCTGGTGGGTGCAGTGAAACCACAGGGCGTCTGCACCGTAGACGTAACGTGTTTATCCCAGCAAATCAGTTTGGGGCGGGCAGACCGGATTAGCTCAATTCGGTAGCTTCGTCCGACTTTCCACGGCGGTTCGCCAACTCCAAAGGCGAAACTCATCGGCACGTTCACGCGGGGCCATCGTTTCGGAGAAACCGGCATTCAAGCCAGCACGGATTTCTTCCAGCCGGAGTTCGTATGCCTTCAGCTCTTGTTTCGAGCAGATGGACTGCAACTCCAAACGCTGCAGCACGCGGATCAAACGATCCATGTTCAGATTCCAGAGATAGATCTCTGTATATGCGTCGGATTTCGTCATTGCTGCTCCAATTGTTGCTGCTAGGGATTGTCTCCTTGGTTCTTCTCCATTCGTTGGCTACTCCCGAAGACTGTTGAGAGTGTCGCTTGGACACACGAATCGCGGAGCGGTCTGAAATCTGGTCGCAACGCAAGGAACCTCCGGCCGCGCCTGAGAGAGAAACATGTGTTCTGTTTTCAGCTAAAGGAGGGGGCTCTGCAACCGGCTCGGGCGGGGAAAGAGCCGGGGAATTGGGATGCCGGGAGAGTTGCGCCCAGAATGGGAAATAGATAACTTCTTCTGCAGCCATCGTTGCACCTCAACCGTGCGACTTGGTCAGGGGCGCGACGGTGTTTGCGCATCGCCGCGTCCCGCTACTTCATTCCTTTTCTTCTTCTGGCGAGGCTTCTTGATCCCTCGGCCCCAGTAATGCTCGTCTTTATATTTTCGCACTTCCTCCACATGGCTCTTGCTCCAAACGCGAACGTCCATTCCTGCGAGCGATTGAAGTGGAGGAGGCTCGATCCGGTTTTCTCGAATCCAACGATGCAGAGTCGCGGGAGTAATACCCAGGAGCCCTGCCACTTGGACGGTTGAATATAGCTTCTCTGGAATGATGATATACCCTAGATAATCTGTCAAGCACAAAAATCATGCACGACTGAGAATGGCTAAGAAGCATATCTCAATTGGCAGCGAATCGAACACCTACTCGTTGTATATCGACATTCGCGAGTAACGTGGAGAGTGCTGTGGATTGAGCAGCGACCGACGATTCCGCGGAAGACGGGTATGAGCCTGCTCTGCCCATATTGCAGCGACAAACGACCGAATGTCGCTAAGACAGGCTGCAGAACGTACCGCTATCGCCGTTTACAGTTTGCAACGTTTCAGTTCCACGCGCATAAGAAAGCAGTACGACGGAGGGCAGGGAATCCAGACCGCATGGGGAAAGCCTTATTTTAGTTGTCAGAACTTGCGGGCACAAGCTTCAGGCGGACTATAAATTGTGTTTCGTATTAAACTCGGTCACGTCTCACAATTTCGAAGCCGCACGGTCCGAGTACTGGCGTAGGTCGCTGCATTGTCGTCCCAAGGTCGTGGGTTCGATCCCCACCGCCCCTACCAACCTTTCTTATTGAAACCAAAGAAGTTCCAGATGCGGTACAACCCGTGTACCCGGCGTGTACCTCTACCCCCAGAACGAAAAGAAAAACACCAAAAACGCACAGCGATTCGAACTACGCTGAACCTTCTTACCGCCCTCCACGGTTAAACTAGCGTCTTAAATCGCGTCCCTACGTATTCGGCTAAAGTCTTCTTCTACGGAACGTGCGGCGGCGACGCCTAGGCGGATTAGATTGTCGAGGAGACGCTCAATCGCAGGTGACGGACAGGTCAGCGCGATGAACACAGACGGGCTGGTTGTGAGTACTTCGGCGAGCCAAGCGCAGACCCGCTTGCCCACCCCGTAGTCGATCCAGAAGGAAATATCTTCTGGGTATTTCCCTAACCAAGCACTCGCAGCGGAGATAAGGTAGCCGAGGTTCTCAGAATCGATCTTCAGTTCGATCAAATCGAGAAACTGAAAGGCAATGTATTGGGATTCGGCCGCCTCGACGCAGATACTGAGTAGGAGTGGTAAGAAAGGCTTTAAGTTTTCCGCGCCCTTCGGATACAAGTAGCACTTGCCGCCGGCCCACGACTCGTTGTGAAGGAACATAGAGGAAACGGCACGAGCCAAATGCATCTCCATCGAGGTAGATCTGTGCTCGACAACTCTGTGCCAATGTCGCCTCCGACGCAATTCGCTAAACAACAGAGTGCGGAGTCGCACTGCCTCATCCGACTTTATCATCCCGCCATTGAAATACAACTCATCGAGCGTCCGAATTAGGACGGCGGAAGCGTCAAAAAACGCTTCGTCCGCCGCCAGCCTCAGCTGTATCTCGCGCATGACGATCATCAAAACTTCAACTTCTTATTTCGCCTACGCTAGCCCCGCAACAACTGCGGCAAGTTTATCGAGTATCTGATTCCAGCCCTCTAGTTGCCCGCTGTTTTTTGCGTTCTCCATGGTTTCATTTCCAATGAAGGTGAGTTTCGTCTGG
>Ga0210400_10001108_pt1 | contig 27505 bp, 21 predicted proteins | sample IncBWH26MmetaG_FD_155456 | JGI IMG/M metagenome (GOLD analysis project Ga0210400, IMG submission 155456) | Forest soil microbial communities from Barre Woods Harvard Forest LTER site, Petersham, Massachusetts, United States - Inc-BW-H-26-M | ecosystem: Environmental > Terrestrial > Soil >... | reverse complement strand
TGCTCAGACGAGGAGCGAGATCAGCCTCTGTGAGTTGCCCCCAGGAAGCCAGCGGGAGCGCCAAAACCGCAGTCGCGCCCACGAGAAGCGACCATGTCTGCAATCTTGTTCGCATGTCTATCCCTTTCTAGAAATCGAAATCAAATCCGGTTAGCACTTCGCTGGTATTAACATTGAGGCCGGCTGCCCCAACCAAGGGCCCGGTACCATCCGAATGCAGCCAGTTGTATTCATTGTGCCAGGCGAAGCCGGCGCGGCTGGTCATGAAGGGGTTGTAACGGAAGCCTACGGTGTAGGTTGAGATGTCGCCGAGGTTGGAAGCCGAAGGCCCGGGACCAGTCCCACCAGTGCAGGGCAAAATTGAATTGCAAGCCGCCCCGTTGGATTGCCGCGACATGCGGATCGTCTCGTACCGGCCAATGAAGATCAACTGCGGACTGTAGACATAGTGCGGCTCGAACAGCACGCCATTCCAGGTCGGACCCTGCGCGCCTGGCGCAAGATTCGTGCCCGGCATGTTGTTGCCGGTAACAGTTCCACCAATCAAGTCGCCATAGCCCTGCCCGAACCAGGCGTTGTCCTCGCCGTGTTGGGTGACGACTTGCACGTCGAAGTGCTGGCCGAAGTAGAACTGTCCGACGAAGCCTTCGCGGCTGAACGACTTGTTGCTGAGCCCAGTGCCTGCCAGCGGCGTGCCGCCCTGAGTCAAGAAGTATGTCGGCGCCTGCCCGATCATGGCGTAGGCTCCGATTCGATCTACACCCATTCGGCCGGCGTCGAATGCCTGACTCACGGCGAAGAAACCAGTGTAGGCATTGCCATACGGCAGGCCCACGTTTCCGTCGACCGAACTCAGCAACGCAAAGGAATATCGGGTGCGGTCGTCGGCGGAGTGCCCCATCAACTCGGCGCCCAGCTGGTTATCTCCCATTTGGCCGAAGACGTTGCCGTCGGCGACCGGACGGAAGTGGTAGAGCTGGTAGATGCCCCCGTTGCCGGTGAGGGTCAGGATGCGCTTTTCCGACAGCAGGTTATCGAGTTCGAACTTGCCCAGCTTGATGTTGAGCCAGGGACTGCCAAACAGGTTGTCTAGCCGGGCCATCACGGTCTCGAAGTGAAAGGAGGCGGTGTTGTCGGAAGAAGGCAACACGTAGAACGAGAAGTTCTTCTCCAGCGTGCCGCCGGTATGGAAGTCGAGTCCGCTCAAGTCGAAGCCCGAAGTCGTAACCCGGGTGATTCCGGTCCCTTGATCGACCTGTTCTTTGCCCACGCTCACCCGGTGCCAGATCGGCGTGATGCGGAACGTGACCGGCCAGTACCCCGGATTCTGCCAGATCGGGGCATCGCGGTCGTTCATCAACTGGTAGCCGTTGTCTTTGAATTTCTGGCCGAAGTAATTCAGCATTGGCCAGGATTCATGACAGGCCGAGCAACGAAGGCCATACTTTCGAGCGAATGCGGGGAGGGCGTTCGCCGACTGGCTGGCGCTTAGAACCAGGAAAACCAGAACCAGAGCGGCGGTTAAAAATGAAGTTGAAGACGAGAACTTGCGGAAACGAGACCGCGTCGACGTGGACATGCCGGACTCCTCAAACTGGTTTGTTATTTCTTTCAAACAAAACCGCTGTCAACGACGAAAAGCGTAAAGCGGAATTTTTATCGGTCATACCACCGGACCGGAAAAAAATCCTACAACGCCTCGCGGACAGAGTGCAAGGGGGTATCCCAGTTTTTTTGACATTTTTTTTACAATGTCTCTTACCGTACGGAAGGGTCGGCCGTCAATTTGGACCCCTCTCGTGTCAAAAATGATGACCCGGTTGACAGCATCCCCGCTCTCGGCTGAGAGTATTTGGGAGGATTAGTCTTTGCGTTCTACTTGCGCGGCTCAATCGGCCGAAGGGCAGGTGGTACGGGCTTTTAGAAGTGATGCTGTGGTCCAAATTATGGAAGAGGAAATGGTCGCGAATCGCCCAGTTCTAGGGAAAATGAAGAAACTGTGCCGTCGGTTTAAGTGGAAAGGTGCATCGGCGAGATCGCTTATCTTCGGGATCTTGCTGTTGTCCGCGTGCCTGCCTTCGCTGCAGGCAGGCAACAAGGACAAGATTTCATACGGCGAGGGATTGATGGTCAACGTTCCGTTTCCGGAGGCGGAAGTGGAACAAGTGGTGCAGGACATCACGCAGAACGGGATCATCCGGGGAACCAAGGAATACAACAAGGACGAGTACGTGGGAGGCGCCACGGCAGCTGCTTCAACCCGCGCATTTCCGCCGTGGACCGAGGGGGGAAAGGTTTTCTACAAAGTCCGGCTACAGGCGATCGACCCGCGCAATTTTAAGGACAGCGGAGACGTCGGCACGCTGGCTGTGCGCTACGTGCTGCAGCCGCAAGGCGACAAGAACACTGTGTTGCGCATCAATGCCGTATTTGTCGAGGACTTCCGGCACACCGTACACGCTTCTGACGGCTCGGTCGAAAGCAGCGAGTATAAGGATATCCACGACCACCTCGATGCTATCGAGGTCATGAAAACGCAGACGCTCGAAGCGGAAAAAGAACGCGATCAACAACGACTGCAGAAGCAGGGCCAGGCGATGACCGGGGGAAGTTCTTCCTCGCGGACATCTCCCGCGTCGGGTGACGTGACCGCGAACAACAGTGTTCCCAGCGAGGGGAGCGTCGCCAGCCGGCCTACCGTTGCCCCGAACGTCGCGCAGAACCCAGCCCAGAGCCCGGTGCCTAGCCCGGAACAGAGCGCAGTACCAGTCACGCGACCGGAACCGCAACCGATTCCAGATCAGGCCGCGGGTCAAACTCTGGAACTGCATGTTCAGGATTTGCGCCACCGGGTCGAGCGGCTGGTGAAGGCGCCCGGCGCCCCGCTGAAATCTGCACCCTTTCACACGGCGAGCACTCTGAGCGCGTTGCCGACGGGAACGGAAGTTCTGATCCTGATTTCGACCCAGTACTGGTATGGCGTGGAAACGCGTGAAGGTCAGCATGGATGGATTTCCCGCGACGAAGTGGAGCCACTGCCATGAGCCGGAATCGGTCATCCGGAATGCGATCGACGGTGGTGGGAACGCTGTTGGGGCTGACGATTCTTGCCATGCTGGTGGTGCGCGGGAACGCTCAGGGCGGCGGCTACGAGCGGACATTTGCGGAGTCGAAGGCCACGATTCAAAAAGTGCTGAAGGATATGCCGGCATCGATGGCTGGGAGGCTGCCGGTGCTGGATGGGTTCGCCGTAGTGGGCGATCATCCTCTGGATCGTTATCAGCGCGCCTATTTCCAGTCGACGGTGGAAGTCAGCGCCACGGCTTCCGGCGGATCGGTGGTGCAGGTACGGACTAAGGTGACAGCATGGTATTCCGACACGATTCCCTCGCGCTCGGGATATCAGTTGCTTACTTCCAACGGCCGCCTGGAAGTGGACCTGCTCGATCAGTTGTCGACGGAACTGCACGCCCGAGCCGCAGCCAGCACAGCCAATCGTCACCCCGAGCTGGAGGCGGTGCCAGCGGTTGCGGCCGCGACATCCTCGAAGCCGACGGCTCCGCCGCCTGACGAATCGACTCCAGCAGCACCCATGCGGCGATTTCCGGAAACGGGCGGGACGTTTTCCGACAAGGTAGCCCAGGGCCTGGCAGCTCAGCAGTCCGGCGCAGACCAGACGGCGCCGAGTCCTGCGGCAGATAAAGATCCGGGAGGGTTGAAGGCCGAGGCGGAAAGTCTGGAAGAAGTTCTCAAGAGCCAGACTCAGCCTAAGAACCTGGTAGCCGTGAAAAAATCGGGCACGCCAGTGGTCGCAACCGCAAGCCTTACGGCGAAGACCTTGTTTATGGCCAGTGCTCACGATGAATTTGAGATGCTGGACTTCAACGCCGACTGGGTGCACGTGAGGATTTCCGGATTGTCGCGAGGATGGATCTGGCGCAACAGTTTGGAGATGCCCGAAGGCATCCCCGATACTGGTTCCGGCTCCGCTCCGGCACCGTCGGCCGACGACTTCTTCAAAGTAAGTCGCGTGGAAACTGCCCCGTTCCCCGGCGACTGGGCGCCTCTCCGTAACAAGAGCGTCAAGATCATTTCGGTGCAGAAAACCGACGAGGCCGCGGCTGACACGGATCCGAAACTGAAGCTCGAATTTGCGAAATCCCAGCTCGACAAAAGCTACAAGGAATTGAGCGGGAAACCTGAACTGGCGGGAGTTGTGTTGATTTTCGATTCCGCCGACGGCGGCATGATCGCAACCACCATGGGCACGCTCCAACAATGGAAGGCGGGGAAATTGTCGGACGCAGCCCTCTGGCACCAATCTTACTTTGATCCGCCCGAAACGTTGGATTCGGCGAGTCCTTCCGCCAGCCAGTAGCAGCGAGAGTTTGCGCGGAGCTTCTCAGCTCGGCTGGATCTCACTTACTGGTGATCACAAAATTTACCGTGCCGGGCTGATTCGCGCCGACACTCACCGATTTTTCCCACGTCTTGGGCTCGGAGAAAACCGGGCGCTCGACTTGCCGTTCGGTCAAAACGTCGTAGGCGTGCTGGCGCCCGAGTACTTCCCAACCTTCGTGCCAGGCCACAATCTGATAATTCCCCGGCGGCACATCGGTGAACTCGAAGTGTCCGCTTTCGTCGGTGACCGCGTAGTAAGGATGGGAGACCACCATCATCTCGGCGTTCATCCATACATGGCCGCCGTTGCAGCGCAGATGAACCAGGCCCGGAGTAGACATGGTGCGCTGCGTAATCTGGTTGGTGAAAGGAAACGGCAGGTTGAAGGAAGCCGCGCCATCCATGTGGATGGTGTGCAGCGTCGCATCGCTGCTTTGCATCTGCAGCGTGCCATTGGCCGGGACGAGAAGAATGTGCGGAATATAGTGGCACTGCTTCTGGTCGAGGTGACGGCGCTGCTCGGGCAGATCCAGGGCCTTTCCGCTGGAAATATTCTTGAGATAAACGATGGTGTTGGCCACACCGCCCTTGGGCCCTACGATAAGGCGCTCCATGTCGATGGTTTTGTGAGACTCGGGATCACAGATCTGAGGATCCTTGGTTACCGGAGCTGCCAGGTTGTGGGGCATCGGTCCGGCCCACGCGACCGTGCCGGAGATGGTGCCGCCGTCTGTAACTTTGATTACTTTGTAGTCACTCTGAGCAAAGGCCGCAGTAAAGCAGAGTGGCAAAATTAGAGCAAATTGAAGTGCCCGGCGCATCGGTTCCCCTAACTGCTTCTGGCGGCTGGCCGCGTCCTGGCGACTGCCACCTGGCATCGAGATTTGGCCGTACTCGCGCGCTACCACGGGCTTACATCCCTACTTTCGGGAAGCGCCTGCCAGATCCATCGGGGCCCCGGACAGCGCTTGTGGTTGCGTCTCTTGCGATTCCAGCGAGGGAGACCGTTCGGGGTTACGGTTTTCTAATCTGGAATCACAGTCTAGGGTGCCCCGATCGGGAATCGGAGTCGAGATTACCAAGGTGGTATATCGGGCGGCGCGTGAGTGGAACAGAACCCGCTTCGCGACACCCCCGTTTCCCTGCTCGCAGTGTTCTCATGGTGTGCCTCCCCAAAGAGACTGGCCGGACATAGAGGAGACGGAAGGTTGCGACCTTTCGTAAGCCCAAGGTTCTCCTCCCGGAAGGACATGGCTGAAAAACTCGATCCCTCCGGCCAGCGGCCAAAACCTGTGTATGTCGTCTGGGCGCCGCGGCCCGCACTTTTCTCTCAAGTTTCATGCGGACATACCGATGGCAAGGGTAGTGATTCGTGGATCGCAGGGCCGTCGCCTTGTCAGGTGAACATCGAGTGCCCGCGCGGATGGGAGGTTCACTACGACGACAGTCGCAATTGACGAAACGGCCGCGGGGAAGCGTGCGGACCAGGGAAGTGGCAAGTTGCGGGCTTTATTAGTCGAGGATGAGCCCGCCGATGTCGAGCTGGCGTTGCGGGCGTTGCGGCAAGCAGGTTTCGACGCCACCGGGGATGTCGCGGATACGGTTGAGGAGTTCACCAACCTGGTGCGGAAGAATTCTTACGACGTGATCCTGGCGGACTACAAGCTGCCCGACTGGAATGGCATGGAAGCGGTCGAGATCCTGCACCGCGAGGGGGTTGACATCCCGGTCATCCTGGTGACGGGCGCTCTGGGCGAACTGACGGCGGTGGAATGCATTAAGCAGGGGGCGGCTGATTATGTTCTGAAAGATCAGATGGCGAGACTTCCGGAGTCGGTGCGGCGCGCGATGCGGGAGAAGAAACTGCGGGAGGATCACCAGCAGGGGCAGCTGGAATTAGCGCGCTCCAATCGTGACCTGGAACAGTTTGCTTACGTGGCGTCGCACGACCTGCAGGAACCCTTGCGGATGGTCGCGACCTACACCCAACTTCTGTCCGAACGCTATCGCGGCAAACTCGACGAGAACGCGGACAAGTACATTCACTACGCCGTCGATGGCGCGCTGCGCATGCAGAAGCTGGTGCAGGACTTGCTGGCCTTTTCAAGGGTCGGGCGGCAGGGCACGGCAGCGCGCAGCACCGACTGCAATCTGGTGATTCAGGCGGCCTTGCAGAATCTGGAGGCAGCGTTGCAGGAGAGCGGCGCGGTGGTGAAGACCGATCCGCTTCCCGTGGTAATTGCCGATGGCGCGCAATTGACCCAGGTGTTTCAAAACCTCATCGGAAACGCCATCAAGTTTCGCGGTCCGGGAGCACCCACGATTCAGATAAGCGCGGAAGGGAAGGATAAAGAATGGACCTTCTCGGTGAAAGACAACGGAATCGGCATAGCGCCCGACCAGGCGGAGAATGTTTTCGTAATTTTCCGGCGGCTGCATACCCGGGAGGAATATTCAGGAAATGGAATCGGGCTTTCGATCTGCAAGAAGATTATCGAGCACCATGGCGGCAGGATCTGGTTCGAATCCGAACCCGGCCACGGATCCAACTTCAAGTTCACGTTACCGGTTAAAGCAGCATTAAGAGGAGGCGAGAGACAAAGCGATGAAAACGCCTGAAATTCTATTGGTTGATGACAATCCAGCGGACACCGATCTGACCAGCGAAGTGCTGGCTCAGAGTAAGCAACATTTCCACGTCAGCAGTGTGAGCGATGGAGCGGAGGCCATCTCGTTTCTCCGCCATCAGGGGAAATACACGGACGCTCCGAGTCCGGATCTGGTCGTACTCGACCTCAACCTGCCCATCCGGGACGGACGGCAAGTGCTTTCCGATATCAAGGCCGATCCCGTCCTGCAAAAGATTCCAGTCGTGATTTTCACCACCTCGCAGGCGAACTCCGACGTGAGCCGCAGCTACGAACTGGGGGCGAACTGTTATCTCCGGAAGCCCGGGAACCTCACGGAATTTGTGGCGGTGGTTCAATCCATGGCGCAATTTTGGCTGGGCTTCGCGCGTTTGCCGCAAAGGGAGAAACGATGAAGGGCCAACAAACCCATGTCTTACTGATCGAAGACAACCTTGGGGACGCGGATCTGGTGCGCCTGCGGCTGGTGGAAGGCACATCGGATGCCGATGTGAGTTGCGTCCATCGCTTGTCAGACGGACTAGCATCCATCAAGGAAAAATCGCCATCAGTGATCCTTCTCGACCTGAATCTGCCCGACAGCCAGGGAGCGGATACCTTTCGCCGCGTGCTCGAAAAAGCGCCGGATGTCCCGGTGGTGATCCTTTCAGGGCAGGACGATGAAGCCCTTGCCATGAAAGCCCTGCATCAGGGGGTGCAGGACTATCTGGTGAAAGGCTCCATCTCCAGCAACAGTTTGGACCGGGCAATGCGCTATGCCGTGGAACGGCAGGCGCTGCTGCGTTCTTTGGAGATGAGCCGGAAGCAGCAACTGGAGTTCAAGAACCAGTTTCTATCCCATGTCTCACACGAACTTCGAACCCCGCTGACCTGCATTCATCAGTTTGTTTCCATCCTGTTCGATGGTCTGGCCGGAGAAGTCAGCCCGGACCAAAAGGATCATCTCAAAACGATTCTGAAGAGCGTGAACCAGCTGGGCGCGATGGTTCGCGATCTTCTGGAAGCCAGCCGGGCGGAGTCGGGGAAGATACGCATCGAACCGCGCTGCGTTGCGGTCGGCGATTTGATCCGCCAAGCCGTCGCCATGCTGCAGCCCAACGCGCGCGAAAAAGAAGTTGGGCTGGAGGTGGGAGTCGATACCAGGATTCCGTTTGTGTATGGCGATCCTGGCCGAATTCTCGAAGTATTGATCAATCTGATCGAGAACGGCATCAAGTTCACTCCCCCGGAGGGTCGGTTACGGTGCAGGCCTGCCTGGTGCAGACCGATCCCGACTTCGTCTATATCTCGGTTGCGGACACCGGCTGCGGCATCACTCCCGAGGCCAGAGCGCTCGTGTTTGAGCGACTGTACCAGGATCCAAACGCCGTCGACAACCATCGCAAGGGCCTGGGACTCGGGTTGTTCATCGCGAAAGAACTGGTCAGTCTGCATGGCGGACGCATATGGGTTGCCAGCGAGGCGGGCAACGGCAGCACTTTTTCGTTCACACTGCCGCTGTATTCCCTGGCCAAGCTGCTGCTTCCGGTCATCACCACTCAGGACCGCCTGCGTGACAACTTGGTTCTGGTGAAGGTCGCATTGCGGCCGCGCTCCAAGCCGGTTCGGGCCAGTTGGAGGGAGACTTGCCAGCGCTGTCTGGAAATTCTGCAGCGTTGCGTTTATCTCGACAAGGATCTGGTCCTGCCTCCCATGACCACGAACGGTGCAGAGGAGACCTTCCTCGTGGTCGCGTCCACCGCTCTGGAATCCGCCGAAATCATGATGGCGCGCATTCGCGAGCAACTGGGAAAAGTGTCGGACCTGAACGGTACCGGTGAGTTGGAAGTCTCCGCCTCGCCTGTGCCGCTTCCTAAATTAGGAGTTGAGAGCCCTCGGTCTCTGGACGAGCAAGTACAGGAAGTCGCGCAGACGGTGACCGAAATGATTCGAGCGGTGGGATGACGATAATCGGGATTCTTCGCAACCGAGGGTTTTGGAGAATGAGATTTCACCAACAGGCATGAGACGGAACGAAATACACGCTGACACAATCTGCGTGAACCTGGCTATGGAGAATAAAAACAAATGGCAAACTCAAAAATTATGATCGTGGACGACGACCCGGATCTAAGACAAGCTCTGAGACTGCGTCTGCGAGCCAACCAATATGAAACCGTGAATGCCGTCGATGGGTACTCGGCCATTGCGATGGCCTACAAGGAGAGTCCGGATCTGATCATTCTTGATCTGGGCTTGCCCGCAGGTGATGGCTTCGTCGTACTCGACCGCCTGCAAAAAGATGACAAGCTCTCCTCCATCCCGGTGATCGTGCTGACGGCGCGCGACCCCCAGGCCAACGAGCGGCGGGTGCTGCGATCGGGCGCGACTGCCTTCTTTCAGAAGCCGGCTGACAATGCCGAGTTGATGGACATGATTCGCGCCACCCTGGTACAGGCTGCAGCGGGGTCTGTTCTGCCGTCCTGAGAAACTCTACTCCGGTCAAGGCCACTGTCCGACCTTTCGGTCACGAAATGTCGAACGGTGGCCCGATCCGGAGATGCGTGTGCCTATAGCCAGCGCGGCAAATTCCGTAGCCAACGGGCCGCCCCGGAGAACCAGAATGGAGCCGACTCAAACGGATTTAAAAGCCACGGCGAACGGGTTCTCTTTGTAGATGATGAGGAGGCGCTGGTATTCCTGATGACGGCGATGTTACAGCGGCTGGGGTACCAGGTCACCGGCTGCACCTCGCCCGAAGAAGCGCTGGAGATGTTTCGGTCAGGACCGCGGAATTTCGACATTGTGGTAAGCGATCTCTCGATGCCGGAGATGTCCGGCGTCGATCTCGCACGGGAGTTGCTGCAAATCCGGCCCGGCATGCCGATCCTGATCGCATCCGGATACTTCGGTCCCGCGGACAACGAAAGAGCTCGCAGCCTCGGTTTGCCCGACCTGCTGTTGAAACCCAACACGATCGAGAAGCTCGGTCAAGTCCTTCACGAGGTCATTGGAAAGTGCGAGCCGGCTGCATCTGAAGGCTAGCTTCGCGACCACTCACTCTCATTTCGCTTGTGCTGCCGCCGCTTGTCCGTTGGCTACGGGCGCCTGATTGGTGACCAGCCAATACATGCCGAGCAGCTTCACCATTTTCCGAAACTGATCGAAGTCCACGGGTTTCTGCAGATAGCTGTTGACCCCCAAGTCGTAGCCGCTAGCCATGTCCCGCTCTTCCCGCGACGAGGTCATCAGCACAACGGGAATGGTCTTGGTCCGGGGATCGCCCTTGATCTGCTTGAGAACCTGCATGCCGTCGACTTTGGGCAACTTCAGGTCGAGCAGGACCAGTTTCGGCGGGTGATCAAAAGACCGCTGACTGTGCGGCCCGGTGCAGAAAAGAAACTCCAACGCTTCTTCCCCATCGCGCGCGATGAATACGTTGTTGGCCAGGTTTTCCGCACGCAAAGCATGCAGAGTGAGGTCGACGTCGTCCTGACTGTCATCGACCAACAGAATGTCGACTTGATCTGAGTTCATGATTGGGCTCCTGCCGCGGCCTGTTTGGTCGCCGCATCATTGGGGTTCGCTTCGTCCGGGCTGCCAGGTTTAGCGCCGGTTAGTTTGTTGCTGGTGGGTTCGATACCTGCCAGGGTGAAATAAAAAGTCGCGCCTTTGTCGACTTCCGATTCCGCCCACGCAAGGCCCCCATGTTTGTGAACGATGCGTTGCACGGTGGCCAGGCCGATACCTGTCCCTTCGAAATCCTCGGCGCGGTGCAGCCGCTGGAAGACGCCGAAGAGCTTGTCCTGGTACTTCATGTTGAAGCCAACGCCGTTGTCGCGAACGAAGATGACGGTCTGCCCATTCTCCAGGGAGTGACCGATCTCGATCACGGCGCGCTCCCGGGGACGGGTGAACTTGAGCGCATTGGCAATCAGGTTCTGAAATACCTGCTTAACCAGGATGGGGTCACAATTCACGGAGGGCAATTGCGTAACCTTCCAGTCGATGGCCCGGCCTTCGGTTTCGGGCTGCAGCAGGGCGATTACTTCTTCAATCAACGGATTCAACTCAGTGGCTTGCAGCGTGACCGCGTGCCGGCCTAGCCGCGCCAGATTCAGAAGCTCATCCACCAGCTGTCCCATGCGTTGCGTGCCGTCCTGGATGCGCTGCAAGTGGCGTCGCGCCTCCGGGTTCATGGTCACGCCAAAGTCTTCGACTAGAATCTTGGAAAATCCGCCGATATGCCGCAGCGGAGCCCGCAGGTCATGCGACACCGAGTAGGTAAAGGCCTCCAGCTCCTGGTTGGCGGCGGCCAGTTGCGCAGTGCGCTCTACCACTCGTTCTTCGAGTTCTTCATTCAGCTCGCGGATTTCGCGCTCGTCTTCTTTTCGTTGAGTGATATCGCGAAAAGCGACTACGCCGCCGCGAATCGTTCCATCCTTCGCCTTCACCGGGGCCCCGCTGATTTCAATCCAGGCTCCATAGTCAATCTCGGGGTTCCGCAAAAACATTTCGGCCGTGCTCACCTCGCCTCGAAGGGCGCGCACTAAAGGATTTTGCTCGGTCGGAAAAGGTGTAATCTTGTCCCCCTGGTACACGCCATAGTGCGAACTCCATTCCTCGGGAGGAACGTTCTGCGCACCCATGCCGACGATCCTCTGGGCGGCCGGATTCCACAGAGTAAATTTTCCTTTCTCATCGGTTGCGACCAAGCCCTCAGCCATGCTATCGAGCACCGACCGGAGCATGAGCGTCTGAGTTTCCAGAGCCTCCTGCGAATGGGCCAGCTCTGCGGCCTGGCGCGACAGCGCCTTCGCCTGATCGATGAGGGCGTCTTCGATGCTCTTTTGTTCAGTAATGTCTTCGACGATCCCAAACATGTGAGTCGCATTACCGGATGGCTCGCGATAACGATCTCCGCAGGCCCAAAGCCACCGAATTTCTCCATCCAGACGAACAATCCTGCATTCAAAGTCCCACCTCTTGCCCTGGCTTACACAAGTTTGGAAATCGTCACGGACCCGCTCCCGATCGTCAGGATGGACGTGGCGAAGGAATATCTCAAAGTTCCATTCGGGCAGAGGCGAGCGATAGCCAAAAATTTCATCATGCCGGAAGGAACGGCTGGCCTCGAGGGTCGCGAGGTCGAGCTCCCAATCCCCGAGTCTCGCGGTTTCCAGCGCAAACTTTCGCCTCGCGTCGCTCTGACTCAAAGCCGCTTCGGCGCGGTTGCGCGCCGTGATGTCGCGCGCAATCTTCGAAGCTCCAACAATCACGCCATTGCTATCTTTAATCGGTGAAATTGTCGTCGAAATATCGATCTTCGTGCCATCTTTCCGGATCCGGACGGTTTCGAAATGCTCCACGCTCTCGCCCCTCGCGATGCGCCCCAGAATGCTCCCCTCTTCGTGGACGCGGTCCGGGGGAAAAAGCATCAGCATCGGCTTGCCCATAACTTCCGCTGCCGAGTAGCCGAATACTTTCTCGGCTCCACGATTCCAGGCGGTTATCGTCCCTTTCAGGTCTTTGCTGATGATGGCGTCATCGGAAGACTCGACAATGGCGGCCAGCCGTTCCCGTAGTTCCTCGGCCTGTTTGCGTTCCGTGATGTCGGCGCGGATCGCCATGTACTGCCCGGGTTTTCCGTCGGCATCGACGAAGGGGACGATGGTGGTGTCGACCCAGTAGATCGACCTATCTTTTGCCCGGTTACAAATCTCGCCCCGCCACACGTGGCCGTTGGCGATGGTTTGATACATCAGCCGGAAGAATTCTTTCGAATGATGGCCGGAGTTGAGAATGCGATGGTTCTGGCCGAGAAGTTCGTCGCGCGAGTACTTGCTGATCGTGCAGAATTTGTCGTTCACGTAAGTGATCGTCCCCTGCACGTCGGTGGTGGCCACGATGGCGTGCTGGTCCAGGGCGAATTTCTGATCGGCCAGTTCCTGGAGCACGACTCCACTCGCGGCGAGCGTATCCTTCACGATTTGTTCGGCACGCTCCCGCTCCGCGATTTCAGACAGCAATGCCGCCGTGCGCTGCTCCACACGCTCTTCCAACTCGGCATTCAGAGTATTAATCTGGGCCTGTGCCCGCGAGCTGATATCAATCTCGCGATTGACTGCGAGCCGCGCCAGTCCCCACAAGCATGCCCCGAAAAAGACACCCCCCATGGCGATCAGACTCGACTGCCGCTGTCCCTCCCGGATTCGCGGCGCTCGCTGGCTCAATAACCGGGCCTCCTCGCCGTACATATCTCGAGTCGTCGCCAGCAGTTCATCGAGCAGTCGCTCGGTCTCCAGAGCATCGCGGCCGGAACCACTTTGCAGCTTCCGGCGTTTGGAGATGATACTCTCGGCGAATTCGAGTGCCGTGCGCACCTGCAGCTCGAGCACATCGAGTCGGCGTTGCTGGCTGAAATTGTCCGCCGTCATATGGCGCAACGCGTCTTCGTCCTGCTGGATTGCGGCGCGGGCCGTCCCGTAACGAGCGAGCAACGGCTCTTCTCCGGTCAATGCAAATGCGCGGGCGCTGGTTGCCGCTTCGATAACGTGTCTCGACGTGCGCTGGACCGTCTCCATCACCTCATGAGTGTGGGAGATCCAGTAGGCGTCCTGTTCCGCCCGCCACGCACCGCGCCAGGACGAAAGACCGATGAAAACCGTCAGCACGATCGCGACGGCGAACCCGGCGGTGACTCTGCGCCGAAGCGGGGCATCGATTGGCCCATCGAGCCGCTTGCGCTCCGCGATTTCCTTTTCGAGCCTGCGATTCGCATCCTGCAAGTGAACCAGGTCGGGCAGTGACATGACCCTTGGAACCAACTGGACCAGCATCGCCGCGGTGAGCACCGACACTGCTGCGGTAGCACCTTTGATAACGCCCGCCAACATGTAATTGCCGTGCCAGACATTCCAGATCTCCATCAGGTGCGTAGTGCCACAAGCCAGAATGAATGTGCCAAACATCCAGAAGATGCGATTGAAGGGAATGTTGCGATTCTTGTTGATGAAATAGATGAGGATGATGGGAATGGTGTAATAGGAGAGCGTGATCAAGCCGTCGGAGACGACGTTCAACCACAAAATTCGCGGATCCCACAGATAGCAGTACCCGTGAGGCATGAAATCTGCTGAACCAACAGACAACCTGCGGACCGCCATAACAGCCAGCCAAATTGATCCAGTGGCCAACGCTATGGCGATTCCAGGCTTGGCCAAACGAGATGACGTGGCGTGACTCATCGACCTCGATAATCCTTTCCGTGGGATTCGGTGAAGAACGTCTGACCAGTCACGAGGCCGCGTGTGACGAATCATCCTCAATTGGGTTATCGGCGGGGATTAGGCGAGCTTTAGGAAAGGAATGGGTCGTGCCATAACGGTCTGCTGCTGTTATTCCCAGAAAAAAGAAGTCCCGGCATCCAGACTCGGGCTTCCTCTACTCGGATTACTGTCCTCTTAACTAAGCATCTTTCCCCTTTCAACAAAAAACACTTTTCAGAGATCAGATTTTCCGCATGACCTTTGCTCCGATCTTCGAATATAATCCGCGCCAATGGGCGGAAGGTTTTCATCGGGTTCACAGAGAAGAAGAACGGGGAATCCAAAATTCGCAAGCAGGCGTGGGGAGAAGAACACCCGTGTGATTTCTTCTCACGCGTGTTCCCGCCCGACGTCGCTTCCTGGGAGGCTATGTCGATGACGCAAATCCGTCAGCATCTGCGGGGCTAGGCACGTGCCCAGAGCCTCGGAGATTCTTCGTTCACGACCGCCGATCTACTCCGTCTAATTTTGCTGACTCGCCAGATGGAACCGCAGCATCTCGGGTAGGACTGAAGACCAGTATTTCCAGGTGTGCCCACCTGGTCCCGTCGACCATTGATGCGGGATGCCGAGTTGCCTTAGCTTCTCGTGCAAGCCCAGCATCATCGAGAACATGCGATCATCCGATCCGCAAGCCAGGAAAAGTCTGGGAACCGACCCCGGCACTACGATCGTATGTTTGCCCCGGCCCTGGGCGTCGAGTGGCCCGGCCGGCGGCGGTTGCTCTGGCCAGAAACTCCAATCCTTATCGACGAGTCCGCTGATCACGCTGACGCTCGCGAATCGTCCCGGATAGCGCCGTCCCACATCAATTGACAGATATCCACCAAAGGAGAAACCGCCGATCGCCCAACGCTGCCGTTCGAAGGGGATTGCATAGTGGCTTGAGACGGTTCCCGCCACCTCCCCCGCCACCAGGGTCAGATAGTTGTGGTAGGGAAAGTGATCGGAAAACTCGTCGTAGAAACTGTTGAAGCGCACGTCGGGCAACACGACGATCGCCGGCCGCACCTCGCCTCGTCCCAGCATCTCGTCATACACCTGGTCCACCTTGAGATGCTTCAGCAGGTCTTCCGGCCGGTCGCGCCAACCATGATTCAGGATGAATACCTCCGAGGGAGCAACCTTGGTCTTGGGGACGAGCGCCAGGAAGAAGCGCGGCTCGTTCATTTCGTTGGACCAGAAACGAATCCGTTCCACCGCGAGATTCATCCGCTCCGAAAGGCGCACTACTTCGATCTGGCCGGGTGCGAGCGGGGCCTTTTCAAACGGTTCCTTGCGCGGCCGGCCGGCGAGCAGGTATAGCCCCGGCAGAGCCAATGCCACCACCAGTGCCAGTCCACGTAGTCTCCAGCGCTTCCACACCGCGACACCTCACAGAAATTGCTGCTAGCTGCCGGCGGCGCCAGCGTCCCGGACGGCCAATTTCTTACGGATCAATTCTTCAATCTGCTCCAGCGTATTCAGATTATGCACGTTGATCTCTCGCGGCTCGAATTCAACTTTGAATTGCGCTTCCAGAAAAGCCACAAGCCCGATCATGCCGATCGAGTCAATCAGACCGCCGGTGACGAGGGGCGTAGCATCCTCGATGCGGGCCTGGTGAACCCCGAGCAAAACGTTTTCAGCGATGAACTGCCGGACTGCGGTCTTGATCTCCATATTCAGCTCTTTGTCGAGTAGTTCTGGGCCGAACATTTCAGGCTCGGGCCAGCGTCACTCCCCAGGTGAAACCGATCCCTGCGGACGCAAACAACAACAATTGCCCCGGACGAATTCGCCCCTCGCGCCGCATGTGCACATAATTAATGACCAGATCGCTGGCAAAAGTGTGGCCATACTCGGCCATGGGCGTCAGTGGCAGGCCACCTTCGGGCAGCCCCACCATCCTGCGGAAGCCGTCGCGGTCTCGCTGGCTGATGTTGGAATAAATAAAATGGTCAACGTCGTTCAAGTTCAGCGAAGACGACGCCAGAACTTTCTGCACCAACCGATACAGGTTTAGATAGTAGATTGGCATCACGTCGTTTTCGATGCTCCCCGCGTCCACCTTGATCTCGAGATGCCCGTTCGTCTTGATCAAGGCGATGGCATTGTGAAGATGTCCCAGCGTCATGGCTTCCACGCCCAGCAGCAAAGGTCCTTCGGCGCCTTGGCGCCGCAGAATCACCGCACTCCCCGCATCCCCTTGCACCGTAACTGGAAGCAGCGAGCGATTACCGGCAGGCGCCGTGTCGCCCGTCACCAGCAGCGCAGTCTGAATATTTTCGTCGGTACTCATCCAACCCATCGCGGTCTTGATCGCCAGGTGAAGCGCTCCACACCCGCCGGCTTTGAAGCTCAAGTTCAGCGAAGTTTCCGCTCCGAGCTCGGCGCTGAGTTTGTGCGCGATCGAAAGATACTGAGAGTTCTCCCCGGGAAACGTACTGTAATCCAGAATGAGATCGATGTTTTTTCCCGTAATCCCAGCATCCGCCATCGCCGTCGATGCGGCGTCGAGCACCAAGTCATACGGTTGCTTGCCGCCGCAAACGCGCACGCGGCTCAGTCCCAAACCCTCCGCCGCCTTTTGTCTGGCTTGCGGACTCAGCGGCGCAAGCGTGGTCTGCACCCGATCTCGTTCCCGATCCAGCACCGCTTCCACGGTCTCACCATCGGGCGGAACGGCGTACGCCGCGGACGCGATGCGCACATTCATTTTCAAGGGAGCTCCAGCAAAAGCGCGGCAAAACCACGGTCGCCCAATGTACTTAACAATAGCGCCTGTCCGCCACGCGGCCGGCCGCTCAATGCCAGTATTAAATGAAGAAAAGCGCCAGCATCGGCAATCCCCGCGGCCACCGCTTGAGGCGCGACAATCACGGCACTCGAATCGCCAATCTCACGTGCCAAAGCTGGCGTAGAACCGTGAGCGCACGGCGCGCCTTGACCCGCACAAATGATCACACTCGGGACCGCACCGCCAAGCATCTCTCGAATGTTCCCCGCCGCGTCTCCTCGCGCGGCCCAGCGCCCCGAACTGAAATGCGCATAGGCGCGCGCTTCCTGCCGGCCCGCCGGTTCCAACACCAAAGCAGCCACTCCTTCGCTGGGGACGAAACCGTCGCCTTCGGGCAAGGGCTCCTCGTTGTAACACGCTGGCGACAACAGACCCGCCACCTCGTACCATTGATAGATGGCGCGTGTGAGCGTATCACCCGCCAGCACAATGGCCAAGTCCGCCTGCCCATGCCGCAGCAGCGATGCCGCCTGGATCAACGCGCTCTCTCCCGCAAGGCCCTTGCTGCCAACCGTAATGTTAGGCCCACGCAGTCCGTGCCATAACGCGACATGACTGGCCGGAGCGTTCGCCAATCCTTCCGGAAAGGGACTCGGATCGGTTCCCCCCCAGCCATTCACAGCCGCGCTCTGATAAAAGGCTTCCGTGAGTTCCGCACAGCCGAAACCCGTGCCGAATACGACCGCAATCCGCGACCGATCCATACTGCTCAGATCGATCCCCGCATCCTGAATCGCTAAGGAAGAAGCCACCAATGCCCACGCTGACAGCCGATCCAAACGCCTGGTCTTCAGCCCCGGCACCACGTTCGCGGGACGAAACGGCTTCATTACAAACGCGCGCCGTAGCCCAGCAGTCGTCCACGCCGTAATGGATTCCGGCTCGAGAGAGCGCGGTTGGATCAGCCCTCCAAGCGGACCATAGGGACTCACCGACCCGATCCCGGTAATCGCCGCCAGATTCGAACTCATGAGTGGGCGCTCCCGAATATCAGCGCAGCGTTGCTGCCACCAAAGCCAGCCGAGACCGACATGGCCAGCGGCAAAGTCTGCCGGACAACTTCTCCCCGCAGCCAATTCACACTGGGGCTCTCAATCGGATCCGTCAGCCGCAGCGTCGGCAGCAATGCCCCACAACGAACCGTCAAAATCGTAATCGCCGCCTCCAACGCCCCCGCTGCTCCCAGGCAATGTCCGAAATAAGATTTGGTCGACGAAACCGGAACAGGATGGATGCGTTCGCGAAAAGCAGTCTCGTATGCGTGGGTCTCGGCGATATCGTTCAGCGGCGTACCCGTGCCGTGAGCATTCACATAACCGATCTCATCGCAACCCGCCTCGGCCATTTCCATGGCAAGACGCATGCAATCCGCCAGTCCGTTGCCTTGTGTTTGCGGTGCAGTGGAATGAAATGCATCGTTCGTCATGGCCCATCCCCGCAGCACTGCCAAAACTTTGGCATTCCGCGCCATGGCCCGATCCAGCGTTTCGAGAACCAGCACCGCCGCGCCTTCGCCCAGATTCAATCCCTTGCGATTCTGATCAAACGGTCGACAAGGCTCCGGGTCGAGTGCCTGCAGAGAATTGAATCCACTCAGCGTAAACGGACACAGCGCGTCGCTGCCGCCCGCTAGCATCATCGGCGCCGCGTCGTCAAGAAGTATGTTGGCGGCGAGCGCAATCGCCATCGCGCTTGAAGCGCAAGCCGCGGAAACCGCACAGCGCGGCCCGTCAATCCCCAAATGCTCGCCCACGGCGTCCGCCACGTGCGCCGCAGGATAAGAGGCAGCCCGCAAAAGTCCGCCGTCGTGCCGGTACCAGGCCTCCGGATCCTGAGCAATTTCCGGCTCAATCTCGCTCAGGCCGGCGACCGTGCTCGCCATAATCACGCCGCTTTCGCGAAAGGCGGCGCTCTCGCTGTCGAAACCCCTCACCGCATCCTCGGCCGCCAACATTGCCAGCCGATCGCTCCGCGAATATCGATGCATGCTGTCTTTCGCCGCCAGCGGCAAACTGCCCACGTGCGCGGTACTTCCTTCAAATCCGGGATACATATCCTTCGTCTTCGCAAGGCAACTCTTGCCCGATAGTATGCCCGCTTGCAGGCAGTCCATTCCGATGCCATATGGGCTGACCACGCCTACACCAGTAACGACAATGGTTTTCCGGGGATCAAGCATAAGGTTCCATCAGAGGATCAATTACGAGGGACAACCGGCCAAAAATCGAAAAAATTCATCCACTGATCGTAATGCGTGGTCAGCGTTTTTTCCAGGAATCCGACGGCCTGGCTCAAAGCCTCGCGCAGCCCGGCATCGCGGTCGTCGAGGGAGTCGTCCGATGTGATTTGCGCCGGAATGGGCGGAATCGGATCCCCCATCATCGCACGATACCGCAACCATCCTTGACGAATCACGAACCCCGGCATTACCGGCGCGCCCGACACCTGCGAGAGCAGGAACGGACCAAGCGGAAACGAAGTCGGTTGAGAAAAAAACGGGACCTCGGCGGCATGCCGTTGATATACGCGGTCCCCCTGCATCGCCACGATCTCGTTGCGGCGCAGCGCCTGCAAGAGTTCTAGCGTCGCGGGCACTCCCTCTCTCAGATCGACAATTCTGAGCCGCTCACTGGCCATCAGATTCCGCAGCAAAATCTCCGCCGGTTTATCCTCAACCACTCGCGCCACGTTGACCGGACGGCCATGCATCTCCAGCAGGCGCGAAGCAAACTCCCAATTCCCCACATGCGCCGTCCACACAATCAGCCCATTGCCCGCCGCTAAACATTGCTCGATCTTGTCCCCGCCGCGCTCCGGGTCCACCAGCATCGCGCGCACTTCGTCATGCGTGGCCTGCGGAACGTAGCAATAGGAAACCATCAGATCGCAGAACGAATAGAACACCCAATAAACCTTCCACTGCAGGACCAACCCGTGCTTGCCCGAAACCTGGCGCAAATTCCCGGCCACAGCCCGCCGCTCCCGTTTCAACATCACAAAAAAGATCAGCGCCGTGACCACCGCGATCGGAGGATGAACGAAGCGCGGCAGCCGCGGAATGATGGCAAATATAATCCGCTGCGCCGTAAGGTTGTGAAATCGGTGCTCGTACCAGCGCGTCACTTTCCGCCCGCCGTCATGAACTCACTCGCATTAGTGATCACGTCCGTCTGCCACAGCGAGCGCAAGTGAACGCTCTCCACGACTAACATATTAGGGGACACCGGGGATTGCCGACTGAGGAAGCGTCAGGCTCTGGCAGCCGCCACTTTAGCTTCAATGATCGCCGCCAGCGTGTTGAGATTTTCCAGGTGTGACTTGTCAAACTTGGCCTGCACCAGCTTGATGCCGAAGTGCCTCTCGATCTCAAGCACCAGCTGAAGAATATCGATGGAATCAATTTCCAGCTCACCGCCGAGCAATGGCTGATCGTCGCGCAGATCCTCCGGTTTCATGTCGGTGATCCGCAAGCTCTTCAATATAATCGGCTTGAGTTGCTCTTTAACGCTGGCCATATGCGTAATTTTCAGCCCCAGAATAGCACAAAGCTCGCCCTCGAAAGCGGCCACCAAAAGCAACTACAGCAACCCTCCATCCACCGAAATCACTTGCCCCGTAATGTAGCTGGCCTCCGGACTTCCCAGAAACACCGCCAGCGGAGACACTTCCTCGGGCCTGCCAAATCGCCCCAAAGGAATTTCCGCCAGCAGCCGTTTCTCATCCTTCTCAATGTACTTGGCGGACATGGGGCTGGGAATCACGCCCGGGCAGATCGCGTTGACGCGGATATGGAACGGCCCCACCTCCCGCGCCAGCGCTTTGGTGAACGCGATCACGCCGCCCTTTGAAGCCGAATAATTACATTGGCCCGCCTGCCCGCGAATTCCGCTGGGCGACACGATATTACAGATGGCTCCACTCTTCCGCCGCATCATCCCCGGCAGAGCCAGCCGGGAACACAAATATGTCCCGCGAAGATTGGTGTCGATCACTTCATCCCATTGTTCGTCCGACATAAAAGCCAGCAGCACATCGCGGTTGATTCCCGCATTATTGACGAGATAATCGACCGCACCATATTCCTGTTCGATGCGATCAAACATGGGCGCGACGCTCTCCTGGCGGGAGAGATCGGCTTCAACCGCCAGCGCCTCTCCACCGGCAGCGATAATCTGCCCGACCACCCCAGCCGCGGATTCTTTCGCGCGATGATAATGCACCGCGACGCAGAATCCCGCCCGCCCCAGCGCCAGCGCGATGGCGGCGCCAATCGTCCCAGACCCGCCCGTCACCAGTGCGGTCTTCTTTTGTTCAGTCCGTTCTTCAATCCGTTCAGCCATAAGCTCGCAATCAATGCAACGGCTTGAAGATCAACACATAAGCGGCCCAGCGGGAGTTGTAGCGCGCGATATTTCCGTCCAGCGCATACGAAACTGTGCCCTGCATTAGAATGCCCAACGGGCCAGGAGTATTGAAGTTGAGCTCCAGCCCGTCGAATTTGCGGAACTTGAACGATTCATCCAGATTGCGCGCCCGCGCATAACTGTACATCCCATCGATCTTCATGAAGTCCGCCACGTTGAAACCGTAGTGCACGTTCGCCGCGGCGATGGCGTCAAACGAATCCGTGCCCGGAGGAATGCCATGCAGACGCGGCGACGCAAGAAACGACGGGAAGTACCGCGAGAAGCGATCCAGTTGGTTGCCGCCCCAGTAGGACATATCCCACCCACCCTTGGTGAACTTCCCCAGGTAGTAGTCCTTGTTCAAATCGGCGTTGTACAAGGTGTACGCGTTCTGTGTAGGCTGGACCAACAAAGTATTCTGCGGCGGTGGATTGGCCAACGAAGAACCGCATCCCGCAGGAGGCAGTGCCAGCGACGTGCAGCCAAACGCCCTCCAGGCTATGCGCTCGCCCCGCGAAGCCTGCGCATCGAACACATAACCTTTTCGGTTGTACTTTATTTCCACGCCCGGAAGCACGGTTAGTCCGTTACGCGGCAGTTGGTACTGCTCGTCCGCCGTGCTGGTCCTGAGGAAGTTGTCATACGCGAAATACGTAGACGCAGTCACGCTGAGATGAGTCGTGGCCTGCCACGAAGCCCGCAACCCCACGGTCTGTTCCCACGTCCATACCTCCCCTTGCGTCAACTCTGTGTTGTTGCTGTAAATGCGGTTCTCGCCGGGCAGCCCGTTCAGCGCCAAATCCAGCGCCAGGCGAAACTTCGGCTGGTACTGCTTCGAGAGGTCAGTCACCAGAATCGGCCCCGCGAAAAAAGTCGAAAGCTGCGCGCCGGTATGCCGAAAATCGAAATCCGCAATGCTGATGCCGAGAAACGGAATCGGAAAATTAAACGTGCCCCCGTACATCGCACCCGCAATCAGCGCCCGGACACGCTTCTCATTCTTGTCCACCAGCACGCGCTCGTTGCCCTGCTTCTTCAGGGACCGCAATCCCTCGTCGGTATCGCGGAACATGGGATCGTCGGAACTATGCTCAGCTGCGAGCGTGCCGCTGAATTCCGGCGCATCGATATTGATCACATACTCCGAGAACAGTACCTTCCTCTGCAGCACAAAATCACGCCCCGCCGCGTTCAGCAACTGCTGCGCCGAAACCGATCGCACCAGATTGAACTGATTGCCCTTGCCATCAGAAACCAGTTCGAAGTTTTGCGTCTCGGTATTCACCAGAACGTTGTTTTTCGAACCGCGCTGGCTCAACGACTGCCTCACCTCACGAAACGTCGTACCGTCAATCCACACCTTGCCGCTGTACAACGCCTCATCCTGCACCTTGGGCTCGACTCCGACGACGTAACACAAAGCCCCGTTAATTTGCTCCGTGCCCAGCAGTTTGTATTGATAGCGCTCATTCAATTTCAGTTCGAGAGGCTGGGTCAGCACTTTTTCCGGCTCGATCTGCGGCAGCGGGAACTCATGATTCTTCCCGAACTTCACCCCGTTGACGTAAAACTCCCTCTGCGCCAGTTCCATCTGCCCGGTCCGGCTGAAAAACTGCTTGAGCTGCATCGACACATCGAACCCCGGCCCCAGATTCGTACTTTCAAAATGCAGGCTCATAAAGCTCGACGCCACATAATTTTCCAGTTTCTGTTTCTGCGCTTCGCGGTTCTGTTGCCAGCGCGCGATGATTTCCTCGATCTTCAGATCGACGCCGCCCTTCACCTCGACCGTGTTAAACAGCGTCTGATCCGCCTCACTCTGTGCGTGGATGGAAATCAGCGCGTACTCGCTGGTGCAGGCGCACTTCTGCGCCACGCCCTTGTCAGTCTTCGTCACTTCGCCTGCCGGGAGCGGAGCGCCCGTGGCGGGATCACTCCACTTGATCTCGAACGCACCTGGGCGAACCCCCTGCAGCCGCACCGTCTTCGGAGATTCTGGGCGCCCATTCACCCTCGCGACAATGACCACATCCGCTTTCCCGCCGCCAAACCAGCGGTGCTCGCCACTTCCCACGCCATCCACTGTGACGCCGAACGGCGAAGCCGCCGAATCCGACGGGAACATATTGCTGGGGATGGAATGCGCCAGGAAGCGGTTCACTGCACACACCGCATCTGCGGCCTTGGCGTCTGCCGGCTCTGACCACGCGATTTCAACGGACGTACCGCTCGCCGCGAGCGTCGCCTTCAAGAACGACGACGTTGTCGCGGATGCTTCAGCATCCAGTTTCAAGATGAGCGGTTTATTCAGCGCCTGTTCGGCGATCCATGCCGCGTCTTGACGCCAGCTGTCGGAATAGGTCGTCCCCAGCAGATCGGAATAAGTGGCAAGCCGCTTTACGAGTTCGCCATGCCGCCCGACAAATCCAGGCTGGAAAACAAACGCGAGACGCAAGCTTGCATTGCTGCCCTTAGCGGTTAATGCCAGACGCACCAGTCCGAACGCGAACAGATCCGAAGCCATCCGCGGTTCCGTAATTTCAATCATCAATCCGCGGACCGCGAGGGCCGAGAGAGGAATCTGTTTCACGAACCCGTCAACCCGCTCCGAAATCTGTTTCTCAGACTCGTTTCCCGCAAGAGAACCGGCTCCCACCACTACATGCAGCCAGACCTCAGATCCGTCAGGCACGGTCTGCGCCGCGTTCCCTTGCTCTTCGAAAACGCTGGCCGGGCTTTCGCCCCCAGCAAAATCGAAAGTCAAAGCCGGCAGCACCATCACCTTGCCCGGGACGTCACACTGTTCGGCGGCCTTCAATCCCACGGCGAGGTTTTGGTCCGCCGGAATCGAGACCGCAACACGAGGCAGACCAGCTTCTGCCGTCAGCGGAATAAGCAGAAAAACCCAAAACAGCACAAGAGCGGCAATTTGCCCCAACCCTGCCGCTCGGGAGAATAACCGGACGGAGAACAGTGGTGCCAAGTCACTCGCCAATTTCATGAAAATCAAATCCGAAACTCAGAATTAGGAACTTGATCGACGATTACAGAGAGGAATCTGTGGTGCTCCCGGGCATGCCACAACAAGATTTTGCCGATGACGGCATCGCAAACGTGCCGCTTCATTTATGCAATTTCAGTCGATAGAAAATTAACCGTCTGAAGTATATACGAACCCTGCAAGCCGACCCGCGCTGCCATGTCAACCGTCGTTCAATATGATGCATGAATCAAGTAAGACACGAGCCAGCCCGGACAACAACTACAAGAAAAGCTCTTCGCACGGTTTGTATCAGGAGCCTGCCCTGAGTGCCCATGGCCTGCAGCCCACCAACGGAAATGAAAATCCCGGGTGCCCCATTTCTCGCGCGTTCTTTGCGTGAGAAGTGGGGATTTCGACCGAGCGGAATCGAAGGGCGGTTCACGCCCTTTTCTCTTCGGATCAACCTGCGCGCCGTTGTTCCCCCAGGAGAATGACAGCGGGAACCAACACGAGTCCACCCACCAGCGCGAGCGCAACTCCCAACGAAGTCACCAGACCCATCTCGGCCAGGGGCGCGAAACTGGAAGCCATCAACGCCCCGAATCCCACAATCGTCGTGAGGTTCGACTGAATCAGCGCAGCGCCTGAAGCCTTCGCGATCGCCAGAATCCCGTTCTGCTCGTTCTCCAGGTAACGCCGCACCAAATGAATCCCGTTGTCGATCCCAATGCCGATGATGAGCGGAATCGCCGTAATAGACATGAAACTGAAGCGATGTCTGAACAGCAACAACAACCCGAACATTACGACAATGCCGAATATGATCGGGATCAGCGCGATCAACGACGCGCGCACTCTTCGAAAACAGAGATATACAATCAGCACAATGCCGGCCGCAGTCCACACCAACGCCCGACGGCTGTCGTGCAGCACCTGACTCTGCATGTCGCGATTCATCTTGTCGAACGAAAACTCCACGAACGGACCAAACTGCTTCTTCCAGGCCGCGATCACACTGTCGGGAACCACATCGACCGCGTCCGGATCGGTGGCATAAAAAGCGATGGCTGCGACGTAGCTCCCGTCGCCGGTCTTGCGAATACTGTTGTCGAGCAATCCCGCGGGCAGGAACTTGGCAGCCTTTTCGAGCGTAATCGGGTCCTCGCCTTGTCCGAGCTTTTTCAGCCGTTCGATAAACGGTTGCAGCGGCTCGATCCGAAAACCATTCTCGCGCAGCGAATCCTCAAGCGCGCGCGCGGAAGCCGCCAGATTGATGCCCCCCAGCGACTTGGCTCGTTCGCTCTGAGTTTGGACGGAGGGCAGTAGGGTTGTCGGAGAAAAGATCGACTTGATCACACCGCTCTGCCGATAAGTGTCCAAGCCCGCCGTCAATTCTTCTGCTCGCCGCAGCACTTCCTCCTGTTCGCCAGCGATCAACAGTACATTCGGACTGCCCTCAATCCCGAACCGGGCGGAAAGGCGGTTCTGCGCGGCCACCGCAGGATTATCCGCGCCGGTAATTTCGAAGTGCCCTCCCATCTTGATAGTCGGCAGAAAAAATAACGACAGCAGAAACATCGCCAAGCCCACGCCCACCACCAGGCGAGTGTGCCGGCCGACAAAATCCACAGATTTCCGCGCGATCCACGGCAGCACCCGAAAGGTAATAGTCTCCGGCGCGCGCGGCTTGGAGAACCGCCACCACAGCCCCATCAGCGCGGGAACCGTCAGCAGCGTATGAATCATCATCATGAACATCCCAACCGTGAGAATGAATCCGAACTCCGCCAGTGCCTTGAAACCAGAGAAAGCCAGTGACGCGGTAGCCGTCGCCGCCGTCACAATGCAGAAGACAACGCTCAGCCCGGTAGTTTCAAAGCTGCGCAGCACGGCATCGTTCAGCGTCCCGCCCTTGGCCCATTCCTGCGGCACACGATTGAAAAAATGTACGACCTGGTCGTCTCCCAGTCCCGCCAGGATCGCAATAAAAGACAGGCTGATGAGATTGACTTCTCCCGGATAAAAACTCGCCACGCCCGTTGTCCACAAAATACCCAGCCCCGCCGGCAGCAGCGACAACAGCAGCAACGGAATCCGCGGATAGATCACCAAACACAACAGCAGATTCCCCACGATGGAAATCAGCGAAATTCGCTGAATATTGGATTCGATGAACTGATGCTCCTGTTCCGCGTAAACATAAGCCCCTGCCGCAGTGATCCGCACTCCTGAATCCCTGAACGCCGGCTCCGTGCTCATCGCCTGGATGTGCTCCCGTGTCCACCGCACAACTTTCTCGGCGAACTTGTAGTCCATCGCCGACTCGCGAGGTTCGGCAATGATGAGCAGCGCCTTGTGGTCTTTGCTGAAAAATCGATTCCCCGATCCCCAGTTGAGGTCGAAATTGGCGAACTGTGAAAAACCCCCGTTGTTATGCGCCTCCACTTCCATCAGTCCCAGAGGATCGGCAACAAAGTAATTCGTTCCTAGAGATGAGAACGGCGTGACCAGTTCGGCTGCGGCGCGGCGCACGTCTTGATGAATCTGTTGCGGATCGAGCCGCCGCCTTAGCTCTTCCTTTTGCTCAGGCTGAACGAATGATGGAAAGTTCCAGGTGAAATACCGCACCATGTTGAGCAGTTCATCTTCCTGCAAACCGCAGCGCGCATGCAGAAACGATCCACTGCTCGTCATCTCGGCGGTGAGACGGTCCGCCATTTCCTCCATCTCGCTGGTGGCGTCCGTTCCTTCCTTCTCCGGAGCCGCGACTTCTGGAGCCTCTATCAGCACGAAGAGTTGGTTGCCGTACCCGAGATCCTTTCCGATCTGGCTCGCGGCTCTCCATTGCGGATCGCGATTTCCAAACAGGTCCGTCAGGTCGGTGCCGGTTCGCAGGTTGTGAATGTTCGCGTACAACAATAAGGTCCCGACCAGGCTAAGCGCGACCACCAGCCCCGGATGCCCCACAACCACGCGTCCCA
>Ga0210400_10001107_pt1 | contig 27507 bp, 18 predicted proteins | sample IncBWH26MmetaG_FD_155456 | JGI IMG/M metagenome (GOLD analysis project Ga0210400, IMG submission 155456) | Forest soil microbial communities from Barre Woods Harvard Forest LTER site, Petersham, Massachusetts, United States - Inc-BW-H-26-M | ecosystem: Environmental > Terrestrial > Soil >... | reverse complement strand
ATCGCTAATGAGGATGCCTAATGCGGAGAGCGCGCCGGGGCAAGCAGGAACTATGACTCTGGGAATACGCATGGCCTGGGCAAGTTCACAGGCATGCATGGCTCCGGCGCCGCCAAAAGCCACCAGGGCAAACTGGCGCGGATCATAGCCGCGTTCAATGGAGACCACGCGAATGGCCTTTTCCATGTTGGCATTCACCACCTTGACCACACCTTCGCAAAATTCTTCTACCGGTAAGCGGCTGCCCTGGTCCTTGAGCCATTGCTGAACAAGTCTTTGTGTCCGGGGCAGATCCAGTTTGAAGTCGCCGCCCAGGAACTGGTCGGCCGGGAGCCGTCCAAGCAGGAGGTTTGCATCGGTTACAGTGGGCCTCTCTCCTCGTCCGTAGCAGATCGGGCCAGGATCGGCTCCGGCGGATTCGGGACCCACGCGCAACGCACCTCCGGCGTCAAAGCGGGCCAGCGAACCTCCACCCGCTCCCACCGTGTGGATATCGAGAATGGGAACTCGCACCGGCAGCCCCGCCACTTCAGCTTCATTCGTGGTTGCGAGCGAGCCGTCTACCAGTGCGACATCGGTAGAGGTTCCCCCCATATCAAAAGTGATGATGCGTTCAAATCCGCTGCGGCCAGCTACCGCGGAAGCTCCTACCACGCCGCCCGCAGGGCCGGAAAGCACCGTCCGCACAGGCTGCTCCGCCGCAGTTTCCAGCGCTGTGATGCCGCCGCTCGACTGCATTACGAAAATCTGGGCGCGGTTCCGTTGTCCGGCGCGGTGCTGCAAGCCCCGCAGGTAGCGCTGCATGACGGGCTGCAAATACGCGTTGACCAATACGGTGCTGGCCCGCTCGTATTCCCGGAATTCGGGAAGGATCCTGTGGGAGATTGAGAGCGGAATCCCCGTTGGCTCCAGCGCTCGCGCCACCTCCTGCTCGTTTTCCGGATTGGCAAATGAGAACAACAAGGAGATGGCAATGGCTTCCGGCCGGTTGGCAATGATCTGGCCGGCCAATGCGGTTAGAGCTGCTTTGTCAGGGGCACGCAGGACCTTGCCTTCGGCCGAGGTGCGCTCCTCTACTCCAAAGCGCATCTCTGAAGCGGCCAGCGGCGGATCTTTTTCGAAAAAGAAATCGTAAAGCTTAGGACGATGCTGGCGGCCAATCTCAATGGAATCCTCAAATCCTGCCGTGGTCACAAAGGCCACTTTAGCGCCTTTGCGCTGCAGCAGAGTATTGGTCCCAACCGTGGTGCCGTGCAACACCAGAACATCGATTCCAGCGGGCGCTATCCTGGCCACGGCTTCGGCTATGGCCTGCGATGGATCGGCCGGAGTGGAGAAAACCTTCAATATCCGGAGGCTGGATTTTTCCAGCCAGACACAATCGGTGAAAGTCCCGCCACTGTCAATCGCAATTGTAAGAGGTTTATTGGCCGGCATCGATCTTCCCAGGTGCTCATGCAATGTGAGTAGACCTGCGGACATACTCAGTAGAACATGGAGGTAATCAAACCTGTGATTCTAACATGTCGCTTTCAGAGCTTTTTGCCCATCAGCAGAGCGTCAATTGAGTCCAGATAATAGCGCGGCAAGATTTTAAGACCCGTGTAGCCCTGTTTTTTGTAGAAGCGCAAAGCGGCAAAGTTGTCTACCGCGGTTTCCAGAGAAACGTGGTCACAGCCCAGGTCTTTGAGCCTTTGTTCAGCGGCAATCAACAGGCGGCTCCCGAGGCCGCTGCGCCGCGCCTCCGGAAGCACATCGATGGTGATGATCCGGCCCATGGGATGGCGGGAGCGGCGAGGAAGAAAATGGTCCGCAATAACAAAACCACGGATACCCTGTTTTGTTCCGGCATCTCCTTCTTCCTCGCCTACCAGGGTAATGCCTGAAGGCTGGCTTAAGAAGTGGCGCATCTCCTCCTCGGAATAGGCTATGCCTTCGACGAAGCAGGCCATATCGATCTCTAACAGCCGCTCGAAGTCCTGAGGATGGTACTCGCGCAAGGTCAGCACCAAAACATTGTACTTATACAAAAGGGGCGCGGCCCGCGCCCCATACTGATGCGGTTGCGATCAATTGAGTTATGCCGCCTTACGCTCCGCGGAGGGTTCAAGCATGACCTTGATCCAGCCCGGCGTACGCTTGTCGAACTGCTTGTAGGCCTCAATGACGTCGCTGATGGGCTCAACCTGCGTCAACACCTTGGTTGGATCCATCACTCCACTGCGGACCAACTCCAGCAATTTGGGAATGTACTTGCGGTGATTGCAGTTGCCCATTTTAAGGGTAAGGTTCTTTTCCATGGCCGCCCCTATGGGGAAGGAGTTTACCGTGTTGCCATAAACGCCGACGATGGAGAAGGTCCCCGCCTTGGCCAGCGCTTCAACGGCCCACTCAAAGACCTGAGAGGGCGCATCTCCCGGGTGCCAGTTGTCGCCCTGGCGGTTTTCCCGCAGCGTGGCGGGCTGGGCACGCTCCGCGCGGAAACGCGACGGCTTGAAAAACCCTTTTCTGGCGGCCGGGCCATGATGAGGACGATTGGCATCGACACCCACGCAATCAAGCGCACGATCCACACCAATCCCCCCTGTAAATCCCAAAATGGCCTGGACGGGATCTTCCTGCTCAAAGTTAATGGTTTCCGCGCCCTGTTCGCGCGCCATATCCAAGCGGCTGGGAACCGCGTCAATGGCAAAAATACGTCCGGCATTCAGCAGCTTGGCGCTGGCGATGGCAAACTGGCCCACAGGACCACAACCGAATACGGCCACGGTGCTTCCCGGATGGATCTCCGCCAAGTCAGCGGACATGTAGCCCGTGGGAAAGATATCAGAGAGCAGAATGGCTTCATCGTCGAGCACGCCATCCGGCAATTTAACGAGGTTGATGTTGGCAAACGGCACGCGAACAAACTCCGCCTGCATGCCCTGGAACGGTCCGGATGAAGCCGGGCCGCCATAAAATGCGGTGCCGGCGGAGGGTCCATTGGGATTAGCGTTATCGCATTGCGCGTAGTATCCGGCGCGGCAATAAGCGCAGTTGCCGCACGCGATGGTGGAAGGCACGACCACCCGGTCTCCCGGCTTGAAATTGCGCACGGCACGGCCCACCTCTTCGACAACTCCAACGCCCTCATGCCCCAGGATGGTACCCGGCGTCATGCCCGGCACGGTCCCCCTGATCATGTGCAAATCTGTCCCGCAGATCGCGCTGGCGGTCAGCCTGACAATTGCGTCGTTCGGCTTTTGAATTTTGGGTTCAGAAACACTTTTCGCCTATTCCGCGAAAGACAACAGCTTTCATCTTGATCTCCTAAATTGTGTTTTTGCAGTTTTGGTGTGCAGCCCGAGGTCGTCTATTGACCGCCGTCGGTTGTTCTTGGTGCTTGCGATTTCAATGCCGATCGAGGTTCCGCCGGCAGGAATTCCATCCGCTCATGCTGCGGAATAGAGGTGAAAGAATGCCGGCGCCGGGATTCCGGACGCCAGAGAGCTTTCCTTCATCTTGGGATGCCTTGCCACGCCCGGTGGTGGCCAAGAATGCAACGGCAGCTCTGGGTTTCCTGAGACTCTCTTCCTGCTTTGTCATCAAGAGCAAAAGTCACGATGGCGAGTTAAGAAGGAATGAACAAGACGGCAAAGGGTAAGGAACACTTATTAAGAAGTGTCATCCCGAGCGCAGCGCCGCGAAAGAAGTCGCGCACAACGCATCTGAAAGGCGCGGAGAGAGGAGCCTGTCCTGAGGCAGCCGAAGGAACCCCGACGATGCGTCGGGCTTTAATGCAGATCCAAGGCGTTCTACCCAAATCCCTGTAGGCGTTGTCCCAATAGACGGATTTAAAGCCCATTGATTCTGTTCGCCTTTAAAATTTGCTCATTAGGAGCGTGCTTTTTGGCTTAATTGTGAAAATTCAAATTAACCCAAGCAGTCGGCCACCTTGCTGGTTATTTCTTCCGGCCTTCTTTTACGATCTTCTCCACCTGCTGCACGTGGTTCACGTCGTGCCCGGCCAACATGCGCACGAGATGGGCTACCGATTCTTTGCCGCGCTCCTGATGCATGCCGTAGTTTTCCCACAACGCTTTAGGAACGGATTTCAGCACGGCCAGATTGTATTCACGCAACGCCTGGAAGGTTGCCAACGACTGTTTTGTATCCTGGCGGCCATACCTGAACGTGGAAGCCCAGGCATTCTGGTCAAAGCTCTGGATGGTAGTGCCGTTCGTGCTGAGAATCTGGCGCAAGCGCCACCCAGCTACAATTTCCGCGTCCGCCAAGTGCGCTACGATCTCAGCGATAGACCACTTTTCAGGAGCAGGACGCTTCGTGAGCCGCTTCTTATCGAGCCGCCTGATCAATGCAGCCAGTTTCTTGGGTGTCTCCCGTTGAACACGTAACGGGTCCTTGCCCTCAGTATGACTCAGAATGCGTTGGGTATATTCCTGTGGGGTCTCCTGCATGAGCTTCTTCCTCCTGATCGATACGAATTAATTGTTACATATGACTTTCCTATCCGCACAAGGTGACGCGTCATTTCTCGCTCGTGCTTCGGATCCGCGATACCAATGCTCCAGCATTTGGCAGGCTAACGGTCCAGCCATGCCCGTATGGAGCGCGTGACCAGGTCGGCGGCGTCCTGCTGGACGAAATGGCCTGAGTCGGGAATAGTCACCAGTGTCAGGTCTTTGCCCATCCAGTCCCAGGTGTTGTTGAGAGCATCGGAGAGCAGGGCCGTGTCTTTGAGGCCATGAAACATGAGCACCGGCATGCTTGTCTTTACCACTGGCGACGCATCTTCCTGATAAGGCGGCCGAGGATAGTTGCGTTTGTAATACGACAACATGGCCTTGATGTCGGAGCGCTGGAAAGCCGCAATGTACTTGGGCTTGGCTTCGGGATCGGTCACCCAGAAAGCGAGTTGCTCGGGCTTGAGCAGGGCTTCAGAGCCTTCCTTCTGAAAATTGCGCGCATACTCGCTCGCCGCCTGCTGTTTAGGATTGTGCATCAGCTCACGCGTGATGCCGCGGGGATGCGGCAGGTTGAGAATGATCAACCGGTCAACGAACTGGGGAGCATTCAGGGCAAGCTGCCAGGCAACCGCGCCGCCCCAATCATGGCCCACGATGATCGCTTTGTCCTTGCCAAAATGCTTAATCACGGCGATCACGTCGCCCACCAGCAGGCTCATGTCGTAGTTCTCAACGCCCTGGGGTTTGTCGCTCAGGTTATAGCCGCGCTGATCAATCGCGACACATTGATATTTGCCGGACAGCCCTTCCATCTGATGACGCCAGGTGTACCAATAATCGGGAAAACCGTGGATCATCACGACCAGCGGACCGCTGCCGATGGTGGCGTAGTGAATCTTGACGCCATTCGAGTCGGCGTAGCCTTGTTTGACTTTGGACTCAAAATCGGATGCGCGAACGGAAACGGCGGCAAAACTTAGCAGGACCAAAGCAAGTGCGGCACGAGTCGCCATTGGAAATCTCCTCTTCGATGTTCTGGGTAAAGACGCATCTCAGTGTACCTCGAAGAGTCTACTTTGAGCTTGGGCTTGATTTATCTCAGGATTGAATTGCATGGCCGTCAGGCTCCGCTTGATGTCCATGGACGGGCCTGCATCGCATCCAATAATCAGGGGGGACCATGAAAAATCCAGAACAGAGCCGGCAGTTCACCTGGCTGATGTTGATCTCCATCACGGTGGCTGCGTTCCTGGCTTTGACGTTGGTTGGATTGGTGTATGGCTGCATGAGGAGCAACCACGCGCCAGAGTTGAAGCCGGTTTCAGCTGCAATTCGAAGCGCGGATTGCCAGGATTGCCATAATTGAACAACCCGCTCATTGCACACTACGGCCCTGTATGTACAAGAGCGGGGTCGTTAAGCACAGCAAAAGCGCATGAATCCGCGCGTAGACACCCGCATCACTCCTGCATATCTTACTTCGAGGCGACGTTTGCTCCGGCAACCTGGAGATCATTGTTGACGGAAAAGACTCCGGGGACACCGTTAGCCGCGATGTTTGCCAGATTCTTGTCCATCGCATTGTCCACTACGCCTTTGAGCGTTACATGCCCATGATCGACAATGATGTGGATGGAGGGCACGGCAGACCACGCATACTTGGAAAGACCATCCTGGCTGAAAATCGCACGCGCTACCTTGCGGCGGATCTGATCGTCCATGGGAGAAGGCGGGAGAACTTTGATCTGGTTGTTGACCTTCTCTACTCCTTCAACTTTTTTGACTACGCTTTCCGCATCCGACTTCAATGTCGGGTTTGCTACCGCACCCAGTAGCGTAACCGTGTTGCCGTTCACCTGAAATTCCAGGTCGTCAAAAAGCGAATAGTAGGGCAGCATGACCAATTCATGCCGGACTTCCTTCACAATGCGTTGCTCGCCGGCGTTCGGTCTTCCGGGCCGTTGAGCGAGTTGCGGGCCTGATTGCGTTTGCGCAGCCAGACTGGCGCCAAACAAGAGCACAGTCAACAATAGCTTCATGGTTCCCCCCTTGCGAAACTTGTCTCTTGGTTGGATGCCTGCACCAGTATCCATGACGCCAGCATCCCGCAAGGCCGTAGATTAAAGCTATGACGCGCGGCAAACCCTTTGTTGAGACAGAACATGCCGTGCTTTTCGAGCGGTGCTCCTGGTTTCAAGGTCGGTTTATACAGCTTGCTTCTTCAAAAAGAAGATCAAAAAGAGAAGATCAGAAGAGAACATCGAAGTCAATACGGAAGCGTCGTTTATATGTTCCAAAAAACTGGCCAAACTGCGGATCGGCGATGTTGGAGTGGACCGCGAGGGCGTTGAAATGATTGGTCAGATTCAATCCGGTCAATGCGAGCTGAAGGCCGTACTTTGAGCTCACACGAAAATTGCAGCTCAGCCGGGCGTCAAGCGAAAAGTAGCGGGGGAATCGGGTGTTGTCGGAGTTGGCCGTTCCCACATATCTCTGAAGCACGTCGGTAACAGCGTACGGAAAACCCGTGTGGAACTCGACGAATGGCGAGACTTCCATTTTCAGCGGTATGCCGATCGTACCCCAGGCCAGGAATCGGTTTGGCAGGTCTCCGCTCAGATTGGTGAACTGCCCGGACTGAATGACCGGATACGGCACATCCCCCAGATAGCGGTTGAACTGATTAATGTTGCCACGAGCGCGGCTGCGCACATAAGAAAAGAACAGCTGCCTGACGCTCTTGAATTTCGCTACCCCGGTGATCTCGAACTGGCGGTAGCGTGACTCGCCGGTGCCACTGAGCACCAGGGCATCCGTTGCACGGAAGAGCCCGGGATTGATTATTACCTGCCCATGGGAATCAGTCTGAAGATAGCCGGCCCGCAGCTTCAGATGCGACGAAAACTGTTTCTCGACTTCAAGGTTCCGGGCAAAGCTGTAGGGATTGAAATTCCCGCTTTGGGGCTCGCCATCAATGAGCGGCCATCCAGGGCCGTTCGACCGATCAATCGCGTTGAGAAAGAGCCGCGGACCATCTATGACCTTTCCATTGGCGGAAAACGTCGTCACCAGATGTTGTGGATAGGACTGGAACGCGTAAACGCTTAGCGGTACGTGATCGTAAAATACCCCTGCCCCGCCCCTCACAGCTATGCCCAGGCTTGGCCAGGGGCTGAACGCAAAGCCAATCCGAGGCGCCATACGAACCGAGCTGCTGAGTCGTTGATTCTCAGTGCGCAGGCCCGCGTCGACTGAGAGTCTCTTGTTCATTACCCAGTGATCTTGAACAAACCCATCCAGCTCCCAGTCACTCCGTTGATACGGAGTTCCTCCTTGAAACTCGATCCGTTGTCTGAGTTGTCCAAGAGAGTCAAGGATATTCACTGGACGGGCAGTGAATATCCCGCGAGTTCCCGTTTGGGACACTTCAAACCCTGTTTCGATGTTGTGCACCCCGCGCGCGGTCAGCGGCTTGAAAGAGAAATTCTCAATCCACTGATAGCGCCTGCTATTTCGGTCCTGGCTGCTGAAGTAGTTTCCCTTGTTGCCGACAGGAGTCAGGAACATTTCCGCATCGCCTTGGGGATCGGTGGAGATGTCAGCCGCCCTTATTGCAAAGGTGCTCTGGAGAAGCCCAGCGTGGAGACTCAACCGGTCAATCAGCGTCCCGGTCTGGTCCACCGCTCCTAAGTTCGGCGTGACCGTCTGGGGATTAAAGAAGTCCAGGTTCACAAACTTTGCAGTCTGGGGAGCGGTGTGAAATGTTGCAGTCACCATGTGGTTGCTCGACACCATATAGTCGAGCTGCGTGAACAGGTTGAGCGACTCCACCCGGCTCTCGTTGAAGGGAAACGGCAACGTGCGGACCGGTTTCTTGTCTAGTACATATTCAATGCTGGTTGCACCGAATAACCGGTCCTTCAGCAGGGGGCCTCCAAAGTTGAAACGGGGAGACGCATTGCGAAGGCCGACCAGATGCCCGCTGCGAATCCGGAACTCCGGAAACGGGTCCTGAAGGTCAACATGCCACTTCTCGCTTCCCCTCTTGGTGTCTACGGCCACCACCCCCGCGGAGAATCGGCCGTATTCCGCGAGATAGGGAGTCTTAAAGACACGGATGGTCTCGACGCTATCCACCGGTATTGTCATGCCGAACTGGCCGGTTTGCGGATCGGTGACATCGACGGAATTGACCAGCATGGCGCTATGCACCTCACCGGCTCCGGCAATTTCAATCTGGCCATCCGTGGTGCGGGCTACGCCCGGTAATAACGGGAGTGCCTCCGCGACCGTTACCGGTTTTGAAGGCAGCGTCTTGACTTGTTCGCGTTGCAGCTCTGAAGGGGGAGATGCCCCGACCTCCACTGGATTTTCTGAGCTCCCCTCCACGGAGACCTGCTGCCGTACGGTGATCTTGGCAATCGCAGTAAACTCCAGGTCCAGCCTGGTTCCCGCCGCAACGACGACATTCTTCTGCGTCTGCGCCTGAAAAGCCTCACCGGAAATTGTCACCGAGTATGAGCCTGCCTGGGCCACCGCGAGCTCACACACACCAGCTTCGTTGGTGGTTCCCAGCAGTTGTTTTCCATCGTGCGCAGTCACCGACACGGGTACGCCGGACACCGCGTTTCCGGCATCGTCGTGCACGGTCACTTGCAACGATGCATTTCCGCCCTGAGATGCGGCCAAAGCCGAGAACGTCAACAGCAGGAGCACCAGAATTAAACTCTGATTCGCCAGGTGCTGAAATATCCGGCTAGCCATCTTGTCCAGCATGCGGCTTCGAGTCCGCCAATAGGCGACGAATAAGCTGACGACAACGATAATGACGGTGCAGGTGAGGACGATCAATCCCATTCTTCATGTACCGTGAGCCGGCAAAGCGGACGTATCCGGAGCTACTGGTTCTATTCCATTAGAGCAAAATCAGGCTTAACCGAACCTGAAGACCGGCCCGTTCGGCAGAATGCCGAAAAACAAACCGATGAAACTCTCCAGGAGCAAAGGCCGTGAACATTCAGGCTCCCTTCAGCCCCCAGTGGCATAATTTAGATCAGGAGCAACAGCGGTGCGAGTGCTGATCGTTGAAGACGAGGAACGGCTGGCTCGAAATCTGGAAGAAGGCGTTGCCAAAGTGGCTGGGTTCGCGGTTGATGTTGCCCACGACGGCGAAGATGGCCTGCATCTCGCCATGTCTAATGAATACGACGCGATCATACTAGATCTGATGCTTCCTCAATTGAGCGGGAGGGCCTTGCTGGCTTCGCTCCGAACCGCCGGCAGGAAAACCCCGGTCCTGGTCCTGACGGCCGTGGATGACAAGAAATCGATCATCGAGCTTCTCAATGCGGGCGCCGATGACTACCTCTCCAAGCCATTCGACCTGGGCGAGCTGCTCGCTCGACTTAAAGCGCTCATTCGGCGTGCTCAGGGCCACGCCACGGCAAAGTTCGTAACGGCGGACCTGGAATTAGACATGAATACCCGCACAGTCAAGCGCAAGGGAGCGGTGATTGACGTAACTCCCATGGAGTACCGTGTGCTTGAATATCTTATGGCGCGCACGGAAGCGGTCATTTCCAAAGCCGAGTTGCTGGAGCATTTATACGATTACAACTGGGAAAAATTCAGCAACGTCCTGGAAGTTTTCATTTCCGGGCTGCGGCGCAAGATCGATCGGGAAGGATTGCCCAAGCTGATCCATACGGTGCGAGGTCACGGTTATGTTGTCCGTGCTCCCAGACAATGAAGAAGACTTCGATTCGAAAGCGAATCTTGATTTGGTTTCTGTTACTGCAAGGCATCCTTGCCGTCTGCGGACTCTTCGGGGGTGTTCTTTATGCGCGCCGGCAGCAACTCAAGGCCTTTGACGCGGAGTTGGGTGGCCGCATGTCCACGCTTCTGGCCAAAGTAGAAAATCAGGATGGCAAACTGGAGCTTTCCCAGCAGGAATTGATTCCTGCCGGTCATATCTATTTCCTGCGCACCTCTGTCGGAAGGGTAATTGCTCTCAAGGGCTCGCCGCGTCTTCTCTCCGATTCCGCAATGCACCGGCCCGGCGCCTTCATTTACGAAGGCAAGCCCTATCGTGGCACTCTGTGGCGCTCCGTGGTGCTGCCCGAAGAAGAGTTGGACAAGCATGGGAATCCGGCCACGGTTGATCTGCTCTATGCTATGCCGGCCGCGGAGGTTGATTCCCGCTTCCTCCAATTGGTAATCGCTGCTGCCGCGGTGACCTTCGGCTTTCTTATTCTGTCGGCGCTGGCGACCTGGTGGGCCATCGTGAAAGGACTGGCGCCCCTGAACGATCTTGCCGAACGTGCCGGCGCAATGGATGCCGAAAACTGGCGCTTCGAAGTTCCCGCTCAGGCGGTGGCTACAACGGAGCTTGCTCCACTCGGCAATGCTCTCACGCAGCTCATCACGCGCCTGAAGGCCGCGTTCGACAGGGAGCGAAGATTCGTCAGCGATGCAGGCCATGAATTGAAGACTGCCGTTGCCATCCAGAAATCGACTCTCCAGCTTCTGGAACGAGGCGAGCCTTCCGTTTCCGGTTACAAGCAAGGAATAGCAAGGGCCCTGGAAGACACCATGAGGGCGGAGAAGTTAGTTACAAGCATGTTGCGCCTGGCATCCAGCGAATCTGGAGGAACATTACAATCCGTATCTGTTCTGGAGGATTCGCTGACGGCTGCTATCGCCGATTTGGATACAGTGGCGGAAAAGCTCAATGTACGCATTGCCGTGAGCGGCGCATATTTGAAAGAGCACGTGACCGGTGACACCGACGAGCTTTCCGTGGTCTGGCGCAACGTGCTGGAAAATGCGCTGCAACACAGCCCGGCGGGCGCAGAAGTCAGCGTAGATGTCCAAAACGCTCCCGGTAACGCCCTGGAAATCCGCATTACTGACGCCGGTCCCGGCGTCGCGGCGGAAGACTTGCCCCATGTCTTCGAGCGTTTTTATCGGGCGGACCACTCCCGCGCCCGCACGACCGGAGGTTTTGGTCTGGGATTGGCAATCGCGAAATCGCTGGTCGAACGCAATCGCGGCAGCATTGAAATGCAGAGCGCTATAGGCAGAGGCGCCTGTGTCGTGATTCGCCTGGCCACCCCCGCTGCCAAAATTTCGAGGAATGGCGGACTTCATTAAGGCCGGGGGCATGGTGTATGTGAAGGAAAAGGCTCATGCTAAGAGGAAATGAACAAGATGGCGAGGATCAGGCACATTTTTAAGAGATGTCATTCCGAGCGCAGCGCCGCGAAAAAGTCGCGCACAACGCATCTGAAAGGCGCGGAGAGAGGAACCCCTACCATGTTTCGGACTTAGATGCAGATCCAAGGCGTTCTACCCAAATCTCTGAAGGCGTTGTCCCATTCGACGGCTTTCAAGGCGTTGTCGCGAGGATGATGGCGGCAACACAAACATACAGTTCAAACGAGAGAACCTCCTTATGCAGAAATCGGCTATCAAACATCATCGGGGTTTCCTTCGACTCCGCTCAGGACAGGCTCTTCACTACGCGCCCATCAGACACGTTACCTTAAGCACAACGCTGCGCTTCGTTCAGGATGACACACTATAATGCACCGACCAAGGAACTCCGCGTGGCATCTCAAGCGCAAATAAGATCAGGATTGGGTCGACGGAGTTTAAGAAAGTGGGTGGACAACGGATCGGGCTGCACCGCCCAGTTGAGCTGCTGTTGAATCAATTCGCAGGTCATCCCCCATAAATACCCTGGAGGTCGTGCAGCCACTCTCTGTCCTCCTGCTGGATCATCTGCTGCCGTTCCCTGGCCTTCCGCTTATCTTTGTCTGACTGTTCGTCCGACTGCCCTTTGTCCCGGCCGGATTTCTGCTGATTAACAGTGCAAGGAACGGCTGTCTCATGAGTGTTTGTGTTGTTGTCGCGGTTCGTGTTCTTGGCCGCCTTTGTATTCTCGGACATGGCAAAAGTTGACATTGATGTTGCAAGCATGGCAATCGTCATGATTCGAATGAGTGCGTTCTTCATGGTTCCTCCTATCTTGTTCTTAAATAATTCCTTGGTATTAATTCCCTTCTATCGATTCCCCTCTGTAAAATGCTTTCCTTTTCGTTGTCCAGGCGCGACCTTTTCGTTGGGCGGCTGCCGCTTTTGAAAATTTCCAAGCCGAATCCGATTGGCGTCAAGCAACATCATGATCCAGAACCTTTATTTCCCGAGAACTTACTATTCCAAGTTTCTTCATTCGCGAGATCAGCGTGGTGCGCTTGATTGCCATCCGTGCCGCAGCGCCCTCCGGCCCCGCGACACGTCCGTTTGTATCTCGCAGCACCCGCAGTATCGCGTCGCGTTCGAGGGCCGCTAATCTTCCTGGAACCGGGGCCGGCGGCCCTGCTGTTCCCTCATCATCGAGGGACACTTCAAGCTCGGCGCCACGGGTCAGGATCACAGCGCGCTCGATAACATTCTCGAGCTCGCGAATGTTTCCCTGCCAATGCCGGCGCATCAGACTCCGCATGGCTTCCTCAGGAATGGAATCGATTTGCTTTCGCATACGGCGCGCGTACTTGTCCGTAAAGTAGCGCACCAGAAGGGGGATGTCTTCCGGACGTTCGCGCAAGGCCGGAATACGGATCGGGAAAACGCTAAGCCGGTAATAGAGGTCGCTGCGAAACTCCTTCTCGGCAATCATTCGTTCCAGGTTGCGGTTGGTCGCTGCGACTAACCGCGCATTGGTGCGAATGGTGCGCGTGCTTCCAAGACGCTCAAATTCGCGCTCCTGCAGCACCCGCAGCAACTTCGGCTGGAGTTCGAGGGGCATTTCGCCGATCTCATCCAGAAATGCGGTACCTTGGCTCGCCAATTCGAAGCGTCCAATCCGCTGGGCGATGGCGCCCGTGAATGCACCTCGCTCGTGGCCGAAGAGTTCACTCTCCATTAGACCGCTGGGAATGGCGGCGCAGTTGAGCTTGACAAACGTTTGCTGATGGCGGCGACTGCGATCGTGAATGGCGCGTGCAATCAACTCCTTCCCCGTGCCCGTCTCTCCCAGCAAAAGCACGGTGGAATCGCTTGGAGCCACCATTTCCACCATTTCCAGCACTTGGCGCAGGGCTGAACTCTGCCCCACGATTCCTTTAAAGTCCGGTTCCCTGGGATGCCCTCGTTCCAATACATCTGGCTGCTTACTCTATTTATGCTGTTGATGCTATTTATACTGGTTGCCACTGTGAGTCTCCTTCGGACCGAACATCCGGCTGTATCTGAATCCGCAGATGCGTTTGTATTGCGACCGACAGCTCTCGCCACGTTTGATTGCAGTGAACCGCCTTCTGAATCATTTCGCGCGTTACCGTGATCTTCCGCGCGGCTAACGTCTGTTTCGTCACTTTGGAACCTCCTTGAACCAAATCTTTGACCGACTAACCCTTGGCCAACCACCCCGTGGGGGCTGGCCAAAATTGCTGTTCTTGTTTCCGCTGCTCGCTTACTTTCCGTTTCTTTCTTGCCCATTTCTTTCTTGCAGGATCCACTGGCGGATATAGGCCGGACAATTCCTCAGCTTCATGCCCTGCGCCTCATGGTTTGCCAGGAACCTTACGGCGCCCTGGTCCACGAGCTTCACCTCTTTGAGATCAAGGACGACGTGGCGATCTGTTAGTCCGGATTTGAATAGTTCTTGCAAATCAGCCACGTGCTCAACCTTGATCCGCCCAACAAGGCTGAAAACCACTACCTCCCCTTCGGCTGATTTCTGAATTCTTAATGTCATACTCTGTTTCCTTTTGCACTGTTTGTTAATGCAAAGCGCGTGCCAAATGCAAACCATTGAAAACAATAGTATTTACGGGAGTTATAGATCTCGAGATATCGGAAGTTTACGAAATTTCGGAAAAAGGGTCGGGGAAAGATCGCTGGGAAAACGTTCGGTGCTGACGCAGGGGTCTGTCTACGCCAACCGGGGGATTGTTTCTATCTGGTTTTGAAGTGCTGTTTGTTGATCTTGAGCGACTTGATCTTGGAATCGAGGGTTGATTGCGGAATGCCAAGCTTGGCTGCGGCACCTGACGGCCCAGATACCCTGCCTTTGCTTTCAGCCAGAGCTGCTTCAATCATCTCTTTCTCCTGGGCCGCGAGCTTTTCCGAAAGCGGCTGTACCGCCGCATCAGCCTGAGCCGGCGGCCGGGAGAACCAACTCTCATCCACCGAGAAGTTCTCCGAATCACAGACGATGACAGACCGTTCAATCACATTCTGCAGTTCGCGAATATTGCCCGGCCAGGAGTACGACAGAAGCAGATCCAGACTCTTCTTATTTATGCCAACTATTTTCTTGCCCGCATTGCTTGCGTAGCGATCAATGAAGTACTCCACCAACAAGGGAATGTCCTCCCTCCGTTCGCGAAGAGGAGGAATCTCTATCGGGAACACATTCAGCCGGTAGAACAGGTCGCTGCGGAATGCGCCGGCAGCGATGGCCGCCTCCAGGTTGCGATTCGTAGCGGCAACCACGCGCACATCGGTGCGAATCGACCGGGTTCCGCCCACGCGCTCAAATTCGCGCTCCTGCAACACCCGCAGCAGGCTGGTCTGCATATCCGCCGGGAGTTCGCCTACCTCGTCCAGAAAGATCGTTCCGCCTTCAGCCAGTTCAAACCGGCCCAGCCGCCGCTGGGTGGCCCCCGTGAAAGCGCCCTTTTCATGACCGAACAATTCCGAACCTATCAAGTCCCGAGGGATGGCAGCGCAGTTCACGCTCACAAAAGCCCGCGACGACCGTTGTGACCGCTTGTGAATTGCACGCGCTATGAGTTCCTTGCCCGTACCCGTCTCTCCGGTGATCAGAACCGTGGACTCCGTCGGCGCGACCTTGGACACTTGAGAGAGTACCGCCTGCAGTGGTGGAGAGGAACCTACGATCTCTTCAAACATCCGGGAGACGTCGATTTCTTCGCGTAGGGCCAGGTTCTCGTTGTACAACTGGTCTCTCAATGCCTGGATTTCCTCAAAGGCCCGGTGCTGCTGGGTTACGTCGATTGCAAAACCGATGAACTCGACGAGTTCGCCGGATTTGTTCACCACGGGATGGGCGACGCCGTGAATGTGCTTGAGCGATCCGTCGGGAAGAATAATTCGATAGTCGAATTCATAATCTGTCTTTTCTTTTCTTGCTTTGTCGGCGGTTTCAAGCATCAACTGCCGGTCTTCAGGATGAATTCTCTCTACGAACATCTCTTCGGTTGGTTTTTCCTGGTCCGGATCGTGGCCGAATATTCGCAGCATTTCCGGGGAGGCAAAAAAGGTATTCGAGAGGAAGTTGTTGGCCCAACTCCCGGCATGACTGAGTCTCTGTCCTTCAGCCAGGTATGCTTCGCTGCGGCGCAGTTTGTTTTCCGCATGTCTGCGCTCGCGGCTCTCTGCCTGCAACGCCTCGTTGGTTCTCTGGAGCTCTTGAACCGTTCCTTTCAGGTCATCGCGCGCGCGCCGGAGCGATTCGGTGGCGCTCCTCTGCGCGGCGCTCAACAACCACACAAACAGCGTTGACACCGTAAAAATGAGAAAGCGCGGCAGCTCCGTGGGCCTTGTAAAGAACAAGTGCATCGGGGGCAGGAAGTAATAATGGAAAGCGATTGCGGCGAGGATCGTCGCGAGCAATCCCGGCCCGGTTCCGCCAAGCCACGCACTGAACATGATGGCGCAAAGAAACAGTGATACGGGAGCAGCTTCCAGATGAAACGCCGGCAGCCGTACAACGATTAGTGCCGAGGCAACCGATAGAACAGCAATCGCATAATTCCAGATCGCACGCCGCTCGGGCCACAGAAGAGGATTCAATCTGGACATGCTTCGGCTCCCGCCATGGAGGGTGTCGCTTCCAAGCAAAATGTTAACATCAGAAGCACCCTTCTCCGGACGTGTCGACAGGCCTTCAAGCCTGATCGAATCGTTCGCCAACTCAAGAACCGCTGGGTCGATGTGTCGATAGTTCGACAAACGTCGAGGTAGTTCGACGAACGTCGAAGTCAAACAACATTTTTCTTTACCCAGTTCCGGATTTCAGAGTTCTCAACCCTCAATGTCTTCAATGCCTTGAAACCATCCTGGTCAAGAACGACTCTGGTATTTCAAGTGCATTTTCTTTGCCAGATACGTGGAAGGGCCGGCATGTGCTCAGAATCGGGCTCGGCGCAGGGCTGCCGGAGATTCCACGCTTCATTATTCTTCTCAAAAATGGAGGTTTCTCTATGGCCTTTTCCAAGACTCAGAAACGTAAACCAACCCAATCCTCTAAGCAGTCTAAGCCCATCACCGGCAAGGTAGGCGCAACTATCGGTGGCCCCACCAAGAGCTTGCCTAAACGCCCACTTGGCTCCAGCGGACTCGAAATTACCACGGTGGGATTTGGGGCTTGGGCCATCGGCGGTGGTGACTGGGCCTTTAGTTGGGGACCGCAGGATGACGACTCGTCTATCGCCACCATGCGGCATGCACTGGAATTGGGTATCAATTGGATCGATACGGCAGCGATCTATGGTTTAGGACACTCGGAGGAAGTTGTGGGACGCCTGCTGCGCGAGTTGCCGGTCTCCAAGCGGCCCCTGATCTTCACCAAATGCGGGATGATTTGGGATGCGCACAACCGCATGGCAGAGCCCAGCCGCGTGCTCAGACCGGAATCGATCCGGCGGGAATGCGAGGCTTCGCTGCGCCGGCTGGGAATAGAGCGAATTGACCTCTACCAGTTTCATTGGCCCGATGAGACCGGTACCCCAGTCGAGGATTCATGGGGAGAAATGGTGCGGCTGATCGAGGAGGGGAAAGTCAGACTGGGCGGAGTTTCCAACTTCGACGTATCGCTGCTCAAACAGTGTGAAGCCATCCGCCATGTGGATTCCCTGCAACCGCCGTTTTCGCTGATCCGCCGCGATGCTGCCGCACACGAGATTCCCTGGTGCGCGGAGCACGGCACGGGCGTAATCTGCTACAGCCCCATGCAATCAGGACTGCTGACAGACAACTTCAGCCGCCAGCGTGTTGACAGGTTCGCGCCCGATGATTGGCGGAAGCGCTCTCCAGAGTTCCAGGAGCCGAATCTCAGCCGCAATCTGGCTTTGCGAGATGCGCTCCTCCCGATCGCGGAGCGGCACGGTGCCACAGTATCAGCGGTTGCCATAGCGTGGACGCTCGCCTTCCCCGGCGTGACTGGAGCTATCGTCGGCGCTCGTTCCCCGCAGCAGGTTGACGGCTGGATTGGCGCTGCCTCGCTCAATCTGACCTCTGCCGACCTGAAGGAGATTGCAGCCGCGATCAAACGCACAGGAGCAGGCACCGGTCCCATGCAGCCGCAACTGCAACATGCTGCGTGAGAAGACTAAAAAACCGCAGAACTATGAGCGTTTTTGGATTTAGTTGCATCCCTGCTAAAAGAAAATGCAGCAGGTGAGGAAGAGCCTGTGTGAGATCTAGGGTGACATTGAAAGCCCGCGGTTCGTCACACAGGCCCTTCATCCCAACAAAGTTCAATTAAGCCTGCGTTTGCTCCACGACTGGTCAGTCGAACGGACGAAAGAACGGCTGTCTCTCGAACGTGGCTCTCGGCGATCTCCTGATATCCCAAGCCTACCCGCCCAGGCTGCACCGTTCCTCTCCTTTCGATAGCGCTGTTGCCAACGCTCTGCCGGGCTGGCACCGATACGGTTCATTTAAGCTTTTCCGGGAACCTTCACGATTAACAGATTTTGTCGAGGAAGGCCAAGGAAACCTCTGTGCCCCGCTGCCTGGATTATTCACAAGCTGCAAAGACAAAGCCACGCAAAGCAGTGCAACTGGAATAGAAACGCCCTCCCCGGCCATGAGAAGCGAGAGAGATTCCGGTTGATGCCGCTATGGTAGAGTTACTGCTGCGACAGGATAAAAAGTTATCTCACCAACACGCCTGGAGCGGGCTGGCAGTTTCTCCTTGGGGGCTGGGGCCCTGTTTTTTTGCCTGTGCAGGCACGGCGGACGCTTTGTCCATCAAGCCGGCATTGCGGTGACTTTAATATCTCTTGGGGGACAAGATGCTCGAAGGCGGTACCCTTTTTAAGTTGTCATCATTTTTCAGTTTTCTTGATCGCCAGTTTCGTTCTACAGGCAGGAACAGTTACAGGATTTATTCAGTTGACGCAAAGGTGCGGCGTCTTGTGACCCTCGCAGTCCTCTGCCTGTTTCTGTTTGTTTCGTCTGGGTATTTCGCTATAGCGCAAGAACTGCCCAAGCAGAAAAACACGCTGGGAGAAGAATACCTTAGGAATTTATTCTCGGACCAGAAGAAAATCTGGACGAGTCCTGAACGAATCCGCCAAAACAATCTGCCCTGGCTGATTCCCTTCGTCGCAACCACTGGCGGTCTGTTGGCTACCGATTCCAATGTTGCCAAGCAACTGTCCAGAAGCCCTTCACTGATCTCCAACAGCCGCAATCTGGCGAATGCAGGTGCAGCGTCCCTGGTGGCGGGCGGCGCAGCCTTTTACCTCTACGGCAGGGTCAAAGACAATGACCATGCCCGCGAAACTGGCGTGCTCTCCTCCGAAGCGGCGCTGAATAGCTTTGCCGTAGCCGAGGTGCTGAAGCTGACGACCCAGCGCGAGCGTCCCTCCGATAATGTCCGGGGGAGGTTTTTTCGGGGAGGCTCATCATTCCCATCGGAGCACGCCATGCTCTCATGGTCCATTGCCAGCGTGATTGCGCACGAGTATCCCGACCCGCTGGTGAAGACTGTCGCATATGGCATCGCAACCGGGGTCTCCATTTCCCGTATTACCAGCCGGGACCATTTTCCTTCAGACATTTTTGTGGGTGCGGCACTGGGCTATCTGATCGGGCGTCAAGTTTATGCCGACCACCACGACGCGGAATTGCCTGGAACAAATATTGGGACATTCACCCGAGACAAGGAGCTGTTTCAACTCAAGGCATCGGGAGCCACTTATGTGCCCATGGATAGCTGGGTGTATCCGGCTCTGGAGCGCCTGTCAGCCCTGGGCTTCATAAATACGGACATACCGAGCATACGGCCCTGGACGCGCTCAGAGTGCGCCCGTTTAGTCCAGGAGGCCGGCGAGCGCATGGAGGCCCAAACCGCAGGCCCAAGCGCGGACGCCATGTACAAGGCTTTGGAGCAGGAATTCTCGCCGGAAATTGAAGGAATTGAAACAGTTTCGCAGTCGCGCATTGAAAATATCTATGCCCGGGCCGGATTCCTCTCAGGACGTCCGCTTGCCGATGACTACCATTTCGCCAAGACAATTGTGGATGACTTCGGCCGGCCATTTGGCAACGGCGCCAACGCGATTACCGGAATTTCCTCGCGGACTGTGGCCGGACCATTTGCTGTCTACGTTCGCGGTGAGTATCAACATGCAGGAACATTGCCGCAGGAAAGCCCCGCTACTCTCCAGGCAATCGCCAACGGAGACTCAACGCCATTTGCGGTCCCACAGCGGACGGGTTCGCTCGACCGGTTCCGCTTTCTCGAAAGCTACGTCTCCTTCAATTACCACAACAACGTGGTCTCGTTCGGAAAGCAGGCTCTATGGTGGGGACCGGGGGCGGATGCCCCGTTCCTGTTCAGCACCAATGCCGAACCTTTGCCGCTGCTGCGCCTCTCGCGCGCCACTCCCATTGTTCTGCCGTGGATCTTTCACTACCTGGGTCCGCTCCGTTTTGAAACGGTATGGGGCCAGCTCAATGGTTACAACTTTATCGTCCTCCAGGATGCGAACTCGCAAAACGCGAGGCTTTTTGGTCCTCCCATCAGCCCCCATCCCTATATGCACGGCGAGAAGTTTTCCTTCAAACCTACCCGCAATTTCGAATTTGCGTTCGGACTTACAAACCTGTTTGGCGGACCGGGCTTCCCGCTTACTCTGCGCAACCTGGCGCGAAGCTATGGTCCCGGCAATGCCCCCGCCGGGGCGCCGAAAGACCCTGGGGACAGGAGATCCGCGTTCGACTTCTCCTACCGCCTGCCGGGCATTCGGGACTGGGTTACGCTTTATGGTGACTCCTTTACTGAAGATGAATTCTCCCCTGTAAGTTACCCGCGAAAGTCGAGCTTTCGCGGAGGAATATACATGCCGAAGCTGCCGGCCCTTCCCCAACTCGATCTGCGGATCGAGGGCGTCTTCACCGACATACCAAATCTTGACTTTGGAACAGACGCGGGACAAGAGTATTTCAATACGCGATTTCGGAGTGGTTACACCAACTTCGGCCAGATCATCGGAAGCTGGATAGGACGAGAAGGGCGCGGCATCAGCGGATGGGCCACCTATCACTTCTCAGCGCAAAGCAACATCCAGCTGCACTACCGGAACCAGCAGGTGAACAAGCTCTTTATTCAAGGCGGTCATTTGCAGGATTTTGCCGCGAACGCCACCTTTGCCAGAGCGGGAGGAGTCGTCTTTGGCGGCTCAATGCAATATGAGCGCTGGGCATTTCCAGCCATTTCGCCCACGCCTAAATCCAACTTCAGCGCCGGACTGGAAGTTCGTTACCAGCCAACTAAGGGCTGGAAGCTCTGGTGAATCGGCTACCAAGTTCTTAACGCGAAGACGCAGGGGCACAGCCCCAATACGGGACATGTAACAGCCTCAACCACGCCTACCGGAATGGTTGCGTGAACCAGAAACTATCTCGAAAAAACAAATCGTCATCCCGAACGCCGTCAACGGAGCGCGCGTTCTCTTCAGCGCGCGTAGTAGGCGTGAGGGACCTTGCGTTGTGATTGCGTCTTCCCGTACGTTCGGAATCCATCCGCCTATTTCCTGCAAGTTTACCTGGAGTTTCTGAAGAGCCCCAGGCATCCGTGCCCCGGGATGGTTGCTCTTCACTTCTCCTGGTCGTGACAAATAAAAAACGCGGATGCAGGAGCATCCGCGGTCCAAAAAAGAAGAAAGTTTAAACCTACAGTGAACGCAGGAAGTTCACGAGATCCTGCTTTTGACTTGTTGAAAGCATGTCATAGTTCTCTTCGACATGGCTGGCCTCGGAGCCGTTGCTCTCGTGGGCGCGGATCGCTTCCGCGATGTCGCTGCTGCGACCATCATGGAAGAAGAAGATGCGCTGGCCAACGCCCCACAGAGGCGCGGAGCGGAACTCCTGCCCGTTGGCATTGCCCTGGCTAACCCGGTCCTGCAACCCAACTCCCATGCTGTGCACTGCGATGTCGGAGTATGGGCTATACGTCTTATTGCTTTGGCCGGTAAAGACCGACTTGGTTGTCTTCAGAGATGCGGTGTGGCACAGAGCACATCCAATTGCCGTAAAGATGCTCTTGCCGCGACTCGTTGAAGCGGTTGCTGGTGCTGGAACCGGAGCAGCCGAAAGACGCATGAATGCAGCAAAGTTCACGGTGTCAGACGAAAAGTCCGCAGCCGGACTGATGCCACCAGGGGCAACGGTCAGGTTGGTGTGGTCTTCGGGACTGCCATTGAAGACGCAACCGGAAACAGCATTGCGCTCGTTGGGGAAAACTTCGTTGCTGACGCCCTGCTCCACGTTGTAGGCCTCACCAGCAAAGATAAGCAACGATTTGTTCTGGGCCTTCCAGCCGAAGCGGGTGACGGTACCGTCATTGCCGCTGCGGTTCAGGTGACCAGAGATGCCCATCGCAGCCTTGGCCGAGCTGTTGCTGGCCAAGTTGGCTTCCAGTGTGGCATCCGCAGTGTTCTCGATCAAGCCGGCGCCATAGGTAGGCGTGGCGATGCGGTAGATAATGTTATTGTTGCGAACCTGCGTCTCAAAGTCCGGTTGCGCCAGGTTGCAACCCGGAGCGTCGGAACGGCCTTTGATGGTAAACAGGTCATGCACACCGCCGTCAGGCGATCCGTCAGGATTGTTCACAAAACGGGCCTCACGGGCGGGCCCATGGAGGGAAAGGAAAGACGGCATGGTGTTGGTAGCGCCATCCATGTGAGCAACCACAAATTGCGGGTTGACCGCTGGGCTGGTGCCGCCAACCGCTGGCTGCGCATGGCAGGAAGCGCAGCTATTGGAGTTGAAGCCGGGGCCAAGGCCCACGCCTGCTTCTCCAGGGGCTGTCCCGGAAACCGAGTCGATTTCCGCGAACCTTTCTTTGGCTGCATTAAAAAAGTTCAATTCATCAGAGCTCAGGCCAGCCAAGGCGCCACCTGCGCCCGATGGACCGCCACGAACTCCAGGATCCAGCTGGGCGAATGCTGTCCCGGCAAGGAGCAGCATTCCCAGAGCAATGGATAAAACCGACGCGAGCTTAGCAGTTTTCATTCAAAATCTCCTCATCCGTTGACTGATTAGTTACCGTAAACCCCCTGGGTTACGGATTTCCCAAGGAGTTTTAGGCGCCCAACCCAAGCAAAATGTATCCCGGAAGCCTGCGATAAAAGTATGGGCGCACATTGGAGAATCTCTAATGACTTCCCCAATGATTAATGCCTTCGGCTAAATCATTTGGGAAAGTGGAGCGAAACATTAACTTCAGCACGTAGGGCCTGTCAAGATAAATTAGCGAATATTAATTTGTAAAGATCAGCTAAGGTGCGAGCCACTAAAAACCGGGAAAAACCCGCTAAAAACATGGCATAGCAATGGCAACCCAGGGGTGAGGTAATGTTATTCAGCCCTTCCAGCCCAGCAGAGCGGAACAATGGCCTCGAGCGGAAAAGGTTCGTGAAACATGAAGCCGGGGCCTGGAGTATGCACAAAAATATCAGGCAATTCCGATCCAGCTCCGAAGGTAGCTTGAACGCGGATACTGCCACCTAAACAGTTGTTCCTGTCCGCTATAATGATAGGATTCAGCCACATGCCCGGGCCCCACTGTAGCGGAGCGCTCTTGCGAACTGGCTGTTGTAGCTCAAGATGTCTGTCTCCTCCAATGAAAGCATCGTGGTCCGGGGCGCCCGTGTCCACAACCTCAAAAACGTCGATTTTGAGATCCCGCACAATGCCCTGACGGTGGTTACCGGGGTCTCCGGATCGGGCAAGTCTTCCCTGGCCTTTGACACAATCTATGCTGAAGGGCAGCGCCGCTACGTCGAGTCGCTTTCGGCCTACGCCCGGCAGTTCCTGGAACGCATTGAAAAGCCGGATGTTGACCTGATTGATGGCATTGCACCGGCCATCGCGATTCGCCAGAAGAACAGTACCCGTAACCCCCGGTCTACGGTGGCCACCGCCACTGAGATTTACGACTACCTGCGGCTGCTCTTTGCCCGGATCGGCCGGACCTATTGCCGGCAGTGCGGGCAGGAGGTCAAAAAAGATACAGTCGACGAGATTGCTCAGACCATTCTCGCTTTGGGCGAAGGCGTGCGCCTGAATGTGCTCTTCCCTATCCAGCGGCGGGAGGCCGCGGCAGGAGAATCCAGAAGGGCCAAAAGCAAGCCAAAGAAATCCAGCAAAGGCGCGGCCGCGTCGGGGACGTCTCTGCCTGACCCCTCTCTTAACGACCGGCTCTTTGATCTGCGCAAGCGGGGCTTCAACCGGCTCTTTCAAAATGGACAAATCTTTGAGTTCTCAACGCCTGAATCCCTGCTGGATATTGACTTCAGCCAGCCTGTCTACGCCCTGGTAGACCGCATTGTGGTCGGGCCTGATCAGCGCACCCGCGTTGTGGATGCGGTGGAGCAGGGCTATCGGGAAGCCGGCGAAGTCATCTTTCAAACGGCGCCACGAGACGGGGAAGGCGAAGAGCCAAGACAGATCCGCTTTGCCCAGAGATTTGAATGCAAGCAATGCCATATCGTCTATCAGGAGCCGGAGCCGCGCCTGTTCTCTTTCAACAATCCCTTTGGGGCCTGCCCGCGCTGCCAGGGATTTGGCAACACCATTGATTTTGATCTCGATCTGGTCATTCCTGACCCGCACAAGACACTTGCCGACGGGGCCATTGAGCCCTGGACCAAGCCCAAGTATCGGGCGTATCAGGCTGAGTTGAGAAAATTCATTAAGCAGCACGATATTCCCGCGGATGTGCCGTGGCGTGAGTTGGAGCGCGATCAGCGGCAATTGGTGCTGGAAGGCGAAGGCAAGTTCCCGGGCGTGCACGGCTTCTTTGCCTTCCTGGAGCGCAAGAAGTACAAGCTGCACGTAAGGGTCTTCCTGAGCCGCTATCGAGGATACGCGCAATGTCCGGACTGCGCCGGGGCCCGGCTGCGCTCAGAGGCGCGCCAGATCAAGATCGAAGGCAAAAATATCTGCGAGGTCACGGCCTTTACCGTGGAAGAAGCAGCCAGGTTTTTCAGCGGACTGAAGCTCTCGCGTGAACACCTTGACATTGCCGAAAAGATTCTGGAACAGGTACAGCAGCGGCTGAAGTTTTTGAACGACGTTGGTCTGGAATACCTGACCCTGGACCGTCTGGCCTCTACTCTCTCCGGCGGAGAGTCCCAACGCATTCAACTGGCCACTTCGCTGGGCTCGCGGCTGGTGGGCGCGCTTTACGTTCTGGATGAGCCCTCGATTGGGCTGCACAGCCGCGATACCGCCCGGCTGGTCTCCATTCTCCATGAGCTGCGCAACCTGGGAAATACCATCCTGGTGGTGGAGCACGACCCCGATGTCATGCGCGCTGCCGATCGCATCCTTGATCTTGGACCCGGCGCCGGCGAACACGGAGGCCGCATCATGGCCTCAGCCAGCTATGCGGATCTCAAGAAGATTTCCGCTTCTCTGACCGGGCGCTATCTCAACGCCGACTTAAGCATCCAGATCCCTTCGGCCCGCCGGAAACCGGGCGCGCCGGTGATCGGCGTGGAAGGCGCAACCGCGCACAATCTCAAGAATCTCTCAGTGCAGATACCGCTGGGCATGCTGGTGGCCATTACCGGCGTCTCAGGATCGGGAAAATCAACTCTGGTCCATGACATTCTGTACCAGGCGCTGGCGGCGGAAAAAGGCATCACCAGCGGTCCGGGGCCGGCCGTGAATGGCTTCAAGCGCGTGACTGGCGGCCAATTTATTGCCGATATCGTTTTGGTGGACCAGTCGCCCATCGGCCGGACGCCTCGTTCCAACCCAGTGACCTACATCAAGGCCTTTGATGCCATGCGCGAGCTCTTTGCCTCGATTCCCGAGGCCGGCAAGCGCGGATTCAACGCCGGGCATTTCTCCTTCAACATCCCCGGTGGACGCTGCGAAACCTGCCAGGGCGATGGCACCGTAACCGTGGAGATGCAGTTCCTGGCCGACGTTGAACTGCTATGCGAGGACTGCAAAGGCACCCGCTACAAACCCGGCGTTCTGGAAGTACGCTACAAAGGCAAGAACATCCATGAAGTGCTGAACCTCACGGTGCGGGAGGCCATGGGTTTCTTTTCCGGACTGCCCAAGATCACCGATAAGTTGCGGGTGCTGGAAGAAGTTGGCCTGGGCTACCTGCGCCTCGGCCAATCGGCAACCACTCTCAGCGGGGGAGAGGCCCAGCGCATGAAGCTGGCTGCTCACCTGATTCCCGCAGGACGCGTGCGCGGCGGGCAGGAGGCCGAAACTCACGAGGAAAAAGAGGAGCGCCGCAGGGCCAGGGCGGGTAAAGGCGCGCTCTACATCTTCGACGAGCCCACCACCGGCCTGCACTTTGATGATGTGAGCAAGCTGCTGGCGGCCTTCCGTAAACTTATTGAGGCCGGCGGATCGGTGCTGGTGATTGAACACAACATGGATGTAATCAAGACCGCCGATTGGATCATTGATCTGGGCCCGGAGGGCGGTAACCGTGGCGGCGAAATTGTAGTAACCGGTACGCCGGAAGCTGTGGCAAAATGCACAAAGTCATACACCGGTAAATGGCTGGGACGCATCTTAAATTCCAGCGAGAACTCTCAATCGAATGGTCGCAAGTAAAGCCATCCCGGCCATGCTCTTGCTGGCCTGCCTCATCTCCCGGCTTACGGCCCAGACTCGCCCAGCCGAGGCTCGCCACGCCGAAAGTCAGGTCAATGCAGCCCTGCAGGAGGCTGAAGGCCTTCTGGAAAAGCAGCAGTACGATCTGGCGGAAGGCAAACTAAAAGTCCTGGTCAACAACCAATCGGAAAATCCCCAAATATGGTTCGATCTAGGTTTTGCTGAAAACCATCTCGGCAAGACCCCGGATGCCGTCGCCGCGTACAAGAAGGCCGTGGAACTAAGCCCCAAATGGTTTGAGGCCAATCTGAACCTTGGTCTGGCCCTGGCCAGGTCTTCAAACTTTGCCCAGGCTGCCGCCGTGCTGAAAAATACGACGCAGCTTAAGCCAACCGCGGGTGGTGAACAGGCGTTGAGCAAAGCGTGGTTTGCGTTGGGGCAGGTGCTCGAAGAGAGCGATCCCAAAGAATCTTTGCATGCCTATCAAAAGTGCACTGAGTTGAATCCCAAAGACCTTGAAGCTGCCTTGGCGATAGGCAAGATGCTGGAGCGCACCGGGGATTTAGCCGGGGCCGAACAACAATATCTGCGCGGCGCGAATCTGGGAGACGGCGGAAGCGTCGAGCAACTCATTGGGATGTATCTCCGGCAAAAACGTCTGGCCGATGCTGAAATTTGGCTCAAGAAATATGCAGAGGCGCATCCGGAAAATACTTTGGCCCAGGTGCAGCTCGGCAAAGTTCTAGCTGTGGAAGGCAAGACTTCAGAGGCCATTGCCGCGCTGGAGGCGGTGAACAAGACTGGGGTTAATCCGGCGGTCGTCCGCGAACTTGCCTTGCTATATTCTGACGCCAGGCAGTACGAGGCTGCGGCCCGGCTGCTGCAACCGTTGGTGCAGCAAGCCCCGGCGGATACCGAACTGCGCTGGCGATACGGAGAAGCTCTGTTTCACCAACGCAAATATGCGGAGGCCGAGCCGGAACTGATGAAAGCCTTGCAACAGAAGCCGGATCTGGCGGAAGCCTATGGTGATCTGGCCTTTGCCGCCGAGCAGAACAAGCATTACGAACTGACCCTGCGCGCTTTGGAGCTGCGCGCCAAATACTTGCCGGAAGTTCCGGCAACGTATTTCATGCGGGCCACAGCCTATGACAACCTGAATGCCAGGAAACCGGCGGCGGAAAACTAT
>Ga0210400_10001105_pt1 | contig 27514 bp, 22 predicted proteins | sample IncBWH26MmetaG_FD_155456 | JGI IMG/M metagenome (GOLD analysis project Ga0210400, IMG submission 155456) | Forest soil microbial communities from Barre Woods Harvard Forest LTER site, Petersham, Massachusetts, United States - Inc-BW-H-26-M | ecosystem: Environmental > Terrestrial > Soil >... | reverse complement strand
AGCTCGCACTTGAATCCCCGCAATGAATCTTGATAGCATCAGCAGTTGTTATGGGGTACCAGGAAAGACTTGTGATACGGGCTACAATAACGTGGAAAGGCGAAAAAGGCTGGAAGGTCGAAGGAAAAACAATGTGTAAGAAAAGTGTAAGAAAGAATCGCCGTTTTCGCCAATTGTGCCATTTTCGCGTATCGCAGAATCAATAACTTACGTGGAATCAATGCGGACCTGGGGTTCAAATCCACCCCCCGCAACCAACCTTAAGTTCCCGCCCATCAGTCACTTGCCGCATATCGCCCGAACCCCACCACGATCGCAGATGGCTCCCTTTGGCTCCCGTCCAAAGTTAGCTGGTTCGCGAATTCATTCGATACTCCGGTCCCACTGGCTTTGTTGAACAATACCGTCTCCACCAGTTGGGTATTCGCAGACCGCTTCTGTTCGGAAATCGCCTGAGTGTAGACGTTCAGGGTGCTCTGGATGGTCGAATGCCTTAGCAACTCCTGCTGGACCTTAATGTCGACGCCAGCACTGCGCAATATCGTCGAGTAAGTGTGCCGAAACGTGTGCCAACCGATCTTTCCAATGCCGGCCCGCGCCGCGGCCGGTTTCAAGTGGCTGCGGAGAATGCTCCCCTGCCCGCGGGGCCTGCCAGCATCGTTGGCGAACACCCAGTCTTGCGGTCCTGTATAAGTACAGCGCTTTCGCAGCTCCCGCAGACGACTGAACAGATAGGAATGGCAGGGGAGCGGCCGGCGAGAAGCCTCGGTCTTGGTCTCACCGACCCGGCTGTGCACAACACTCCGTTGCACCATAACCGTAAGGTTGTCCCAATCAAAGTCGCCCCACTGCAGTCCTATGATTTCGCTGGCGCGTAGGCCGAGACAGGCGGCCACCAGGACCATGGTTCTATAGGGCTCGACGGCGCATTTTTTCCCGCTTCGAGAAACTCGACGTTGTCTTTCTCGCTTTTATCTACTTTGCATTCATCGTCGAGGCTCTTAGATAGTGTGAACACGCCCTAGTCTGTTGGGAAGCGAAGGCTGAGCCACACGCTCGCGCGCGGCGGCAGCGGTGAAGCTGCCAGTCTCAGCTACAGCGCACACATAGCGCATCTGGCGAATTTCCATGAGCGTGTTCTTCCCGCCGTTAGTTTGCGTGAAGCTAGGTTAGCTTCGTTAAGTGCCGATCCAGCAGTGATCATCGTGCCTGACATAGGTTCATGCAAAATGAGTTACTCCAGATTGACTTACTACAGCGCTTGTCTTATAGGAATAAGGAAAATACTCGGTTATAATTATGACTGGCTGTTTCCGTGTAACAAGTCTGTAACTTCGCCTGAGCAACAGATTGCTCGCTGCGGTGGAATCAAAATATGGCAGCAGCTTGCTGGGCGAGCATTTGGATACGTGAAGCAGCTCTTTGCGCGTCTCAATTTCATGCTCTGACCAGAGCCGCCCTATTGGTTTATTTGAGCCGATCAGTTGTTCACGAAGCCCGGCGGGAAGCCGATCGATCGCCAGCGTCGACTCCGCATAAACATAATTCTTATCGGTATTCTGACCGTAAAGCAGGATCGATCTCTCCATTCGAACCTCGCCAGCTTTCAATTCCAGCGGTTCGACGGGCATACTGGTTTTTCCAACATCCATCTTGAGCTTGAGGACCCCGATTGGTTCAAGGAATGCGACTTGCAATAGGTCGGTTAAGGTGCCATCCGTTACCAGGAGCATGCGTTGTAAAAGCTCGATTGAGCTTAAATCGAAGTCGCTTATCTCATTTAGAAATGACATATCTACGCCTGCCTATTCTCATACTGGATTAATCTCAGTCACAGCCCATGCGTGGCCCATTTATTGAACTTCTGTAAACGACGTGTCTCCTATCAGCGGTTTGCGCGAAACCTCACTGCCCTGAGTTGCCGAACTCATTTGGAATGCCGTGACATTGAGCAAGCCCAAAAGTGGCGCGGTCATAAATGTTGTAACCAGGGCCATGATCACCATCATGGTAAAAAGCGCAGAGGACAGGATCCCCAACTCCAGGCCGGCATTCAGCACGACCAATTCGACCAAACCGCGCGTATTCATGAGGACGCCCACGGCAAGGCAATTTCTCCATTCCATACCACTCAATCGTGAGGCCAGGGCTGCACCTGCCAACTTCCCAGATATGGCAATTGCGATGATGACCGCGGCGCATGCCCATGCGCGGCTTCCGGTGAGCAAATCAATCCGTGTTCGCAACCCGGTAAGAGCAAAAAAGAGAGGCAGCAATAGCGCCAAGGTTACAGACTCAATTCGCTGGACGCTCTTTGCAGCCCAACCGTTATCTTTTGGTACTACGAGGCCGGCCATGAATGCGCCAAAGAGTGGATGAACTCCCAGCCGGTCCGTCGCCCAGCCTGCCGCAAGCATCAGCAGGATGAGTACAAAGAAGAACCTGCCTTCCGCATCGTCTTCTTTGAGACGAAGTTGAAGAACTTCAATAGCCGGGCGAACCAACATCAGCATGATTCCAATGAATGCGACCAAGGCAAGCATGGTCCCCGCCAGATGAGGCCAGCTTTGCGCCGAATGAACGACGCCAGTAACAATGGCGAGCAGGAGCCAGGCAGTTACATCGTCGACAGCAGCACAGGAGATCGCGACTCTTCCCAAATCGGTCGAAAGAAGGTTCTTCTCCTTTAAAATCCGGGCCAACACCGGGAAGGCAGTGACGCTCATCGCTGTTCCTATGAAGAGAGCGAAGGATGCAAAGGCCACGTGCTCTCCGGCCAGTTCCGGATAAATGAACCGAGCGAATGCCGCCCCCAGTACGAGCGGCGCAACGATGCTCACGTTACTGGTCAGAACCACGGTAAAGCGCTGCTTCAGGATGAGTTTGAGGTCCACCTCCAATCCAACTACGAACATGAAGAGGAGCAGCCCAAGTTGACTTAGGGAAGTTAGCGTTGGCAGAGATGAAGCGGGAAAAAGATGCGCTGAGGCGGAAGGAAAAAATAATCCCAAGACTGAAGGCCCGAGCACAATGCCGGCCGCCATCTCACCTACTACGCGCGGCTGCCCGATGTACTGGAAAATGGAGCCAAACAGGCGTGCAACCAGCAAGATGATGCCGATTGACATGATCAGTTGTCCAGTATCCATAGCTCAACCGCCCTTTCAACTTCTTTGCATTACCGTTTGGCGCTGCATAGCGAGCTCTCCACCAGTGACAGCAGAGAGAAGGCTCTCCACATCATCAGGAATTTCATCTCCACACCACGCAATGTAGTGGTCGGGCCGGACTAGAACCAGACGTTTTTGATAAAGCTCCAAAGCCGGCTCCTCTGGAAGATCGGCAACCGTCATTGGAATTCGAAGTTCACGGCTCGCCAGTTGAAACGCCGTTGGACTTGGCGCAGCTTCTCCAATTCGAATCAGGCTGAAGCCGCGGCCAAGCTGATCGAAGACGGAACGGCGACCCGAACCTGGAGGGTCAATCCAGAGGTGAGGCAGACGTCCTCCAGGAATAGAGCTGGGAGTGTAGGTTACCGGATCATCGGATGGCGGAGGATCGTTGGAATGATCTGCAAAAATAATCGACGATCCATCATATCTTGCGCCCAGTTCCATTCCGGGAGCGCTAAACTGCCCGCTGAAGCTCTTTAGGAGTTCTCCTAATTTGATCCGTGCAGCTATCCCTTCGTTGGTTGAATGTTCAAGCTCATTTGGAATTCGAATGTCGCCTAGCCGTTGGGTAAGGCTGCGCGCAGCGATTGTATTTCGCACCGCTACTGGCCGGCGCTCCATCTCATAGGTCGAAAGCAGATTCTCGCCGCCCCATCCCTGGACCGATGCAGCCAGCTTCCAGGCCAGATTCGCTGCATCTTCAATGCCTGTATTCATTCCCAAACCGCCCGTCGGAGAGAAGAGGTGCGCAGCATCGCCGGCGAGAAAAACGCGGCCTCGGCCAAAGGAGTTAGCGACCAGCGCAATCCCGCCGGTCCATGTCTGGCGGCCAAAAATTGCAACGGGAAGGTCCTCGCCGATGGCGGCCCGCAGGTATGCCGTCAAGCTAGCGTCGTCGAGCAACGATGTGGCGGATGCGGCGTTCACCATCATCTGGAAGTCATCGTGTCCATCCAGGCCGAAGAGCAGCATTCGAAGCTCGGGGTTCAGTATGTTGTATAACCATCCCTCGCGGCCACGCAGCATCTCCGCATGTGCGCCGCGAATCCGTACATGAGCCGCAATCATTTTCCCGGCCATGAAAGCGGGGCTATGGGGCGCATCGCCGGCATAAGAAATTTCAAATACCTGACGAACGAAGCTCTGGCCTCCATCGCAACCTATCACGTAGCTGGAACTCCATTGCTCAGCCTTGCCGTCGCAATTTTCTGCGCGAAGCGTGACACAGTTCGCGTTTTGTTGAAGATGGCTGACGCGCCACCCGAAGCGCAGCGTGATACCACGATGCTTGCGCGCCTCTTCGAATAGAAAACGATCAACATACATCTGATTGGCGCGAAGCAGCGGCTCAACGATCTGCTCTGTCGCCAGGGCGGTCGCCGCTCTATACTGACGCTGACGCTCGGAACCCATAGCGATCCGAGCCAGTTCATATCCATTCAGGCGCGTGAGGTATAAGACATCGCGCGGATGATCAAGAGGCAATCCAAGTTGTCGAACCTGCTTCGAGAGGCCAAGAGTGCGGTAGTGCTCCATCGTGCGACTGTTATGAGTACTGCCACGAGGATGCCGGCGAGTGGTTGGCTCGGCATTAAATACGACCGTCTCGACACCAAGACGATGCAGCAGGAGGGCAAGCACGATTCCTACGGGGCCACCGCCGACAATGGCGACCGGTTTCTGCAAAACTACGCAAGACATTAAGCCGCTTCCGCCTCAATCAGAGTGTGAAGACCGCGTGTGGGAATGGCACGCAAGAACCGCAGTTTTGCAGCACTCAGAATTTTGCCGTACTCGAAGAGTGTCCGCTCGCGGCCCTGCAGCAGCGTGAGCATGGTGAGGTCCATGAAGCGGCCAAAGTCTGGCTCGTTTGAATCTTTCAGCAATAACTCGATGATGAGAATCTTGCCACCGGGACACATCGCCTTGCGGCAGTTTTGGAGAATCGTCACCGCGTCTCCGTCGGCCCAGTCGTGAACAATATGCCGCAATATATAAAGGTTACATTGATCAGGAACACTTTTGAAGAAATCCCCGCCCATCGTTGAGTATCGGTGATCGAGTTCACTCGGTACGGGAGCACCTGCTTGCGCGATTACCTCCGGCCGGTCGAAGAGAATACCCTGAGGTATCTTTGTCTCAGAGAGAATTCCGCGCAGGAATGATCCATGCCCACCTCCGATATCCGCCACCCGTTTCACCTGAGAGAAGTCGTATGATTCAACAGCTTCACAGACGCTGGATGAGGAATACGAGGTCATTCCGCCGGCGAAGATCTCTCCCATTGCATGGTCGGCAGCTAGATACTCAAACAGCGTTTTTCCAAACACTTTAGGGAAGACAGGCTGGCCGGTCATTACTGAATATTTCAGCCCTTCGAAGGTACGGTTGACGACATTGGAGGCCATATATCTGGCCCAACCTGCCAATGAACCTGGCATGTTGCGGCGCAGCGTCGCGCTTAGTTCCGTATTGCGATGCCGTCCGTTCGAATCCTGCGCAAATACTCCAATGCTGTTCAATGCCTGCAACATTCGGCCGAGCGCATCGGCATTGGCTCCGGTTTTTGCAGCCAGCTCCTCCGCAGTCAGTGGTGGATGATCTTCGAGCAGATCGGCGATACCCATATCAGCCGCAATGGCTATTGCATGTACTGGGAGAGCGTGCGCTCCGAGAAGGCTCAACATCTGGCACCGGGCAGATAGCTTTGGTTCTTGATCACCACACATCAATTACCTCTTCCAAGGCTGAGTTTTGAGTTGAGCTTTGCCCCTTTCTTATTCCTAAAGCAGGTTCGGTGACGAGGTAATAATCTCCGATGGTTGTATCGTCACCTACAAGGTTGCGCCATGGACCCCAGGTTGCGGTGACGTCCAGAGAGTGCAGGCCATTCGAGCCTCCCTCGGCTGCTTTGGCCATCTGCGCAGCTTCCGCTTGGCCAATCAACTGTTGGTCCAAGATCCGAGTGTCCACCTGCGTTGCTTCGCGCATATCCGCATTGCCAATGATGATATCGGTGAACGACCTCACTGGTTCCGCGTGATGCATCTTCTGGTGCACCAGCTTCTGCGCTCCCCAGAAATAGTCGTCTTTGCCGTTGTATTTCTGGTAGAGAGTGGAGACCAGCACCAACATCCGTGTGTAGGCTCGGCGATAGATGTACTCGTAGAATCGATAGGCTTCCGGCTCTTCTACGTCACCTTTGACCGTGCTGCTGATGGAGGCTGCGGCCAGCATGGCACTGTATTGCGCCAGATGCACTCCAGTGGAGAGCAGTGGATCCAGAAAGCACGCGGCGTCGCCTACCAGAAAGTAGCCAGAGCCACAGAAGCGATCTGATACATAGGAGTAGTCTTTCTCGGCCTGGACCTCGCCGACAAGCTGCGCGTCCTCGGTTGCCATTTGCATGGCGGACACCTGATTCAATCGACCCAAGTAATAGTCTTTCAGGGAGAGCCAAGGCTGCTTGGTCTTAGCATATTTGTGCTTATGGGTTACCAATCCGACACTGTAGCGGTCGCCGCCGAGCGGAATATGCCACCACCAACCATCCGGCGAAGAGACCACATTGATGCCGCCTGACGGACTATCAGGAAGAAGCCTGGCCCCTTTCCAATAGCCCCAGATTGCAATGTTTTGAAATATCGCGTGCTGGCTGCGCATTTTGAAGTGTTGCTGGGACAGCACGCCTGTGCGGCCCGATGCATCGATGATGTATCTGAACCTGACATTGTTCACTTCAGAATCATCGCCGCGCGTTATCCACTCAGCACCCGTTGCCCGGTCTCCTTCAAATAGCACGCGCTTGACGTTAGCGCCTTCAATGACTTTGACGCCTTGCTCCTTGGCGTTATCTAGCAAAATGTTGTCGTACACTGCACGATCGACCTGCCAAGACCAGGCATTGGGATCGATAAGCTTGGCCCAGTCCAGTACCCAAGTGTCCGGACCCCAATGAAATAGCGCGCCACGCTTTACCTGAAAGCCATGAGCAGCGACCTTGTCGTAAGCTCCTGACAGTTTCAAGGTCGGCAAACAAGAGGCAAGAAGGGATTCTCCAATGTGATATCGGGGAAAAGTCTCGCGTTCGAGCAAGAGCACGCTTAAACCAGCTTTGGCCAGAAGCGCGGCTGCAGTTGCCCCTCCGGGACCGCCGCCGACGACCAGTACATCAGTCTCTTGCTCGATAGGCTTTGAATTTGGGTTGTTCAAGAAATCTCCTCCATTGATAAAGCTTGATCTTTCACATGTCGCTACCTTGGACTACGATCTATATCGTTGTCGCGACCGCAGCTTTGCGCAGACCTAGAGTCGGTTCAGTTGTCAGATATAACTCTTGTATTTCCGTGTCAGGTCCAGTCAACCCAAACCATCCGGAGAATAAAGGCTTCATATCCAAGGCAGTGACATCATGCGGGGCTGAGCCGGCAAGACTCATATCCTGCATCTCCTCTGCTTCGGAAATCAGAGCTTCATTGAGCACGCGGGTATCTACTTGGGCAGCCTCATGAATATCCGTCATGCCTGCGATGATGGCGGTGAAGTCACGCACGGGCTCTTCCCGTCGGACTTTTTCGTGCACCAGCTTTTGCGCATTCCAGAAATAATCATCGGAGCCTTGATATCGTTCGTACATGCGGGATACAAGCACAAGCATCCGCGTGTAGGCGCGGCGATATACATATTCGAAAAAAGTCCAGGCTTCCGTCTCACGCACTTCGCCTTTGGCCACGCTGATGATGGAGGCGGCAGCGACCATGGCGCTGTATTGCGCAAGGTGCACGCCAGTCGACAGCAATGGATCAAGGAAGCATGCAGCATCTCCGACAAGCAGGTAGCCCGGCCCGCAGAACCGGTCTGATACATACGAGAAGTCCTGCTCTGCTCGGACTGGACCGATATAGGTGGCGCCCTCGGTGACTATCTTCATCGCTTCCGTATTCTTCAGCCGATCCAGATAGTACTTTTCAAGAGTCAAGTAATCCTGACGGGCCTGCGCGAACTTCGTCTTGTGGGTTACGAGGCCAACGCTATAAAGATCGTTGGCGAGTGGAATGTGCCACCACCAACCTTCGGGGGACGACACTACATTGATTCCGCCTTGCGGGGTGTCGGGCAAAAGTTTCGCCCCTGTCCAGTATCCCCAGATGGCGATATTTTGAAATACCTGATGCTGCTTGCGCATTTTGAACTGCTGCTGCGACAGCACACCGGCCCGGCCGGACGCATCAATCACATAATCAAACTTCAAGGTGTGGACGGTCGATTCAACGTTTCGATGTACCCACTCCGCACCTACCGCCCGGTCACCATCGAACAAAATGCGCTTCACAGACGCACCTTCGACGACTTCAGCACCCTGCTCCGCGGCGTTTCTCAACAGGATCTCGTCGTAGGCCGCACGATCGACCTGCCACGACCAGATGTTGGGGTCGACCATCTTGTTCCAATCCAGGACCCACTTGTCCGCGCCCCAGTAAATGACGCCGCCACGCTTCAAGGTAAATCCGTGGGCTGCGACCTTGTCGAAGGCCCCTGAGAGCTTAAGCGTAGACTGGCAAGAGGCCAGCAGAGACTCACCTATGTGATATCGCGGAAATGTTTCGCGCTCCAATAGCAAGACATTCAGCCCGTTTTTTGCAAGCAGCGCCGCCGCCGTAGAACCACCCGGACCGCCCCCGATCACTAAAACATCGACCTTTTTTTCCATGTATCTACTCCCTTTGTCGCTAATAGAGCTCTACTAACTCCGTGACGGCAAGCAATGCTCGTCTTAAACGTGAAAGCTTAAAGCCTATTGATGTGCCACTTTTCAGAACCTATCCTTTTTTTCCTTGAAACCTATACGTTTTGCTCCATAGCTTCTCTCTATGTCGCCTGCTTGCTTCACGCCAATACATCGTAAGAACCCCACAGCACGTTGGTCTGAAGAGAGCATCGGCGTTGACCAGCATCGTGTGCCAAGAGCCGGGCGCACGATCCGTATGTGCCCCACGCAGATCCGAAACTACGTTTGACACAATCACCTCCAGCTCCTTGATTACTTTCCTGTCCTTGGAGCAGTTTCCCGAGGTTGACCTGCAGTTCACCGAAGACACCACTACAGAATTGATCGAGCGATTGAAATCAGGCGACCTGGATGTCGCTGTGGCCGGGCTGCCCGTTCGCAATCCCGACATCATTTGCAGTGAGCTGTTCCGGGAGCGTCTGTTCTTGGCTGTTGCCCTTGGTCACCCACTGTCGCGGCAGCAAGACGTGCATCTGCACCATATTCAGAACGAGCGTTTTTTCCTGCTGAAAGAGGGGCATTGCTTGCGCGACGATGTGCTCGCAGCTTGTAATCGCGCCAAGGCAGAGATTCGCTCAGTATTTGAAACCAACCAGTTAGAGAGTATTTTCCAGTTGGTCAGGGCTAACTTCGGGCTGACTTTGGTGCCGGCAATGGCGAAACACTACGCAACGGGCTGCAGGCTTGTCCCCCCTCAATTCCGAAGCGTTCCGGCGCATCGGCTACCTGAGAGTTCGTCGCCATTATGTCAGCAGATCCATGCGAGCATTCATCGATTGGCTGCGGTACTTTGAAAGATGGCACGATCTTAGGCGAGATGTAAGTTATCCAGTTCAGAACCGGCTATGTTGATCGTCCCGCGCGGTTTTTTGACCGGATCAATTCGCGAGCTGTATTCCAATGGTTAGCAGCGCCATAAATACTCCCAACGCCATCGTACACGGAGAGGTGACGAGTCGGTGAATTTGGTCCCACGCCGTCGCCCGAGGCAAGTACGATTCCAGTAACCCAACCTTGCCATTCAGCTCAGGGTCGAGGTAAGCAATTTCCGACAAGACCGACAGCTCTCGAAATTGAGTCATCATAGGAGTTACCCTCGGGGACCACACTGACGTTGTGCCCACGCGAAAGCTGCAAACGTAGATATCGATAGTGGGCTTGAGACAAGTGCTTGTGCTGTCTATAACAGTTCAACAGGTCCTTTATTCCGTCATTCATTCATGTTGGTATTCCCATTTCGCCTGACCGGCCCAGCCTGAAGAAACCCGGGGTGGCGTAGAAAAGCAGGTGTAGAATGCTGTGCTCAAGGCGTGCAAGGTATTTCGCCAGGCTAGGTGCGCGGCTTCTCCTCTTTTGGCTTAGGTTGGGTGATTGGCGTGTCTGGCCTTTGAGCACGTGTTGGAGCATTCACAGAAGGCAGTCGCATTGCCGTGCGCTCTGCGAACGAATGGCGTGACGACTTCGGGGGTTCGTTTGCATGGCAACCAGGATGAATCTTTTTCTGCGCTCTGTTGGCGTCTGCATGTGCGTCGCGTTGCTTGACAGTTCTGCGTTGGGACTCGACCCGCACAAGTTGGCCAGCCAGCATACGCATACATCGTGGTCCGCTAAGGATGGAATCCCTGGCCCGGTTCGGGCGATTGCTCAGACGCCGGACGGGTATCTGTGGCTTGGGACGGAGGCGGGTCTATACCGATTTGATGGCATTCATTTCTTGTCTTGGGAATCGAGTTTCGGCGAACAGCTCCTTAGTTCTACCGTCTGGGCGCTCCATGTCGCGCGCGATGGCAGCCTGTGGATCGGATTTGCCTCGGGCGGAATCAGCCAACTTCGCCAGGGCCGATTGCGAAACTATTCACCGGCGGAAGGTGTGCCGAGTGGCGGAATTGCATCGATTGTGGAAGATGGGAACGGCGACATATGGGCGGGAGGCGCTTATGGATTTGGAAAATTGGAGAGCGGCCAGTGGCGCCGGGTTGGAGCGGACGTAGGATATCCGGCTCCCGGGATCCAAGCATTGTTAGTAGACCATCGCGGAAGTCTTTGGGTGGCGACGGATGGCCTGAATTTCGGGCTCAGCAAAGGCTTGGTTCGGAGGAACACCATTCTTACTCTTGCCCCGGGCGCAAAGCGGTTTGCCACCACCGGCTTAGCTGTGGGGGCGGTTTGGAGCATGGCTGAGGCGCCAGACGGAGAAGCATGGGCGGCTGACACCAGCGGCCCAACCATAAGGCGGATCAAGAGCGGAGCAAGACAGAAAAAGGGGATTAACATTGGCGCTGAGTCAACATCTCTGCTTTTTGATGGCGATAGCAGTCTTTGGATTGGACTTGACGAAGGCGGCCTTCGGCGCGTCGCCGATTTTCGGCATGCCCAGAACGTTCCCCTGGATCGCTTTGGGCCCGATGATGGGCTCTCTGGCGGCTTGGTGTACACAGGTTTCAAAGATCGCGAAGGCAATCTGTGGTTCGGAACATCCGCTGGGTTAGATCGTTTCAGCGAGAACAAGGTTACACCTTTCTCCGCGCGCGAAGGTCTGGTTCCCGATCAAGCACTCGCATTGACATCCACCCGGGATGGAAGCATTTGGCTTATCAGCTATACGCGAGACAAGATCCTCCGCATCCACGATGGACGGATTCTCACCTCCAAACTGCCTCCTTATTCACAGTCTGACTCGACCCGCATCCTCAGCCTTTTTGCGGGCGACGACCGTCACGTTTGGGTGGGAGGAAGCTTCAAACTCGCGCACGGCGTTGACGGAAAATTCACCTTTGTGCCCAATGCCGGGGTCCTGGGAGACAAAGCGCAGGTAGAAGCCATCACACGGGATGCTGGCGGCGACCTGTGGCTCAGCCTGGTGGACAAGAACAGCATTCCCAGAATTTGGCGATGGCGCGAAGGCGAGTGGACCGATTTCGGCAAGAGTTCTAAACTCCCCCGATTTCGGTGCAGAGTCATGTATGCCGACAAATTGGGGCGCGTTTGGCTGGGTTTCGAGAACGACGAGCTCATCGTCTACCACAACGGGGACTTCCACGCATATTCCTCGAAGGATGGATTGGCGAACGACAAGATCCTGACGATTGTGGGCGACCGGTCAGGGCACGTATGGATCGGAGGCGCAGCCGGGCTAAGCCGCTTTGATCAAGGACGCTTCGCCACGCTCACCGCCAGAAACGGGTTGCCGGGCAATTCCATTGCGGGAATCGTAGAGGATGACGATGGCTCCTTCTGGCTGGCCGGATCGCTCGGAATCCTTCGCGTCAGTCCGCAGGAGTTGGAGAAGGCTCTGGAATCCTCCTCTTACCGTATGCACGGCATGTATTTTGATGGGTCCGACGGATTGCGCGGCCTTCCGCGGCAACACGGGCCGTTTCCAACCTCGGTGCGGGGAGCCGATGGACGCTTGTGGTTTGCCACGACCGGGGGCGTAGCCGTAATCGACCCTGCGCGCTTGCCCAGAAATCTGGTGCCGCCTTCGGTCATGATAGAAGCGATCAAAGCCGATGATCATACTCTGGCTCCATCCGCGGGGTTACATCTGCCGCCCAACACCAGGAATCTCGAAATTGAATACGCGGGCATCAGCCTGACAGCGCCGGAGCGTGTGAGATTCCATTACAAGTTGGAAGGATTTGATGATGCGTGGCGCGATCCTGTAAGCCCACGCACAGCTACCTACACGAATTTGCCGCCGCGAAATTATCGGTTCCGTGTGGTCGCCTGCAACAACGATGGCGTATGGAACCAGGAAGGCGCCGTGTTGGAGTTCAGCATTCTTCCCGCGTTCTATCAGACCAACTGGTTTCTGCTGTCGTGCATTATGGCAGCCGGGTGTCTCGTCTGGGCCGCTTATCAATGGCGAGTGCGTCGAGTAACGGCCCGGCTGGACTCGCAGTTACAGTTGCGCTTGTCAGAACGAACGCGCATCGCTCAGGATTTGCACGACACGCTTTTGCAGGGTTTCCTCAGCGCCTCCATGCAACTTCACGTTGCCAATGACCAGTTACCCACGGATTCACCGGCGAAAGCATCGGTAACTGAGGTCCTCGAATTGATGAGCCATGTCACGGAAGAGGGCCGGAATGCGCTTCGTAGTCTCCGCTCCTCTGGCGCGGAGATCCTTGATCTTGAGTCGGCATTTTCCAGAATCCCGCGGGAACTCGCGCTTCCGCACCCGGCCGCGTTCCGCGTCATTGTGGAAGGCTCGCCGCGGTCGCTGCGTGCGGTGGTTCACGCCGAGGTCTATCGAATCGGTCACGAAGCTCTGGTCAATGCATTTCGCCACTCCAACGCGCGCAACATTGAAGTCGAACTCGGATACGAGCCGAAATTCTTAAAAGTCCTCATACGCGATGATGGTGACGGGATAGACTCTGAGATGCTGCGTTCCGGGCGCGAAGGTCACTGGGGCCTTTCTGGCATGCGTGAGCGCGCCGAAAAAATTGGCGCGAGACTTCGGATCTTGACCCGGGCATCGGCGGGGACGGAAGTCGAACTCGTAGTCCCAAGCCGTGTGGCCTTTGATTCCCAATCTTCGGATGGACTCGCGCAATGGTTTTTCCGGCTGTATTCGAGAAAGCGGAATAGCAACGCATCGTAAGGTGAAGCAATGAAGCCGATGAATGGCGAGGGACGAATTCGAATACTCTGCGTCGACGATCATCCTCTGCTGCGCCAAGGGATTGCAATTGTCATTAAAAGCCAGCCCGATATGCTGCTGGTAGCTGAAGCTTCCAATTCTCAAGAAGCTATCCAACAGTTTCGGAGGCACCGCCCCGATGTTACGCTCATGGATTTGAGACTTCCGGACAAGAGCGGCATCGAGACGCTGATCGCCATTCGCGCAGAATTCCCGGAGGCCCGCATCATCATGTTGACAACATTTGAGGGCGATGTCGAAATCCAGCGGGCCCTCGCGGCTGGAGCCCGCGGCTACATGCTCAAGAGCATGCCTCCCAAGGAGTTGCTCGAAGCGATCCGCGAGGTGCATGCAGGCAAAAAGCGAATCCCGGCTTATATCGTGGCGCAGCTCAGCGAGCACATTGGTGACGAGGCCCTGACCGAACGTGAGACCGAGGTTCTGCAGCAAGTTGCTGGAGGCAATCGGAACCGGGACATTGCAGAAAAGCTCTTCATCACAGAAGAGACGGTGAAAGTTCATGTCAAACACATTATGGAAAAGCTTGGAGCAAGTGATCGCACCCAGGCAGTGGCAATCGGCATTCGGCGCGGAATCATCCAGTTGTGAGAAGACTGCGGCTCGAGGCGATACTACGAAAGAGGTAGGAAAAAATTCCTAGGTAGAGGGATTCATTCGTCCATCCGCAGGCGCTACTCTGGGCGCTGGTATGCTCGCGACAAGCGGGGAGGCGGGAAACTGCAAAGGCTATTTTCAATGTTTCCGGCCGGCCGGCCGGGCGTAGGCCTGCTGCTGTTGCGAGTCGCTGTCGGTCTCGTCGTGCTGGTGCAAGGCGTAGCCTACCTGACGGACCGCTGCCCGGCGCTCAAGATGTGGGCTCTCGGCTTAATGGCGCTAGCGATTGGGAGTTCCCTCGTAGTTGGATTCTTGACTCCGACGGCTGCCTTCCTGGCCGGGGGAGGCAGCATAGCCATCGCGCTTTCATGGTTCCCAGCGGCAACCTTAAATCTGTACGACTCGAAACTGACCGCCGTCGTTGTAGTCGTGATGGCTGCTGCCCTGGTTTGTCTTGGGCCGGGTGCATTTTCGCTCGATGCGCAACGGTTCGGACGACGCGTGATCGTCATTCCTCACACCGCCTGCCCTCCGGAACCATGAGTTCTCCGTTTTGGTTCCGCGCTTTGAACCAGGAATTCCCGTTTTTTTGCCATAGCTGACGGCTCCCGATTACCACGATCGTGGTATCACCCCATCTGGCTGATAGTGGTAGCAAAAAAAACTTCGATCTAGGGATGCGCTCCGTCCTGAATTCGGACAAACTGCCCCGCACTCGAATCTGAAAGGCCCGATTCGGTTGACCAAGGAGGCTTAATGCAACCAAACTCATCGCCTTGCGGAGCGAAAGTGGTTCCTGAAATGGGATTCCAGACTGGTTTGACAGACTCAACCAGCACTGTTCTCGACAAGCAGCAAGTGAACGTGTCCAAGGCGGAAATGAACCAACACATCCTCGCAGGCAAGAATAAAGCCTTAAGCCCACCTTCGCATCAGCGCGATCAAGTATCTATTTCGGTGTATGTTCTGGAAGCGAATCCCTTGGCGGCGGAGCACCTGCTGCGCATTCTGTCAAAAGACAGCCAATTCGCAGTGAAAATTCTCAAAAACGCGGTTTCGCAGGCGCCGGCCCAGCACAGAAGGCAGGTTCTCGTTATAAGCCAGGCGGGCATATCATCTCCGCTTCCCGTCTTCATCACAAGACTGAAACAATCCTTTCCCGACTCCGATCTGGTGTTTGTAGGTGAACTGGCATTCTGGCGAGAGTTGCAACAACTGCCGATGAGCAAGCGTGTCGGATTTGTCTCCTATCTTAATGTTGAAAAAAAACTTCTTCCTACGGTTCGGATTGTAGCAAGCCGGATTTCCCCGCGGAACGCCGTGCTCTACCGGTCTGGTTTAGCCCGCGATGCGTCGCAGCACACGACAAGTTGGCGGAAAATGACTCGACGCGAAGCTGAGATATTGGACCTTGTCCTGTATCGGCTTTCTAATAAAGAGATTGCCAGTGTCCTGAATGTGTCGGAAGCTACTGTGAAGTTTCATGTCTCAAACATTCTTTCCAAAGTAGGAGTCGACCGCAGGCGCAATCTCCTGGCCTTGCTCGGTGATCGTTACTCTGCTGCCCTGGAGGCTGGCTGTTGAATATGTATCAAAGCCAGCTCAAGACCGCGCACTTTACAATCCAGCACGCTACATGGTTGGCATATTAGGTGCGGCCATCAGTTGTGTTCTCAGCTAGTGATTGTTTGGTTGCGTTGTCTCGCTTGGGGAGCCGATTTGTAAACAAACATTTATTCCATAGATAGAAAGAATAGCTCGCATAGCTATCCTGATCTTGACGCCACCTTAGTAGATGCTACTATGTCGCCCGTTTTAAACCGCTATTTTGAACGGGCCCGTCATCATAGTTCCCTGGGCCACCAAACTGGGACGATTCGTCAATTATTAAATTGTTCAAGGTTTTTATTTAACGGGAAGACCAGCATGCCCACCCAATTCGAACAGATTGCCGACATGTTCTGCGCCATTGCACGAAACAGGCCGCACGACGTGGCCGTTGTAGCACCTTGCGGGACCGATTCAGTGGGGCGACGCGCTTACGTCCATCAGACATATCGCCAGATGGACGAGGACAGCAGCCGACTGGCCCATGGTCTGGCTGGGCTCGGTCTGGGGCGAGGCGCGCGCGCTGTCGTGATGATGAAGTCTTCCATCGATTACTTCTCTCTGGTTTTCGCATTATTCAAGCTCGGAGCCGTCCCGGTGCACATTGATTCGGGCATGGACCTGGAAAACGCCGGCCGCTGCGTCGCGGAAGCAGAGCCCGATGCTTTCTTCGGCGATGAGGAGAGCTTCACCGCTTCAGTCCTGCTGGGCTGGGGAAAAGAGAGCGTGCGGCTGCGGGTGCGGGTTGGATCGTCCGGGGCAGTCTCGGGCATCTCGCTCGACGAAATCCGCGCCAGCGTGCCCGAGGGCATCTCGTTCGAGACCGCCACGATGTCACCGGAAGAGCCGGCGATGATCGTTTATACCAGCGGAAGCACAGGCGTGGCCAAGGGCGCAGTCGCACCGCACAGCTACATATCCGGAATTATCCAGGGCCTGCGCCGTGGCTATGACTTTGTCTCCAACCAGGGTCATCTGTCTCCCTTCCCACCTTTCCTGATGTTCAACTTCGGTATCGGGCTCAAAAGCGTTATCCCCGATATGAACACCTCGCAGCCGGCCATGGTCGATCCTGACCGGATCATTCGCCAAATTGAGGACCTTGGACTGCAATACATGTTCGCCACGCCAGCCTTCATGGAACGTCTTGAGCGGCGCGCCACAGCGGCGAATATCACCTTAACCTCACTGCGGCGAGTCTTGTGGGCGGGATCGGCGGTTCACCCATCGGAGCTTGCGCGCTTCAAGCGGCTCACGCCGAACGCGGAAATCGTCTGCGTATATTCGTCCACGGAGGCCACACCGATCGCCACGATCGAGAGCGACGAGATCCTTGCCACCGCGAAGCACACCGAGACGGGCGGAGGGATATGCCTTGGCCGTCCGATTCCAGGCATGGATGTGCGGATTGTCGCCATCTCGGACGAGCCGATCACGCATTGGAGAGACGACCTTGAGGTTGGTCTTGGTGAAACAGGCGAGATCTGCGTCCGTGGCGTAACCGTCTCCCCGTCGTATCTGAATCGTCCCGACGCTACTCGATTGGCGAAGATCCCTGACCTGCAAGGCGGCACTTTCTTTCATCGGATGGGTGATCTCGGGTACGTGGACGAAGATGGACGGCTGTGGTTCTGCGGACGGAAGGACCATCGCGTGGAAACGCGGCGAGGCCTGCTGCTGTCCTCGGCATGTGAGGGCGTATTCGATGCCCATCCGTGTGTGCGGCGCAGCGGGCTGGCAGGCGTGCGAAGAGGCGGAGAGACAATCGCCGTACTGTGCGTGCAACTTGAGACCGGCGCCGAACCGGAAGCGCTGCAGTCCGAACTCCTTGAGCTCGCCCGGCGCCATTCCACCACCCAGGCCATTGAGGCGATCTTATTTCATCCCAGTCTGCCGGTTGACACCCGGCATAACTCAAAAATTGTGCGGGAAAAGCTTGCCGTATGGGCGGCGCGGCGACTTGAAGAAGCTGCGCTGCATTCTTTGAGTCCAGTCCACGCTGAATCAGTACCGTGAACGTAATCCACCCGCTCGCCTGCAAGCAGATCTTCATATTTCCCGCCCGCTCTGTCCGGTGGCGAAAAAAGGTCCATTTGAAAGGCAAGAACATGAATAAAGTAAATGTAAGACTGGCAAAGCGCGAGGACTATCCTCATATCCTAGCCCTCGAAAGCAGTAATTACATCGACAACCTGCAGGACATCCAGCGCAAGGACGGCTTTCTGTCGGCGAAAATGTCCGAAGAGCAAGTGGACGCGATAGCCAAAGACCTGGGCATCGCCGTTGCGTGTGCGGGCGAAGAACTCATCGGCTTTTTCTGCGTGTCACGGCCCGAACACTGGCCACCTGACTCGATCGTCCATCGCCTGGTGCATTACCTAAAAACGGATTTACGCGACAAGAGGATGGCCGATCCACAAAGTTTTTGCATCTTCGGCCCCATGTGTCTTGCACTTTCGGCACGCGGCAAAGGTGTATTGGAAAAGCTGTATGAACATGCAAATGCGAACCTGGGTGGGCGTTTTGCCGCCGCCGCCGGTTTCATTTGCACAGAAAATCCCCGCTCCCTGGGCGCCATGGCCAAACTCGACTGGCAGCCCACAGGACGTTTTCAATGGGGGACGCGGGAATACCACGCCTTGATCCGCGATATCGCCCGATCAAGCAGAGTCACCAAGACAATGAGCACCAATGCCTAGCGCAAGTTTAGACGGCGCCTAGCCGGAAGCTGGCAGAGAACTCTTAACACCAAAAATTAAAGCACGGCTTTGACGGACACGATGCAGAACTTTATGGAGATTCCCTTTTCTCGCCACTCTCAATTAGAAGGATTTGCCACAACAGCCGCAAGAAGAACGGCAAAGTTCGCCGCATGTATCTGCATCTCAGCGTTCGTTCTGCTGGCTGGCTGTGCGGCTGGACCAAAATATCGACCGCCGACTACTCAGTTGCAACCATTCCATAACGCTGCAGCCATCGCCTCCCGCATTCCAGTCGCCGGTCCGCCTGCTCTGGATACGTGGTGGCAGGGCTTTAACGATCCGGAACTGACGCGCATCGTTCAACGCGCGCTTGAGCAAAACCTCGATCTGCAAGCGGCTTTGGCTCGTGTCCAGCAAGCTCGCGCCGTTGCCAAAGAAGCCGGCGCAAGAAGGCTTCCATCAGGTGATTTGAATGCTCAGGCGCAAACCTTCCATCAGTCTCTCGAAGGCCCGGTTGGACGCTTTGGCCCTGCGCTTCCCGGCTATAGTCGCGACCAGGCGTACTTTGACCTGAATGCCGGCGCGAGCTGGGAAGCTGACATTTTTGGAAGTTTGAAGAGAGGCGCTGAAGCTGCTTTGGCGGAAGCACAGGCGGCCGATGCCTCGCAGATGGGAACACGCATTTCCATTGTTGCCGACGCCGCCGATGCCTACCTGCAAATCAGGGGAGCACAGAACAGGATCGCATTGGCTACAGATCAGGTTGCAACCGATGAGCATCTGGTGGAATTGGTTCGGCAAAGAAGGGCCGCCGGAATTGCTTCGGAAAGAGAGATGGCCCAGGCCGAGGCCCTGCTGTCACAGGCAAAAGCAACCGTGCCGCCGCTCCTGATCACGCTGGAATCACAACTCAACCGGCTCGACGTGCTGCTCGGTTCTCAGCCGGGAACTTATGTAGCAGAGCTTGCCGTTGTCTCGGACATTCCGGCGGCGCCATCCATTGGCGTAACCGAACCAGCTTCAGACTTGTTGAGACGCCGCCCTGACATCATCGCCGCCGAAAGGCGCGTGGCAGCTTCGAATGCCCGTATTGGCCAGGCGCTCGCCGAATACTATCCGAAAATTTCACTGGCCGCTATTCTGGGAAATGAGAGCATTGCTCCCGGACATATTTTCCAGGAGAAGACATTCCAGCCCATCGCTGTTGCCGGCCTCCGCTGGCGGCTCTTCGACTTTGGACGAGTCGATGCAGAGGTAAAGCAGGCTCGGGGAGCAAACGCAGAAGCCTTGCTGCAATACCGTGCTTCAGTCCTGCGAGCAACCGAAGACGTGGAAAATGCTTTTGGCACGCTGGCGCAGTCCGAGTCGCGCCGGGATGAGATTGTCCGCGAGATTTCGTTTCTTCAACATGCGAAGGACCTTTCCGAACAGTCTTACAAAGCTGGAGTAATAGCACTCACGGATGTGCTTGACGCAGATCGTCAACTGCTCGTGGCTAAAGATGATCTCGCTCTGACCAGAGAAGCCGCCGCGCGCGCGGCAGTCGGCTCTTTCCGGGCGCTGGGAGGCGGGTGGAAACCCTGATTGGGTTCTTCCTGCTGTCCCTTTTTATGAATATCTCCGGGATGTCCCGCTGTTCACGAATGAAATTGAATTTTGATTGGAGGTGTTGCCATGGCAACCGATAGTACGGATACGAGTTGGAGCAAACTGACCATGAAAAGACAATGCTCTTTAGGCATGGTCTCTGCTGTCTCCTTCCTGCTGGCCCTTGCTGGCTGCACAGCACATGAAGAACAAGATCCCAGGATTCAGCCGGAGCTGGTACGTATTGTTGCCGTAGCGAGCACACCCGGCGGCGATTCCTCCTTTACTGGGGTGGTTACGGCGCGGGTCCAGAGTGACCTTGGTTTTCGAGTTTCTGGCAAGGTGACCGAGCGTTTGGTGAACGTGGGGCAGACGGTGAAGGCCGGTCAGCCGCTGCTGCGCATCGACGTGACCGACTATGCCCACGTCATCACGGCGCAAACGCAAAATGTTCAGGCCGCGAAAGTGAAAGCAGCGCAGGCAGCTGCGGATGAAGCGCGATACCGTGGATTGGTCGCTACGGGTGCGGTTTCCGCCTCGACCTACGACCAAATCAAGGCGACTGCGGATGCAGCCGAAGCACAGCTTGCCGCAGTGGAAGCGCAGGCCCAGGTGGCGAAGAACCAGGGAGACTATTCTCTACTGGTTGCCGACGCCGACGGGACCATCGTGCAAACGCTGGCCGAGCCAGGACAAGTCGTGGCTGCGGGCCAGGCTGTGGTGAAATTGGCCCACGGGGGTCCACGCGAGGCGGCAGTTTATCTGCCGGAGACGATTCGTCCCGCACTGGGTTCAGTGGCGCGCGCAACTCTGTACGGGAAATCCACCAGTGCCCCGACGCGGCTGAGGCAGCTCTCGGATGCTGCCGATCCGTCCACGCGAACTTTTGAGGCTCGGTATGTTCTTGGAGGCGAGGACGCGCGAGCCCCTCTCGGCGCAACTGTTACTATCCAGATCACAGAGTCCGCCAGCCCCGATTCCATGCAGGTTCCTCTTGCTGCAATCACTGACCGTGGCAAGGGCCCAGGCGTCTGGACACTCAATGAAAAAAACTCAACCGTTTCCTTTCGTCGCGTCAAGGTGCTTCGCATGGATAGTGAAGATGCGGTGATTGCGGATGGCGTGAAACCCGGAGAAGAAATCGTGGCCCTGGGCGCCCATCTTCTCAGCGATGGACAACACGTCCGGGTTGCCGAAGAGAAAGCGGCGACCAGGTGAGTAATTTCGAGATGCAGGAACCTGATTTTGAGAAAGAAAAGAACGCCAAACAGGGTATCAATCTTTCGGCACTTGCGGTACGGGAACGCTCCGTCACTCTCTTCTTTCTTCTGGCCATGGTCCTTGCCGGAGCATTTGCCTACTTTAAGCTGGGCCGCGCCGAAGAGCCTGTTTTCACGGTGAAAGTATTTACAGTAGCAGCGGCATGGCCGGGCGCAACCGCGCAGGAAATACAGGACCTGGTGGCAGAGCCACTGGAAAAGAGGCTGCAGGAGCTTACTTACTACGACCACGTAGACACATTCACCCGTCCGGGGCTTGCCTTCCTCACGGTCTCACTCAAGGACCACACCCCGCCGGGAGAAGTTCAGGAAGAGTTCTATCAGGGGCGCAAGAAAATATTTGATGAAACTCCCAAACTGCCGCAGGGAGTCCTGCCGCCGGTTGTGAATGACGAGTATACGGACGTCATCTTTGCCGTTTACTCCCTGGAAGCGCCTGGCCTCCCGCTTCGTATGCTCACCAGAGAGGCGGAAACGCTGCGTCAGGATATGCTGCACGTTCCCGGAGTCAAGAAGGTCAATATCCTTGGCGAGCAACCGGAAAAGATCTTCGTTGAGTTTTCTTATGAGCGCATCGCGACCCTTGGGGTGAGTCCACACGACATCTTCGAGGCTCTTGTCAGGCAAAATGCCCTGACGCCCGCGGGTTCCATCGATACCCAAAACCAGCAGGTTTACATTCGGCTGGATGGCGCTTTCGGCGACCTCGAAAAGATTCGCAGCACGCCCATTACCTCGGGCGGCAGAACACTCAGACTCTCTGACATCGCGAAGGTGGAACGAGGCTACGAAGACCCCGCGGCTTTTTTGGTCCGCCACAATGGCCAGCCGGCGATGATGCTCGACGTGGTCATGAAAGAGCGTTTCAACGGATTGGATTTGGGGAAATCTCTACAGGTGGAGCAGAGGAAGCTCCAGGCCACTCTTCCCGTTGGCATGAGCTTCGCCAAGGTCACGGACCAGTCGACGATTATCAAAGACGCAATCGATGAATTTCAGCTTAAATTCTTCGTCGCGCTTCTCGTGGTGATGATTGTGGGCCTGCTCAGTCTTGGCTGGCGTGTAGGTATCGTTGTTGCGGCGGCAGTACCGCTTACCCTCTCGACTACGCTTGTAGTTATGCTGGCCAGCGGTAAAGCGCTTGACCGTATGACGCTGGGCGCCCTCATTCTTTCTCTGGGCCTTCTGGTCGATGACGCCATCATCGCCATTGAAACGATGCTGGTCAAAATGGAGGAAGGCTGGGACCGGTTCCGGGCGGCAAGTTATGCGTGGAGTCATACCGCCGCGCCCATGCTGGCCGGGACGCTGGTGACCATCATCGGCCTGGGGCCAATCGGTTTCGCGGAATCAAGCTCAGGCGAATATTGCCGGGACCTCTTTTGGGTAGTTTGTATTGCTCTGCTGACCTCATGGGTTGTGGCCGTTACATTCACGCCGTATTTAGGGGTAAAGCTTCTGCCCAATGTTGCTCCCATAAAAGGCGGCTACGCCGCGATCTACGAAACACCCAATTACCAAAGACTGCGCCGGATCATTGTCTGGTCCGTGGAGCACAAATTTTTAGTGGCCGGGGCCGTGGTTGTGATCTTCTTCGCGGCAGTGATGGGCATGGGCCTGGTGAAGCAGCAGTTCTTTCCCACCTCTGACAGGCCAGAAGTCCTTGTGGAAGTGACACTGCCACAAGGCTCCAGCATTGAAACTACCAAAGCCACTGTCATCAAGCTGGAGAACTGGCTGAAGCCACAACCCGAGTCAAAGATTGTCAGCTCGTATATAGGCGCTGGAGCGCCGCGTTTCTTCATCGGCTACAATCCCGAGCTGCCAGACCCGAACTTCGCCAAAATGGTTGTTCTAACGCCGGACGCGAAGGCAAGAGAGAAACTTATTCTTCGTCTTCGTCAGCAGGTTGCGGCAGGCCTCGCACCGGAAGCGCGTGTCCGCGTTACCCGGTTTGTTTTTGGCCCTCCTTCGCCGTGGCCGATTGCTTTCCGTGTTATCGGCCCTGAGCTAGCCAAAGTACACGCCATCGCGGACCAGGTATTAGCGAAGATGCGGACCAATCCCAATGTGCGGCAGGCGAATGAAGACTGGGGCGAACGTGCTCCCACGATGCATTTTGTCCTCGACCAGGACCGGCTCCGGCTGATTGGCCTCTCATCGAACGACGCAGGTCAACAGATCCAGTTCCTGCTCACGGGGATTCCGGTGACCCAGGTCCGGGAAAATATTCGCACCGTGGAGGTTGTGGCGCGCACATTGGGCTCCAATCGCCTGGATCCGACCAAGCTGCTCAACATGACATTGACCAGCAGCGAAGGACGGCTCGTCCCCCTCAGCCAGATTGGAAAGGTTGAAATTCGGGAAGAAGATCCGATCCTCAAGCGGCGCGACCGCGTGCCGACGATCACTGTCCAGAGTGAACTTGATGATGCTCTGCAACCACCTCAGGTGACTGCAGAGATCGCCAATGCGATTCAGCCCATCATCGATAAATTGCCCGATGGATACAAAATCGAGATCGGCGCAAATGCCGAGGAATCAGCCAAGGCGAACAATGCTTTGGGTAAGGTTTTCCCCATGATGATTGTGTGCATGCTCGTGGTCATCATGCTGCAGGTACGTTCACTCCCGGCGCTCGCGATGACGATGCTGACGGCTCCTCTGGGTGTAGCGGGAGTGGTTCCCGCACTCATCATTTTCCACCAGCCCTTCGGCTTCAGCGCCATCCTTGGTTTAATTGCGCTCATGGGAATTCTCATGCGCAATACCCTTATTTTGATCGGACAGATCAAAGCCAACCACGACGAAGGCCTTGATACATTCCATGCCGTGGTAGAGGCCACCGTTCAGAGGTCACGCCCCGTCGTTCTCACCGCGCTGGCCGCTGTACTGGCTTTCGTACCCCTTACGTTCTCCATCTTCTGGGGTTCTCTGGCATACACCCTCATTGGAGGCACGACCGTAGGAACGGTTCTAACGCTGGTTTTTCTGCCTGCGCTTTATGCTATTTGGTTCAAGGTAAAGCCGACCGCCGCGACACTGAGCGAGGAGGTGCTTGTTGCCGGATAATGATGCAGCCGCCATCACGAAGTTTTACCTCCGTCCTGAGCGGCCATCCTTAGCGGCGCTTCATCGCGAGCTCGTCGTTTCGTGCCGAAAGTGAGCTCCTCCTGTTTTGAATCAAGCGCGGTGGCTCCCTCGCTTTCGTCCGGGACTCACAGGCAGTAAGGCGCTCGTGCGACGCTGGCGGCGATACCGAGCGAGCAGCCGGAATATCATGGCCCTCCCCAAGCGGAGTTTGCAATCTCGTTTCGCAAATGAGCCAAGGGACATGTCTTCCCTCCAATAAAAAAGATTCTGATCTTCAAGTGTCCGTAGCGAACGTTAGCGTCGAGCGCATTTCACGCAAACGGTTGAGGATTTTAATTCCCAGATTCGGGGATAGGGAAGCTCTTCCAGGACCGACGGACGTTCATTGCAAGTTGCTGCTGTCGAGCCCTGACCCAGGGAGTGTAACGTTTTTCGGTGACCTTTACGCTCTTGTGCGCCAACAACATCGAGACTTGTTCTAACGGCAACCCTGCCAGTAGGCACTCAACCGCAAACGTGTCACGCAGCATGTGGGGATGGCAGCGTTTCGGAGTGCCGTCTGCGTGCTTGATTTCCGCCAATTCAAATACTCGCCCGAAGCTACGCTGCCAATTTCCTACGGCCGATTTGAGTTTTCCATTGCCACTCCAAAAGAAATAGCGCGGGTTGAGCTTGGGGCCTGGAGGAATGTTCCGAAGAGCCGCAGCGACATCAGGAGGCAGAGGAACGTACACGGGATTGTCAGTTTTGGCCCGGTAGAGGAATAGCTCGTCAGTATCACTCAGAGCCGTTCGATCCAGACCGATAGCATCTCTGATGGACAATCCACTCCATCGCATCAGCTGAATGAGCGTGCGCACCCGAGTAGCCTGATTGCGAGGCTCCGTATTCCAAGCCTTCGGGTTATAGACATAGGTTGCTTTCTATATGGCATGGTGACGGATTTTCTGGGTATGCGTGCTGCCTGGGACGAATATAAAGTGATGGGCATGGCGTCCTATGGCGATCCCAAAAGATTTGGGCCACAATTTCGCTCGTTGGTGCAGCTTCGCCCGGAAGGACAGTACAGAACGCATCGCACTGCCATGGTGTTCAAGCCCGGCTATTGCGAGGTAATGCTAAAGCGAGTTTTCTTCCTTGCAGCGCGCACATCAGAGCAGCCGCTTGAACAAGTCCACTTTGATTTCGCTGCAGGTTTGCAAGACATCACCGAGCGCGTGGTTTTTCATCTGCTGGAGTATCTCCGCCAAAAAACCAAGTCCCGCAATCTTTGCCTAGCCGGTAGTGTGTTTCAAAACTCCGTCTTGAATGGCAAGGTTCTGCGTTCCAGTCTTTTTGAGAACGTTCACATTCCTCCGGTCCCGGGCGATCACGGGGTGCGCTGGGCGCGGCTATGCAGGTGTACCACAGTGTGACGGGAGCACCGCGCAGAGAAGTACGTTTTTCCGTCTTCGCCGGGCCTGAATACACGGAGGCTGAAATCGAGACGGTTCTAGCCCAACAGCGCGGCATAGGGTACAGCCGTCCGCCCGATGTCGCCTCGTTCGCTGCTCAGCGCCTTGCTGCGGGGGAAATTCTTGGATGGTTCCATGGACATATGGAATATGGCCCTCGCGGGCTCGGGCACTGTAGCATTCTTGCGAGCCCTTTATTGAAAGATATGAGAAATGTCGTGAACGATCGCATCAAGCATCGTGAGCGTTTCCGTCCGTTCGCCGGCGCGGTGCCTTTGGAACATGCGCGCGAGTTTTTTGAACTGGAAAACCATTCACCCTACATGCAGTTCGTGGTCTCAGTCCGGGAGAGCGCGCTTGAGCGGATTCCAGCAGTTGTTCACTTCCGCACCTGTCGAGCGCAGGCCGTAGATCACTTCGAGAATCCTCTTTTTCATAAGCTCCTGTTGGAGTTCGGGAAGCAGACGGGTTGCCCGGTGCTCTTAAACACCTCGTTTAACGATGCAGATGAACCGATTGTCTATTCGCCGACCGATGCGGTTCGTACATTCCTCAACACAAAACTAGATCGTTTGGTGATTGGGGGATTCGTTGTTGAGCGAGAGCGACACACAGAGTGCCCTTTGCCAAGAAGACTAGGGTGGCGGGCAGCTCTGAATCGGTTCCGGCTGGATTACAGGCAATCCGGAAGTAGTGCCGGGCCAGAAGTCGGCTTCGGGGAGATTGCCCGTGATGTCTCCGAAGCCCGTTTTCGGGCCAAATTCCGGTTTGCCGACCCCCCGGTAGTAAAGTGATCGCAAGGGCGTTTATCGTTACTTATCTGGTGAACTTCCTACAAGAGGACTCCATGACCTTGCTTCTGGGCAGCGCGTCGCCAAAAATCGTGAACGATAAAGGACGTTATAACACTCTTAAATAACGAGAAAACGAAATCGCGCCCCGGAGGTTGGAACTAGGAGCGGTAGCTCGGCAATAAACCGTTTGGCACGTTATGCAAGAGAATTGGCGTCTTTTGCTAGTTACACCGACCCCGCTTTTGAGCCATACTGAAATTGTGAGCTGGGGTCCTGAGAGATAGCGACCTTGGTAAAGCCGAAACCTCATGAAGGGTAAACACAAATGAAAACACATGAAACCACGACTCCAGTAAGAGCCTTTGATCGCGCCTATATCAACGGCCAGTTCGTCACCCCCCATGGAACCCAGGTTATCGATCTGGTGAACCCGACCGACAACAAGGTTATCGGCAAGGTCACCATGGCAGACGAAATCGACACCCGAAAAGCTATCGGTGCTGCGAAAGAGGCCTTCAACACCTTTTCGCAAAGTAGCAAGGAATACCGTATGGAGCTTCTGCAGCAGCTGCACGACGCCGTGGCCAAGCGAATGGATCAACTCGTTGAAGCGACGGTCGTGGAATACGGCGCACCGCAAGATCGTGCGAAGGGCTCCAACAACCTTGCGGCGAACATTTTCCTGCACTTCAAGAAAGTCCTCGAAGATTTCGACCTGGTCAAAACTGTCGGCACATCTAAGGTCGTGATGGAGCCGGCTGGCGTGGTGGGCATA
>Ga0210400_10001104_pt1 | contig 27517 bp, 28 predicted proteins | sample IncBWH26MmetaG_FD_155456 | JGI IMG/M metagenome (GOLD analysis project Ga0210400, IMG submission 155456) | Forest soil microbial communities from Barre Woods Harvard Forest LTER site, Petersham, Massachusetts, United States - Inc-BW-H-26-M | ecosystem: Environmental > Terrestrial > Soil >... | reverse complement strand
GGCAGGCTGATTCCGTAATCCTGCAGGAACGCCACCAGGGTGCTGCTCCAACCGCTTGCCACGGTCGCCGCGCCAAAGGCGTATTCCAGAATCAGGTCCCAGCCGATAATCCAAGCGACCAGTTCACCGAGCGTTGCGTAACCGTACGTATAAGCGGATCCGGCAATCGGAATCATCGACGCGAATTCGGCGTAACAAAGCCCGGCAAACACGCAACCCACCCCGGCGAGCACGTACGAAAGCATGATCGCAGGGCCAGCATAAAGCGAAGCCGCTGAGCCGGTGAGCACGAAAATTCCTGCCCCGATGATCGCCCCGATGCCCAGGGTGACCAAATTCACCGGGCCGAGCGCCCGCTTCAAGCTGTGCTCGCTGGTGTCCCCGGCCTCCTTCAACAGCGAGTCAATCGACTTCGTCGCAAACAGCGGGTTGCCCATGCGGCTTCCTCCATCTCGAATTAATGCTTTGAAATTCTCCGGCTACTCGGCGCCCTGCCTCGACCGCTTCAGCCGCGCCCACATCCAGTACACCGGCAGCCCCAGCAGCACAATCACCATGCCCATGCCGGCCGTCTGTGTTTCGTAAAGCAGCAGCACGCCCATGATTCCGCCCGCCGCCACTATATACAATAGCGGCAGCACGGGGTACCCGAACGCCTTGTACGGCCTTTCCGCATCCGGCCGCCGAATGCGCAGCACAAAAATCCCCACTATCGTCAGCACATAAAATAGCAGCGCGGCGAAGACCACGTAGTCCAGCAAATTGCTGTACAGGTTCCCGTAACTTCCGTCTGGCTTGCGAGTGCGCAATAGAATCAGGATCACAATCCACACGCCCTGGTAAAGAAGCGCCACGCCGGGCACTCCCTTCTTATTCAACCTGCCAGTCGCCCGGAAAAACAATCCGTCCTTCGCCATCGCGTACGCCACACGCGATCCTGCCAGAATCAATCCGTTGTTGCAGCCAAACGTGGAAATGATGATCGCAATCGCCATCATCCACGCGCCTTTGGCCCCAAATACGGCCGATAGCGCGGCCGTCGCCACCCGGTCATCCGGTGCATTCTGGATTTGCTCCAGCGGCAGCGCGCATAAATACGCCAGATTCGCCAGGCAGTATAGCGAGATCACGATGACAGTACCGAACGCCATCGAGAGCGCCACATCCCGTTTCGGATTTTTCACTTCCGCCGCGGTAAAGCCGATGTTGTTCCACGCGTCAGCCGAGAAGAGGGAACCCACCTGCGCCACCGCAAGCGCCAGGAGGAGCCCGTACCAGCCGCTTCCCGCCGTCACCGTCGGCAGCAAGCCCCGCAGAAACCCGACACCCGGCTCGATCGTGTTCGCTCCGCGGACCGCCCAGAGATGGGCGAAATTGTCCGCAATCGCGGAAGCATTCCGCGCCAAAAATACGCAAATCAGAATCAGTCCCAGCAGCGAAAGCATCTTGGCCGAAGTGAAAATATTCTGGATCCACTTTCCGAGCTTCACTCCGCGAGTATTCAGATAGGTCAGGAAAATAATCATCAACACGGCCACAAGCTGCTGCACGGAAAGGCTGACCGCAAATTTCGAGGAAAAATTAATCGGAGAAATGACCCAGGTCTTCGGAGAAATGGCGGGAAACAGCACGCCCAGGTACCGCGCAAATCCAATGGCCACCGCCGCGATCGTGCCCGTCTGGATCACCAGGAACAGCGTCCAGCCATACAGAAATCCCCACAGGGGAGAAAACGCCTCCCGCAGGTACACGTACTGGCCGCCAGCGTGGGGAAACATCGCGGCCAACTCCCCGTACGATAGCGCCGCCGCGATCGTCAAACATCCCGTCAGGATCCAGGTCAGCAGCAGCCCACCCGCCGAACCTGTCTGCCGTGAGATATCCGCGGCCACGATGAAAATTCCGGACCCGATCATCGAGCCGACGACGATCATGGTCGCGTCGTAAAGCCCGATGGCCTTTACAAACTGGTGCTCGCCTTTGCCTGCGCTCGTGTCTGTTGTTGTCACGCTAGTCGCGTCGGCCATTCGTTCGGTTCCTCAGTGGGAGGCCGCGGGCTTCGCGGCACCCAATCGTCGGATAAACTCTCGGGCCATTCCGGCCGGGTCGTTCGCCTTCAAAATGTCACTGATCACCGCAACGGAATCGGCTCCCGCCGCAATCACATCCGCCGAGCGCTCCAGGGTGATGCCGCCAATTGCCACGATAGGTTTTTCCGTCACTGCCCGGACGCGCCGTAACAGATCCGTGCCCACAACGGGATCAGGATTCGCCTTGCTGCTGGTCTGGAAAATTGGGCCCACGGCAATATAATCCGCCGAACTGGCCGCCGCCTTCTCGAATTGTTCAAGGTTGTGCGTCGAAACGCCAACCCAGCGGTCCGGCCCGATTAGCTTGCGCGCTTGCTCCACGTCCAGGTCGTCCTGGCCGACGTGCACCCCATCCGCTCCCGCCAGATACGCCACGTCCGGCCTGTCGTTCACGATAAACGTGCACTTCGCCCGGCGTGCTGCTTCCCCAATTGCGCGCGACTCCGTCCAAAGCTCCCGCGCCACCGCGTTTTTCGCGCGGTATTGCAGCAGCTTTACCCCCGCATCCATCAATTTTTGGGCTGTTTCCCCGGCTGGTTCCGTCAACATTCCTGCGTCTAATATCACATACAGCCTGGGCAGGACAAGGCGCATGAAACGCTATTTTCCGTTCACGTTCAGAAGCTTTTCGATAAAGTGGGTGTCGAACTTCCCGGCTTCGAAATCCGCGTCGGCCAGAATCCGCCGTTGCAGCGGGATCGATGTCTTGATTCCCTCGATTACGAACATTTCCAGCGCCCGCTTCATTCTCCCAATCGCTTCCGCGCGGTCGCGCCCCTTCACAATCAGCTTCGCCACCAGCGAATCGTAGTACGGCGGAATCACCGCGCCGGAATACGCCGCCGAATCCACGCGCACTCCGGTGCCTCCCGGCGCCTGAAACGTCGTAATCCGTCCCGCGGAAGGCACAAACGTTTCCGGATCCTCCGCGTTGATCCGGCACTCGATCGAGTGTCCCGAAAAATGCATCTCGCCCACCGCGTCTTCCATCTTTTCCCCGGCCGCGATGCGAATCTGCGATTTCACCAGGTCCACGCCGGTAATGAATTCCGTCACGGGATGTTCCACCTGGATGCGCGTGTTCATCTCGATAAAATAGAGCGAGCCATCCGTGTCCATCAGGAATTCCACGGTGCCGGCATTCGTGTATTCGATCGCTTCCAGCGCTTTCACCACTTTCGTGCCAAGTTCCTTCCGCCGCTTCGCATCAATCGCCGGCGAGGGCGACTCCTCAACCAGCTTCTGATGCCGCCGCTGGATCGTGCATTCCCGCTCGCCCAGGTGAATCACTTTCCCGTGCTGGTCGCCCAAGACCTGAATCTCGATGTGCCGCGGGTGCTCCAGGAACTTCTCCATGTAGACGTCGGGCGTCCCAAAGGCCTGTTGCGCTTCGCTCCTGGCCGTCTGGTATGCGGCCAGCAGTTCGTCCTTGCTGCGCACCACGCGCATCCCGCGCCCGCCGCCTCCAGCCGCTGCTTTCAGAATCAGCGGAAAGCCGACGCGCTCCGCTTCTTTCGCAAGCTGATCTTCGCCTTCCACCACGCCGTCGCTTCCCGGAATCGTCGGCAGCCCGCGCGACTTCATCTCTCTCCGGGCGCGATCCTTCTCTCCCATCATCTCGATCACTTCCGGTTTCGGCCCGATGAAGGTGATCTCCGACGCTTCGCAAACCTTCGCAAAGTTCGCATTTTCCGAGAGAAATCCATATCCCGGATGAATTGCATCCACGTTGGTGATTTCCGCCGCGCTAATCACCTGCGGAATGTTCAAATAGCTTTCGCTGCTTCTCGGCGGCCCGATACACACCGCTTCATCGGCAAAGCGCACGTGCAGCGAGTTGCGGTCGGCCTCGGAATACACGGCCACCGTCGGAATCCCCAGCTCTTTGCAGGCGCAGATGACTCGCAGGGCGATTTCCCCGCGATTGGCGACTAGAATTTTCTGGAACATAGTCAGGCAGGCCGCTTACCGCTTGCGGCTTGGGCGAATCCCGAACAACGGTTGCCCGTACTCCACTGGCTGTCCGTTCTCCGCGAAGATCCGCAGAACTTCCCCGCTGATTTCAGACTCGATTTCATTCATCAACTTCATCGCTTCCACGATGCAAAGCGTCTGTCCCTTATCCACATGCGACCCGACCTTCACAAACGCTTCGGCACCCGGACTGGGCGAGGCATAAAATGTTCCCACAATCGGCGAATTGATCAGATGCAGATCTTCGCCGCCCCGGACATCCACTGACGACGCGGGCTCCGCGCTCTTGCTTTCGCTTTCCGGCGCGCTCACGGCAGACGGCACGATGATTTCCGCCGACGGGCGGGGCGCCGCAACCACCACATGGGCGCTGGGCTTCTTCAGGCGGATCCTCAGATCGCCCCTCGAATACTCAAACTCTTCAAGGTTGTGCTCGCTCATGAAGCGGAGCAACTGTTCGATCTGCCCGATTTCGGGGCTTGCAAACGACGTGCTTTCACTCGCTTTCGCGGTCTTTTTCCGTTTCATGCCTTTTCTTAGAGTTCGATAAGATCCCGCTTCACGCGGGTCAAAACTTCATTCCGGCCTGCTTGCACTACAACGTCGTCTTCAATGCGGATTCCACCGACGCCTTCCACATATACCCCGGGTTCTATGGTAATCACATTTCCCGCTTCCAGTCGAACCGTCTGCCCGCGGGCCACCCGAGGTTCTTCATGCACCTCCAGGCCTAAACCGTGCCCGGTGCTGTGCACGAAATACTGCTCCAATCCGTTTTTCTTAAGGACATTCCGCGCTGCGGCATCCACTTCCCCGCACGTCACCCCAGCCCGGACGGCAGCTACCGCAACTTCTTGCGCTTCCTGAACTGACCGGTACCACTCCCGCACGCGCTTGCTGGCACGCCCCACATGCACAGTGCGTGTCATATCGCTGCAATAGTGGCCGAGTATAGCACCCAGGTCCAGCACCACCAACTCATTTTTCCTCAGCTTCTTAGCCGTTGGCCGGGCGTGCGGAAGCGCTCCCCGCGGTCCCGAGGCCACAATCGTTTCGAAGGAAGCGCCGCTGGCCCCACGCTTTTTCATCTGATATTCGATCTCTGCTCCCAGCTCGCTCTCCCGCACGCCTGGCTTCACCAGCTTCAGCACGCTTTCCAGGACTTCCCCCGCCAGGATGGCCGCCTTTCGCATTACCGCCAGTTCCTGGGCGTCTTTTCGCGTCCGCAGGCGCTCCACAAGGCCGTTCGCCTCAAATCCTCGCCCACTGCTCCCCAGGGCTTTGCGCAGGGTATTCCACTGGGCAATCGTCAGTTGATTCGCGTCGTAACCGATCCGGCCGTGTTTTTTCTTTCGAAGCAATGCTCCCAGAGCCGGAAACAATCCTCCCTGCTGAAGCTCAATTTTTACCCCGCGGGTCTCATCCTTCGCCTGCACGGTGAATCGCCCGTCGGTCAGCAGCGTCGCTCCGTGTTGCGACACCACCAGGGCCCCCGATTCCCCGGTAAATCCGGTGAGGTAATACCAGTTCGCCGGATGCGTCACCAGCAGGCAATCCAGTTTCCTGCTCGCGAGTTCGGCCAGGAGAGCTTTTCTTCTTTTGGTGTGTTCCGCGCCCATAAAAAAATCGAGGAGACTTGCGCCTCCTCGATTTCAGTTTACCCGATTTTTTCCTGCGCTGCTTTGCGCCAGGCTTAATCCATCATCCCGGAATAATGCGCGGGGTGATGAAGAACAGCAACTCCTGCGAGGTCACGGATATGTTCGTCCGCCGGAACAGATATCCGATAATCGGCAGGCTGCCCACAATCGGCACTTCCGTGATGTTCGTCTGCTGCTGCGTGACGATGATGCCGCCGATGACTACCGTGCCTCCATCGGCGACCGTCACCTTGGTCTGCGCCGCCTGCGTGTCCAATGCCGGGATTCCCTGTACCCGGGGGATACCGTTGTCAATCTGCGTGTTTTCCACCAGCACGTCCATGAAAACCGTGCCCTCGGCGGTAATCTGAGGAGTCACTTCCAGTTGCAACACCGCGTCGATGAACTGCACCGAAATCGTGTTGTTGATCACCGTCTGGACCGGAATCTTTGTACCCTGCTTCACGATCGCTTTTTCGTTGTTCTGCGTGATCACCTTCGGCTTCGACAGCAGTTTACCGACGCCTTTCGCTTCCGCGGCTGTGATGAACAGGTCAACCGCGAAGTTCGGCGAACGATGTCCAAAGTAGAAGCCGCTGGTCGGTGCGGTCGCACCCAAGTTCACGTTAAGAGGCAAACCAGGTGTGCTGCCGCCACCGCTGACTGGTGCGCCGACCAGTGGAGGCGGTGGGATTCCCGGGCCTGTGGACACCGGACTTACTCCAACGTTGGCAGGTCCGCCAAAGATCGAACGGCCTCCAGTCGTGGTCCCCGCAAAACCCCACTGCACGCCAATGTCTTGTGCGAAGGTTCTGGAAGCGGAAACAACCCGTGCTTCGATTTCCACCTGTTGCGACTTGCGATCCAGTTGCCGGATCAGATTGTCGATCGTCGGAATCACCGAGGGAATGTCGCGGATAATCAACTGATTCGAACGGTCATCCGAGAGAATGTCACCGCGGGCCGAAAGGAATTTTTTCAGTGTGTCCTTCATCGTCGCCGCTTTCGCGTAGCTAAGTACACGCGTAACGGTCACCGGGGCCACCGCTTCGGCTTGCGCCTTTTCCAGGTCGCGCTGGGACTCCGCTTCTTTCTTCAAGGTATCGCGGGTCGCCACGCGCAATACATTTCCGGTCAGTTGCTTGTCCAGGCCGTTGTTCTGCAGAACGATATCCAGAGCCTGATCCCAAGGCACTTCATCCAGCACGATGGTTAAGGTGCCCCTCACGTTCGGATCCAGCACCACATTTAATCCGCTGATTTCGTGGATCAGCCGGAAGAAGTCCTTCAGGTCAACGTCTTTCAGGTTTACGGAAATCGGCTCACCCGTGTAGTGCCCGGCTTGCGGAGCATTCCCCCCCGCGGCGGGCTGCTGGGTTGCAACGGTTGCGGCGGCCGTAGTCGCCTGCTGTGCCGCTAACTGAGACGCCTGCTGCGATCCGCTTTCGGGCCGCGCTGGCGCGGACTTCTCGTGCAACGACGCCAAAACCACGTTGGGCTGCGTCAATTCACCCGGCAGTGAAAACCGTGGCGCATTTGCGTTCGACGCGTTGGTCTTCTGTGCCGCCGTCTTGGGTGCACTCACCGCATACTCGATTGTCTTTTTATTCGACTCCACCGAGGTCGAAGTCACCGGCGCAACAACGTTGGCATCCGGCGTCACCTGCATCTGGAAGTAAACCACCAGTGCATCGCCTTCATGCGTAATCTGATAAGGCGTCTCTCCGGTCAGGTCCACCACCACGCGCGCCACGTCCGGACGGTATTGCCCGATTCGAACGCCGCGCACCGGGGCCGACACGCCCGGAATCACGGTCCTCTGAACTCCCAGCCGTGCCCCGTTGAAATCCAACACCAGGCGCTCCGGGTTCTGCATACGGGAGGTGCGGACCTCGAGTCGGCCTGCTCCTTCGACTCGAATCGCCGCCCGCTGCGGCTCCTGCGTGATCGCCACGCTCGAAATTACCGCGGCGGTCGATGTCGCGCCGGCGGGCTCCTGACCGCGAACGCTCGCCAGGCTACCGCCCAGCATCACGCCCGCTACTATCAGGCAACCACACCGGAAAGCCGGCCAGTTCGTCTTCATTGCTGATCTCCTGCACTGGAGTAAATTCTCTTGTTGACTTGACGTTCCACTGGTTTCCCGAACGCATCTTTCCCGATTTCGTGGAACGACACGCCGTCCATTGCAATCTTTTCCACTCGCCCGTCGTACAACTGATCCCCTTCGCGCAGGAAGTACGTCCTCGCTTGCGGATTCGTAACGACGGCGATCATCCCGTTGGGTGCCCGCACGATTCCATCCAGCCGCAGGGTTCCCACTTGCAATCCCGCTTTACCCGGCGGCAGATTGGCTCCCGCTCGGGCCGCGGCTTCCTGCCGGCTCGTCAGGGATTCGAACGGATCTCGCCGGGAGACCTTTGCTTCGGAGGCTTCCGGCGCTCCACCGGTCCTTGCCGGTGCCTGGCTCGCCACTTTCTTCACAGCCGGTTTCTTTGCAGGCTTGGCGGTTGCCGCAGCCGCCTTGGGGGCCGCTGCCGGCTTGGCAGCCTCTGTAGTTTTGGGCGCCGATGATTTTGGCGCTGGGGCTTGTGCCGCGGGCTTCGCGGCAGGCGGCGCCACTGGTTTTGTTGCCGGTGGTGTCGCTTGTGCGGCTGGCTTCACCGCTGTTTTCGGAGGCGCCGCGGGCGCCGACTGGGCATGCAAGCTGCTCCCGGCCGTCGCCAGCAGAATCCCCGTCATCATCGTTATGGCTAGACGCATGGCTCGCTCATCCCTGCTCACGGTTTTTTCACCGGCTGAACCGCACCCTTGGCCCCACCCGCTGGCGTTGAATCAGCTGGCTTCGTGAAGAAAGTCGTAACTGTAAAAATTCCGGTCACCGTCGTTCCCGGCCGAATCGGGTATTTCGTCGCCTTCCCGCCGCTGACGCCCGGATCATCAAACTGCAGGTCCCCGACGTTGATGATGCGCGACAATCGGCTCAACCTGGAGAAAAAGTCCAACATATTGAAATACGGTCCGTCCGCTTGCACTTCAAACGGCATCTCGTAGTGATATTCCTTCGGCACTATCGGCTGCGACGTCAGCTTCCGCAATTGCACATTCGAGGAAGCTGCCGCTCCTTGAACCTGGCGGATAAACTCGTCCACTTCTTTCTCTTCCGGGACGATCGTCTTCAGCGTGTCCAGTTGCTTGTTCAGCGCGTCCATCTGCTGCTTCAGCTCACCGTAGCGCTGCTTGTAAACCTGCAACTGCGTCACTTCCTGGTTTAATTTCGTGCGCTCCTGCACGGCGGTGTCGTATTCGGTCCGCTCCTGCGCAACCGGTGAGCCCGGCACATACAGTCCTGCCAGCACCAGAATCACAGCAATCGCCAGCGCCACCAGGCCCTGCATTATCACGGACATATCTCGGAAAGGATTGGCCATGGTCTCTCCCTATCCTTTCTTCGCCGGCGCGCTGGATGTAGAACCTGCGCCGCCCGGGGTGCTGGCGGGTTTTGCCGCCGGCGTACCCGCCGCTGCCGGTCCATTCGGCGCGATTTCCGCATTGATCGAAAACAGGAATGTCTGGACGTTCAGGCTCTTGTCGTCCTGCTTCGCGTCTTTAATCTCGACCTTTTGAAAGTATCCAGAACGCTTCAGCGCCGTAATGAAGTTGGCCACTGAATTCAGCGAAGCCGCCGCGCCATCCATCGTGATTGTCGAGCCCTTCTTCGACATTGACAACAGCCACAGGTTCTCGGCCCGCGAAACCGTGTTCGCCACCTGGTCCAGAAGTTCCTGAGCGCCGGTGCGGTCCCGTTGCAGTTGTTCAATCGTGCCCACCCGTTGCTGCAGCACAACTTTCTGCTTTTCGAACGCTTCCACTTGCAGCTTGATCTGTTCCAGGTCCGTCTTCTGCGCCTGCAACTGCTGGATGCGCTTGTTCTCGTCATTCAACTGCGTCTGCCAGGAATGATAGAAGTAGAAGAGGAAGAGTCCGCCGAGCAGCACGCCCGCCCCGATGAAGACCAGCGGCAAGGCCGCCCCGGTGTCCACCGGCCGCCGCGATGCCTTCGGCCTCGTTTGTCCAAGTAAGTTTATGCGGATCATGGCTAGTCGAAGCTCCTCAGGGCCAGTCCCACGGCGACAACCAGTCTTGGCGCCAATTCCCGGATTTGATCTTCACTGTGCTTCCCGGGATTGATCAGCACCTTCCGGAAAGGATTCAATTCTTCCACCGGCATCGCGAATTCTTCCCGCAGCAGGTCCACCAGGCCCGGCACACGCGCCGTTCCGCCCGCCACCATGATTCGCTGGATGTTTTCGCCGCTCGCCGTTGCCCGGAAAAAGTCGAAAGTCTTCTGAATTTCCAGCGTCAGAATGTCCGAAACGCTGCGCAGGATCTGTCCCTTCTGCTCGTCGGTCACCGTCGGCAGGGTATCGCCCTTCTTCAGGCGCTCGGCGTCGTCGAAGCTCAGGTCCAGCTCCTTCTGCAGCGCGTCCGTGTACTGGTTCCCGCCCACGCTGACGTCGCGCGTGAACAGCGGAATACCGCCGCGCACGATGTTGATATTCATCACGCTTGCCCCGATATTCAGCAGCGCAACGGTCTGCCCCGCATCCGGCTCGTAGTTCACTTCAAAGCAGTTCTGCAGCCCGAACGCGTCAATGTCCACCACCACCGGAGTCTTTCCCGCCTGCGCCAGCACGTTCGTGTGGTTCAAAATCTTGTCTTTCTTTACCGCCACCAGCAGCACGTCCATCTGCGAATCCATCGCTTCCAGCAGTTGGTAGCTGAGGTTCACGTCGGCGATGTCGAACGGAATGTGCTGGCTGGCTTCCGAGGGAATCCGGTCGTACAGCTCTTCTTCCGTCATCAGCGGCAGCGGCACCCGTTTCACGATCACGGAGTGGCCGGAAACCGACGTGCCCACATTCTTCGTTTTGATTTTTTCGTTTTCGAAAATCTTGGTGATCGCGTTGGCCACTTGCGGCGCATCCATGATCGCGCCGTCCACAACGGTATCCTGCGCCAGGGCTTCCATGCCGAAGCTGACCAGTTCATACCCGGCCTTCGTCGATTTCAACTCCACAGCCTTGATCGAGCTGGAGCCGATGTCCAGTCCCACCAGCTGCTTGCTTTTTGATCCCCCGAGTAACCACATATCGCGGCCTCTTTCCCTCTCGCTCTGACAAACCTAGCGGCGCTTCGTCACCACTTGGCTCATCTTGCGTTCCATCCACCTGTCCAGGATCGTCTTTCTAAGTTTCCAACGATTCCCCAACTTGAATGCAGGTATTTCGCCCTCTGTGATGTACCGGTACAGTGTGTCCGGGCTGATTCCCAGATACTGGGACGCCTGTCGTACGTTCATCACTTCGCGCGATTCGCTCACGAGGAACGCCCACCTTGTCTACCACTTGCCCTTCTTGCATACTTCGCCGCACCCAATTTCTTGCTTTTGCTGCAGGATACATGCTTCCCCGGGTGCCGCTCGTGAATACGTTATGTCATTCACTCTGCCGGAGCGTCAAGCGATTCTCTTCTGCAGTTGTCCTAAGAATGCAGGTAATCTTAGGCAATTCACCTGTTATTGCAGGCAGGTAGGACTACTAATTGCATAGCCTCCCGATTGCCACCACAACCCGTTGTAGTTTTTCGCGTCACCGCGCCTGTCCGCACGGACGGTAATCCTTAGTTCGCAATCCGCTCTCTATCTCAGCGTTCTCTACCACTTGCGCGCTCACTTCCCTCTTCTCAGCGAACTCTGCGCGCTTACCTCTGCGTACTCTGCGTGAAGTCCCTTCTGTTTTCTCTTATCACCACTCAAATCCCCAAACTCTTCCAAATCGCTTCCACCCGGGCTTTCGTCTTTTCATCCACCAGCATCTCATCCGGCCACGGCCGTGCAAATCCTTCCGACGCCCACTTCCGCGTCGCATCAATCCCCATCTTCGACCCGAAATCCTGCATGCGCGCCGCGTGATCCAGCGTATCCACGGGCCCCAGCGTGAACTGCACGTCCCGTTCCGGATCTATCGCGCACAGCGCCTTCCACACCACTTCCCGGTAGTCGTGCACATTCACGTCGTGATCCACCACCACAATCACCTTCGTAAACATCGCCTGCCCCAGCGACCAGATCGCGTTCATCACCTTCCGCGCGTGCCCCGGGAACGACTTCCGGATGGACACAATCATCAGGTTGTGGACAATCCCCTCCGCCGGCATGGAGACATCCACAATTTCCGCATGCGTCAGTTTCATCAGCGGCAAAAACACCCGCTCGATTGCATATCCCATGTAAAAATCTTCCTGCGGTGGACGGCCCACCACCGTTGCCAGATAAATCGGGTCTTTCCGCTGCGTCACGCACTCCACATGGAATACCGGATACTCCCCTTCCAGGGAATAAAATCCCGTGTGGTCGCCGAAGGGTCCCTCCGTCCGCATTTCGTTCAAGTTCACATATCCTTCCAGGACGATCTCCGCGTTCGCCGGAACTTCCAGGTCGTTCGTTTCGCACTTCACAAGTTCCACCGGCTCGCGGCGCAAGAACCCGCTGAACATCATTTCGTCCAGGTCCGGCGGTATCGGCAAAATCCCTCCGAGCGTTGTAGCGGGGTCCGCGCCAATCGCCACACTCACCGGAATCCGTCCTTCCGGATTCTTCGCCCGCGCCCGCCGGAAATGCTCCGCGCCGTGCTTCTGCGTCTGCCAGTGCATTCCGGTCGTGCGCTCGTCGAAAATTTGCATGCGGTACATCCCGACGTTCCGCTTGCCCGTCTCTGGATTCCGCGTGAAGACCAGCGGAAAGGTGATGAATCGTCCGCCATCCTGCGGCCAGCACTTCAATATCGGAAAATCGAACAGGTTGACGTCGTTGCCCTGGCGCACCACTTCTTTGCACGGCCCATCCTTCACATTTTTGGGCATGAACGAACCCAACTCCGCCAGCTTCGGCAACATCTTCAACTTGTCGAAGAGTCCCTGCGGCGTTTGCATATCCAGAAACCCGCGAATCCGTGCCGCCACCTCATCCAGTTCTTCCACTTCGAACGCCAATTCCATCCGCCGCACGCTTCCAAACGCATTGATCAGCAACGGATACCGCGAGCCCTTCGGCTTCTCAAACAGCAGCGCCATCCCGCCCGGCATCCCGTTCGGCCCCGGCATCGCCTGCGCCCGCTGCACCACTTCCGTCACTTCCAGCACCGGATCCACTTCGGCCTTCACCCGGCGCAGTTCTCCCTCTTTCTCGAGCCGTCTCACAAACTCCCGCAAATCCGCGTATCCCACTCCAGCCTCCTGAAATCCCACCCGTTTGGGCCCATCGCAATGTCACTCTAGCACGAACAAACTCAGGCATTCTTCCAGCAGGGCCTGCTTTGACCACCCTTCGTTGCGGGAGTAGTCTCACACAATTAAATCGCCACTTGAGAGCCTGGCAGTGAAGGTCCTCAAGTGGGAATGTGGCCGCCGCGACCCCTTTCATGGCTCGACACTTATCTCTACTTGATCAAATCTTGCGGGGAGAAGCTGACGCCAATATCTCTTTTTCTGAGATGCTTCAGCTTCTCAAACGATTTGGGTTTGCAGAACGTATCAAGGGAACTCACCATATCTTTTATCGAGAGGGAGTGGATGAAATTCTCAACTTGCAAGCCGACGGCAACAAGTGCAAACCCTATCAGGTGAGCAGGTTCGCAGAGTTATAATCAAGTATCGACTCGCAGGACAAGCAGATGACTAAATACGAAATTATTATTTACTGGAGTGAAGCGGACTCGGCTTTCATCGCCGAGGTCCCCGAACTGCCTGGCTGCGCAGCTGATGGCAAAACCTACAAGGAAGCTCTCGAAAACGTGGAGGTCATTATCGCCGAATGGCTCGAAACCGCCAAAAGCCTCGGCAGACCCATCCCCACTCCGCGTGGCCGCCTAACTTTCGCTTAAGTGCTCTTAAGCAACTCGACTTTCAGGCCTTTTCAAGCTTCAGAGTCTTCCGCCACGCAACTCATCCAGATTCCCCTCCCACTGCACCTTCCCGCGTAACTTTCTGATGCCTCCTTGTTTTTTCACCCGGACCAGCATACGCAACGCCGCTTCCACCGTTTCCCGCTTGGTCCTCTTTTTAACGCAGCGCATCGCTTCTATCATCAATTTGTCGTCAATCTCAATATTCATCCGCATGGATTCACCCCGGCGCCGATAGCATCCGCCTTCCGCGACCCAACTCCACGATGTTCTCCTGTCCCAATTCTCGCACAGGGGAAAACTCTGCAACCTCCTTCGGCCAAACCGGTAAAACGCACGCCCTCCCCGCAATGCCCCTTAGTTCCTACTTCTTACCTAATACTCTCTACTTCTTGCCGATTCGTTCCTTCACTTGTTCCGACAGCATCTGCGCCTGCTCCTTCGTAATCCGCACCTGCCCGTCCAACTCCACCTGCAGCCGCCCGGAGCCCGCATCCTTGAACGCCGCGTTCTCGATCCTCACGTATCCCTGCACCGCCGGCGGCAAGGTCGCTCCCAGGTTCGTGCCCTTCTGCAACGCGGAAAGTATGGACGATCGAATTTTCTCCTGGATCATTTCGCCCACCGCGCCAGACCGCAAGAGTTCTCCAAGCGAGCCGTCGGCCTGGATCGTCCCGACTTCCGGCACCAACTTCAACTCCGTATTGTCCTGTTCCACGGCCGGCGTCAACTTCAGGGGAATCATCGCGTTCCCGGCAACCAGTTTCTTGGGTTGTTGCTTTCCGAATGCCTTAATGCACGCCCAGCGCTCGAAGTGCAATTGGACCGTCGCAATGCTCGCCGGGTAGGCGGGCACCAGCGTCGCCTGTTGGATCTGGATGCGTTCCCCACAGCGGTCGTCCTTATCCAGTTGTGCGCTCAGCAGTCCCGTCAAATTCTGTTGCAGTTCGCCCAAATCCGCGTCCAGTTCCAGGTTGAAAATCTGCATGTCTTTGTTGCTGGAAACCATCGAGATTTGCGCCCACGCCGTGATCGTAATGGACTGGTCTTTCACCGTCAGCGGTATCTTGACCGGTGGAATCTTGAACGAAACGTTTTTCGCGTCAGCGCACGTTCCCGGTGTTGCGGCAACCAGCAGGCAGAACAGTGCCCCGCCGAGCCGCCTTCTCCAGCTCCAACCGGAGCCAATCCGTTCCCGAGTTCTCTCCCACTCTGTAGTTCCAATCCAAGCTGCCAATTTCACTAGCAAATTGACGTGCCCCACGGTCCCTCTTCCCAACGGTTCGCGAGCAGTCCAACCTCTCTGCGCCCCGATTTGTACACATTTTGCTTGATGGCCGGCTTTCTCCTCCGGTTGCCTGTCGCCGGCCCGTGGCCAGTGAGTGACGAGCGTTTGACCTACGGTCTTCCATATCCGCTGAATCGGATCGGCCACTTTTGCATCAGCCCCTGGCGCAGGAATTCGCGTGGGCAAAACCTGACCGCAGGTTCCGGCTCTTTTTTGAGTCGATTGCTGACTGACCACCGCTTTGCCTTTCATCTGCAACTCATATTCGTCTCGATGTGACACACGCAGTCTCAGACCGGACATAATTTCTTCAGCCGAATGGTGGTTTCAAATTCAAATCTATTTCTGGCGTGTTCGCAGATCTGCTTTGCAACCTTTCACTTGCGCGAGTAAAGGCAGCGCCAGCCCTAGCAGTCTCGCAAGTGGCCTCGAAGTTGCTCCTTTATTCTGCCGGATGGGAGTCGATTCTTCGTGCGTCTTCCAAACGCACACCTCCCAGGCTCCGCTAACCAGCGGTTGGTAACCGGATGCGGAAATTGTTCCTGTACGAAGGAGAACTGGAAACCCAAGCGCACCAGTGCACTGTTTTGAAAGGCTGCGACAACGGCTCATCAGCTCAACATGCTAACTATGCTCCACATGATTCGACTCGATTATCTCTCCTGCGTTTTGACCGTGTTGGGCACTGTCCTCCTCGGCAAGAAGCTCTGGCAAGGCTGGGTTGTTGCCGCACTCAATAGCGCCGTCGTCTGTGTGATCGGCGTCCGCACGGCCCAGTTCGGTTTCGTCCCGGCAAACCTCGTTTGTATCGCCCTTTACACCTCCAATCTCATAAACTGGCGTCCCAGGAAGCAAGACCAGTAGTCTCCCGCCTCTCCTCACGATTCCTCGCTGGTAGTATCCTGTTGCTAGCCCCATGCAGCGCATCTACCTCGACCACAACGCCACCACCGCCGTCGACCCCCTCGTTCTCGACGCCATGCTCCCCTATTTCTCCTCCGACTTCGGCAACGCTTCTTCCATCCACACGTTCGGCCAGCGTGCCCGCGCCGCCGTTGAAAACGCTCGCGAGCAGATCGCCGCGCTCCTCAACGCCCGCCCGCAAGAAATAGTCTTCACCAGCGGCGGCACCGAATCCGACAACCACGCCATCTTCGGCGTGGCACAGGCACTCCTGCCTGTGCGCCCCGGCACGCACATCATCACCACCACCATCGAACACGAAGCCGTCCTCAACGCCTGCCAGGCTCTCGAAAAGCTAGCCTTCTCCGTCAGCTATCTTCCCGTGAATCGCGAGGGCGTCATCGATCTGGATGAACTCCGCCGCGCCCTTCGCCCTGAAACCAGCCTCATCACAGTGATGCACGCCAACAATGAACTCGGCACTATTCAGCCTCTCGCCGAAATCGGCCAAATCGCCGCCGAAGCCGACGTCTACTTCCACACCGACGCCGTCCAGTCCGCGGGAAAAATTCCTGTCGACGTCAAATCCCTGCAACTCGATCTTCTTTCCATCTCGGGTCACAAGTTCTACGCCCCCAAAGGTGTCGGCGCGCTCTTCATCAAGAGCGGCACGCGCCTCCGCCAACTTCTCTACGGCGGTCATCACCAGCGCGGCTTCCGACCTGGCACCGAAAATGTCGCCGGCATCGTTGGCCTCGGCAAAGCCGCCGAACTCGCCCGGGTCTCACTCGAAAACGACGTCGCGCGCGTCTCTCGCCTCCGCGACACTCTCGAACAAGGGATCCTCGCCAGCGTTCCCGATTCCCGCGTCAACTCAACCAACGCTCCGCGCACCCCCAACACCACCAGCATCCTTTTCCCCGGCCTCGAAGGCGAAGCCCTGGTCATCGCCCTCGATCTCAAAGGTCTCGCTTGCTCCACAGGAGCCGCCTGCTCCTCTGGCGCCGTCGAGCCCTCCCACGTTCTCACCGCCATCGGCCTTCCCGCCCCCGAAGCCCGCGCCAGTATCCGCTTCAGCCTCGGCCGCCACACCACCGAATCCGAAATCAATACCGCCCTCGAACTCATCCCCGCCGCCGTTTCCCACCTCCGCAAACTCTCCCCCACCTACCACCCCGCGTAGCGTCCACCTTCAGGTGGACACTCTTGCCTTTGTAGTGGCCGCCTTCTGAGGCGGGCGCTCTTCCTTTGGAGTGCGGTGGCTTGCCACCGCTTTTCGGGTGTAAACATCACGGCCAAACCAGCAATTTGGCGACGCATTTATCTCCGCAAAAGCGGCAGCAAAGCTGCCGCACTCCAAATAGCCTCCTTCGTTCAAGCGCCAATTGCCCATTCACGCTAAAATAGAACCAGCATGTCCACGCAGCTCCAACTCGACCCTCTCCCCGCGACCCCCGCCGCCGAAACCACTCCCGGCCTCGTCGCCGTCGCCATGTCCGGTGGTGTCGACTCCTCCACCGTCGCCGCAGTCCTCCTCCAGCAAAATCGCCCCATCGTCGGCCTCACCATGCAGCTCTGGAATCAGCGCCGCCTCCCCGAACTTCAGGGCGAAGGCCCAGCGCAACACCGCTGCTGTTCACTCGACGACGTCTACGACGCCAAGCGCGTCGCCCAGCATCTGAATTTTCCGCATTACGTCGTCAATTTCGAAGCACAGTTCGAAGCTCGCGTCGTGCGCCCGTTCGTCGAACAGTATCTTTCCGGCCGTACGCCCATCGCCTGCACCAACTGCAACACCGACGTGAAATTCGAGCCCCTTCTCCGCATGGCCCGCCAGATCGGCGCCGACCGCCTTGCAACCGGCCATTACGCCCGCATTCGCAAAAACGAATCCACCGGGCGGTTCGAACTGCTCCGCGCCCACGACGATTCGAAGGATCAGTCCTATTTTCTTTGGGGCTTAACGCAGGAACAGCTCTCGCGCAGCGACTTCCCTCTCGGAGAACTCACCAAGGAGGAGGTGCGCAACGTCGCTCGCAACGCGAATCTTCCCGTCGCAGAAAAACCGGAAAGCATGGAACTCTGCTTCGTGCCCAACGGCAATTACGTCCAATTCATTCACGCTTATTCCCGCGCCGAAGGCATCGCCGTGAACAATCAGGAAGGCGACATCGTCACCGAAGACGGCGCCGTCATCGGCCGCCACACCGGCGTGCACAATTACACCGTCGGCCAGCGCAAAGGCCTCGGCTTCGCCGCCGGCAAGCCCGTCTACGTCCTCTCCATCGACATGGAAAACAATCGCATCATCGTTGGAGAAGACGACGCGCTGCGCACCACAACATTCGAAATTGAAAATGTGAACTGGATTTCGATCGCGGAGCCCGAGGCGCCCGTCCGCGGACAGGCAAAAATCCGCCACAAGCACGACCCCGCCTCCGCCACCATCGAAGCTCTTCCCAACAACCGCGCCCGCATCACCTTCGAAACTCCACAGCGCGCCATCACCCCAGGCCAGGCCGCCGTCTTCTACGACAACGACACCGTCCTAGCCGGCGGCTGGATCAAGTAATCTCTTTGTAGCGGCCGCCAACCGAGGCGGGTGCCTTCAATTTCCCAATCGCCGCCGCCAATCGCGGCGCCGCTTGCGGCCTCCTCTTGAACATCCCCGCCGCCCTTTTGAGATCTTCCGGCCGGTCCAAATCAAAATCCCTCCGCAACAATTTCGTCCGCAGTTTCAACGCCGCAGTCTTCTTCAACGTCAACTCGAACACCCGCTCCGTGCTCCACGGAATCCCACGAAAAATCTCCGCCATCATCTTCCGCATTCCCAGCAAATAATATCCGCCGTCTTCCGCCGGGCCTATCACCACATCGTTTGTCTTTAACTCCGCAAACGCCCGCCGCACCCGCTCCGCTCCCATCCACGGCGTATCCGTCCCGATCACCACCACCTCGCGATAACCCATCGCAAAACACTTTCGAAACGCGCTCTCCATCCGCGCCCCAAGATCGTCCCCACGCTGTGGCCACACTAGCACCCGCGCGCCACTTCCGAGTTTCTTCCCCAGCCTGCGAAAATAGCTTGTCCCGCCCGCCGCAAACACAAACACATCACAGCCGCGCACCTTCCGCGCAAGCCGGAGCGTGTCCTCTATGCTCGCCGCATGCAGCGCCGCCGCAACCTCCGCCGACACCGCGGCCAGCAATCGCGTTTTCACTTTTCCTGGTTTGGGAGTTTTTGCAAATACGAGGAGCGCGCGCGTACCGCTCATGGAAGGATTCTCAACTCATTCGAGCGCAAAGCGTTTCCGCGCGAACGTTTAAACTTCAGATGAACAACTCGTCTTCCTGCTCCACCGAACTTTCCCTCGCTGGAGACGGACCCCGCCGCGAGCGAAGCACATCCAGCCCGATCTTGATTCCCTGGACGATCGCGGACGCCTTCTGCACCGGCGCCCAGAAACTCCGCCGCACCTGCGATCCCGCGTCCTCCACGGCTTCCAGCGTCCCGGTCAGAATGCGGTCCACGGCCAACAATTGCCCGCGCAACCGGTCCGACGCTTCCGTGGCGATCTTGTCGAACTTCTGCGCCTGCGAACGCGTCATGTAAACGATGTGCGCCGCGTCTTCCACCAGCGCCGAAATTTTGGGCTGTGTGTCGTCCAGCAAAATCTGTGTGCGCGTCAGGATCGGCCCGACGCGCGAGTGCAGGTCTCCCACCATCTTGTTCACGGATTCGGTGGTCTTCTTCAATTGCAGGAACATCACGATCAGAATGGTCGTCTGCACCAGCAGCGCGATCGCCGCCGCAAGGATAAAAACCTGCATTGTTAGTTGCATACACACCCGACCCTCTCCGCGGCTTCAGCGGAACTTCCAAACTCACCCCGACAAATCTCTAGGACTTCGATTCCCGAAGAAACGCCTCACGACCCGCATCCACTGCTGCGGACAGCGATTCCCTCTTCTTTGACGCAACGTCTTTCCCGCGTTCGATCAATTCGTCGGCACGTTCGCGCAATTCCTTCGCCTTCTTCTGCGCAAATTCCCGCCCATCATCCGCGCGCTTTGCCAGATACTCGCGCGTGTCTTCGCCGGACTTCGGCGCGAACAGCACGCCCATCAACGCGCCCACTCCGAGTCCCACCAGAAAGTAACTCACCTTGCTTCCAACGTTGTCAGCCATGGTAGCCTCCACGCAACGAACGTAGCACACGCCTATGAACCCCGCAATACGGCATAACCACTATTCTTGCCGTTTACAGGTTATGACGTATCTTGGTGCAGCAACAAATGTTGCACTATTTTCTCCGCCATTTTCCGCGGCAGCATCCGGCTCAACTCCTCCGCGCTGGCCTTCTTCAGATTCGCCACGCTGCCATACCGCTGCAGCAACCTTTGTGAAGTTCGCGGCCCAATCCCGGGAATATCCAAAAGCGCCGTATGTGTCTGCCGTGCCCCGCGCCGCTGCCGGTGAAAGCCGACCGCGAAACGGTGAGTTTCATCGCGGACCTGCTGGATCAAGTGCAGCACCGGCGAGTGCCGTTCCAGGATCACCGGCTCATCTTCCTGCCCCAGGACGTAGAGAATCTCTTCCTTCTTCGCAATGCTGGCCATCGGCTGGTTGATGATCTGCAATGACTCCAGAGCCTGTGCCGCGGCGTGTAGCTGCCCAAGGCCTCCATCGATCAGGACCAGACCTGGCAACGGCTTCTTCTCCTCCTGCAATCGCCGGTATCTCCGCACCACCGCTTCGTACATGCTGGCAAAATCGTCGTTCTGCGCGCGTTCGCGTCCGCCGGGCGCTTCATCGCCGCGAATGATGAATTTGCGGTAATCCGATTTTTTCATCCGCCCGTTTTCCCACACCACCATGGACGCCACCGTGTCCGTCCCCTGCATGTGCGAAATGTCGAAGCTCTCGATCCGCTTCACCTCTTCGGGCAAATTCAGCGCGGACTGCAGCGCTTCGCCGATGGCTTTCGAAGTCGGCTTCAGTACCCGGAACCTCTGCTCGAAAATATGTTTGGCGTTGGTTTCGGCCAAATCCAGAAACGCGCGCTTGCTGCCACGCTGCGGCGTAAAAATCTCCACCTTGTGCCCCGCGCGTTCGCTCAGCAATTCCTCCAGCACCGCGTGATCCTCGAAATCGATGGGCACATGAATCATCCTCGGCAGGTATTCCGCCTCCAGGTAAAGCTGCTTCAAAAGAGATGGCACGAATTCGTGCGGATCGAACTCTTCCAGATCCTCCCAGTAAAATTCACGCCGGTCCACCACGCGCCCCGCGCGCAAGTGAAACAGATTTGCCGCCACCAGCGGCGGCTCCGCGTAATACGCCAGCACATCCGTGTCATCACCTTGCGCCGAGGCGATTCGCTGCCGCTCCTCAATATCATCCAGCGTACGCAGCAAATCGCGGTACGAGGCCGCTTCCTCGAACCGCTCGCTCTCCGCCGCGGCCAGCATCCGTTCCTCAATGCTCTTCATCAAGTCCTGCCGCCGACCCTCCAAGAACATCCGCGTGTCGCGCACCGCCTCCGCGTAGCGCGCATCCGTGGTCAGTCCCTCCGCGCACGGCCCCAGGCAGCGGTGAATATAAAACTGCAGGCACGGACGCGGGTGAACCTTCGTCAGGTCCACGTAACACGAAGGCACCAGAAACCGTTTGTGAATGAAGTGCAGAATGCGCCGAGCCAGGCTGGCCGGGAAATACGGCCCAAAATAAAGCGAGCCGTCTTTCTTCACCCGCCGCGTGAAATAAACCCGTGGATATTTTTCGTACAGCGTCAGCTTGATATACGGGTACGTTTTGTCGTCCCGCAGCATGACGTTGAACTTCGGCTTGTACTGCTTGATGAGATTGTTTTCGAGCGCCAGCGCCTCGCGCTCGTTTTCCACCAGAATTGTTTCCAGGTCCGCGATTTCCCGCGCCAGCGAACCCGTCTTTGCATCCACCCAGCGTGATTCCAGAAAATACGAACGCACCCGATTTCGCAGCGAGCGCGCCTTCCCGACGTACACCACCTTCCCCGCCGCATCCTTGAAGAGATACACCCCAGGCGATTCGGGGAGCGACGCTGCTTTTTCGCGGGGTTCCATGGAATTGCTGTGGCGCGGCCACTCCTTCCGGCCGCTTCTTTCATCTTACGGTGCTTTCCAGCCGAAAGAGAAACACCTTCCCAGCGCGACGCTCCAGCCAGGCTTGACGGTGGGTCGCCGAATCCGTTTCCTGTTGTCCGGCTTCTCTCCTATAGCTTCGCCAACGCAGGAGAAATGGCGAGCAGTGGCAAGTGTCCAATTCGAGACAGATGCAGTAAAGCGGCCTTTGCTACGCTGCAAATAATTGAGGAGTTATACACGCGTTAGGTGATATGCTGCACGCACCTCGGCGACGCAAGCCCTTCAAAGCGTCGGTTCCAACCCATACCGGGCACTGATCACCCTTCGCTGCTCTGGAGACCGCCCCCAGCCAAGCCTCAGTGGAAAAGAGCTCAACATGCGGCATCGCGTACGCGCCTTCGTGTCACGAACCGGCCTTGTTTTCGCTAGATCCTTTTTTCCGCTTTTTGCAATTGCGATCATCGTCGGTGCGACTCTCTGGGGACCCTGGGTAAGCTTAGGAGTCACGGTCATCGCTATAGGCACTTCCCTGAGGTCTCTATGATCCCAGAGGCTCCCGGCGCCCCGGCCCCGGCAACGTTGCTGAGGCCCCGGCGCTTTCTCTCCCATCCGCAGGACTGGCACTGCATACTGTTTCACGTCATTTGCCTCACGGCCTATGCTTGCGCGTTCTGGCTCTACCTCCATCCCAAATTAGCTGGTATCGCCGGGCCGTGGTCCCGCATAGCCTTTGTGCTGGCATCGGCGGCGGTGCTTGGGTGGATCTCCGGGATAGACGTCGGCGTCAACTTTCACAACCATTCGCACCGGCCAATCTTCACCTCGCCGTTTCTCAGTCGGTGGTTCGGCCGGATGTGGACATTTTCCGGCGGCTGGCCGTCGTTTTTCTGGGAGTACTGCCACGTCACGATTCACCACGCGAATCTCTTAACCGCTGAAGATTGGACATTACCCAAGCACACGGCGGAAGGAAAATTTGAAAATTTTCAGCGCTACTTATTCACACATTGGCCGTGGCGCCTTTCGATTCATCTTTGGAAAGATCTGACCGCGCGCCAAAACCTCCGCCGTCGCTCGCTCCGCGAACTTGCTATCTTCCTCGCCCTTTGGTCAATACCCTTCTGGATTGACCCCGTCATGGCCATTTGGCTGTGGGTGTTGCCCCACTGGATCGCTAACGCGTTCGTAATGAATTCAGGGATGTACGTCCAGCACGCGGGCTGCGTCCCGAAGACTCCCTCAAAACCGGTGAGCCACTCCACTGTGTTTGTGTCCAATTTCTTCAATCTCACCATGTTCAACATCGGTTTTCATTCCGAGCATCATGACCATCCCCGGGTCCATTGGTCGGAACTGCCCGAACTTCACCAGCGCCTCAAGCAGGACCTGATTGACGGCAAAGCGCACGTGGTGCCTTTCGGCAACTACCACGCTGCCTTCCTGCTCGCCGGCGATGATGCTCGCCAGAAGGGCTTCGCCGGGCAGGACCCAAGATACAAGAGCGCCCCATAGCCAGGAGCGTATTGGCCTGGCAACTCAACCTGGAATAAACTGAATCGGACAAAGGGGAGTACTCGACTTGATGCGCATGCGAACCCTGGCCGATTTGGCGACCTTAACAATCTGCGGTGTCTTCTTGTGTGTCGCGCAAGTGAACGCGCAGGACCCGCCGGCTAGCGCGCCGCCTCCCACCCAGCCGCAACCCAAGCAAAAAAAGAACGTGGATTCCGCGGTAAATTCCGCTCCCGACCAACCCAAGTGGGATCCCCTGCGCGCCGAAAAAGACATCGAAATTGGCAAGTTCTACATGAAGAAAGGCGACGTGGACGCCGCCATCGATCGCTTCGAGGACGCCACGACTGCAAAGCCAGGATTCGCCATTCCCTTTCTCTATCTGGGCGAAGCCTACGAAAAGAAAGGCAAGAAAAAGCCCGCCGTGAAAGCCTACCAGCGCTACCTGGACCTTTATCCCCACGCCGAAGACGGCGACAAAATTCGCAAGAAGATCGAAAAGCTGAACAAAGAAATCGACAAAGAAAAAACCAAACTGTAACGATCCCACCGCTTCTCTGTGATCTCTGCGTTCTTCCTCAGTGCCCTCTGTGTTAAATCTTTTCTCGCTTGCTGGTCACAGCTCAGAGCTACCTTGCCAAGCCATCCAGAAACTTCCTCGCTGCCCGGAAATGCTCGTACCGCTTTTCCTCCGCCCGGAATTCCGGCGAATGCGAAATCAAGCTGCACCCCGACCGCCGCGTCGGATGCTTCACGTGCAGCATCTCGTGATACAAAACGTATTCCACCACAAATTGCGGCACGCCCGGCCGGTCCATCCGCCGATTCAACACAATCTGGTTCGGGCCGGGATCATAGCAGCCAAACTGCCGCCGCCAGTTGCGGCTACTCCACGCAATGTGCGGCCGCGCCAGTTGCCGCGAAAAATATTTCTCGTTCAGTTGCTCGAAGAGCGCAACGAGATTGTGATGTTCTCCCTGCGCGGAAATCTGTGCGGGCCGCACCCGCCGGCGCCGCAAATGATTGATCCGGCTGCGCGTCCGGTCCGACCTTGCATACTCCAGATACGGCCGCACCAGAGCCTGCGCAGGCCGCCGCCGAAACACCCGCGCCAGCAAGAGCGCTGCCGCTCCCTCCAGCACTGACTGCGGCGCGCGCCGCAAAAGATCGGAAAAGCGCACGTAGTACACGTCGCCGCGCCGGCGTAACGTAATCACGAGGCTGCTGTAGGCGTAAAATTCCACATGGAAATGCGGCGGCCGCCCTTCGCAGCCAATCCGGGTAAACATCCGCTGAAACAGCGCTTCTCCGCCGGAAACGTGCGAACCAACTTTGCCGCGCGGCTTCAATCCTTGCGCCTCAATTCTTTCTCCGGACCGGGGGTGGGGCCGCCTTCTTCTTCGCTTTTTCCGCTTCCCGCTGCGCGTCCTCGGTGCCTTCCACCGCGTCGTCGATATTGTCCTTATAAACTTCCAACTCCGGGCCGCTGGTGGAATACTTTTTCAGAATCTCCAAGAAGTCCTTGGACTTGGTCGCCATCAAGTCAATTCCCTGCCGAATGTTGTCCTGTTTTTCCAGGCCAAGTTGAATCAGGTCCGCCGCATCGTCCACGCAGCCGATGTAGGAATTCATCAGATAGTTAAGCATTTCCGTATGTTTATTCGACGACGGATGCTCCAGTTCGTATTGGAATTTGGTCAGGCGGTCTTCCGCAAACGTCAGAAACAGCTTGATGCGCTCGTTGGTCGTCTCGGCGTCTCGAATTTTCGCCGCCTCGACGGAAGAAAGGTAGTCCTTGTCCGGGCGTTGCGCAGCTGTGCACGCCGGCAAGGCGCAGCAAATTCCCGCCACCGCAATCACGCTCAGCAATGCATCCAAAAAAACTTTCTTCATGGTTTCGCCTCGGCCGCAGGGGGTACTTTCACGGGGTCCTTGCTTCGCCGCGGGAACAACAGCCGGATCAACGCGTCGTCGATCTCGATTAAATCCTTCCGCACGATCTCCAGCGGAGGCCGCATGTCCACAGGCGCCACAAGCAACGCGTCCTCCACCTCGCGGATGCCTTGCCGAAGTTCCAGTTCCAACTGCCGGTATCCGTTCGGATGCCGGTCCGCGTCGGGCTCCTGTTTCTTCAGAAGCTCGAAAGCCTGCCGCACGTTGTCCCGGTACTGTTCGAATATCAGACCCACGGCAACGAAATCGCCCGCCTTACTCGATTGTATGGCCGCGTCAAATTCCGCCGCGCCAAGCTTTTGCAGCTCTTTAACTTTGGCGCCGGCATGGGTTTCCCGCTCGAAATGGGTTTGCAGCTCTTTCAGCTTGTCCGTCGCCGCAAACGCCATGGCGCACGAAAACAGTGCCACCACTATAACTGCAACCGGCCGGTGGCGCCGTCTAGCGCACCGGTCATCGCTTCTTCTCCGCCCGTTTTTCGAGGACATGTATCCGCTGGTTCGCCTGCCAAACCTGGTCCGGATGCTGGTCCTGGTCCAGGTCCAGAAATTTCCGATATGAGTCCAGGGCGGGTTGAACCTGATTGAGTTTATCGTAACAAAGCGCCCGAATAAACCACACGCCGGCGCCCGGCTTTTCCATCTTATCTACCACGTCGTAACCCGCCAGCGCCGCCGCGTAATTCCCCGCCTGGTAAAAAGTCGCGGTCAGATCTTTCCAGTAAACGACGTTGCCCTTATCGAGTTGAACGGCAATTTTCAGTTCCCGCTCCGCATCCGGAAAATCGCGCTTCTGCAAATACAGCCGCCCCAGCCCGCCATGCAGCTGCGCATCCTTTGGAGCTACCGAAATCGCCTGTTTCAAGGTGGCGATGGCCTCCTCAAATTTGTTTTGCGCGATCAGGATATCGGCGCGCAGACGAAGCGTGTCGAGCGAGGACGTCTGGCCGCCGGCAGGCTTCTCTGATTCCGCGAGCGCTTCGTCAAACTGTTTGTTCGCGATGAGAAGCTGCACGAACCGTGCCCGCATCGTGGTGTCCTGTGGGTCCGCGGCCAGATAGTTCCGGTAAGCCTCCATTGCTTCCGGCTTGCCCTCCGCATCCAGGCTCAGCGCAAGGCCGCGCAAAGCCAGCGTAGATTTAGGCTGGCTCTCGAGCACCGCCCGAAACTTCTTCTCGGCCTCCGCTGGCTTTTTCAGTTGCAGGTATACCCCGCCCAGATGAGCAAGTGCTTCCGTGTCACCGGCATTCAAATGCGAAGCAGCCTCAAACGACTCAGCCGCTCCGGCCAAATCACCCGACCGCTCCAGCGCAACGCCCAATAGAAACCGCGGCCGGCTCTGGCTGGGCATCAGATCAACCGCCTTGCGCAACGGGGCCACAGCCCTGGCCGCATCTTTCTCCAGCAACAAAATCCCCAGATTCAGCTGCGCCTCCGCCATCTTCGGGTCCAGCGCCACGCAGCGCTCGTACTCGGCGCGAGCCTCCTCCGCCCGATTCAACCCTGTATAAGCGTACGCAAGCTGGAAATGCGCAAAGGCCACGTCCGGTTTTTCAGCCAGAAATTTCTGCAACGGCGCAATCGCCGCTTCGAAATTATTCTTGTCCAGAGCCGCTTGCGCCTCGTCCAGAAGGTCGTTCAAGGGATTCTGAATTTTTTGTGGTTTGTTCAGCGAGGATTTGCTTGAGGGATTCTGTGCTTGCTGCAACCTCGCGGCGGGAATCGCTGCGGGTACAACTGGAGAAATCGAAACAACAAACGCGAAGCTCATCCTTCGCAGCAAACGATTCCGCATCACGGCTCCCGCGAAGGCGGCTTGCCGCTTTCGCCGCGTGAACTCGCCACGCTATCAGCCGTAGTGGCCCCGTTGGCCAGACGCTTCGCCGGTCCATTTCCGTTCGCCAGCACTTTCGCCAGAAACCGCCCGGTATGTGACTGTGCATTCCGGGCCACCTGCTCCGGCGTCCCCGTGGCGATGATCTTTCCGCCCTTGTCGCCGCCTTCCGGCCCCATATCAATCAGCCAGTCCGCGGATTTGATCACGTCCAGATTGTGCTCGATCACCAGC
>Ga0210400_10001101_pt1 | contig 27568 bp, 39 predicted proteins | sample IncBWH26MmetaG_FD_155456 | JGI IMG/M metagenome (GOLD analysis project Ga0210400, IMG submission 155456) | Forest soil microbial communities from Barre Woods Harvard Forest LTER site, Petersham, Massachusetts, United States - Inc-BW-H-26-M | ecosystem: Environmental > Terrestrial > Soil >... | reverse complement strand
GCCGTGGTCCTGAATGCTCAACCTGACATGCTTCTCATCAGGCGTTTCGATGCGGATCGAAACATCCACCTGGTCGCCGGAATACTTGATGGCATTGTCGAGCACGTTGGCGACGGCTGTGCGCAATTCCTGGGGATCCCCGATGACGCTGGTTCCAGCTTCATTGCCGGCCACGGGCTCGAAGCGCAAGGCCTGAAGCTGCAGATGATGGCCGGTGCGGGCCACTTCGACGCATTCACGAACCAGGCTTTCGAAGTCGATGGGGACGCGCTCGCGGCTGCTCTTTTTGTGTCCCGCTACGCCAGCTTTCAGAACCTGCTCGACCGTGCCCAGCAGGCGGTCGGTATCGTCGAGCATGCGGCGGTAAAACTCGCCCCGCTGGATTTCGTCTACGTCGCGATGTTGCAGAGTTTGGAGGTAGAGGCGGATGGAAGCGATCGGAGTTTTGAGTTCGTGAGTGACAGCGTTGATGAAACTATCGTGCTGCTCGTTGCGGCGGATTTCGCGCAACAGGAAAATCGTGTTGAGGACCAGACCGGTGGTGATGGCGCCGAAGAAGATGACGCCGAGGAAAACTTTGATGCCTTCGCGCCAGTTGAGGATGATCCAGCCGAATCCGACGGCCACGGCCACGCCCGCCAGGCCGACGCCTAGAACGAGGAAGGTGATGGTCGCTTTGCGCCGGCTGGTGATGCGCATGGCACGATTCTACCGCGAAAGGGAGAGAAAAACGGAGGCAGGCTGGCAAAGAAAAAGAGACGTAGCAAGCTACGTCTCCACAGTATCTTGTTTGGAGCGCTTAAACCGAAACCAGTTCGGGAGTCGGGGCTGGAGCCACTGCTTCCTTGCGGTTGAGTTCATCCAGCTTGACGCGATACACGTGGCGGGCCAGGCCTAATTTCTTGAGGGTCCAGATGCCGTACCAGTTCATATCGATTTCGTACCATCGCAAGCCGTGCCGCGCGGAAACCGGGTGCGCGTGATGGTTGTTGTGCCAGCCCTCGCCGAAGGTCAGGATTGCCACCCACCAACTATTGGTGGAAAGGTCCTTGGTGACGAAGCGGCGCGAGCCCCAGCTATGCGTTGCCGAGTTCACCAGCCAAGTGGTGTGCAGGCCGACCACCGTGCGCATGAAAACTCCCCACAGTAGGAATGGCAGGCCGCCGATCGCCAGCAGGACCAAGCCTAAGACGATCATGGGAACGTAATGGTATTTGGTGATCCAGACGTGGAATTTGTCTTTTGCCAGATCGGGCACGTAACGTGCCAGGGTGGTGGTGTCGTGATGCATGGACTTTCCAGTCAGGATCCAGCCCATGTGCGCCCACCACTTGCCATCGATTGGCGAGTGCGGGTCGCCTTCGTGATCGGAAAACTGATGATGAATGCGATGCGTAGCCACCCAGAAGATCGGTCCGCCTTCGAGCGCCAGGGTCGCACAGGTGGTAAGGAAATATTCGACCCACTTCGGAGTCCTGTAGCCGCGATGCGTGAGCAGCCGGTGGTAGCCCATGCCGATGCCGAGGCTTCCCGAAACCCACCACAGAAACATCGACACGAGAAGAGCTTTCCAGGTGAAGAAGAAGAGCGCCGCAATCGCCCCAACATGAAACAGGGCCATAAAGGTTGCGGTTACCCAATTGATTTCGTTAGCGGCAGCTGGCTCACGGTGTAGCGCTTCAAGTTCCATGCGGGTCCCTTTACTCGTGCTGGATGCTATGAGATTAGGCTAGCAGGGACCGTCGACGCGGAGTGTAATAGTTCTGTAATAGACGTTCCGGGCGCACATGAACCAGAGTAACCTTGAGGCCAATTTCCGTTCCCTGGGCTGCCCCGCGCTCTTCCCAAGAATTTACATTTCTCTGACAAGCAAATTCCCGGTCGATAGTAAAGTGCTGGCGCTTCAAATTCGCAGATTGCGCTGTGACTTGATCATCATAATGTTGAAAGCAAGTTGAGGAGAGCTGACATGGCAAAGCTTAGGTTAGCCGGTATTCTCATCTGCCTTGGCGCGGTATCCATCGGCGCTGTAACCCTGAGAGCTTCTGGTTCCGATGACAGCGCGGTCATCAGTTTCAAGGGCCCGGTGAACTGGGCTTTGGCCACAAAACCTTCCGCTGCCATCCGCGCGGTGGACCCAAATCCCGGGAAGCTAGCCACCATTTTCAGCAACTTTGGCAGACCGGGCCATCTGTATGAGGGCAACGTCTCGTGGGATGTAGCCGGACCTCATTCAGGGGTGCAGGAACAGTGGGTGGCGATGCCATTTACGCCGAAGTTTGATGCCGTAGTCACGCAGATTTCGGTTGCGGTCGCGCACAATACCGGATCGCCCAATTCCTTCGTGCTCAGTGTTAACGAGGACAACGGAGGTCAGGTGCCGGGAGACCCAATCCGCAGTTGGCTGGTGAAGAACGCGCCGAAGTATGGGACTTGCTGCGCGCTCGACGTTGTAAACGATTCCAAGGGCATAAAGGTGAAGAAGGGAACCCAATATTGGGTCGTTGCTAAGACCAATGCCAGCGAACAAGAGACGCGGATGGAATGGGACCTCAGCCCCAGGGGTGGAGAGTCGAACTTCGCTTTCAATAATGGCCAAGGGTGGTACGGGTATACGGCGTTCACCTCGGCATTCGCTATCTATGGAAACAAGATCAAGTAGGCTGTTTTAATGCTTGTGCTACGCTGTAGCCGACGAGGCGGCGTTTGATCGCATCAGGCAGCAACGCGAGGTGGCTATTTGCTTTTTTGGCATTCGCTAGGTTTTCCGCTCCAGCACAGAATGCGGCGGTCTGCCAGCACCGCACTGTCGTGAATGTGAGCGATCGACAGGGCATGCCGGTGCCTGGGCTCCAGCCTGCGTCGTTCCAAGGATCATTTCGCGGCCAGCCTGTGAGAATCATTTCGGCCCGTGTGCAAAGTGAATTACCCCGGTTCGTGTTGCTACTAGACGTAAGCGGCAGCGTCAACAGAGAGAATCATTCTTTTGAATTGGCTCAATTTGCTGCGGGCAACTTTGTGGCGGCTTCCGGAATTCCTCATGTCGCCTTGGTCCTGTTTTCCGACGGTGTCCGTGACAAGTTAGAGTTTGACGCTGCGCCGAAGGATGTGCTGCTGAAACTCGCGGATTTGAACGACGGTCAAGGACGAACGACCCTGTTTGATTCTCTGGTGTACTCGGCAGGCTTGTTCGACGCTCCGAAAGCCGGTGATGCCGTCTATCTCATCACCGACGGTGTTGATAACCATAGCAGGATGCGCAGTGAGGAAGTGGAGCACGAATTTCTATCCCGAGGGATCCGCTTATTCTGCTTCATACTCTGGCCTGCCCGCCACGGAGAAGACGAGGCTGAGCGTTCGATCTATGTTCTGCAGCATTTGACAGAAGTGACGGGAGGGTTAATCACGAATACAAGGCATGACGATTCCTCAAACGGACGCGAATGGTTGAAGGCTTCGCTGTTACGCGCGTACACGGAAATGAAGAGTTTCTACGACTTAGAAGTGGAGGTGCCGGGCAATCTCGACAAACAGCACCGTTGGGAACTGCAGGTTGTGGATGATCGAGGAAAGAAGCGAAAAGACATCGAAGTCACTTATGCAAGGAATTTGACTCCTTGCGCAATGGCTTCCCCTCAGAAGAAGTAACCTGTTGTCAGGCTGACGCGCCTTTCACTTCGACTCCTGCCCATTTCTCCAGGAGAGTCAGGGTGGCGGCGTAATCGAGGTCGCCGTGTCCATCCTCGTCAGCTACGTCGTAGATTTCTTCTACCGTCTCCAATCCTGGCAGCCTGACTCGGAGTTCCTTGGCCGCTTCCAGCGCCAACTTGAGGTCTTTGTGCATCAGGCGCAGCGGGAAATTCGGGGAGAAATCGCGCTTCAGGACAAACGGAGCTTTGTACTCGACCACGCCTGAGTGGACCATGGAAGCTTGGATCAAGGGAACCAGCGCATTGATATCGACTCCAAGTTTGGCGGCCAGGGTGAGGGCTTCGGCAAAGCCTTCGTAGATGAGCGCGATTTGTAGATTCATCACCAGCTTGGCGGCTTGGCCTTTGCCGGTTTCGCCCATGCGGAAAATCTTCTTGCCCATCGCGGCAAACAGCGGTTTCAGTTTCTCAATAGCCGCTTCTTCTCCGCCCAGGATGAAAATCAGAGTGCCACTTTCCGCTCCGGCTTTGGATCCGGTCATGGGCGCGTCCACGTATTGGACTCCCTTCGCCTGCGCCCGCTCAGCGAACCGGCGTGTGGCGGAAGGCGAGATAGTGCTGGAATCGGCAATGATCATTCCCTCGGTCAACGACTCATGCGCGCCTTGCGTCCCAAACAAAACGTTTTCGACTGCCTTGGTGTCCGAGACGCACATCCAAACTACCTCGGCCCCACGCGCCGCTTCCGCCGGCGATGCCGCAGTTCGCGCCCCTTCCACTTCCTTACCCTCAGTGCGATTCCACACCGTGACTTCATGACCTGCCTTGGCCAAATTGGTCGCCATTGCCCGTCCCATGATTCCCAAACCTAAGAAAGCAACACGCATGTTCGCTCCTGTGGATTCGTCTTCAAGGAACATGCTTTCTTCGCATACTCCGATTGGCGAGACGTAGCAAACTACGTCTCTACAGAGCCGTTAGAGACGTTGCTTGCAACGTCTTGGCCTCACCGAAGTGTTCGTGGAGAACAGTTCCTTAATGATTAGAACTGACCGCCCGCATTACGGTCAAGCAATTGGCGGGGAAATGTCTTAGAATGAGGCCAGCATTCGCTCTCCAAACGTGGAAGGCGAGAAACCATTTCTCCCAGCTCTTTGCGCATCTAATAGATTGTCACTGGATCGGGGCCGCTGTTTCGTCTCTAGGAGCAGATGTTAAAGCCAACGCTTACGAATCCCGTTCTCCGCAAACGCGCGCGCGCGTTTGGCAGTCTGGTTCGCCACTCCGCGGTTACCCCACGCACCGGCCAAGCCTATAAACCGAAGTTAATCAGTAATGGAGAGCTGGGTTTAACGTTTATTGGCCACTCCAGCTTTTTCGTGCAAATCGGCGGCCAGAACGTGGTCATCGATCCCAATTTTGCGCGCTGGTTGTTTGTGCTGAAGCGGCTGCGCAAGCCGGGAGTGCAGCTCCGCGACCTTCCTCCCATCGACCTGGTGCTGGTTACCCATGCCCACTTTGACCATCTCCATCGACCCTCATTGCGGGCCATCGTTCAGCAGGCCCGAATCCGGCGGGCGTCGCCCCCCATCATCGTGGTACCGCATCACGTTATGGATCTGGTCTCCGACTTGGGCTTCGCAGACGTGGTCGAGCTGGACTGGTGGAACAGTTACCGCCATCTCCAGCTCACGGTCACGCATGTGCCCTCGCGGCACTGGGGCGCCCGGATCATCAAGGATTCCCATCGCGGATACGGTGGCTATGTGCTGCGCGACAACAAGCACTCTCTCTATCACGCCGGCGATACGGCTTATTTTTCCGGCTTCCGCGAGATCGGCCGGCGTCTGGCGCCCGAACTGGCGCTACTGCCCATCGGAGCTTACAATCCGCCGTCCTTCCGCAATGTCCACGCCAATCCCGCCGACGCCACCCGCGCGTTCCTTGATTTGAATGCCCGCTGGATGGTGCCCATGCACTACGGAACCTTCAAACTATCCCACGAACCCATGGACGAGCCCTTGCAACTGCTGGAGCAGGAAGCGAAGGCGGCGGGCATTGAGGATCGTGTGCTGGTGCTGCAGGAAGGCGTGACCCGGTTCTTCTAGAACACGTCGGCCAGTTTCTCCAGGACATTCCGCTCTTTCCAGATATTTTTAACAACTTTTAACATGGATTGTTCTAGACTCTTCTGCCTGAGGAGGTCTTATGACCGATAAGGTAAAAGCCGTACCTGAGGGATTCCACACTGTGACGCCCCATCTGACGGTTCGTGAGGCGAATCGCGCCATCGAGTTCTACAAGAAAGCCTTTGGCGCCGAAGTTCTTCACGTCATGCCGGCCCCTGGGGGCAAGGTGATGCACGCCGCGCTCAAAATCGGAGATTCGATTCTGATGTTGGCCGACGAGTTCCCGGAGTATGGGGGAGCATCAGCATCACCCGCCGCAGACCCCACGAGCTGCGCTGGTGACGTTCTCCACATTTACATCGAGAACGTGGACGCCGCATTCGAACGTGCCGTTTCAGCTGGCGCGACGGTAAAGATGCCAGTGATGGATATGTTCTGGGGGGACCGCTACGGGCAAGTGTTGGATCCTTTCGGACACCGATGGTCGCTGGCAACTCACACCCGCGATATGTCTCCTGAGGAAATGAAAAAAGAGCAGGAGAAGGCATTCAGTCAGATGCCAAAGTCGGCTTAGGGTCGGGTTAACAGCATTTGACAGGTGCGGCAATGGTGACCACAGGGGGAGGGTTAATGATGCGACAGGAAATGCCGCCTAACTTCCCCCACTCACCTCTCTTGCCCATTGCATCGCTTGCCAGTGGCACTCCGCTACGTCGCTGTCGTTGAGATGAAGCTGGCTGGTCAGTTCACTCGCGGTTTTCCACTCGCCGGATTCTTGCGCCAACATCAGTTGATAGAACGGCCGCAGACGACTGGCACCGCCGAGCAGCACCGACTTGGTTTCCTGATCGATGGGAACGTTGTCGAGCACCTGGGACATGGGAATCTCGAGGATGGTATCCATTAGGGAGAGCAGTCCCGTTAAGAACAAGTCAGAGTCGCCGTGGGGAATTTTGGGCGAGAGCAGTTCGCAGAAGCGGGCGCGAACCAGGGCGGAGAGCACCAGGTCGTTGCTCTTTCCCTGTCCGGCGCCGAGTGTGGCCACCAGGCGAATCCAGCGGCGGACTTCCCGCTCCCCTAAAATCGCCAGCGCGTGCCGCACCGAGTGAATTTCGTTGGCGAATCCGAAGGCGGCGGAGTTCAAGTATCGCAGCAGTCGGTAACACAATGAGGCCTCGCCCTTTACCACATTCTCAATTGCGCGCACGTCCAACTCGGGCTTCGAGACCTCCGTCAGCATGCGCAGGTAGTTCATCCGGTTGGCGGGAATTTCATGGGCTGTGAGGACTTCCGGCCGGCGGAAGAAATATCCCTGGAAATAGAGGAACCCAGCTTTCTTAGCGACGACGAACTCCTCGCGCGTTTCCACCTTCTCGGCCAGCATGCGGCAGCGCCACGGTCCATATCGTTTCACCATGGCAGCCGCATCCGCGGCGGAGGTGGCTCTGAGGTCAACCTTGATGATGTCGGCTAAATCGGTCAAGGCTTCGCGCGGGTCGGCCATCGCGAAGTCGTCCAACGCGATCATGTATCCGGCCGCTTTCAGCCGCTGACAAGCTGCCATCACCAGTTCATCGGCGGGGACGGTCTCTAAGATTTCGACGACGGTCTGGCCTGAAGGTAGCAAAGTAATGTACTCCTTCAGCAGAATGTCACGGGTGCAGTTGATAAAAGCTCGCCGCCCATCGCAAAGCACATCGAGGCCAAGCAGCATAGATGTGTTCAAGGTACTGCGTGAAGCCGCGTCCAGATCCGGGCAGCAAAAGAAGTCTTGGATGCCATCACGAAACAAGAGTTCATAACCAAAGACTTGTTCCTCCGCGGTCAGAATGGGTTGGCGGGCGACAAATTGGGTACCAGGTTTGGGCGCCGGTTTGCCTTCGCCGGGTCTGAGAGCAGAAGAAGAGGCAGTCACCTTTTATCTATCGGCACCAATCGCGCACAAGATTACTGAGTGTGAGCAGCCAATGCGAGCGAGCGATCTGGAGGGCTAAAAGCCACCCGATTCATACCGTTGCACCGGTCATCCGCTCTCCCGGGATTTCAGGATCGCCATGGGCTGAGAGGAAAATACACAGCTTTCAACAAGTCGAGCAATGCAACGTCAGGCAGTCGAGAGACTGACGCGCTTTCTGTTGCCGGTCGATTTCAGAACTGGGACACGCTCTGAAGGGGGAAATTTGGTGGGCAGGAATTTCACAAACCTCTTTTGTTCGAGAAGCCGGCTTGGGTGAGGAGAGTTTGTGCAGAAAAATGCGGCTGACGCTGGCCTATGAGGAAATTAGATCGCCCAGCGAACTAACTTTTTACTTCGGGGTTCTTCACTTCGGTGCTCGAACTCTTTGGTTCCGAAGTTGCATCCTTCATGCCCTCTTTCAAAGCACGAATACCTTCTCCAATGCCTTTGCCGAGCTCTGGAAGTTTTTTCGGGCCGAACACCAAGAGGGCAATAAAGAAGATGACCAGGAGATGCATCGGTTGAAAAAGACCTTCAAACATACCAACCTCCCGCAGACACGACTGCTCTTTTTAACCTTACTGAAGCTGGATTGTTCCGTCAACCTCGGCAAGTTTCTTGCTAATCCGTCCGGACGCGCGAAAAACACGCCATTGCATCAGAATGTTAACCCTTTCAGTCTCAGTTTGAAGGGAGGGAATGTCGATTGTCGCGAAAAAAGACGCGGCCTTTCATTGTAAGTCGCTCATTTCACATGTCCTTGTTTGGTCGAGCAACTGCATAGGAGGTTCAGGCGGCTATTCAGACATGAACTTCCGTGCCGTCGAAAGGCGGGGCTAACCCTCCTAGAATTGGCGATGTCTTAACTTTTAGCACGGCCCTTGAGCCGCATGGGGTTTTTACTATGAACTCGTCACCCACAGTGCCAGTCGGAATCAAGAAACCGCTCTCTTCGGGAGTTCTCCCATCGAATGGAGACGTTCAGATTACCGAGCGGGCGGCAAAGGCGAGTCCACCGGTCGCGGCTCCGATCACCCCCAAGTTGGTGGGTTACGGCATGCCTTGTGCAAATTGCAAGACCTACTATGCGGCTGATCTGAAAGCCTGCCCGGTGTGTAAAGCAGGGGAACGGGTTTCACCGACCGCGGTACCTGCGCGTGCAACTGTGCCTGCCAGCGACCTGTGTCCTGATCCCATCGCTCTGGAAGAAGAACGCGAACGTTTCTTGCGCGAATTCAAGAGCCAGGTTTTCGCTTCGCAGTTGCCGGTCAGTGCGAACCCAGGCATGCGGTGCGTCCTCGAAGAAGCGCACCTGGGCGGACCCGAACCCGCCGCAGTGTGCCAAGGCTGTTACGATCATTTGCAGGAACGCGTGGACGTGCTCGAAGCGGCGCTGCACATGGATTTGAAGGAAGCGGCACAGATTGTGTATGACGCCGTGTGGGCAGATTCTTCGGATCCTACGAAGACCTACGAGAATGCCGCGCACGCGCTGCTGGCTGAATTACGCAAGCGCTCGGGCGTCGCACAAGTCTTCGGCTTACTGCAACCTCTGTCAGACTAAGGTTCGACTCTTGCTCCTGCTCGACCTTGGGAAACCGCTTCTGCGCCATCCAGCACTGGGCATCAATCAGAATGCACGCAGCGCCGCGAACCGCATCGTGCCGAATGCCTCAGGGACGTGGAAATTCGGCTGCGGGGTGTGCGTGGGCTGCCAGGCGAGATACGCTCGTGGTTCTTTCGTGCCTTCCACTCGATAGAAGTTGACCCGCCAAACCGCGGATGGATCGAAGTTTGCTGTCAAGGACTTCATAGGAATCGCCAATTCAGCGGTCCACGTGCGCGATTTCTCATCGACGACGACCGAGCGCTGCAAACCGCTTTTCAGGTCCGCACGCCCGCCGGGAAAAATATCAAGATCCACCCACATCCCATTCGGACTGACTTCAAATTCCCGGTAAGACCGTTCACGCGAGGGATCGGGCTGCAGAAATGCCTCGGCCACGTCGCGGTTCCACAGATGATCGCGGCGGCCATTGGGATCGGAGTCTTCGAACAGGAACAGCTCACGATAGCGGCAGTCGAATCGCATATAGAGGCAATGCCGCGACCACAAAACCCGAACTTCGGTTTCTCGTTCTGGATCGACGTTCTTTCCTTGCCAGTCGCAGGAGAAGGTAACAGGGTGGGCACTCAGCCAATCTTCCGCCAGAGAGGAAGCATCCAGCTTGAGCTGGTGATCAACATATGAGGCCACGATCTCGGAGCACGGCTGAACCGGAGTAGTGTTCTTGCTCATCAATATCGCGGGCAACGGTACACCGCTAACGGGAACTGACGTTCAATCTTGACTTCGGACCGCACCAGCATAATGCAGAAAACTTGCTTTGAGCGCAAGAACCGGATGGCTCAGCGGCGACGGAGGTTCTAAGCTTTCAACATTATGACAACCAATGCGATACTCAACCTGACGGAAGAGACCGAGATGGCCCGCAGCCACCAGAGCCACGACGAGAACAACCAATCCCTGTACTGGCAGGCAGTTCTGGCCCGCGATGCCAGCCAGGATGGGAATTTTGTTTTTGCCGTGTCTTCGACCGGCGTGTATTGCCGGCCTTCCTGCGCGGCGCGGCGTCCTCGGCGTGAGAACGTTACCTTTTTCCGCGAGCCCGCCCTGGCAGAAAAGGCTGGATACCGTGCCTGCCTGCGCTGCCGGCCCAAAGCGGCAGGAAACGGCACCACAGAAATGGTGAAGTCGATGTGCCGCTACATTGAGCAGCACCTGGACGAACCGCTCACCCTGGCGAGACTCGGAGCTGAATTTCATCAGAGCCCTTTCCACTTGCAGCGGACCTTTAAGAGCGTCCTGGGCATCACGCCTCGAGCCTATGCCGACTCTTGTCGCATGAACCAACTCAAGGACAATCTTCGAGCCGGACACTCGGTCACCCGGTCCATGTACGACGCGGGTTATAGTTCGAGCAGCCGTTTGTACGAACGAACCGCCTCGCAACTTGGCATGACGCCAGATAAGTACCGCCGTGGCGCGATCGCCGCGCCCATCCGTTACACCGTCGCCGACTCTCCGTTGGGACGCATGTTGATCGCGGCCACCGACAAGGGAATTTGCGCCATCCAGTTCGCCAACTCCGACGAAGAACTCGAACAAGGGCTAAGACATGAGTTCCCCTTTGCCAACCGGCGGCGCGACGACGATGCCATGCAAGCCTGGAAAAAAGATCTGCTTCACCAGATGCGCGGGCAGCGCCTGAATACGGCGCTTCCCCTCGATATTCAAGCGACCGCGTTTCAACGGCGGGTGTGGACGCAGTTGCAATCCATCCCCTTCGGGGCAACGCGTTCCTATGCGGAGGTGGCGAAAGCAATCGGTCAGCCGACGGCAACACGTGCCGTTGCCCGAGCCTGCGCGACCAACCCGGTGGCCGTCGCCATTCCGTGCCATCGCGTAGTCAGAAAGGGCGGAGACATGGGCGGCTACCGCTGGGGCGTGGAACGAAAAAAGGCCCTGCTGGAACTGGAATCAACGGTGTAGAGCGGAGACGTCTGTCCCGCTGCAGTTGAAGTTGATTCCGGAAATTCAGTGAGGCTTAGTCTCAAACCAACTTCACCGGCGTCGGACAGGAGTGTCCGCCTCACACTGTCACTATTCCGCTGCCGCGTTGATCACTTGCAGTTGGTTCTCGTTGGAACTCGTCAGAAACGTGAATTGTTCTGGCGAGGAGGTGAAGCATGCAAGCGCACCCAAGCCGGGATTCGTGAACGCACAGCAGTCCCGAAAATGCCCTGGCAATACGCTATCTTCCGCACATACGGCAACCGGGAAGGGCACGAATTTATTCGTGCCGATTAAGAGCACCGAAATGACCCGGCTCCAGCCGCTGAGGGCAGTGGCTGCGTGCCGGCTGCCCGCTGACCCGCGTGATGTTTTTGTTGACTCTTCTAGCCCGAGAGTAAAATCACGAAATGCCCGCGCCCGAAGGTTACTGTTGGCTCTGTGGTAAGTTCGGGAAGCTGACGAAGGAGCACATCCCTCCAGAGAAGGCTTTCAATGGCTGCCCATTGCTGTTGTTGAAAATCAACGAGCAGAACCGGGAGGTCGAATGGATTCACCGGGCTTCCTACCAGCGCGGCCTCTGCTTTCGCAGCCTTTGCGAACGATGCAACAACAAGTACGGTAGCATCTACGGAGAGGCTTACGTCAATCTCGTCCGCCGAGTCGCGGAGCAAATCGGCGACGTCCCTTACTTCCACCACATTTCGATCACGGGGGGCAAGCGTCCTCTGGCAATTCTGAAGCAGGTAATGCTTCAGTTCGTAACAGCGAATGGCGCTGCTTTTGTTAAGGCGAACGCGTGGGTGGCGCCATTCATAAGGGACCGAACGAAAACTGAAATTCCGCGAGATGTGAATATCTACCTCTTCGCATCCAACATGCGCTCTTGCCGAAAGTCGGGAGTCTCCGGTCACGTCATCGAGAGACAAACTAACATAGTCTCAGAGTTCACCTTCTGGCCGCTTGGAACACTGATGTCCTTTGGCGGTGAGCTATCGGACAAGCGACTTACACCTATTCGCGATTGGGCGCAGTACCCATTCAACTACACGGGCAAGGTTGACCTGCATCTCTGTGTGAATCCTATCGCATCAAACTACCCGGTGGATTTCCGAACCTCGGCAGAGATCGAGAGACAATCGACACAGGAGATTGACACCAAAGCTCCGAGCGCGGATGACACGCGAGAAATGATGAAGAAGGCGATTCGGGTTTCTGGCGACGAGGATGGATGGGTCTATTCTGGCCACCCGAACACAATCGACAAACTCAGGGACTGAGCAAGAACAGAGTGGAAGAGACAAACCTAAACACCTGGGAAGAGTTCGAGCGCGAAATTAAAGAGATTCGTCGCACCCGCGCTGATTCCGAGTTCTCGTTGCTGTTTCGAGGTCAGGCGAACGCTTGCTGGACCTTGAGTCCAACCTTGGAGCGGAAGCGCGACCGGATGCTCTTCCGAGACTACTATCGAGTGATCCACAGGATTCACCCTCAGATTGAGACATTAGTGGGAACACAGTGGCCAATCCCCACATACCCGGAGGTGGAACAGCTCGTGAAAGACTACGATAAGTTCAGCCTCGCTTTTGATTCCGGAGACAAACCAGCCTATGCGTACATGGCGTACCTTCGTCATCACGGTTTTCCGTCTCTCCGCTTCTGGATTGGACAAGGTCCTCGATGCTCGCCGCCTTCTTCGCCTTTCGTCCCACCGAGGTCGAGTCCAACGAACGTGTCGCAATCTTCGTTTTCTCTGAGCGCCCGTTGACGGCATGGAAACAGAATGCCGGTGATGGTTCGCTATGGACAATACGTCAAGACAGATCGTCGTCACGTTCTTCAGCAAAGCGACTACACTCTATGCTTCAACTTCGACGATGAGTGCCGATTCGAGCGATACGACAAGGTGTTTGATGAGGGCCATCGTCAGCAAGGCATCTGTTGGAAGTTCACCATCCCGGTATCAGAGCAAAAGAAGGTGCTGAAGTTGCTCGATGAATTTAACGTGAACGCCTTCTCACTGTTTGGCTCCGAGGAGAGCCTCATGGAAATGTTAGCTGTCCGGGAGTTCTTCCTGACCTAAGGGCCGTGGTTCGCTACTTCGTGGCCGCGCTCTCTTTCAATTCGCTGCATTGCTTTTGGGCCTGGTTGAGCTGGTCTGCAGTGTAAACCGTTTCCAGAATTACAAATTTCGCACCCATGGATTGCAACTTTCGCATATGTCGCCCACGAAGATTGGTACGAAAGCTAAAACCCTTCGGGTATTCTCCGCTCACGTACTGATATTCGATGCCACTCCAGACATGCTCTCCTGTGCTCGCACGTTTCAAGACAACACACGGCTGGTCGAGTGCCAGCAGGGGATAGCAAAGCAGCGATAGAAGCAAACAGCAGGCCAGAGATTTCATGGCTGGAACTTTACCTCACTGTCGAGACATGCGCAACCAGCCCAAAAACGCCGCAAGCGCATGCCGACGCTGCCGCTACATCGTCATTTGGCCGACGGCCCAGACCATCGCGTCCCCTTTATCCCCGACGGTTTTTCCTTCGGGGGCTGGCCCACCTTTACGGTAAAGGTGGGCCAGCCGCCCACACTTAGCCAGGCAATCAAAATTCTACAGACGCAACCAGGCAAACTATTGATTATGCGAGGCGATTTTCCGCTGGTGACTGTTTATGGTGTCCAACTCTGTCGGGTGAACTGAGCCAGCGCTTGTTGACGGGCGTCCGGCGCGGCATCATAATGGCTTGCCCGTTTGGAGGAAGCCATGAAACGGCCTTCCAGAGTAAAATCGCAACTTTCCGAGTCGCTACATCAACGGCTCAATGCTTATGCCCTTGCCGCAAGCGCGGCGGGAGTGAGCCTGCTTGCGTTACCTCGAGCCGAGGGAAAGATCGTCTACACCCCCGCCAATCAAGTCATTTTGCTTGGCCAACCGTACCTGCTGGATCTTAACAGCGACGGAACCACGGATTTCGACATCAACCTCGGGGCCTGCACGATTACGACGAATCGCACAAGCTGTCTCTTTGCTGAGGCCCTTTTTGTTGCCGGAGGATCTTATAATTTGGTTGAAAGTCCCAAGAGTTATAGGACTTTCCGTGGCACCACAGTTGCTCTCGCCCTCAAAAGCGGAACCAAGATTCCCACGAAGTACGCCTCTCACGATGGGATTATGGCAGGAGAACAGACCAGTGGCGGGACTCATTATATCGGGCGGTGGTTCAACGTGAAAAACCGCTATCTTGGATTAGTGTTTTTTATCGATGGGAAGAGGCACTACGGTTGGGCACGACTGAACGTGACCACCCACAAGCACCCATTCACGGTCAGCGCAACGCTCACTGGATATGCCTACGAGACCATTCCGAATAGGCCAATCATCGCAGGTCGGGAGCACGGCAAAGATGAAGCGACCCTAGGACGGCTGGCTCAAGGTGCATCCGGTGTCGTTTCGCGCGAGAAGCAATAGGTACCCACGTCCCCAAAAGCTCGCCTAGTTCCAGTCGTGGGCGGGTGGCCGAGACTATCGCGTCCACTTTATCCCCGAGGGTGGCCCGTCCAAGCTTCGCTTGGGCGGGATCTTCCCCCGCGAATCCCAATTTGGGAAACAGATCCGCAGCCCTCACTTTTCTCTTGAGCTCAGCCCATCACTTGCGATAACATAGGAGCGTAGATGTTATCTACGAGATAATCATCGCTCTTTGACAACCTGACAACGGGCGCGGCTGCTTGTGCCTAAACAGCAAGACCGCTTACCCGCTGAGTCCGACCAGTGCATCCTTTGCGCGTGGCTACAAAACTGAGCCGCGAGCCAAAGGAAACCACGCTAACTCCAATGTTTCCAAGATTTTGCCTCTAACTACCTTAAGAACCATAGATCTAGGAGGCAGAATTTTTTTTCGACCCTTTGTTTTCTAGATTTTGCGCTGAAACAGAGAGTTTTTTTGAGGGGATATCCTGCACCAAAAAGTGTGCACATCTATCGGGACCGCGGCCACTGGCCCAATCCGGGTCGCCCAGCCTCTCGCGCACTCAGCCAGAGTCTGGCACTTTTCGAGCCTCCGTTCTGTTCATTCCTGCTTTGATTTGATGGCCCTAACGGGATAGCCGATTTCCCTTCTATGCTAAATTGAGCCTACGGGCCCGTAGCTCAACGGTTAGAGCAGCAGACTCATAATCTGTTGGTTCTGTGTTCGAATCACAGCGGGCCCACCAACATTCTCCGCATAATCAATCAGTTCCGAAGACCACGTGTCAGCGTCCTCTAATTCCTCTGTCTCCAGTTGCGCGGGAGTTGCGTTTTGTTGCGGAGTTGTTTTGCGATCCAGACCGTCCACCCAGTTGATATTTGCTCCGGGAATGAGGTGGCCATAAGTATCGACAGTAATCTGTATCGAACTGTGGCCCATTTGATCCTTCACGTAGGCGAGGGAAGCGCCGTCCTGAATCAGTAAGCTGCCAAACGTGTGCCGGAGATCATGGAACCGGAATCGTCGGAGACCAGCGTGCTCCAAACAGGGCAAGAAGTGATAGTGAAACAGGTTGCTCGGGTCCAGGACCGTTCCTGCTTTCGAGGGAAACACTAGTTCATCTGCGATGCTCGTTTTGCCATTCATAAATGTTTCGAGCATCCGCTTGTCGCGCACCTCGAGCAGAACCCGTCGCAACTCCCGCGAAAGATCGACGCGGCGGGATTTCTTGCTTTTGGGCGTAGTAAATTTGCCGTATACGCAATTGTGCTGGACCAGGATGTAACGGTTGGGATCCTCTTCGCTGCTCCCGAATTGAATGTCACCCCATTGAATCGCGATCAACTCGCCCTTGCGGAGTCCGGCACGAAGTGCCATGAGGAACAGCGGATAAACATCCGGGCTCAATTCCATAGCGGACACCAGGAAGGCTTCGGATTCGACCCGCGTCATTGCCTCGGCTTGATGCTTCGGCTTGTCAGTTTTTGTAAATCTGCCAAGCTTCTGGGCTGGGTTGTGTTCGAGAATCCCGTCTTCGACAGCATGATTTAGGATGACTCGGAGCGTACAAAGGATTAGCCGCAAAGTGTTACGCGATAGCTCGCCCTTCGCAGAAAGCTCCCCCAAGAAATCCTTGACCTGACTGCGTTGGATCGCGGCCACTGGGAATCGGCCGAACCGGGGGAGTACGTACAGCCGTAGGAACTGCGCATAGCAATCGGCGGTGGACGATTTCAGCTCGACTTCGGCATACTGCTTCAACCATCGCTGCGAATACTGCTGCAACGTCAGCTCGGTGGGTTCAGCCAAGAACGCGAAGTCTCCGAGGACAAGCTTTGCTTCGAGTTGGCGTCTAACCTGCTCAGCTGCCTCTCGGCTTCCAACGCATTTCGCCTTCCGGCGCCCGCGATAATTCACGAATACGTACCACTTGCCACCCCGTTTGCGAATCGTTACTCCCATCAGTTCGTTCCTTTTACACCTGCGACCAATTCATCCACAATACAACCTATGTCAATATGCTTTATCCCGTGAGCTTCCAGCCATCGGTCGAACTCCGTGCGGCGAACCAGTATCTTGCACCCCACGCGCACAGCCGGCAGAGGGCGCACGGCTCGGTGGATCCATTCCCGCAACGTCCGTTCCGAGACGCAAGCGTATTCCTGCAACGTCTTGAGGTCTAGCCATTCGGGTTGTGACCGTTCTGAAATCATCGCACTGCGCGTCTGTATGCTTACCTGTTGCTCCGTGACACTTGTGACACTTCCCCCGATATAGGGCGTACGCGCGCACGCGTAACGGGGATAACGGGAGAACCTGTCACATGTGTCACACCTACCCGAAGTTCGATTCCTTGAAATCCCCTTGCAGTCCTGGTCCTTGCCTGAACAAAGCCGCGGCTCTCAAGGGCCTGCGTGAGCCGCTTTTGTGAAATTGCCCGCTCGCCCGCCCGGTCAGCCCATGCCTGGTAATCCGAAAACAGTGCGGCCCCAGCCGTCCACGACGCTCCGCCTTTAATGCACCGATCCTCAAGCCACTGGCCGATGGCGTCTTCCGCAGCCAGATAATCGGCCGTAGCTTCGCGGACAAGCAATGGCGGATTCAAACCTTGGCGCTGCCATGCTAGACATCCTTCGATCGCCCAAGCCAGGATCCCGGGCAACTCTGCCTGCAACTTCTCACACAGCCTCGGGTCGCGTTCGTCCTGGGGAATTGTGACGGTGAAGGGTACGAAATGGAGACGGCGCCGGATAGCTTCATCAACCGAGCGCAAGCCGGGCTTGTGATTTCCGGCGATAACCAACTTGAACTCCGGGAAAAATTCGAAGAAATCGCACCGCATGAAGCGTGCGGCAATCTTGTCACCGCCGGTCAACGACTTTATCTTCGATTCAGCCCACCTTGCGCCATCTTCCGTCTCGATGGCGGTTACGAATCTGGCACCGCGCAAACCCGCCAGGTCGGTCGGGTGTTGCTCGGTCGTACTCGCCGTGAACGATGATGTCGACGCAGTCTTCGCGTAGTCGCCCAAAAGTACCGAGATCGTGGATAGGAACACGCTTTTGCCATTGGCGCCTGTGCCATACAGGAAAAAGAGCGCGTGCTCGCGCGTGGAACCGGTCAAGCAATACCCGATAACACGCTGCAAGAATGCCTGCAGTTCATAATTGCCATCGGTAACCCGATCAAGGAAGCACCGCCATTGCGGGCAATCCCCGCCGGGGGAGGCTCCTGTGATCTTGGTTAAGTAGTGTCCACTTTCATGCCTGCGCAGTTCCCCGGTTCGAAGGTCAACGGTTCCGGCCGGCGTGTTAAGGAACCAGGGATCCGCATCCCACTGCTCAGCGATAGCCGCATGACGTCGATCAGATTGGATCAGGCGTTCGACGGCTGCGACAGTGAATTTGGAAGCCAAACGAACACCGGTCTTTTCATCGGTGCCACACTCCGCGCTCGCCCCGCGACAACTGGCGCGCACCCGATCAAACACAGCCAAAGTGCGGTCCTCACGCCAGCGACAACCATCCCATGACATCCAGCGACTCCACTCATTGACGAAACGGAGGGAATCCGCGTGCAGATCCGAAAAACGCAACGCCAGGGCCTCCTCAGAGAACCGGGGTGGCGGCGCGTAGGAGCCCAAAGCGATCTCAGATAGCCTGCGGCCGGCTTGGGCAAGCGCGGTTGCTGGTACATTGAGATCAAGTGCTAGGCGTTGCGCGTCTTGCGCGTCCTGCGCAAATTTGTGCCGGGCCGAGTATTCCTGCACAATTTCGACATAATGTTCAATGCTAGGCCGGTCAGGGACTCCATCGACCAGTCCCGAGATGTAACCGACTCCTCCGACGAACTCCAATTCTTTTCGGCGCTCAAGCTCGTCAACCAAGGTAATCATGTCAATCGGCCTAGAAGTTTCCTCGAGGTCCCTCATGCAGGCGTAAATCCGCCGGTGCGAATCCAGCAAGAAATCAACTGGCGCCAGGTTTTCGGCCTGCGAGCAGACGGAGTTGTCCATTAAGATGGCGCCTAAGATGGCACGCTCGGCATCCTGCTGGCTCACTGCGAGCCCCCAGCATCCGTTTGCGAGCCGGAGCGCTGGTGCAGCCGGAAAAAACCGTGTTTCACCCCGTCGTGGATCTCGACGTTGCTAATGATGACGAATCCTGCCTCTCGCAGTTCCGAGACCCTAGCGTTGCATTGCAGAGAAACCTCCGCCAGTTCCGACGATGGCACTTCACCGCCGCGAGCTGCAAACAGTCGTTCGAGGATTCGTTGGCGCTGGTTCTTGACTCGGGGGTTGCTGTCTGGAATTCTTGACGGGGTGTGATTGCTCGGTGATACTGGCATCATTCAATCCTATTTACGGCGTTCCGGGCGGCACCAGGACGTCATGCTATTTTCGACGTCATGCGAGAGCATAGGGGAAATGCGAGTCCGGCGTGGGCGCAAGACGGGCGTAAACGGGCGTATAACCGGCGTTGCCGCGCAAAGGGAGTTGCTGCGCGGAGGGTGTCCGGCTTAGCTTCTATTGCGAGTGACTGAGAGCTTGTAGACGGAGGCTATAGAAACCCTTTCGGCCCTTTGTGACCTCGATCAGCTTCTTCCAAACTTGGGGGCCATCGAGACGCCTGAAAGAGTCGGCGATTTTCCCGCACGTGGTCTTGGATTGAATATCGGCTTTTGCGACTGGCTTTCCCCCGCTCTCATGCAAAACCTTTAGGATTGCTCCTGCCTGGGGTGTCAAGTTGTACTCACGCCCGCAAAACACAATTGTCTGGTAACTCCTATCTTTCGTGTAGAAACTCGATTTCTTAGTGCGCGTGGCGCCAGGGCCGCGCTTCGCAATTGGGGGGCGCTGGCGGCGACTTGTCGGTCCGCCCTGCTCTTCAAACTCCGCCTGCACCGCCTGGGCTTCAAGTCTTTTGCAAAGGGTGGCCGAGGCTTCGCATATGCCGTCGAAGGTGCCCTTGATGATACTGTGCGCATACTCAGTCGCGCTCACGTCGTTAGATTGGCCTGAAGAACGGAAGACAAGACCTTCTTTCCTCAACGCTTCGAGCCAAACGGCGAGTAAATCAGGAGCGCCTGCACCTGCGATTTCGGATGCGCCCCGGATTGCTAGGGCCTCTAACGCGCTGTACATGAAGTGATTGGCCGCGCCGACGCGAAGTCTCGCATTATCTTGTAACGCTAAGAATTGAACGGCGAGGTCTCGCCAAAAAGTTGAATTGGCCATCGTGCCCTTGATTCGGGCAACGAAGGCTGCCCGTTTGTTTCGTGTTTTCTTCCTACGAACTCGCCCGGGGGATAGCGACCCGCTCTCAACTACGATTTCTCCCGGTCTCACGATCGCAACCGGATCCACCGAGGAGGTAACGGCCGCGGGATTCCGGCCCTGTCCGGTACATGGCAGGCTCGGATCGGTGCGTTCTTGTCGACCCTCAACGGATGCGACCAAATCGAGCTCTCTCGCTTCAATGTCCAACTTAGTCTTCCAGCGATCACTTACCGCTCGCCCGAAAGTGTCGTATGAATCCGCTGCCGACGTGCCAATCGATCCCTGACCCCGATGTGCCTGCTTGGCGGCGTGCGCAGCGCTTCGCACTAGTAGCGTAATGTGCGACAGGAGAATACCCGATACGACCCTAACAAAAGCACCTGTTTTTGTCTCTCCCAACAGGATCCAATGGCGACAAAAGATTTCATAACACTTCCCAGCATGTTCATCGACCTTTTGCTCCCACACTCGCGCAATCGTGATCTCAACGCCGGTCTTGTTAAAGTTAAGGCGATTGGCAAAACGAATTTCTGCACGCGTTTTCTTGATGTCTTCCCGTAGTTGATGCCCCTCAATCAGCAACTTATCCCTAATAAGTCGGTTGCTGCGAGGGGCGATGTGGTGCCAGATGTAGACCGCCGAACGAGCGGGATCGGTTTGTTGACTTGGAAGACCGTCGGATGACATCGTTCGCCTTGTCATTGTGACTTCACTCGAATTCCTTCATATCGAGGAACGAAAAGCCGAGTTATGCAGAACCCTTGCCGCACCGACTCGTCAAGGCCGGGCTATCCGATTCTTGGCGCGATAACAACGAGAATGGATTCAGAAGCAAAGCTAATGCCCTCTCTACCACCCAATTTACGTGCTATCAACACGCCAGATAGTTCGACTCCAGGCGCCTTAATCTGCTTGTTCTCGCCGGACAGCGCTGCTCGAAACTCATGGATGAAAAGATGCGCGGCCTCAAGCCCCGCCATTTGGAAATTGATGAGATTTGGTGCTTCGTCGCCAAGAAGGCGAAAAATCTTCGCAAAGACGATCCCGAGGAGCTTGGGGACCAGGGCGTTTATTCATGACTTGTACAGGCGAACAGCGGCACATCTGCAGATCACTACAGACGGTTATTACACGTATCAGCCCGCCGTCCCTGAGGCATTCGGACTGGACGTAGACTTCGCTCAACTGAAAAACCTGTTTGGCGATTTATGGCCCAGCACGACGCCGCTGGGAGGTACTCCCCAAGCCCAATCGTCGAGGTTATATCCAAGGTCCGCTCTGGTAATCCCGATCCCGACCACATTCTACATCGTTCGTCGAGCGCCAGAACCTAACGATGCGGATGCACATGCTTAGATTCACACGCCTAACGAATGCTTTCAGCAAAAAGCTAGACAACTTGAAGGCTGCACTGAGCTTGCATTTCGCTTGGTATAACTTCTGCCGCGTCCATACCTCACTTCGGATTACTCCTGCGATGGAGGCAGGAATCGCTGATCGCGTCTGGAACGTAGGCGATCTATTTAAGGAACCTAAAATGAAGAACTGCCCAAAACAAGGGGCACCACAATCCTAATGAAGTTACCGTTTAGTTAATACCACATATGGGGTTTGCTCAGTTTATCCACAGGCTATGGCACTACAATGTCTTGATTTTGTGGGATGTTTAAGATAACACAAAGATAAAGAAGCGCCGATGGGGGCGTAGCTCAGTTGGTATCCCGCGTCTTGAGTGGCCCGGGTGTAGAGCACTCCCCTCTGGAGGGAGAGGTCGTGGGTTCGAAGCCCACCGCCCCCACCAGCTCTTCTTTTTGCTCACGGCCCCGTAGCTCAGTTGGATAGAGCAACTGATCGCTAATCAGTAGGTCGCTCAGTTCGATTCTGGCCGGGGCCGCCTTTTTAGCCGATGCCTTCGAATCACATCAGCCAAACCGCAAGAGTTTAAATTTCCTAGAAACAAACTGCAAGGGGGCATTAGTCTCTGTACCCCCATCCTATTGAGCCTACGCTTTCTGGGGCCCAACAGATTCGGCCTTGCGATGCATCCCAACGCTCAATATGCTTTTTACGTCGCGAGTGCATGTATGCATGTAACCATGTTTACATGTATACATGCAAGTGCAAATTTTGATTCCGAACCTCTATGGCTAACGCTGATCGTTCCAAGGGAAATCTCGCGGTGAATGTTGGCGAGGAGCTTCTGGAACGAATCAACAAGGTCGCCAATGCATTAGGCAAAAGTCAGGCGGAATTCGTCAGGGAAAAACTCGATGAATTGACTAAAGCGCACTTGGAAGATGTGGAAGTAATCACCAAACACGAAGACAGGATCGCTCAACGCGAGAAGCGGTTTTCCGGAAAACGTCCATGATCCAAAAGTTTTCCACACCCATACAAATTTTCCACCAACGCATGACCGATCGGCAATATTGCCTTGACTCCAAAAATCTAATTGTTGAATATAGGGGGTTAGGGGGTATCTCGGCATTCGCAAACCACGCTGGAGAGCGGCACGGCGGCGCGAGATGAAGGCGCGGGGTGTAACGCCGCCAAATCGGCTGGAAGTGTGGAGCGTCAGGATCTCTGACTCACTGGATATGCCGGATTGGGTTTCTCGTTTCGCTGTTCAAGGGCTGGGAACCATGCCGAGGCAAGTTTGGTTGCGACCGGCGAAGGCGAAGCTGCTGCTTGCCCTCGACCGCGCAGCCGGAGGACACAGCGAGTTCACAAAGTCGGAGTTCAGGCACTGTGAGATGTGTGCGCGACCGCTGATTGCGGTCGAAGCCGAGGCGCGGCGCAGATTGCTCGAGAGTGGCCCCAGGGGATGGATGACAGCATGCGGCCCGAATTGCCCGCGGGACCGAGAAATTGGGGCATGGAAGAAGTTGGCTCCGAGGTCAAGACGGCGCGGCTTCGTCCCAAAGGCAGCTACGTAGTACGGGCATTTCCCGCGATTATGCGCGCAGTGACGTTCGCCGACTCAACCACCCCGTGCTTTTGATCTCTAGCGTCCCATTGACTACATAGGCGGCCTTGATCGCGTCCAGCATGATCTTGGGATGCTTTTCCCAATCCAGCCCCACTACAAGCCGCATCAGTGCGCCTTCAAGGAGTTCCCCCTGGGCCTTCATGTTCGGAACGGACAGCAGCATGTCCAGTTCCCGCTCAATCCGATCCTTGTCCGCTTGGAGCTTAGCCGTAACTTGGGCTACGGCGTCGCCCACCAGTTGTTGGCGCATCTGCTCCAAGCGCACCGGCTCCATGCGGGTGTTGATCTCCTCTTGAATTTTTTTGCGTTTCAGTATCCTGTGCCCGGCGCCGGCCTCTAGGGCAGCGCGCTTCTCGCAATATGCAATCTTCTCCTCTATTGCGCCGAAGTTCACAAAGAGATTGACGAAGTATTTTTCCTTCTGCTTAATAGCGAGCTTCGCAGCTCTGATTCTTGGCATTGCGTCCACCTCGGGTGTCGTATCTTTGATTTTAATTCAGTGTAGGCCGCGCTCCGCCTCTACTGCCTGGCAATGGGGGTAGGTACGCCTGAAAACGGCATCAATCACAAGCCTCTTTCGGTGAACCTTCTTGCTTTTACCTCGTACGGTCAATCAACTCCTGGCACGTGATGCAGTGGCGAACCCACGGAATAGCTGCTAGACGCTTCGGATTAATGTCCTGCTCGCAGTTGAGGCATTGACCGAACCTACCCTCGGCGATCTGTTTCAACGCCACTTCGACTGCATTCAGCAGCGCTCGGTCCCGGGATTTCTGACCCAGATCTATCTCTCTCGCCAGAGACGTATTCGCACGATCGCCCTCGTCCTTGCCGTAGTCGTGCTCGGTAGTCAATGATTCGTATTGGTTTTGGGCGAGGCTCTTACGCAGCTCGCGGTGGCGAGCCTCAAGTGTTTTCCGGAATCGCTCAATTGATTTTCGATCCATGATCTGCATGTCAGTCCGGCAGTTCGATTCGGTCGGCGTGTTCCTTGTCACGCTCGTGCTCTTCAGCAAGAACCTTTTCGAGCCAGCCTGCTTGTTTTTCAGCGACCTTCTTATCGGCGAAAGCGGGATCGTGACCGATGAGAAACTCCTCGCCACAACCCTCACATCGGAGCGTTCCCATTTCCTGGAACTTCTCCGGTTTCTCTCGGCTGTGACCCTTCTTGATTGCCACTGCCTTCATCGTCTTAACTTCTCCGATTCATTGGCCTTCCGTTCTTTCGCCTTCCTCGATCGTGCCTGCGCCGCGGCCCTGGAGGCTTTTGTCGCAATTGCCTTGCGCTGCCTGGTGGTTAGAGCCTTAGCCCGGGCATGACCTCCACGACTGCCGATTTCTGCCAGCACTTTCCTGATGTGATTTTCATCCATAGTTTTCCAAGTTTACAGTACCTTGGCCGCAAGATAAAGCTTAGCTGGAAGACTTTCTTGACACCTTAGCCGCAAGATGAGATCATCAACGCTCAAAACGGGCCGAGCAAGTGTTGAAGCACCTACTCAGCCCTAACCACAGTCGCCTTACAGGAGGCAACAATGGCTAGACAGCAACGTAGCACCACTTTCGCCCAAGAATCCACTCGCCCCATAACTCAGGTTGCGCTCTACGCCAGAGTCAGCACCCTCAACAATCAAGATCCAGAAATGCAGCTTGCCGAACTGCGGGAATATGCAGGGCGACGCGGCTGGCACATCGTTGAGGAATTCACTGATCAGGGGGTATCGGGCTGCAAAGAATCGAGGCCGGCGCTAAACCGGCTCATGTCGGATGCCTGCCGCCGAAAGTTTGATGCCATTCTGGTCTGGAAGATCGATCGTTTTGGAAGATCCCTGAAACACTTGGTCAATGCGCTGGCCGAGCTTGCAGCGCTCGGAGTAGCCTTCATCAGCCTGAGGGACAATTTGGACCTTAGTACTCCTTCGGGGCGGTTAATGTTCCAGATCATCGGTGCCATGGCGGAGTTCGAGCGGTCGCTGATCCAGGAGCGGGTGCGTGCGGGCCTGAGGAATGCCCGTGCCAAAGGTAGGCGACTGGGGAGACCACGAGTGATCGTGGACAGTTCCAGAATTGCCTCGTTGCGTGCACAGGGACGATCTTGGGCTCAGATCGTGGCGGAAACCGGGGTCAGTAAGGGAACAGCCCAACGGTGCGCGCAGATGTGCGGGAAGCACCCACAATTGAGTTGAAAGGGCAGCCGGTACTGCGGTGGCGAGCGGAAGGTCGAATCCTCTAAAGCAGGAAGAAGTCCAACGGCCTCCGATAGACTCTTGCAAGCTCGCTTAACTCCACGACGTCCACTCGTCGCTCGCCTGATTCAATCTTCGAGACGAATGACTGTGGGCGTTTAAGCCTATTAGCAACCTCGACCTGGGTCAGCCCGGCCTCCATCCTGGCCTGCCTGAGTCTCCCAAGGAATTGCGCATAACGATGACGGTAGCTGGCGTCCTTCAAGGCGGCTGGATTATGCCCAGCCGCACTTCAATATCCCAAAATGGGATATTATTCCGTCGCCCCCCGCGGGTGCCACAACCATGATCGACGTTACATGTCCGCGCTGCGGTGAGGCGTACCACGCCGACCCGGCTCATCTTGGAAAGTGCATTAGGTGCACAAAATGCAGCGCTCTCCTTCCCATTATTGGTGGCGGGGGCACAATTGCCCAGAAGCCGCCTGAGGCCAATGCCGTGCAACCATCTCATCCTCGGTCTGAAGCTAGACCGGCGCCTCCTAGCCCGCGCAGAACCGCTTTTGGTTTAGGTTCGACTATTGTCGTGGCGGTCATAGCGGCGGGTCTACTCATTCTCCGGTGGCATTCCAGTATCCATGAAGGTGCCAGTCCAGGGCTGCGCATCCAGGCGGACGTCTCCCAGGCTTCGTCGCAGTCTGGGGGTGCAACACAAGAAACGGTTAAGCCCGATGGCCTAACAGTGCTCAGTGAGGAACAACTTGAGGCAGGATCGGACGGTCGATCTTGTAATGAGGATGAGAAGGAACCACACCGTTCGATGCCAAACGGCAGCCGGATCGTGCCGGATGTTGGTACAACCGGGTATGGCGTGTTGCAGGTGCTAAACGGAACCAGCGAAGACGCGGTGCTATCTCTTTACGATTCTGCCGGAGAGGCAGTCCGAGAGGTCTACATAGTGGCCAGGCACTCCGTTCGGATGAAAGGAATCTCTAGGGGCACATATGAACTCGCGTACACAAACGGGCTCGATTGGGTTAGCGGCGACATCTTCCGTTGCGGCGATCCCGACTACGCTCAGTTCGAGCGAGAGTTTACCTTCACAGAAGAGAGGGATCAAGAAAGCGTTCACTACAAAACGATTACGGTGACGCTGCACTCGGTCGTTGGGGGGAACGTTCGGACGAAAAGAATCTCCAGACAAGAATTCCTAAAGAATCACCGTCAAACCGCCTCTCCACCCAAGTGAAGGAAGGTTATCGTTGTGAACAGTAAGATCGCTCGTAGAACATTCCCATCAGAAGAAGAGGAACTTGCGCGGCAGCGAAAGGAGTTGACATTACTCCAGGCTAAACTGACCGAGCGCGAGCTCTTCCTGATGAATCTGCGGGTCGAACTTTCTGCATTTGAAGGACAGTATCTCCGCCAGGTTGGGACCCTATATGCCGAACTCGACGAGTGGAAGGCAAAGATCGCTGAGCGGTTGGCGGAAGAAGAGGGCACAGAGGAATCCCGATCTGCTGCTGCGAACGCTCGCACGCAGGCCGACGAATCTGACTCTGCCGTTCATGGCGAGGCAGCCAAGGTGCAAGAGTTCATCCCCTCGGCAGAACTGAAAGCCCTCTACCGACAAGTGGCGAAGCGAGTCCATCCGGACCTCGCCACCGATGAAGCGGATCGCCAGACGCGCGAACATCTCATGGCGGAGGCGAGCAGCCCTTGACCGCATATTCAGCAAGACTTCTTGCGCACCAAAACCTCGCCGGGCAGATTGAGCCTGACCAGATGGTAGATGTCTTGCCGAAATTACTGCCGAATCGTGTTCCATTGGGCAGCCTGCTCTGCTCGCCGTTATGCGTTCGAGCCTCATTCATTTTCCCGTATGGCGAACAAAAGACGAATTTGATAAGATCGCTAGCCTATGGCGCGGCGTCCGGATCGCGGAAAAACGGAGATGTTAAGCGAAGATGAACTGCAGGAACTTCGTCACAACCTCGCGCACCTCAGTGTGACAGCCGTTCGGGATTTTTACGAGCGAGCCTACGGCGATTGCCGGCTCGTTTACAACCGACTTCCAACTCCGCGACAGATCCAGATTCTTGTGCAGGTGTGGAAGCAGTTGCGGAAATGGCGCTAATCACAACACGGTGGCTCTTCCCCCTTGGAGGAATGATAGTCGAATCGCTCTTCTTTTTGAAAGTTCCCAGAAGCCCGTTTCTGGATAACTTCTGTGTAAACCACGATTCACCCGGAACCGACTCAATGTTGTTCCAACCCGAATTTACTTAAAGTGTCCGAGCGGCCGTCCGCAATTGCTGGCGAAACCATGCGT
>Ga0210400_10001100_pt1 | contig 27584 bp, 28 predicted proteins | sample IncBWH26MmetaG_FD_155456 | JGI IMG/M metagenome (GOLD analysis project Ga0210400, IMG submission 155456) | Forest soil microbial communities from Barre Woods Harvard Forest LTER site, Petersham, Massachusetts, United States - Inc-BW-H-26-M | ecosystem: Environmental > Terrestrial > Soil >... | reverse complement strand
CGCCGGTCATGATCTACGGCGACGACGTCAGCCACATCGTCACCGAGGAGGGGATCGCTAACCTGCTCCTGTGCCGCGGTCCGGCCGAGCGCGAACAGGCGATCCGCGGTGTCGCCGGCTTCACCGAGGTGGGCCGCGGGCGGGATCGCAAGGCCGTCGAGGCGCTGCGGCAGCATGCGGTCATCCGCCGTCCCGAAGATCTCGGCATAGACGTCTTAGCCGCGACCCGCCAGCTGCTCGCGGCCCATTCGATCGAGGATCTCGTGACTTGGTCCGGTGGCCTTTACCGACCGCCGTCCAAGTTCAGGAATTGGTAGGAGGCGAAGGTGGAACAGTTTCAGGTGCGCGGCACGGCGAAGAGCCGCGCCGGCGGCCATCGCCATCAGGCCATCACGGGCGTAAACGCCTCCGGCAATCTCGAAATTCTGGTCGAGCGTGTGCTGCCGGAGCGCGAATGTCTGGTCGACGTCGCCACGGCGGTGACGGGCTTCCGCGGGATCTGGGAGGCGGTGATTCAGGAATTCTTCGAGCGCAGCTCGCCGGGCGGTCTGCGGTTCTCGATCAACGACGGCGGAGCGCGCCCCGACACGGTCACCCTGCGGCTGATGCAGAGTGTGCGGCTGATGGAGACCGAGGCATGAGCAACCTGCTGCAACCTCATGAAGCGGATTGGTACGAAGCCTCCGCGCGCGAGCGCATCGCCGGGCTGCTCGACCCGAAGACCTTCGTCGAGTTCCTCGGCCCTGAGCAGCGCGTCATGAGCCCGCATCTCGCGCAGTTCGATCTCACGGGCGCCTTCGACGACGGCATCGCGGTGGGCCGCGGCCGCCTCGATGGCCAAGAGGTCTTCGTCGCGGCGCAGGAGGGCCGCTTCCTGGGAGGTGCGTTCGGCGAGGTCCATGGTGCGAAACTCGTCGGTTTGCTGCGGGCCGCGCGGGACGGCGCCGAAACGGGTGGTCCCCGCGCCGTGCTCCTGCTGCTCGATACCGGCGGCGTCCGGCTCCAGGAGGCGAATGCCGGCGAGCTCGCGATCTCCGAGATCATCCGCGCCATCGTCGAGGCGCGCAGCGCCAGTGTCCCGGTTCTGGCGTTGGTCGGCGGTCGCGCCGGAGCCTTCGGCGGTGGCGGTATCATCACCGCCTGTTGCAGCCGTATCGTCGTTTCCGAACATGCCCGGGTGAGCGTCAGCGGGCCGGAGGTGATCGAGACCAACAAGGGCGTGGAGGAGTTCGACTCCAAGGATCGCGCCCTCGTCTGGCGCATCTGCGGGGCCCGAACGCGCTACCTCACCGGCGGCGCGGACCGCTATGTGAAGGGAAGTATCCAGGATTTTCGCGAAGCGGCGATTGCGCTTATCCCGCATGCCCCGCTCTTCGAGCTGGCGACGCTGAGGGCCGAGCAGCAGCGCCTCGCGGAGCGCCTGCAACGCTTCGGAGATTGTCGTGACGCGCCCGAGATCTGGGGCAAAGCGCGACTGCCAGAGCCGGAGCGCATCACCGAGATTCCAGACGACGCGTTCCTTGCCATTCACCGGCCGAAGGGAGCCGACCATGACGCTCGATGAGATTCTGGGCTCGTTGTTCCCGTCCGGCCATACGGTGGAGAGCGGGCCGGCGGGGACGCTGCACGGCACCGCCAAGGTCGAGGGCCAGAGCGAGGTGACGGTGGTCGGGATCGTCGGCGGTAAGCCACTCGGCATCGACGGCGCGCTTCCGTTGGCCGGTCACGTCCTGGCGGCGGTGGAGGCGGGCGGCCGCGCGCCGATCGTCGTCCTTATCGATACGGCGAGCCAGAACATGGCGCGCCGGGACGAGCTGCTGGGGCTCAACGAATATCTCGCCCATCTCTTCAAGAGCCTGACACTCGCCGCGATGCACGGCCATCGCACGGTGAGCGTCCTGTTCGGCCATGCGGCGGCGGGGGCGTTCATCGCCACGGCGCTGTCGAGCCAGTCTCTCGTGGCGCTAGCGAGTGCGGAACCGAGCGTGATGGATCTGCCCTCCATCTCTCGAGTCACCAAGCTGCCGCTCGAGCACCTCAAGGAGTTGGCGAAGTCGACGCCGATCTTTGCGCCCGGCGTCGAGCCGCTTTTCGCGACCGGCGCGGTCACGGAGACCTGGGCGGCAAACGAGCCTCTCGCACCGCATCTTGCGGCCCTCCTGCAGCAGCCCGTCGCCACCTTGGACCCCCGCGACCGGATCGGGCTCGAGCGAAAGGGCCGCCTCTTAGCCCAAAAGATCGCCGAGCGGGTCGCCGCAGAAGCTGCCGCGCATGCCGGATCGTAGCCACACGTCGAGCTCGCCTTGGAGACGGCACGAACTGTTGCATGTGGCGCCGGACGTTTGGGCGTCGGCCTTGGCCGATTGCCCGTCACTGGCCCGCCTGCCGCTGGTGGGAACCTGGGCGGATCGAGGATGGCCGGTCATCGTTCGACGGCCCGCCGAGGCGGAGGACCCCGGCCTGGTGCCGATCGGTCTCCCGCTGCCGCCGGCCGCGGGCAAGCGCCGCATCGCCCTCCTTCTTCCGCCGGACGGCGTTCTGCAACGCGCGTCCCCGCCCTTCCTACGTGCAGCCGCAAGGGTTGCGGATCCAAGCTGGCGATCAACGATCGCCTCGATTCTGGCTCTGGGCGCACGGATGGGTGTGGAGCCCTCGGCCTTCGGCAGCCTGCTGTGGCAGCATCAGACCGGTCTGACCTATCTGTCTCCACACTCGGATCTCGACGTTCTTTGGCCGATTCCGCCAGATTTCGACGTCTTCTCGCTTGTTTTCAGCATCGCGGAGATCCAGCGCGGCGCGTCGCTACGCATCGATGGCGAGGTCGTCTTTCCGGATGGTAGCGCCGTGAACTGGCGCGAGCTTTGGAACGCGCTCGTAACCACGGATCTAGCCATGGTGCTGGCAAAGACGATGGAGGGGGTTCGGCTCCTCGATATCGCATCTCTGCCTAGTGTTGGGCGGCATGCATGAGCGCGGCGCCCCAATTCGCAGTACGGTCCACCCATCCCGCGCAGCGGCGCAGACGCGGCGTCGCTGCCGAGCTGATCGCAGACCAAGCGGTTCTCGCGCTGCTGCAAGAGCTGGCAGCCTGGCCCAAACCCGGCCTCGTCAGCTACGTCGATAGCGGCAGCCACACGGACATGGATGCGGCCATACTGCAGGCCAGCGCAGAGATGCTGCGCCCGTTTTTCGCGGAGTTGGCGCGGGCCGGTCAGGACGGCTCTGATATGGCCGGCCTTAGGGCCATCGGGCTGCGGGCGGAGGCCGCCATGCTGGCCGTCACCGGCGGTGTCAACACGCATCGGGGCGCCATCTTCGGCCTCGGTCTGCTCTGCGCCGCTGCAGGCGAAGTCGCCGAAATCTCGGCCGAAGGTGGTACGATTGTGTCGGTGGGCCTCGGCAACGTCGTCAGGCGGCGATGGGCTGCGGCGATCGGGCGAGGTCCGATCCCGCTCTTCAGCCACGGCGCTGCAGCGCTCCGGCGCTATGGCGCGGGCGGCGCCCGGGGCGAGGCGGCCGGTGGACTTCGCAGCGTCTATGAGGTGGGTTGGCCAGCCCTGCGGCAGGGCCGCTCATTGCAGCCCGACGACCCTGACGCAGCGCCCGTGCAGGCATGCTTCGCACTGATTGCGGCAGTCTGTGATACGAACCTTCTGCATCGCGGCGGTGCCGACGGGATGCGCTACGCCTCTGAAGCGGCCTCCTCGTTCCTATCGCAGGGCGGGGTCGGCGCCTCTGACTGGCGCGCGCGGGCCGCTGCCGTACATGCGGCCTTTGTCGCCCGGCGCCTGAGCCCTGGAGGATGTGCCGACCTGCTGGCCATGACTCTGTTCGTCGATGCGCTAGAGGGCGGGATCGCTCTTCGATGACAAATATCCTGCTCAACTCGCTGGTGCCGATCTTCGGCGTCATGGCGCTTGGCTATCTCGCGGGCTGGATCCGCGACATCGACAATCATCACGTTGCCGAGCTGAACGCGCTGGTGATGGATTTTGCACTTCCCGCCTCCCTCTTCGTCGCGACCGCATCCACGCCGCGGGCGTTGCTCTTGGCGCAGTGGCCGCTGCTGCTGGTGTTCACCATCTCTATGCTGGCGCTCTACGCGCTGTCCTATTGGATGCAGCGCCGCATGTTCGGTTTGGGATCGAGCGAGGCGTCGGTCCAGGCCCTGAACATTAGCCTGCCCAATTATGCGGCGGCGGGCCTGCCTCTGATCGCCGCCGTGTTCGGTCCGAGCGACACGATCTACGTCGCCTTGTCGATCGCCACCGGCTCGATCGTGCTATCGCCGCTAACGCTCGCCATCCTGGAGGGCTACAAGGCGCCGGCCGGTGGACAAAGGAATCTCGGCGCGATCCTGTCGGCCATCGGCCGCTCCCTGTGCAAGCCAATCGTGCTTGGGCCGCTGCTCGGCATTGGGTTCTCGCTTCTCGGGATCCCCCTCCCGGAGGCAGCCAGTCGTTCCTTTCAGTTGATCGGCCAAGCAGCGGGAGGCGTCGCACTTTTCCTGACCGGACTAATCCTCTCTGGGCAGCGGATTGAGCTGGGCCTCAACGTGTTGAGCGCGACGCTCTTGAAGAACGTGGTGCATCCCCTGTTTGTGGTCGGCTTAATCCTGGCCCTTCCCATCGACCGAGACACGGCGCGGGCCGCGCTTCTGCTGTGCGCTCTGCCCTCCGGCTTCTTTGGCGTGCTGTTCGGCTTGCGTTACGACCTCGAGTCCTACGTGGCCGGATCGACCCTGATCGTTAGCTCGCTGGCCAGCGTCGTGACCGTGCCGGTTGCGCTGGTCCTCACGGCGGGATGGTGATGCCTGACTTGGTAGCGATCCTCTGTTCCGGGCAGGGGGGTCAGCATGCCGGCATGTTCGATCTTGTCGCGAACTGCCCGGGGGCCGAGCCCGTCTTCGCCGTCGCGGCCGTCGCGCTGGGGCAGGATCCTCGTCGATTCGTGCGGGAAGCCGCTCCGGCAGACCTGTTCTCCGATTTCTCCGGGCAGATCTTGTGCTGCACGCAGGCCCTGGCTGCGTGGGCCGCGCTCGGCCCGGCCCAGCCGACGCGCGCCGTGATCGCCGGCTACAGTGTCGGCGAACTTGCGGCCTGGGGGTGCGTCGGCGCGCTTGACGGGGCGGGCACCCTGCGCCTGGCGCAACGCCGGGCGGGGATGATGGATGCGGCCGCGCCGAGCGACGGCGGTCTCGCCGCCATCCTCGGGCTGCGCCGTCCGATCCTGGAGCCGATCCTGGCACGGCACTCGGTCTCGATCGCGATCGTCGATGATGTCGACAGCTTTGTCGTCGGGGGCCGTCGCGCCGGGCTCGAGGCCGCCTGCCAAGAGGCGACCGCACGCGGGGCGAGGCGTACCATCAACCTCAAGGTCGCCCTACCGTCGCACACGCCACTCCTCGGCGAGGCGACGGAGCAGTTCCGTGCCGTCCTGCGTGAGGTGTCTCCGCGGCTGCCGCGCGCAAGGTACCGGCTTCTGAGCGGGATCGACGGCGATACGATCCAGGACATCGAAGCAGGGATCGACAAGCTGGCCCGTCAGATCTCGACCACAATCGACTGGGCGGCTTGCCTCGAGAGCTGCCGATCGGCCGGCGCCGAGGCAGCTTTGGAACTCGGTCCCGGAACCGCGTTGAGCCACATGGCCTCGGCGCTGTTTCCAGACGGCCGCGCCCGCGCGGTGGAGGAATTTCGCACTTTGGCCGGACTGCGCACGTGGTTGGAACGGTCGATATGCTGACGGGCCAAGAAGACGAGCCGTCTCGCTTTGCTGTTGAAGCTCAGTGCGAGAGCGGCTGTCGATGTTTGGCGACCAACGGCTTCCGTTTTGCGTGCCGGGGTTTGCGCCGAGGTCCGCTTCGGGGCCAGAAGCGGAATCGATGCCAGCGCCGTCGAACAGCCGCTTCGGGAACTGTGAGCGGCCGTTCATTCGCGCACACGGAAGGAAGCGAAGCAGGCGGGGACGCTTCAACTGATAACAATCGATTATCGGACATTAAACCAGGAAAGCAGCGGAGGAATGTCGGGTTTTGGACGGAGAGCGGGTCCGTCTGCGCCAGACCTAGAAGCACGACATCGCGCCGATAGCGGCCAAAGAAAAAAATCTCCCGGCGCCCAGGCGGAGCGGCACAACGCCACGAGATCAGTTCATCGGCCCGCTCAGGTGGATCGGCCGCAGGGCGCCTAAGCCGGCGTTGTCACCGAGCGCTTACGCTGCTCCCGCCACCGACAACGATTCCGTGCACGATATCGCGCGGTAGTTCCGCAACGACTGCGCCGATCGACTCGGCCTGGTTCAGCGCCGGAATGGCGACGGCGGTGCCTAGAGGCTCCATCGCAGGCCACAAGCCCGGCACGGCTTTGGCGGCGTGTCGCCGATCAGAGCGTCGCGAAATTCCTGATAGGCGGCGCCGTTCCATATCTCGCGCAGAGTCTCTTGGGTCGCGTCGCCAAGCGTATATGTTCGGTAGCCGCGGGCGGAGAATGGCGCGATACAGCACGGCAGCGCACGGCCGTGTGCGGTAAAATACATCAGCGACCACGGCCGGCGGCACGCAGCCCAAGGCGCATCGCCTTCGCCACGCTTCAGGCTGGTACCCGGCTCGGTGGCGCCGGAGGCGTCGATCGTCACGCCGAGTTCGTTGCCCAATGCCTGTGCCGCGGCAATTGCCGCCTCTTCCGCAGTTTGCGTTGCCTCGAATAGCGACGATGCGGATCGCGCGAGGCCGCGTCCCAAGTCGTCGAACACGAGCCGCTGCAGATACACTTCGCGGACGCCGATCCGCGCCGCGAGGCGGACGAAATCCGGAAGCTGATCGACAGTTTCCTTCAAGCCGGTCAGCCACAGCGAGCAACGCGGTGTGGCGGCGCCTGTCTCTCGCTGCAGCGCGGTGAATTCACCGACATTGCGCACGATGCGGTCAAACATGCGCTTGCCGCGGACCTGGAAGAAGCTCTCCGCGTCTGCCGCGTCGAGCGATACGCGCAACTCGTCCAGCCCGGTGTCGATCAGCTCCTGCCGCTTCTTCGGCGCGAGCAGCGTGCCGTTGGTGTTGAACAGCACGTAAGCGCCGCGATCCTTGAGGTATCGGATCATCCGCGGCAGGTTCTTGACCATCATCGGTTCGCCGACGCCGTGCATTACGGCGCGCGCCAATCCCGGCAGCTGGTCGACGATCGAGGTGAACAACTCCCAGCTCATATCGGCGGGCGGTTCGAGTGCCTCGAACGTGCGGGGGCATGTCTCGCACAGTAAATTGCAGCGATTGGTGACCTCGAGATAGATGCAAACCGGCGGCGCCTGTGCAATGCGCGACCGCTCCTTGCTGACGGTCTCGAAATAGCGGCGCGCGATGATCGGGTCAGCGAGCGACAAGGGTCTCCTCCGGCCAAAGCTGCGCAGCAACCACCAGCTCAGGAATGCGCAACCGCGCGAGGCAATCAGCGGTCGCGGGTGCACTATAGGGGCGTGTTGTGCTGACGACTGATGCGGACGCCAGCTCACCGCATAACCGACGCAGACTGACCGCGTCGTCGACGTCGTACCAGGTATCGAGTTCAACGACCGGAAGACCGAGCGCCGCTGCGCGCATCCGGGTTTCCGCAGCGACCTCGGCCGTGCTCCAGGCGATGTCTTGAAACAAATGGAGATGCGGCGCCTTGATCCCGATGAGGTAATAGCCCCCGTCTTCGGCTGGACCGAGCACTATTCGGTCGCTCGCTTCGGCGAGCGCTGCAGCCGCCTCCACAAGCAGCCGGTTTGGCAATGTGGGGCTGTCCGAATTGAGCAGACAGGCGGCATGGTGCCCTTTGGCAAACAAGGCTTGCGCGGCCTGAAGCAGCGAGCGGCCAAAGCCGTAGACACCGGGGCTCGAGATGCCGGCCCCGTCCGCCAAAACGAGGCGCGTTCCACTCGCCAGCGTGCCCTCGAACGCAGCTTCCAATCCGACGGGGGCATAGGCGACGTATGCGTGAATGTCCGCGGCGCGTTCGGCGAGCGCGATATTCTCGGTGATGTCTCGGAGAAAGCTTGCGCTCAGCGCGGAGGCCGCGCTCGGCGACAACGGCGGCACGAGACGCGTCTTGACCAGACCGGGACGCGGGGCTTTTGCCATCACCGCGATTGCACACCCGCCCTTACGCGATATCGGCGCGTTCATTACGATCAACCGAACAAGGCGCTCGCCGACACGACATACAGCGCAAAGGCCAGCGAGGGGCCGCGCGCCCTGATCAATTGATGCATAGGGCCGTTGCTCCAGGCGTCTCGAGCGCGGCTGCCATCGCCTCGAGTCCGGCGGCAAAATCTTGGCGACCGAAGCCAATGCGAAACCGGTCCGGTGGCGTCGGCAATAATTGCGACCGGTAAACGCTTGCCGGAAGCAACATAACGCCGTGCTCAGCGAGCAGGCGCCGGCAAAACGCCTCGACCCCCTCGGCGTGGCGATAGCGCGGGTAACCGACGACCCCGCCATCGGGCCGGTGCCAATCGAAAAGATCGTCATGCTCGGCAAAAAACCGTGTGAGGAGCGTCAGATTCTGCGCAGCGATGCGCCGGTTACGCGCGAGAAGCCGGTCACCCGCCTTCAGCGCGATTTGCGCCAGCACCTCGCTCGGCCCTGCGCTGCAGATCGAGAGATAAGATCGCACACGGTCGAAGAGGCGTAGCGCGTCCTCGTCACGGCATGCGATCCAGCCGACGCGCAGCCCGGGCAGACCATAAGGTTTTGAGAGACCACTCAGCGAAATACCGCGCTCATAGGCATCGATGGCGGCAGGCAAGCGCATCGCCTGATCACGTTCGATCAAACGATAGATCTCGTCGCTGAACAGCCAGATGCCCCGATTACGGCAGAAGCCAATCAGCGCGTCGAATCGATCGCGCTCGAGGATCTTGCCCGTGGGATTGTTGGGAAAATTGATGGAAATCAGCTTGGTGTTGGACCGCGCCGCGCTGGTCACGACGTCGATATTAAGCGACCACCCGTCGACCGGGTCGAGGCTGACCCCCGTCACCGCGCAAATCCCGGCTGGAACACTCTCAGCCGACTGATAGTTAGGGGTCACCACGATCGCATGGTCGTCGGCACCGAGCAGCGCCCACATGACCGTATAGATCCCCTCCTGCGCTCCGGTACAACACCGGATCGACTCAGCGGTAGCGCTTTCATACCCCTCGGCGATCGTCGTGCGCAGCCAATTCGCGCCGCGCGGGTCGGTGTAGCCGAGCCGCAAGCTTTCCCAGCGCCAGCGGTCCTCCTCCTCCGCGGCTGCGACCAGCTCAACCAACGACAGCGTCTCGGAATCAGAAGCGGCGAGCTGGTGGCGCGCGGCGGATTGCCAGCGCGCAAAATACGCCTCGAGCGCCAAATCGCGTGTTGGAAAACCGCTTTGTTCGAGCTTACGCCGGAAGAAGGCTGACACGTCGATCACGCCCCAAGAAGCTCGGCAAGCTCGGCAAAGCCGGGGACGACTAAATCACAGGCTAGATTTGGCACTGGGTCGGGCGGACCGGCCGGTCCCCATTCGTCGGGACGCCGTACGAAGGCCGTGCGGTAGCCTTCGCCGCGCGCCGCATCGAGATCGAAATTGTGGCATGCCACCATCAGGATCTCGCGCGGCTCGACGGCCAGAAACGCGGCGGCGCGCCGATAGGCATCGGGGAGCGGCTTGTAGACGCGCAGCATCTCGCACGGGATCACGGCGTCCCAATCGATCCCGTTGCGGCGCGACACATCGACGATCAGCGACAGGCTGAGGATTGTGAACGAGACGCAGGTATGGTGCCGCCGCAAACGGCGCAGCGCCGCCGCAAAATCCGGCCACGCATCGAGCTGGTGCCAACTCGCCGCGATCGATCGTCGTTCGTCCGCGGAACCACCGAGCCCGTTCTCGTCGAACAATTCACCGAGCATGTCGCGATGCACATCGTCGATGTTGAACCCGGGATCGACCGCGTTGGTCATCCGACGCAGCGAGCGGCGGCGATGCTCGTTCGCCAGCGCGTGCCAGTCGCGCTCGATGCCGTGCGCGGCGCCCCAGGTCGCCATCGCCGTAGTCAAGCCGGCATGCCAGTCGAGCACGGTGCCGCCGGTATCGAAGGCAATAACCTTTATATGTTCCATGGCTCCTCAGCCGGTGCGTACCCTCGCGGCCGGCACTATGAAATTGGCGACGATCAGCCGCAGGCGATCGTCATCCTGCGTCAGCAACAGGTCGCGCAAGGCGTAGAACGCGGCGCCGGTCGCAGTCTCGCCCCAGAACCAGTCGCCGACCTGGCGGCTCGACGGCTTCGCGGGCCCGGCCGCAGCTGCCTCCAGGCAGTAGGCCTTCAGATCGTCGACGGCGAAGCGCAGGATCAGCGGCGCCGAAAACCCGTCGCGCGGGCTCTCCGGCGCCTTGTCGCGCAGCCAGTCGGCGACGTATCGGGCGCATTCGCCGATCGGCAACCCGCTCAGCCCGACCGTGCTTCGCCCGTATTGCGCCTTCCAGCGCTGGTAAGCTCCCCGGAGCAGCAGGATTTCGGCCTCCAGCCGGGACGCTAGCGACTCTGCAGAACCGTTTGTCGGCGCCGCCGGCATGAATGGTGGCTGCCATGCGGGGTCGGGTTGGGCGCGCGGATCGTCCTCCGGAAAATCAATGATCCGCACCGGTCCGCCGCCCTCGACCAGCATGCCCAGCGCGGTCAGCAGCGCGCGCTTCTGGAATGCCGCGTCGCTTGGCGGGCCGAACGGACGGCCCAGTTCGAAGGGCACCCATAGCGCGCGCGGCGGCTTGGTGTTCTCCGCCTGCGGCCGGATCAATGCGATCGCGACCGCCGCGATGCCCTCTTCCTCCAGATAATGCCCCAGCGCGCTCACGGCGCGCGTGCAGAGCGGTCAAACGGGGGAAAGGACAACGGCGTCGACCGCGTCCGCTTTCAGCCGGCCCGCCAACTCGCGCGCATAGGACTCCATCTGGACCGGATCGGTCGCACCCATGAACGAATAGTGCGTCGCGGCGACCGAGCCGATCTCGCCCTCGGCCGCCAGCTCGTTGAGCCGGTCGAGCGGAAAGACAACATTCCAGTCCTCCTGGAAGCCAGTGCGGTCGAAATTGATCGAGATGTGGCTGCACAAGAGATCGTCAGCTGCAACGGTCGACGGGATCGCGCGATAATCGGGGTCGCGCCCGCGAAACGGGTTCTCGCCGCGCACGACGAGCCCGGCCGAGGAAACGATCGCGACCCGGCGCTGCGACAACACCGGGCCGCTCACCCAAGGCCGGGTTTCAAAGTCCGGACATTCGAGCTCCGCCAAGCGTTTGGCCTGGTCAGGCGGCAAATCGGTCAATCTGGTCAACTGCGCCTCTCCTCGCATCCACACATCTTCGTCCATGGCGGTCCGGCAGCGTGAAGGCCGCCGGTGCTTCGGGAAGGAGCGTACCACCCATTTTAGAACGATCAATATAAAATAGATCAGCGGCTCCCGCACTTCACGTTAATGAGAGGGTTTCGCGAGACCGACTTTGATGAGCGCATCGTCCGCCACATCAGTTGTGCCGATGGGCGAGAACGTCGGAAACTGCCGCAACTGCTTCGGCGTGAAGGCGACGATCTCCATGTCCTGCCCAACCAGCACCATGGCGTCCACGGGTACGGCTATCGGCCGGCTGTCGAAGCCGAGAAACCCGCCGAAGTCGACCACGACCATGATCTGACCGTTTGCATCGCGAATCACGCGACGAACCCGGCCGAGGACATCCTGGCTCTCGACAGGACGGAGAACCTCCCTACCGATAAGATCGCCGACGCGAACCGGCTGCGGGAAGCGCATGGCGGCAGACTCCGCCAAGCTCATGCCGGGCGGCAGCGGTATACCCCCCGGTGTCTTGCTTTGCGCGTGCGCCGCGCCCGCGAGCGCGAGCATACCGCAGATGAACAGCAGACGGGGCGACGCCATGGCGCTCAGATTCCCGCAAACCATGGAAAGCCCAACGATTCCCAATATCCGCCTGAATATTTGTTGGTCACCTCAATGGCCGTGACCCATTTCGGGTTCTTGTAGCCTAGCTTGACCGCGGTCCGCAGACGCATCGGGTATCCAAACGGATCGGCAAGCGTGTCGCCGCCGTATTTGAGTGCCAGCAAGGTCTGCGGATGCAGCGCCGACGCCATGTCGATAATGCTCGGGTAATCGTCCGCTGTCTTGAAGGCGACGTATTTCGCCCGGAGATCCGCGCCGACGCGTTCGAGGAAGAGGCGCAGCGGGACGCCGGTCCAACCGCCGATATAGCTCCAGCCCTCGACGCAGATATGTTTGATCACCATCGAGGTCTGCGGCAGCGCCTGAAGATCCGCCAGCGTCCAAGCCCGCTTGTCGGTGACCAGTCCCGACACTTCGAGGCGCCATGTCGCTCCGTTTACGGGCCTGACGTCCATCACGTCGTAATAGGCGTTGAACTTCGGCGGCCGCAGAATCATCGAAGCCGGGTAGGTCGGCGCCAGCTTGTTCGGATCGAACAGCAGCGCCTGCACGCCATCATTGAAGCGGGATATCGCGAGCAAAGCGGATTCGACCGCTTCGGGACGCCTAACGTCGCACCCAGTCAGCATGACGAGTGCGCCGAGGGAAAGCCCACCACGGATCAGGCCGCGTCGTTCGAGTGAGCGGATCAGCGGCTTATGGTCGTCCAGAGCCGCCGCATCTGGAGGAAGGTCCGGGCGAAAGGGGGATCTCATGCCACGTGGCTCTGTTTGGCGTGGCCACTTGGCTTCAGCCGGGGGCCACCGGCAATCATCGCCCATAACGTCTTTGGCACGAGCAGCGCGAGCGCCACATGCACGATCAGAAAGCCGACAATTACCGCCATCCCGGCAAAATGCAGCACGCGCGCGGTCTGAAAGCCGCCCAGCAACCAAACCAGCTCGGAGAACTGTATGGGTTTCCAGATGGCCATCCCGGTAATCACCTGGGAGATGCCTGCGAGAATGACGATGATGTAGAGCAGCTTTTGTACCGCGTTGTAGACGGTGATGTCCTGGTGCGCGATCTTGAAGTGCAGCGTGTCGATGACGGTCTGCACAACCTCGGTCGGACGGATCGGCAGCAGCTTTTCGCGGAAGCGTCCGCTGACGAAGCCGTAGGCCAGGTAGACCACCCCGTTGATGACGAGGAACCACATACCCGCGAAGTGCCAGTTGAGGCTCCAGGCTGCCCAATCGCCAAGCCGCCAGAACGAACCGAAATGGAACCCGCGGATAATTACGTCATCATCGTAGATGCCCCAACCCGACGTAATCATGATCAACATGACCACGGCGTTGACCCAGTGCATGATCCTGATCGGCCACGGGTGCAGTCGACGCCCCGTGCGCACCGACGGTGTCTCAACGGCAAGTGTTTTGGTTTTCACGTGACGCATTGACACGCGCATCAACGAGCGGCGGTGGGCGAGTTTACCACCCATTTTAGATCGAGTAATCTAAAATCTACTGCCGGAAACCAGCAGCTATTGCAGACGCAATATCATCGCTGATGCGAGCCGCGTTGACCCGAGTTACGCACCGGTCCCGAGGAGGGCCAACGCCCCGTGGGCGGCACCCTCCAGCACCTTGCGCTGCGGGCGTGAGCGCGCCAAAACACGGATGCCGAGCAGCACACTCAACAGCAGCTTCGCTACCTCATCGGGTGGGCGGGTGCTGATGATCGAGCCGTCTTTTTGCCCCGCGGCAACGCAGCGGCTAAAAAAGGCCTCGATGAACATCATCTCTTCGACGACGAGTTTCTGGAATTCGGAGTCATAGGGCGCCAGTTCGAGTGCAGCATTAACCAGCATGCAGCCGCGGCGCTGCTTGTCGTCGACCGATCGCTCGATGATCTCCTCAAAAAACGCCCGGATCGCCAGGGCTGGCGACAGTTTCTCCAGCCGCGCAACGCGGTCCCGCACCGTCTGCGCGAGGTAATGGACGAAGGCCTGCCGATACAACGACCGCTTATCCCCGAAGGCGTTGTAAAGGCTGGCGCCGGTGATTCCCATACGCACGGCGAGATCGCGCACCGACGTCTGCTCGAAACCATGCGCCCAAAAGCAGTTCATCGCCGCCTCTAGGACGGTTGCCTCGTCGAACTCTCTCGGTCGTGCCATCGGCCTCCTCCCGCCAGCGGCATGCCCGTGCCGCTCTCATGATCGGTCGACAAAATTTTAGATCACGTGTGTCAGAACGGCAAAGCCATTGTCAGCATCCGCTCACCGGTTCATTCTAGATCAATTGATCTAAAAACCGTGGAGAGAGGATCGACGATGAGCCTGCAAGACGATTTGGATGCCCTGCGCGCCGAGTTTGTCCGCTCAGCCCCGCCGGGCCGCGCCGAACTATATGACGCCAAGGTCGAGGAGTTGCGGCGGACTTTCCCGATCGAAGAGACATTGAGGACCGGCAATTACGCGCCGGATTTCACGCTGCCAAACCCGTCAGGACGGCCCGTCTCCCTCGCAGGACTACTCCGCGGCGGTCCGGCAGTGGTGACGTTCTACCGCGGCGGCTGGTGTCCCTATTGCAACCTTCAGCTTCGCGCCTACCAGCAGGTGCTGGGCGAGGTCACGGCGCTGGGTGCCAAGCTCGTCGCGATTTCGCCGCAACTCCCCGACGGCTCCATGTCGACTGCAGAGATGAACAGGCTCAGCTTCGATGTGCTGAGCGACATTGGCAACCGCGTCGCGCGTTCTTTCGGCCTCGTCTATTCGCTGCCCCAAGAACTGCGCACCGCCCTGGCGTCGAATAATAAGGCGTTGCCTGGCATCAACGGCGACAAGAGCTGGGAATTGCCGCTGCCTGCAACCTATGTCATCGCGCCAGACCGCAGGATCACGCTCGCCGAGATCGAGCTCGATTACCGCGAACGTCTGGAGCCCGATGCGATCATGACGGCCCTCCGCGCGCTGCGCGCCAACACGACCAAGGCGGCCTGAATACGACTGCTTACCGAAAGGACTGACAATGATCCGCTTTTATTACCACCCGACGCCGAACCCCGCCAAAGTTGCGCTGTTTCTCGAAGAGACTGGGCTGCCCTACAAAGTCATGCCCGTCGATACGGCGAAGGGTCAACAACACGCGGCCGAGTTCCGGGCGATCAACCCAAACGGCAAGGTTCCGGCGATCGTCGATACCGACGGGCCCGGTGGCGCCGAAATCCGGGTCTTCGACTCCACCGCGATCCTGCTCTATCTCGGCGAGAAGACCCGCAAGCTGATGGGCTCACCGGCGGACCGTGGCGAGTTGCTGTCCTGGCTGTTCTTCATCGCTACGGGTCTCGGGCCGTTTTCCGGCCAGGCGGTCCATTTCCAGCGCACCGCCCCAGAAAAGCTGCCCTATGCGATCAACCGCTATCGCCGCGAGGCGGAGCGCCACTACACGGTGCTAGATAAGCATCTCGCAGCTCGCGAATTCATAGTCGGCAAAGAGTACACGATCGCCGACATATCCGGCTGGGGCTGGGTTGACCGGGCCAGTTTCGTGCTGCCCGGCAGCGACGACCCGCTTGCCGCCTATCCCAATATTCGCCGCTGGTTCCAGGCGATCGACGCCCGGCCGGCGGTTGCGAAGGCGCGGGCTATTGGTAGCTCACATAGCTTCAAGAAGGAAGTCGACGAGGAGACGCGGCGCGCGCTGTACCCGTCTAACTATCCGCCGGCCGCCGCGTGAGGCAGGCTGTTCCGATCCCGGCGTCGGAACGGGCGCCGGAATCACTGCAACGAGGTCCGGCAGATGAGTGATCCCGTCCCCGCGACGCGGATAGCAGCAGGAGGGCCTTGTCACGGCAACTATCGACGAGCCGAAAGGGGCAAGTAGGCTCGCCTCATGATGTTGTCTGGGACCCGACGTCTCTGCGCTGGGTGGCTATCGGTATGCAGGACAATTATTGTGATGCCTTTGAGTTGAAGCGACTTTGCGCTGGTCGGGATCAAAGGAGCCGCGCTCGGTCAGGCCGACGCGTGCTCCACAAAGGACGGCGGGATGGGTTCACCCCACGGACCGTTTAGAGCGGGCGCGTCGTGCAACCCTGGCGCCGCATCGGCATTGAGCGTGTCGGTATCGGTAAAGTGCTCGTGGACACGGTCCCACGGATCGCGCCAATAGTCGTAGATGTGGCTGCCCAGCTCGTGCCGGCCGACACCCCAGATGTGGTCGTAGCCCTCGGCCTTCAGATGGTCGTGCCCGATCATCACGTCGTCGATGTCCTGGACCTCGAACGAGAGATGATTTAGGCCGACCTTTTTGCCCTGGATGCAGAAGAGGACGTGATGGTCGACATACTCATCACCGCGATCGAGCCTGTTGAACGAGCCGATGATATTGTCGGGGTTGCCGGCATAGACATTGTCGGACGCGATCAGGCCAAGCGTATCGCGGTACCAGGCAACCTTTTGCGCCAGGTCGCTTGTCATAACGACACCATGCCCGATGCGCTTGACCTGGGACGCGCCGCGCGGCGGTCGCTGGAGGACGCCGTTGCGCGGACGCCCTGCGCCCGAATTGAGGGCCTGCCGCACGACTGGCAGCGTGGGCACCGACTCGATGCCGCTGACGATCTCCACACCGTAGCCGTCCGGATCAATGAGCCGGACTCGCTTGCCGCCACCCGGCTCGTCGATCGACTCGATGCCGGAGGCGCCCGGAAGCCGGGCGATGCGCTTTAGATCGTCCGGATCGGCGACGGCGAAGCCGAGACCGAGAAAGCGCGGTCCGCCCAGTTCGGTGACGTGCAGATGATGCACCGGATCGGTGCCGCGCATGTAGAGAGCGGTGTTGGTCCGTGCCGCGCGGACCATGCCGAACGCGGTCAGGAATGCTTCCACCTGATCGAGATCGGGCGACTGCAACCGCCCGTACATGAATTCGCTGACTTTGACCGCCGCCATGGTAGTCCTCCCGTAGCGTCCGATGCTCGGGACAGAGGTAGGTTGTTGTCGACTTATTGGTAATCGCCTATTTTTCGAATTGATTGTTCGCAGATATGGAACTCCGTGAACCTTTTTGATGATATGACCGTATTCGTTCGCGCCGCGGAGGCCGCGAGTTTTTCCGGTGCCGCGCAGCGTCTAGGGCTTGCCAAATCGGTGGTCAGCAGACGGATCGGATCACTTGAAGCCCGATTGGGGACGAGCCTCTTCCATCGCACGACGCGCCGTCTCAGCTTGACCGAGACCGGGCAGGCCTAGTACGAGCGGGCGCGCCGCATCCTTGCCGATGTCATCGAGGCCGAGGAGGTGGCGCGCCGCCTGCAGCGCGAACTCAGGGGCACGCTCAGAGTGGCGGCGCCGATGACGTTCGGAATGCTTCACCTGGCGCCGGCGGTTGTCGATTTTCTTGTCGCGCACCCCCAGCTCGAGATTGACCTCGACCTCAACGATCGCCGCGTCGATCTCGTCAACGAGGGGCACGACCTGGCGATACGCATCGGCAAGCTGGCCGACTCGTCACTAATTGCCCGGCGGCTGGCGCCCTGCCGCCATGTAGTTTGCGCGAGCTCTGCCTATTTGCGGACGCGCGGCGAGCCGCGCTCGCCGGAAGAACTCGAGGACGGCCGCCACGATTGCCTTGCCTATAGCAATCGCACGGTCTCCGGCGAATGGAGGTTTCGTATCGGTGGGGAGTGGCGAAGCCTCCGGGTGCGGCCGACACGCCTCGGCGTCAACAACGGGGACGTATTGCGCGACGCCGCGATCGCTGGGATCGGCCTCGTCGTGTTGCCGACCTTCATCGTCAGCGAGGCGCTCCGGCGCGGCGACCTCAAGGCGGTGCTGCGCGACTTTGAACTCGACGATCCCGCGATCCACGCGGTCTGGCCGCCCAACCGTGAGCTTTCGGCAAAGGTCCGGGCCTTCGTTGATTTTTTGAGCGAGCGTTTCGGCGGGACGCCCTATTGGGATGCCGCGTTACCAGAGACGAACCGGGCTCTGATCGACTGACGGCCGGGCAGGGGGGGCCGATCGGCAACTGCGTTTACCCGATCAGCTCGGAGCCATACCGAAATAAGTTCCAAGTCAGAATGGGCTGGGATCAGGTCACATTGTTCTCGATCTGCGAACAAACTGATCTCATTGGCACGTCTTGTTTCAAAGTCAGCAACACGTTATCTGGCCGCTGGAAGCTCGGCGTCTTCAACGCAGACATTGCGAGCTCAACGGAGGAATTCGGCATGACCGTCAGCCGAGCCGAGAGCACCCAGAACCAAGCTGATCGTCTTTCGCTGCATTTGCTTCTGGCCCGCATCGGAGCGGCGCTTTATGTCGGCTGGGGAGTGCTGCATCTGATCGCCGCGCGCGGTATCTACGAGCTGGCCTCCTCAATCCCCGACGGACTCGCGCGTGCCCGCCTTGAGCAAAGCGGCTTGGACCTCGGGCTGTTCGCGGTACAGGCTATGGCGGTCGCCGTTTTGCTGAACTGGCGTAACGATCGAATTGGCTATTGGCTCAACATCATCGTCGTAGGCGCGGTCGACCTAGGCTATGTCGTGCTGGTGATCGTACCGGGTTACGTCCCCGCATCGCTCATCGCTTTCGCGGGCCCGGTCATCTACGTGATCGGCGCGATGTTTTCGACCGCTGGCTTGCTGCGCCGGAATTTGGCGATTTCGAACCGATAGGATTTGAACCGGCTCTGCGCCACGGCTTCGGTTTTCGCCAATCCGCCTTGGAGTTGTTCCGATGGGGCTTCTCGTCGATGGCCACTGGACCGATCGCTGGTACGACACGTCGGCAAGCAGCGGCCGGTTTCAACGCCAGGAGAGTGGGTTTCGCAACTGGGTTACGGCCGACAGCGCACCCGGTCCAACCGGCGAGGGCGGCTTCAAGGCCGAGCCAGGGCGCTATCACCTCTATGTTTCATTGGCCTGCCCCTGGGCACACCGAACCCTGATCTTCCGCGCCCTGAAGGGGCTCGAGCAGGCGATCTCGCTGTCGGTGGTTCACTGGCTCATGGGTGAGAATGGCTGGACCTTCGATGACGGACCAGGCGTCATTCCCGACCCGATCGGCGGAGCACGGTACCTCTACGAGGTCTATCTACGGTCGAACGCCACCTATACCGGCCGGGTCACCGTACCGGTGCTGTGGGACAAAGAGCGCAACGTGATCGTGTCGAACGAGTCGTCGGAGATCATCCGAATGATGAACTCTGCTTTTGACGACGCCGGTGGAGCTCCGGGGGATTTCTACCCAAGAGAGCTGCGCGCGCAGATCGGCGCCGCCAACGCAAGAATCTACGCGACGGTCAATAACGGTGTTTACAGGGCCGGCTTTGCGACGACGCAGGATGCTTACGAAGAAGCGGTGCAGCCGTTGTTCGAGACCTTCGACTGGCTCGAAAAACAGCTCGCAAACAGCCGATATCTCTGCGGCAAGCGCCTCACCGAAGCCGATTGGCGGTTGTTTACGACGCTGGTGCGCTTTGACGCCGTCTATGTAGGCCATTTCAAATGCAATCTGCGGCGGCTCGTCGACTACCCGAACCTCTGGAATTATACCCGCGAGCTTTACCAACGCCCTGGTATCGCAGCGACCGTCAATTTCGCGCATATCAAGCGGCACTACTATCAGAGCCACCCGTCAATCAACCCGACGCGCATTGTCCCCGTCGGGCCGGAGGTCGACTTCCTGTCGCCGCACGACCGAGAGTCTCTTTAGACCGAATTCACGAGCGAGGTAACGCAATTACCGCCTGATCAGGCGATCATTTGGAGAGGTCGATGAACACATCTGCCCCGACGTCGACGGAGATCGTCGAACGCTGCAAGACCCTCGGATTTCTTGCAAAGCAGCTCTATGTAATATTCACCACGCCGACTAACGGCATCGCGCCCGTGATGGAAAACCTGGAGCGGCACCTCGACTATCAGCAGTTGCTGGAATGCCGTGGCGTGATGTTTGCCGCCGGCCCCCATTGGACCGATGACGAGGAGCACTGGGAGGGCGACGGCATGGTAGTCGTGCGGGCCAGCTCGATGGCCGAAGCCGAGACGATTGCCAAAGAAGATCCAATGCACGCCTGTGGCGCACGCCGCTATCGGGTGCGACCCTGGTTGGTCAATGAAGGCACGCTCTCGGTCAAACTTAATTTCGCCAGTGGCAGGTTCGAATTAACCTGAGGCAGGAATTGGCGTTTATAAAGGACTCAGCGCATCCGCTGTGGGATCGACCGCGCGACATCCCCTCAGCTTATCAGACCAACGTTGAGGTATGCATCACCGACGCTCCTTTCCGGCGATCAGGACGCGGCTTTGGCCGTTGTGGTCGCACGAACCCGTACTTTGCTGCCATCTTCGAGATCGATCGGCGGACTGAGCACCACCTGGTCGCCTTGCTTGATGCCCTCGCTGACCTCGACCTCCGTTCCCAAGTCGCGAATTTCGGTGATCTTGCGGCTGTTCACGATGCTCACGCGTATCTATTCCGGTTTCCGCAGAATGACATTTGAGGCATTGCCAGACAACTTGGCCACCGCCAAGACGCAGCAGCTTCCCGTCGTCGAGCCGCCTGCGCTGCGGGGAGGATAAAACGGAAGTCCGAAGACGAAAGAGCGCGGCAAGATTTCGCAACGCGATATCGTTCTGCTGAAGTATCCTCGAACAATCGGCCCCGCACGAGCCGCAAAGCGGCTCTTGGCACATTTTCACAACTCTTAACGCGCTTCGTGAGCCCAATGACGCTTGAGTTACCCGGGGAATCCCCGCGCGAGGGGGAAGGCACGCAGGAGTATTTTCGAGCTGAAATGAAATCGAGTCGGCGCGCGGCTCCGCAACATCCGCGATTGGGGAGGATCAAATGCCTTATAGGTTAGCCTCCTTGGCGCTGCTGCTAACCTTTGCGCTCGGGCTGCTTTCGCCCAGGGCCTTGGCACAGCCGGCACCAGGCGGGCCGCCCGCGGTCGGCGTGGTACGCGCCGAGCAACAGCAGATCACCCAGAGCGATGAATTTATCGGCCGGATTCAGGCGGTGAACCGGGTCGCGCTGGTGGCTCGGGTCACGGGCTTTCTCGAAAAGCGGCTGTTTGTCGAGGGTAGCGAAGTCAAGCAGGGCGACCTGCTCTATGAGATCGAACAGCCGCCGTTTCAAGCACAGGTCAATGCTGCCAAGGCGAGTATTGCCCAGCTCGAGGCGCAGCATCGCAATGCCGAGGTGACGCTCGAGCGCGCGCAATACCTGTTAAAGACCGTCGCCGGCCAGCAATCGAACGTCGATTCCGCGCTCGCCTCCGAGCGCGCCTTGGCAGCGCAAATCGAGGGTGCCAAGGCCCAGCTGCAAACCGCCGAGATCAACCTCGGCTATACCGAGATCCGCGCGCCTATCGACGGGAGGATCACCAGCACCGCCGTCACGGAAGGCAATGTTGTGTCGCTGACGAACGGCACGCTGGCGAACATCGTCAGCCAGGACCCGATGTACGCGCTCTTTCCGGTTTCCGTTCGCGCCGGGCTCGATCTGCGCAACCGCTACGAGGACAAAGGAGGCTTCAGCGCGGTGGCGTTGAGGATACGTCTGCCGGATGGCCGAATTTACGGGCAAACCGGCAAACCCGACTATGTTTCGCCGACGGTCGCAGAAAACACGGACACGCTTGCAGTGCGCGGCGTTTTCCCCAACCCGATCCTTCCTGGCGTGCCGGCAGGAGGGCCCGCCCCGCGCGAGCTTTTCGACGGTGAATTCGTCACCGTACTGCTAGAAGGCGTGCAGCCGATAACGGTGCTAGGGATCCCGCGCGCCGCCGTGCTGTCGGACCAGCAGGGCGACTATGTCTTTGTCGTCGACGCGCAGAACAAGGCGCAGATCCGGCGCATTCAGCTCGGCCAGTCGACGCCGACCACTGCAGTGGTGACGAACGGGCTGAGCGAGGGTGAGCTGGTCGTCAGCGAAGGCTTGCAGCGCGTGCGTCCCGGTGAGGCGGTTTTGCCCGGCCCGGCGACCCCGGGGCCGCCAGTCGGCGGGAGCGCCGCGAGAGAGTCGAACGAAGCCGCTAAGCCCGCTACCGGGGAGCCGGGAGCCAAGCAATGATCTCCGCGATCTTTGTCGATCGGCCGCGACTGGCTGTCGTCATCGCCGTCGTCATCACGATCGCGGGGCTGTTGGCGCTGACCCGCATCCCGGTCGCCCAGTTCCCCGACATCGTACCGCCGCAGGTGCAGGTTTCCGCTACCTATCCCGGCGCCTCGGCGGCGGTCGTGGAGGAGAGCATCGCCCAGCCGATCGAGGCGCAGGTCGTCGGCGTCGACAAGATGATCTACATGAAGTCGACCAGCGCCAACGATGGCTCCTACAGTTTGACGATCAGCTTCGAGCTCGGCACCGATCCCGACATCAACACCAACGCCGTCAACAATCGCGTGCAGACAGCCCTTGCCCAGCTACCTCAGGAGGTGCAGCTCGAGGGCCTGACAGTCCAGAAGAAATCGTCGGCAGTACTGCAATTCCTGTCGCTCTACAGCAACAATCCCGATCAGGATCCGCTGTTCCTCACCAACTACGCGATTATCAACATCGTCGACGTGCTGTCGCGCATACCTGGCATCGGGCAGGCGCACATCTTCGGCGCGCTCAATTATTCGATGCGCATCTGGTTCGACACCAAGCGCCTCGACAATCTAAAGCTTACTCCTGCCGACGTGATCAGCGCAATCCAGGCACAGAACCTGCAGGCGCCGGTCGGCCGTATCGGCGCGCGCCCGATCGGTCACGACCAGCAATTCCAGCTGAACATCCAGACGCAGGGCCGACTGACGACCAGGGAGCAGTTCGGCGACATCGTGCTGCGCGCCAACCCCGACGGATCGCTGTTGCGCGTGCGCGACGTCGCCCGGGTGCAGCTCGGCGCCCAGAACGAGGACGTCGAAGGCCGTTACAACGGCGAGCCTGCGGTCGCGATCGGTCTCTATTTGTCTCCGGGCGCCAATGCGGTCAGCACCGCGTCGCAGGTCATCGCGACGATGGACCGCTTGAGCCAGCGGTTCCCGTCCGGCTTGCACTATGTCGTCAACTACGACACCACGACCTTCGTGCGCGACACGATCCACGACGTGCTGATCACGCTGGTCATCGCCTTCGGGCTCGTCGTCATCGTCGTCTTCATCTTTCTCGGCAGCCTGCGCGCCACCCTGATCCCGGCGATCGCGGTGCCGGTCAGCGTGATCGGCGCGTTCGCGGTGTTGCTGCTGCTTGGATATTCCGCCAACACCGTCTCGCTGCTGGCAATGGTGCTGGCGATCGGCATTCTCGTCGATGATGCGATCGTCGTCGTCGAGAACGTCGAACGCGTCCTGGAGGAAGAGCCGAACCTGTCGCCGGCCGACGCTACCAAGAAGGCGATGGAGCAGATCACCGGTCCGATCATTGCGATCACCTTGGTGTTGCTCTCGGTATTTGTGCCTGTAGCGTTCATTCCCGGGATTTCCGGGCAGCTATTTCGACAGTTCGCGGTGACGATCAGCATCGCGATGCTGATCTCCGCGCTCAACGCGCTGACTCTGTCGCCGGCCCTGTGCGCCGTCTTCCTGCGGCATGTCGGGCCACGGCGCGGCCCGATGGGCTGGGTATTGCGGCGCATCGACAATATTCGGGACGGTTATGCGGGGATCGTGAGCCGCCTGGTGCGCGTCTCGTTCTTCGGCGTCGTCATTGTCGCGGCGAGTGCGGCGGGGATTTGGGCCCTCTCCTCGCGCACGCCGACCGGGTTTCTGCCCGAGGAGGATCAGGGCGCCTTCTTCATCATCGTGCAATTGCCGGAAGGCGCTTCGGTCTACCGCACCCGCGAGGCAGTCAGCCGCCTCACCAAATTGCTGCGAGAGATGCCGCAGGTGGACAAGGTGTTCTCGATCAGCGGCTTTTCGATCATTGATAGCGTCAACGAGTCGAACGCGGGATTCATCGTCCCGCTCTTGAAGCCGTTCGCCGACCGCGCCGGCGCCGCCGATTCAGCGCAGGCGCTGATCGGCCGCGTCTTCGCAGAGGGCAGTCAGATCCGCAGCGGAAACGTCATCGCCTTCAACCTGCCGCCGATCATCGGGCTGTCGACCACCGGCGGTTTCGAATACGAGCTCGAAGGTCTGGAAGGCCAGGACCCGGTGGCGATGAACAGCGTCATGCAGGGGCTTATCGGTGCCGCCAACCACGATCCGCGCCTGGCCCGCGTATTCTCGACCTTCAGCGCCAGCAACCCGTCGGTGTGGCTCGACATCGACCGCGAAAAGGCGCAGGCGCTGGGGCTCGGCATGAACGACGTATTCGGCGCCCTTCAGGCCACGCTCGGGGGCATTTACATCAATAATTTCAACCTATTCGGCCGAGTCTGGCAGGTCAACATCCAGGGCGAGTCGGCCGACCGCAAAGACGTCTCGTCGTTGTGGCAGATCTACATCCGGAACAAATACGGCAACGCCGTGCCGCTGCGCTCGATCGCCAATGCGCGCGTCGTGGTCGGCCCGCAGGTCATCACCCGCTACAACAACTACCGCGCGATCCCGATCCAGGGCAGCCCGTCGCCGGGAACCTCGTCCGGCACCGCGCTTGCGGCGATGGCGGAGGTCTCGGCGAAGACCCTGCCGGCGGGTTACAGCTACGAATGGACCGGGACCGCCTACCAGGAAGTGGCGGCCTCGGGGCAGACGGGTGCGATTCTCGGCCTCGCGGTGCTGTTCGCCTTTCTGTTTCTTGTCGGCCTGTACGAGAGCTGGATGATTCCGGTTCCGGTCCTGTTATCGGTCCCGATCGGGGTGTTGGGGGCATTTCTTGGCATCCTGATGTTCCATTTGTCGCTCGACCTCTATGCCGAGATCGGGCTCGTGGTGCTGATCGCGATGGCGGCCAAGAACGGCATCCTGATCGTCGAATTCGCCAAGGACCAACGTGAGCAAGGCAAAGACATTCGAGAGGCCGCGGTGCTCGGGGCGCGGATGCGGTTTCGCGCGGTGATGATGACCTCCTTTGCTTTCATCCTCGGGGTGTATCCGCTGGTCGTCGCGCAGGGCGCCGCCGAGATCAGCCGTCACGATGTCGGCACACCGGTCTTTGCCGGGATGATCGCCGCCAGCGCAATCGGGCTTTTCGTGATCCCAATGCTTTATGTCACCTTTCAGAGCCTGCGCGAGCGCAGCAGCGCACGGTTCCGACACATCGAGCCGAGCCGAGGCGAGACCGGTTAGCGGCAGCCTGCAAATGAACCCCATAATGTTCTTTGAGCCGTTCCGGGAAGTCCGGATTCAGGTTGAATGGCTTGCCGAGATGCGCGCCTGAGCATGATCGTCAGGCCGAGTCTCTCGCGGGGTAGCCCGCTGAGCTGCCTGCTTGAAAAACGCTTCACGCCGTTCCGTGACAATGCCTCTCGACCGCAATCCCGAAGGCTTACGACGAAGTCTTTCTGTGGATTGGCAGGGTGAACTGTAGGACGGCCCCCGGCGGTACGTTGGCCGTCGCCCACACGCGTCCGCCATGCGCCTCGATGATCGAGCGGCAGATCGACAATCCCATGCCCATGCCGCCGGGCTTAGTCGTGTAGAATGCGTCGAAGAGCCGGTCCACGCTCTCCAGCTTAAGTCCCGGGCCGGAATCCTGTACGGCGACGAGGACGCTGCCCGGACCGTCTTGCGTTGTTCTGATCAGTAAGTCGCGCGACCCGTCGCGCGATCCGCTCATTGCCTCAATGGCATTGAGGATCAGGTTGAGCATCACCTGTTGCAGCTGGATCCGATCTCCCACAATGAGCGGCAAGCCGTTCGCCAGCCGTGTCTGAAGCGAGGTCCCGCTACTGCGAAGTTCACTGCGCGTCAGCGCGACAACGTCGAGCACTACCTCATTTATATCCAACTGATCGTTTCGCGGCGCCGCCTTAGCGACGAGCGCGCGAATCCGGCTGATGACGTCGCCAGCGCGTCTGCCGTTCCTGACGATCCGGTCAAGTGCCTGCCGCACCTCCTCGGAATCAGGCGGCTGCATATTAAGCCAGCGCAAAGCTGCCTGGGCGTTGGTGACCACGGCAGCAATCGGCTGATTGACCTCATGGGCGATCGAGGCCGTCAGCTGCCCCATGGTCGTGATGCGATTGGCGTGCGCGAGCGCCTGTCGTTCTGTCTCCGCCCGCCTGCGTTCGGTCACATCGATCAGAGTCCCGACGTATTCGACCAGGTCGCCGGATGGGCTGAGAACAGGATGGCCGATGACCTGAATCTCTCTGACCTTGCCGCTCGGATGTACAATTCGGTAGCTATGGTCGAAATCTGTCCTTTCTTGGATGGCTGTCCTGAAGCGCTCTTTAGCTCCGTCCAAGTCATCAGGGTGGACGCGCCGCTCGAATTCGTCAAATCGCGGCGGCCCTCCGGCGGGATCGACTCCCATTATCCGGAAAATTTCTTCGGACCAGTAGGTGTGCTTGCGGATTGCCGGGTTCGATGCCCAACTGCCAGTGTGACTCAGCCTTTGCGCTTCCGATAAATAAGCCTCGCTCCGCCGTAACACTTCTTCAGCGTGCTTGCGCTCGGTGACATCCGTGATCGCGCCAACAAATTCCAGCGTCTCAGATTCGTCGTTCGTCGAAGCATGGCCGACCACGTTAACATACCTGACTGAACCATCAGGCATCAGCAACCGGTGTTCAAAATCGAGGGCCTGCCTTTCCTGCGCCGCGCGGTCGATGGTTTGTTGAACGCGTGCTCTGTCGTCTGGATGAGTTCTTTGGAGTACGAACTCCACCGTCGGTTGATCGGCTCGATTGCATTCAAAGATGCGAAAGGTTTCCTCCGACCAGCAGAGTTTCCCGCTCGAAACATCCCAACCGAAACTACCCGTGTGGCTCAGCCTCTGCGCTTCAGCCAAATAGGCTTCGCTGCGTTGCAGCTCAGCGGTCCGTTCCGCCACCTTAATCTCGAGTTCGTCGCGCGCTTTTCGGAGCTGTCGCTCGCTCTCTCGTATCGTTTCCTCCGCGCGGGCCGTCCGAAACGCCATTGCGGCATGATTGGCGGCTACGGAGAGCAGCAGCTGGTCAATCTCAGTGGGAAAATCAGCATCATTACACGCCGCCGCAACCAGACCGCCCTCGGCAGCGAGGCCGACAGGAATGATAATACCGCGGCGTCGCTGTGCGCCACCGCCGACGTCGCGGACGATTTCACTGCGCGACAGGCGATCATTGACAGCGAGACGGGACTCCAGCCATTCCGGGAATGTCTGCCCTGCACTTCCCCGCGCGATTTCGACCGCAGCGCCCCCCGATGGATCACGCAAACGCACAAAGGCGAAATCGAGGTGCAATAAATTGACCAGCACGTCGGCGAGTCCGGCGGCGATGACCTCCGGTTCTCTCCCAACCCATGCCGCCGGGACGGTAGACAGTGCTACCAAGTCCCTGATCGCTCTCCGCAACCGAGGGACCTCGACGTCGGGGTCCTCTCCGCACCGGCTTGCGATCATCGCGCTCGTGTGGATCGCCGCCGCTCCCGGATTTCAAGCAGGAACTGGTCAGGAGGGACAAAGAACGGGTTCTCCTGGAGGACCTCTCCGATGATCACGACCGGATGCGTCCGCATCATGTCCATCACCAAGGCGGCGCTGAACTTC
>Ga0210400_10001099_pt1 | contig 27593 bp, 23 predicted proteins | sample IncBWH26MmetaG_FD_155456 | JGI IMG/M metagenome (GOLD analysis project Ga0210400, IMG submission 155456) | Forest soil microbial communities from Barre Woods Harvard Forest LTER site, Petersham, Massachusetts, United States - Inc-BW-H-26-M | ecosystem: Environmental > Terrestrial > Soil >... | reverse complement strand
CCTGAGCGAAGAGAATAACGACAGGGCCGGGCTCAATGAGATAGGTGTAGTCCACAGCGTTGGATTCGGGACGATACTTCTGTTCAGCGATGGAAACTTGCGCCAGGACGCGCTGCTGCTTCTGAAACTTTTTGCGCAGACGCTGAAGCGAATTAGTGACGCGGGCCGCCGTGACGTGCTCGCCGGGGTGCATTTTGGAAATATCCTGCAACTGGCCCTGGGAAAAGGCCGAATGGCCGATGCTCTTTACTTCGCCGATATGGGCTGGTTCTCCCGCCGTAATGTGAAACAGGATATCGACCTGTTGCGTGGTTTCGTTGGATGTGCTCTCGGCAGTGACTCGGGCACGGTAGTAGCCGTTTTCCTGCATGAGTTGACGGATGTTCTTCAGCGCGCGGTCGAGTCTATCGAGGGTGTAAAGTTCGCCGAGCTGAAACTTCGCGGCATTGACGATCTGGTTGTGGTTTGGGCGAGCGGGAGCGCCTTCAACGTCAACCGCGCCGACAAAGAAGTTGAGCGACGTTGTGAAGATCAAAACGACGGCTCCGCCGGAGGGAGTGATTTCGGCCTGGATATCGGCGAAGCGTCTGGTCGCATATAAGATGCGGATGCTTTCGCGAACCTGGTCGCGACTCAGGGGCTCTCCCGCTTTTTGCGGAAGCATCTGGAGGATACGGTCGCGATCTGGTGCACCGGGCAACTCTACCGATTGCACGGTCCGTCCCACATAGGCTGACATTGAGGGCAGAGACGAGGAAGGCGGCGCGGATTGCGCATCTTGCGTTATTTGTGGAAAAGCCATTGCGGACGTCCCGGCAAGAATGGCCGGAGCGAGTGCAGCCGTGATCCACGTGACGATTGACGCGTACCGTCTCAGCAAATATTGTCCTTGGGCCGAATGTTTACGTTCGATGAAGCGGCGGCAGGCCCGCGTTGTATGCCATCCTGAGGGCGAAGCAGTCCAGCCACTTATAATAAAGGTTTTGCGGAGAAAAGCTGGTGACCTCCTTGAGGCAGGCGTGAAGAGAGAAGGAATCGAGGAACGATACTCGCGGCAGATTCTGTTTGGCGGAATCGGCGAGGCTGGGCAGCGGCGGCTTGCGGCTGCGCGAGTTGCCGTTGTCGGATGCGGGGCAACGGGCTCCGCACTGGCTTCACTGCTGGCTCGCAGCGGAGTGGGACTGTTGCGGATCATCGATCGCGATTACGTCGAGATCAGCAATCTGCAGCGGCAGTCTCTTTTCGACGAAAAGGATGCCGCGGAATCGCTGCCGAAGGCCGTCGCCGCGGCCCGAAAAATTGCGGAGTTCGATTCTGAGATTGTCGTGGATGCCCGCGTGGAAGATGTAGTTCCGGCGAATATAGAAGCACTGCTGGAAGGCGCCGATGTAATTCTCGACGGGACCGACAACTTCGAAACTCGATATCTGGTGAACGACTACGCCATAAAGAATTCCGTGCCGTGGATCTATGCCGCAGCGGTCGGAAGTTATGGCGTAACGCTGAATGTGCTGCCGGGAAAAACGGCCTGTCTGGCCTGCATCTTTCCGGATTCGCCGCGAGGGATGGTTGAGACCTGTGAGACTTCCGGAATATTGAATACAGCGGTGCAGGTGGTTGCGTCGATTGCGGCAACAGAAGCCATGAAGTTGCTGGTGGGCGGGACTGCGCGCAATCAACTGCGTGAGACTCTTTGGTCGTTTGATGTTTGGACAAACCAGCATGCGGAGATTTCTGCGGCGAATCCGCGACCGGGCTGTCGCGTTTGTGGAGAGCGGCATTTCCTGCATCTGGCGGGCGAAGGGCGTCCGCATATCACCATGTGCGGAAGGAATTCGGTGCAGATTCATGAGCGCGCCCGGCCGATTGATTTTGCCGAGATGCAACGACGGCTCGCGAGCCATGGCGTTGTGAGGCACAACGAATTCGTGCTGAAGTTCTGGCAGGACCCATACGAAATGACCCTATTCCCCGACGGGCGCGCCATTATTAAAGGAACGACCGACACCGGCCTGGCACGGAGCCTGTATGCGCGCTATGTGGGCAGCTGAGTAGAAGATCCGCAAAAAAACTTCTGAGCCTGGCAGGGCAGTATTCAACGAAATTGCGGCTGGCAAATATTAAACACATTCCGGCCTCAGCCCCGAATCTGAAAAAAAATTAACCGATTATTCATAACATTTTGTTGGTCCTTCCTTGAACCCCGTCTAGAGCCTTTGCTATAAGGACGGGTTCCCCTGCAAGGAGATCCGCACGTGACCACTCGCCGTTGCTTTTTTGGGCTATTTGCTTCGACGTCGTCCTGCCGAATTTTGGCCGCAGTTTTCACTCTCACCCTCTGTTCGCAACTGGTCCTGGCCCAGCAAACGCTGGGTGCAATGAACGGCACCGTCACCGACAGCACTGGCGCCGTAGTGCAGGGCGTTAGCATCAAAGCGCGCGCCCTGGCCACCAATCTGGAATTGACAGCCACCAGCAAATCGGACGGCTCGTTTAGCTTCGCCGATTTACCGATCGGGAATTATGCTGTCACTTTTACGAGGGAAGGCTTCCAGACGGAGTCGTATCCGAACATCATAGTTCAGGGAAGCCGGACCACCACGGTGGCAGCGCAGCTAAGGCCGGGTGCAGTGTCGTCAACGGTCACGGTGGAAGCGACACCGTTGCTGAATCAGACGGACACGACCAACGGCTATACGATGGGCTCAGTACAGATCGAATCTGTTCCCCTGGGAACGGGCAGTTTCACACAGCTCGCCATTCAGGCTCCCGGAGTGAATGCGGACTTTCTGTCGGGATCCGGGTCCAACGAAGGTCTGGGCAACCAGGGAATCGTGGCCAACGGACAACGCGATACCAGTAATCTATTCACTTTCAACGGAGTGAACGCGAACAATCTATTTAACGGCAACTCTACGAGCAACATTTCCGATAGCCGGTTCACGCTGAACACGGGAGAGATTTTCGGTGTAGGCGGACAGGTTCAAACCAACAGCTCTGTATTCGATGCCATTGGCCAGGCTTTGCCCACTCCCCCCATTGAGACTATTGAAGAAGTGCACGTCGCTACCTCAATGTACGACTCTTCCATGGGCTCGGCCAGCGGGGCTCACATTGAAACCACAACAAAATCCGGAACAAATCATCTGCACGGCCAGCTTTACGAGTACTACCAAAGCAACGCTTTTGATGCGGCTCCTACTTTTCTAGCGGCCAATCCATTTTTCACAGGCGCTCCTCCACTTCATCGCAATGTATTCGGCGGAACTTTGGGCGGGCCCATCAAAAAGAATAAGTTGTTTTTCTTTGCTTCTTATCAGGGACAGAGGATCAGCGATGCTCTCAGCGGAGCGTTCAATGGCGTTCCCACGCTTCAAGGCCTAAGCGATTCAAACCGGGATGTGGCAGATCTGGTGAACCTGGTGAACACTTCAAACGCCTCTGGCGGTTCTCCATGCGGCCAAAATGGAAATCCGAATTGCATTACAGCCCAGCAGGTTGATCCAGTAGCCGTCGCCATTATCCAAGCCAAGACGAAGAGTGGCCAGTACATTATCCCGTCATCCAATGCACCGAACGGTGAAAGCGGAGACCAGGCGTTCAATTCTTTCGTGAAAGGTCCGGCTAGCACTTTTAATGCGAATCAATTAAACGGGAATATTGATTACATCTTTGGTCCGAAGGACCGTCTTGCTGCCAAGTACTATTTCCAAAACGATCCCACAAGCATTCCCTTCGCGGTCAGTCAGGTGCCCGGGTTCCCTCAAACGCTGCACGCAGGAAGTCAGCTCTTTTCGCTCGACAACACCACCGTTTTAACCACGAACACGACCTGGGAAAACCGGTATGGCTTTGTTCGCGAGATCGCTAATGCTACAACAGCCCAGTCTTTGAAACCGAGCGATGTAAACCTCAACCTACTTGGCAGCACATTTTTTCCCGGCATCACGATTTCGAACGCAGATGTCGGGGCACCCTTGGCTGCCGGCGCCGGCGGCGGGACGATCGCACCCTTCTCTGGCAACCAGATGAGCATTGGACCCTCCACCAATTTCGCCAACGCGGGCATCTTTCAGAATGAGCACGAAGGCTCTTCGACTTACCACTGGGTTCATGGCCGCCATTCGTGGTCCTTCGGTGGCATCTTCGACTATGTCCAACTCAACGTTGAGAATCGCGAGAATCAGGTGGCTAACTTCTCCTTTAATAGCTTCGGCGATTTTCTTACTGGCACGTTAGGGCAAGACCACAGCAGCGGTCAGTTCCTCAACGGCGAAACCAACCGCCATTTTCGGTCGCGATCAGCAGGCCTGTTCGCCCAGGACAATATCAAGGTTGCGTCGAATCTCACTTTAGACCTGGGTGTGCGGTGGGATTGGGACGGCCCTCTTTATGAAACGAATGGGCTGCTCACTAATTTCTACCCGTCAGATTACAAATATGATCTCGCCACGGATTCATTTGGTACGCTTCCCAATGGCGAGCCTGGGATTGGCCTCGTAGTGGCAGGGAACAATAAGGCCTTTGGCTTTAAGGGAGTTAGCGACTCCACTTTGACGGGTCGTCAGTGGATGTTTGCCCCGCGCATTGGAATTGCCTGGAGCCCTTCCCGTTTCAAAAACGTCGTAGTCCGCGCAGGTTTCGGAATGTACGCTGACCGTGGCGAGTACTTTACCGAGCTTTCCGCCAGCGCTGGTTTGGGCATAAGCGGGCCGTTTAGTGTCACGACGCAAGAACCATTCACCGTACCCATCAACACGTCATGTGTGGGTACAGGCTGCTTGGCGGGTAATCCCTTTGGCGCGACTCCTTTTGCGCCCCCTCCCACAAACCTATCCGGAGTAGCTGGACTTATTTACAATCAGTCTCAGTTGAGTGGTTGCCCTAAGCCGGTTACTCCTACCTGCACCCCGACCGGCTTCGCCAATTCTGATTTCTTGTTTGGCGGCTACGATCCGAAGAACAAGCTGCCGTATTCGGAAAACTGGAGTTTCGACTTGCAGTGGCAGCCGAAGAACAACCTGGTTCTGACCCTGGGATATGTTGGAAATCACGGTGTGCACCAGCCGATACCGATTCCATTCAACCAGCCTGGCGTCGCTACGCCGAGCAATCCCATCAACGGGCAAATCTACAGCTACGGTTTCCAGGCACAAGACAATAAGTCGGCCGCCTGCAGCGGGAACAATTCTCCATGCCCACTGCTGACGGAGCAGGTACAAACCACGATTGGAGCGTTCTCGTTCTCGGATGGAAATACGGCGCTGCGTACGCCGTACATCGGTTTCAACCCGAATGCCGATTTCTGGAGAGCCGAGGGCATCTCCACTTACAACGCCTTGCAGTTCCAGGCAACGAAGAGAATGTCTCATGGCCTGCAAGTGAATGCTTCCTACACCTACTCCCATTCGCTGGATGAGGGGAGCGGGCTGGGCGCAGGTCTGTTCTTTAACGGCAACGATCCGCTTAAACCCAGAACGGCTTACGCCTCCTCCGATTTCGACCGTACGCACGTGCTCACCATCAGCTATGTGTATCAGATTCCGACTCGAGCCTATGCATCTCGGTTTGTGGACAAGGTCGCGAACGGCTGGGGCGTTCAAGGCGTTACGGTGGCTCAAAGTGGCCAGCCCTTTAGCGTCATTGATTTCTCGGGAACAGCCGCCAGCATTTTCTTCAGCGCTGACGACTTCATCACCAATCCGATTCTTCCACTGGCCCCCGGCGTCTCGCCTCAGAAGGCTACGCAGGGAGGGACCGACAACGCGTTCCGCTCCGGTCCACTCGCTGGAGTCAGAGTTCCGTATATCAACCCGAATGATTTTTCCATCCCATTCCTGAGCCCTGGCCAAAGTGGGGTCCCGCCGTGCGGTCCGACGTTAGGCGGAGCAACAGTTTGCGACACTCAGGAAACCGGCTATGGGTCCAATGGCCGCAATATCTTCCGGTCTCCATTTCAAACGCGGTTCGACTTCTCGGTGTTCAAAACTGTCAAAGCCACGGAGCGAGTCACGGTAAAGCTTCAAGCCGACGCATTCAACATTTTCAACCAGCCAAGTTTCGACGCGCCGAACGGAAATTTTGCTCTGAACGCCTGCTTTAATCCCACCCCCTGTTTTCCTGACACAACCACGATATTGTCGCCTGGCTCGCCTAATACGAAAAACTATGGCGTTATCAGACAGACAGTGGGAAGCAACCGTTTTCTGCAGCTGGCAATGCACCTGACGTTCTAGCGAACAATCGATCGAACCGGCAGTATCGCTTGACCTTGGATAAGGCGAGAATGGCTAAAGCACAAAGAGGGCTGATCGGCTGCATGCTGATCACCCTCGTTCTTTTTCAGACCGAGGCCGCCTTCGCCTGGGGCAATGACGGTCACGTCTACATCAATCGCGTGGCGGCGCAGAAGATTCCGACAGACATGCCTCGCTTTCTTCGGCGTGCGGTGGCGGAGATCGCATATCTGGGGCCTGAACCGGACCGCTGGCGCAATCCGGCGGAGTTTGCCCTTAAGAACGCGCAGGAGCCGGACCACTTTATCGATCTGGAGCGCGTGCAGTGGCTCGATCCGCTGCCGCGGGGGCGGTATGAGTTTCTACGAAAGCTCTACGAGAAGCGCGCCGCGACCACCGATCATCCGGACGATTACCTCCCCGAACACGTTGGACTGCAGCCTTACATTGTTGCGGAAATCTATGGGCGGCTGAAGGCCAGCTTTCGCGAGTACCGGCAGTTGAAGGCGGCGCATCAGCCCACAGCTCCCGTGGAGAGAGCGATTGTTTTTTATGCGGGATGGCTGGGGCACTACGTGGCCGACGGGTCGCAGCCTTTGCACACCACGATTCAGTACAACGGGTGGGTGGGGCCGAATCCAAAGGGGTACACCACGCAGCACGATATCCATTCATTGTTTGAAACGGCCTATGTTTCGGCCAACATCACGGCGAACAATTTTGCAGGGCTGGTGCAGGCTCCTGAGCTGCTCGACGATCCTTTCGCGCGCTATGTCGATTACCTCAAGCAATCGAACGGGCTGATGGAAAATGTTTATGTGCTCGAAAAAGCGGGAGCCTTTCGCGGCAAGGGATCTCCGGAGGCTTTCGACTTCACGACCCATCGCCTGGCGGCTGGAGCACAGATGCTATTGAATTTGTGGTACACGGCGTGGCTAGAGAGCGGAAAGACGCTAACTGTGGCTCCCGGCAAGTAGAAGCCGCCAAGGAACGTAATTCTGGCTGCCCCCCAGGGATTCGAACCCCGATAACCTGCTCCAGAGGCAGGTGTCCTAGCCGTTGAACGAGAGGGCAGTGACCTTATTATCCAACGAGTCGAGAAGGCGGTCAATCCTGAGATTTCGGTTAGCTCCCTGCCGGGCGGTTCAGGATAGACTCGATGCAGGCGGTTGTGCTGTCCGGGGAGTTGACTATGGTCACGATCATTGAGAGTGCTTCCGAAAGCTATTCCGAAATCGCGCGCCGACCGTTGGAGCCGGACCAATGCGCTCTGCTGGTCATCGACATTCAGGAGAAACTTCTGCCTCCGATTTTTCAAAGGGAACAATTGTTGCGCAATTCGCAGCTGCTGATCCGCGCCGCTGGCGCGCTCACAATTCCGGCGCTGGTGAGCACACAATATGCGAAGGGGCTGGGAAAAACCGTACCGGAGATCGCTTCGCTTTTGCCGGGAACTGAGGCGATCGACAAGGACCAGTTCTCCTGTTTCGGTAGCGACGCTTTTCGTACGCAGGTCAAACGGCTGCCGGGCAAACGCAACACCCTGCTTGTATGCGGCATGGAGAGCCACATCTGCGTCACGCAGACGGCGCTGGCCGCGTTGCGCGAAGGGTATCTGGTGCACGTTGCCTCCGATGCCGTGAGCTCGCGAACGGAATGGAATTGGAAAGTTGGGCTGGATCGGATGGGCGCTGCGGGAGTCGTAATTTCTTCCACTGAGATGATGATCTACGAGCTATTGCGATCGTCATCGTCGGCAGCGTTCAAGGAGTTGCTGCCACACCTGAAGGGATGATCAAGCGTAGCAATCCCGAGAGGCGCGAAGGATCGGTTTTCTGCTTTCTCCTTTCGCTATCGGTAGAGCCGAGACGAGCGAACACCAAGGTCCCTCGCTTCGCTCGGGATGACAACAATTAAAGAGGGTCTAGGCTTCTGCGACGTCCTTCTTTTTCACCCGCACTACCGTGATTTTTGCAAAACCTTCCTCGAAGGCTGGAGGCTTCAGCTTGGCAGACATGCGGCGCATCACATCCTCGGGGATCGCGCGATCACGGCGCTGGTGGCGCTCGATGCAGACATCCAGGGGAACATCGAAGAACACGGCGTGTACTTCGTACTGGTAATCCTTGGCCAGCTTGATCCAGTGCTGGCGCTCCTGCGGCGTGAGGTTGGTAGCGTCCACGTAATTCATGGGACGTTTTGCAATGAGGCGAGCTTTCAACATGGAGCGCAGGTTGGAGAACACGAGATCTTGGAAACGCTGTTCACGGATGTCATCGAAGAGAAGAGAGCGAACCATGTCGCTCGAAAGTGGGACCACATTGTGGCGCTTGAACCATGAACTCTTCCCCGATCCAGGTAATCCGATGGCGAGAACTACGACGCCTTTCGGGGCGCGGGGGGCGGCTGCTGGAATTGCCGCGGTCTTCGCGGGGACTGCAGCTGCGGGTTGAACGGGGCTCCGTTCTTCCGGTTCGGCGGCCTCGGCGTCCGAGAAATCCGCTTCGGATGAGTCGACGGGGACTACGGGGATCGATCCTTTCACTGCCGCGGGAGTGAAGGCTTGCGCGACGGCTTGCTCACGACCTCGGCCTCCCCGCCCGCGCCCGCCACGGCGACGGCGGCTGCGTCCGGCCGCTGCGGAAGAGCGCGGGGCTGCTGTGGTACCTCCACCCAGCTCGTTCGCTTCTTCGTCGTTGGACTGTTCGCTGGGCTGTTGGGTGTGCGGTTGTGGGTCCGCTTCGAACCGCTCGCCGCGAGATGGCTGAGCTTCGTGCACAGAAGAGGTTGGGACATCCGCCGCCACGTCCTCAGAATGGGAGGCACCTTCCGATTGTTCCGCATCAAAATATGCCGGCTGTAAGGGGGGAGGAGCAGGTTGATCGGGGGTCGCGGCAGGGGTCTTTTTGCGGCGCTGCAGGCGCTCGCGCATCCATTTACGCATGCAAGGCTTTTAACACAGAAGCGAGGGCCGGATCAATCGTCCTGCGTCTCGCGAACCAGCCGTGACAGCGGCACAGAAGCTTCGCAGAGTTACAGCGGACTCCGGCAGCCAGCCGCTACAATATCCATATGCCCACCTCTATTCCCCCAACGATTCGCGGTCAGAAATATATATCCCTGACCACGGTGCGCAAGAACGGTCAGAAAGTCGCTACTCCGGTGTGGTTCGGGGAGGACGGTGACAAGCTTTACGTGATGACAATCAGCAAGATGGGCAAGGTGAAACGAATTCGCAATAATCCGCTGGTGGAAGTGGCTCCCTGCACCATGCGCGGAAAACTCACCGGAGACAATCTCGTTGCGCGCGCACGGATTTTGCCGCCGGAGGAGCATGCCCATGCTCGGCAGATGGTCAACCGGAAATACCTGTTGGCCCGGTTGTCATCGCCTTTCAGCAAGGCGGATGCGTTCCTGGAAATCAGCTTCCCGTAGCGCGGCGAAACCGTCGGTAAGCGAGCGACCAAGCTCGAATCATTTACGCCGATTCTTTCACCTGCTAACATCATTTGTTCGTCCGGGTTTCGGAGTTGAGCTGTCGCGTTAGAGCGCACTTATAGAACGGAGAAACCATGGCAATCAAAGTTGGCATCAACGGTTTTGGACGCATCGGTCGCAACGTGTTGCGCACTTCCCTCAGCGATCCCAATCTCGAATTCGTCGCGGTGAACGATCTCACCGACCCCAAAACGCTGGCGCACCTGCTGAAGTACGATTCAATTCTCGGCAATCTTCCGCACAAGATCACTGCGGGCGCAGACAGCATCACGATCGGCGACAAGACCATCAAGGTGTTCAAGGAGAGAGATCCGGGCGCGCTGCCCTGGGATTCCGTGGGGGCCCAAGTGGTGATCGAATCGACTGGACATTTCACCGACGCCACCGACGCCAAGAAGCACATGCGTGGATCGGTGAAGAAAGTGATCATCTCCGCTCCGGCGAAAAATGAAGACATCACACTGGTGCTGGGCGTGAATCACGAGAAATATGACGGCGCCAAACATCACATCATTTCCAACGCATCCTGCACTACGAATTGCCTGGCTCCGATCGCGAGAGTGGTGAACGACGAGTTCAAGATTGTCAGCGGGACGATGACGACGATCCACTCCTACACCAATGATCAGGTGATACTCGATTTTCCCCACAAAGACTTGCGGCGCGCACGGGCGGCGGCGATCAATATGATTCCGACATCTACCGGAGCGGCCAAGGCTTTGAAGCTGGTGATCCCTGACCTTGCGGGCAAGCTCGACGGTTTTGCGATGCGCGTGCCTACGCCGAATGTGTCTGTGGTCGACCTGGTGGCGTGGGTAGAAAAGAAAACGACGAAAGAAGAAGTCAACGCAGCCCTGAAGAAGGCTTCTGAAAACGGACCGCTGAAAGGTTACCTGGGATTCGAAGAGGGCGAACTGGTGTCGTCGGATTTCAAAGGCGACGCGCGCTCTTCCATCGTCGATGCGCCCATGACCCTGGTGGTGGGCGGAAACTGCGTCAAAGTAATTTCGTGGTACGACAACGAATGGGGATATTCCTGTCGCGTGCGTGACCTGATCCATTACATTGCCGGCAAGGGCTTATAGTGCATCGCCGGTTTGGCGCCGGCTTTCGCGAGGGCAGGTGTGACGCCCGCCCGGCTGCCGCTTGGTGACGGCGGCATTACAAAGCGCAAAGTTCAATAAGGACGAACCAGAATAAGGACGAACCAGCCAATGTCCAAGCTGTCGATCCGTGATCTCCCGCTCAACGGCACTCGCATTTTTATGCGCGTCGATTTCAACGTTCCGCTCGAAGATGGGCGGGTAATGGACGACACGCGCATCCGCGAGACGCTGCCCTCCATCGAGTACGCCCTGCGGCACGGCGCGAGACTGATTCTGGCGTCGCATCTGGGGCGGCCCAAGGGCAAACCCAATCCAAAGATGAGCCTGAAGCCGGTGGCCGAGAGGCTGCGCATGGTGCTGGACAAAGAACTGGCGCGCGGCGAGAACGTCGGCTTTTGTCCGGAGTGCGTGGGCCCCGAGGCCGAGGAAGTTGCCACGCAACTGGAAAAAGGACAGACACTGCTGCTGGAGAATCTGCGGTTTCACGCCGAGGAAGAAGCCAACGACGCAAAGTTCGCCAAACAACTGGGCGGCCTGGCGGAATACTACGTCAACGATGCGTTTGGAACAGCGCACCGGGCGCACGCCTCGACAGTTGGGATTACGAAATTTGTGTCGAAATCGGCGGCGGGCTTGCTGATGGAAAAAGAATTGCAATATCTCGGCAAAGCGCTGCAGGATCCGGAAGAGCCCTTTATCGCGATCCTTGGCGGAGCGAAAGTCAGCGACAAGATTGGTGTGATTCGCAATCTGATGGGCAAGGTCAATTCTCTGATCATTGGCGGCGGCATGGCCTATACATTTTTGAAGGCCCAGGGGCAAGAGATAGGCAAGTCTCTGCTGGAAGCTGACAAAGTGGATCTTGCGCGGCAACTGCTGGAAGAAGCCAGGCAACGAAATGTCAACTTCCTCTTACCGATCGATCATGTGGTGGCGATGAAGCCGGAGACCAACGCCGTGACGCAGCAGATCGGCGAGGGGCAACCGATTCCGGCCGACCGCATGGCGCTTGATATCGGCCCGAAGACGATCGAGTTGTTCTCGGAGGAAATTTCGCGGGCGCGCACTATTGTCTGGAATGGGCCGATGGGAGTGTTTGAGGTCCCGGGATTTTCCCGGGGCACATTCAAAATTGCCCAGGCGATTGCCGAGAATGCCGGTGCGATATCGATTGTGGGTGGCGGAGATACAGTATCGGCGGTGAACGGAGCGGAAGTGGCGGACAAGATGACGCATATCTCCACCGGCGGCGGAGCTTCGCTGGAGTTTCTGGAAGGCAAGAAACTGCCCGGAGTCGAAGTACTCACGGACAAGAAGTGATCGCTGTGGATACTGGCGCGCGCGATTCTGCAATCCGGCTCCTGCTCGCAGGCGGGGCGGCCATAGAAATCCGTGGGCCAGCCGATATCACGCAAGAAACGACCGATGCTGTAGTGAATGCGGCGAACTCATCTCTTCTGGGCGGAGGCGGAGTCGATGGCGCGATTCACCGCGCCGGCGGTCCCGCAATACTCGCCGAATGCAGGCAGATTGTGAGCAAGATCGGAAGGCTGCCCGCTGGAAAGGCTGTGATTACAACCGGTGGCCGGCTTCGCGCAAAGCACGTCATCCATACTGTAGGTCCGATTTATCGCGATGGAAGGCAGGCTGAACCGGAAGAGCTGGCAAGTTGCCATCGCGAATCGATTTTGCTTGCCGATCAACATGCTCTCAAATCCCTGGCGTTTCCTGCGATTTCTACCGGAGCCTACGGATATCCCGTAACCGAAGCTGCGCCCATCGCCATCTCCGCAACCGTGGAAGCTCTTATCGTTACGACTCACGTCAGCTTGGTTCGGTTCGTTCTGTTTGACGTCGCTGCGTTGCAGGCGTACCTGCGGGCTGCCGAAAGACTACCGCAAGCTGAAAATAGATTCGCATTCCGCATCGAAAAGGCTCATTCATGAGAAAGAAGCTGATCGCCGCCAACTGGAAGATGAATAAAACGTCGGATGATACCACCAAGTTCTTCCGTGAATTTCTGCCTCTGGTTGCGGGTCATGATCGTGATGAGATCGTGGTATGTCCGCCTTACACCGACGTGGCTGCCGCCATCGAGGTCGCCTCCGGCTCGAACATTGCCATTGGCGTGCAGAATGTGCACTGGAAGGCCGAAGGCGCGTACACCGGCGAGATTTCTGCGCCGATGCTGTTGAGCCTGGGCGTGACGCACGTGATTGTCGGACACTCCGAGCGACGGCAATATTTTGGTGAGACCGATGACACGGTCAACCTCAGGCTGAAGACTGCGCTGGAGGCTGGGCTCACGCCGATCTGCTGCGTGGGCGAAGTACTGGAGGAGCGCGAAGCGGGACTCTGCGATGACGTGCTTCGGCGCCAGTGCGTCCGGGCCTTTCATGCGATCTCGGCCAAGAAAGCGGCGAAATTGGTAGTGGCCTACGAGCCGGTGTGGGCGATTGGCACGGGCAAGAATGCGACGCCGGAGATTGCCGCGGAAGCTCATGCCGTGATTAGGAGAGAAGCAGCGGAAGTGTTCGGGGAAGAATTCGCGGCCAAGCTTCGTATTCTCTACGGCGGATCGGTGAAGCCGGACAATGTTTCCTCGCTTATGGCGCAGGAGGAGATTGACGGCGCGCTGGTGGGCGGAGCATCGCTGGATGCGAAGTCGTTCGCTGCGATTGTGAAGTACTAGCGCTTGCAAAGTGCCGAAACTTGCAACCTCGAAAAAACCGTCGAAACAGGCTTGACGCCTGGCATCTCGCGCACTATAGTTTCAGCCTTCTCCCCCGGTGAGACCGGATCTCACGCTTGGCGCTGAGCCGCATCTCCCGTTGTTTCTCGCTAATCGGGCCCTGGGTTCATCCTAGATATTGCACGACGAAGATTCTGTGGAGGAGTGTCTATGCGAAGTAGAAAAAATTTTGCTGGAGTGGTGCTGGCGGTGGTGGCCGCGAGCTTGACGATGGTGGGCGATGCGGCGGCGCAAACGGAAACTGTCCTTTACAACTTCTCCGCCGCAGACGGATACCCTCTCTCGGGCGTGATCCGTGATGCCGCGGGCAATCTTTACGGCACTACCAGTGATGGACCCACTTTTAGGGGCGGTACCGTTTTCAAGCTGACACCAGGTGCAGGCGGCACGTGGACACACACTGTGTTGCATAGCTTCACCGGAGGTACGGATGGATTTGAACCCGCCGGCCTGGTTCTTGACGCAGCTGGCAATCTTTACGGCACGACTGCGGAGGGGGGCGGTGGATCGTGTGCCAGGGCCCGTACAGTGGTGGGCTGCGGCACCGTCTTCGAGTTGTCGCCAGGAGTGGGTGACGTTTGGACCGAAAAAATTTTGCACGTTTTTGGCATCCGCGCAAAGGACGGAGTAACACCTTACTCTAACTTGATTTTCGACTCCGCCGGTAACCTCTACGGTACGACTAGCCTTGGAGGTGTTATAAACGACGACCCTAATTGCGAACAGTACGGCACCAACGTCCCAGCCGGTTGCGGAACGGTATTTGAATTGAAACCTGCCAAGAACGGGGCATGGAATGAACAAATCCTTCATAACTTTGGATATTCACCGGACGGCCAGATTCCTGTTACCGGAGTGACCTTCGATGCATCCGGAAATTTATACGGGACAACGTCATCCGGCGGACGGGCGGTATGTGGCGAAAACGGAAAGATGGCCATTTGCGGCACTATCTTTGAGTTAATTCCAGAAGGCGCTAAGGGATGGAAGGAAAAACAGCTAATTCTTGGGGACCAAGGGTTTTTCGCGAATTTAGCAATAGACCCTGCCGGCAATCTCTATGTTGCGGCGGACTCAGGGGGCGGTTGCGGTAATGACTACAACCTAGGCTGCGGCATAACATTTGAACTTCCGCCAACTGATCATGGTGAAACCATTGGGGATTTCGGGTCTGGCTCCGATCCTTCGCCTTTGATCCTCGATCCGCAAGGCAATGTATATGGCACCGCAGATAACATACTGAACGAGGATATTCACCAATCAACAGTGTATGAAGCATCACGAAACTCAAGCGGGAGTTGGGCATTCACCCCGCTGTACTTTTTTAACAGTGTTCTGGATGGAGAAGGTCCGTCAGGTGGTCTCGTTCGCGACGACGCCGGGAATCTATATGGCACAACTCGATACGGCGGTAAGCATAATCTAGGAGTCGTCTTCGAGCTCACGCCTTAGGCGCTGGTGGAAAAGGGCGTGCTAGACACCTGCCCCCGACTTACGTCCGGGCTAATGAATGCCGTCACTTGCGCGACTGGCGTAAGGGAAGCGCGTTGCTCCTCCAGTGCCATGAGTTCTTCGAAACTCGCTGGACTTTTTCATTAACCTCTGCCCAAATTTCTGCGAATGCCGGGAGTTTCATGTTGGTTTCGATCCCCTTGCGCCATTCGATCCAAGCGTCCTCTGTGATCCGACGCTTGTTGTAAAGAAAGATTTCCTCATTGGAAAGGTCGATGTATCGATAGATGGCATCTCGGCAGCGGTCTCTTCGTTCCTCACTTAGTGCTTTCAACTCAGATCCGAGCCAGATTTCTACTGCCGAATCTGCTAATCTTCTCTGCTCGCAATCCTTGATCTATTCTGCCGAAAGAAAAGAGCGCCGATGACGGAAACCGTACGTCCTGAACCGAGCCGCCTGTATCGCTGGCTGGTCTTGATCTTTGTCAGCCTGGCGATGTTTGGCAGCTACTACGTGTATGACGCGCTCAGCCCGCTTGCCGATGTGCTCAAGCAGCAACTCGGATTCACCGACCTCGATATTGGTTTTCTGCAGGCCATTTATAGTTTCCCCAACATTTTTACCGTTGTCATCGGCGGCTTCATCATTGACCGCATCGGGCTGCGAAAGTCGCTGATGATCTTTGGCGTGCTCTGCTTCGTCGGACCGGCAATCACCGTGATGTCCGGCCACCTCTCGATTATGGCCACCGGACGGCTGATTTTCGGCATGGGCGCCGAGTCGCTGAACGTGGCGGTCGTCACGGCTCTGGCCCGCTGGTTCAAGGGCAAGGAGCTAAGCTTTGCGTTCGGCTTGAACCTGACAGCATCCCGCCTGGGTACATTCGCCGCGCTCAACTCTCCCACTTGGGCTCGCGCCGCTTACGCCAACTGGCGAACTCCCTTCCTGATCGCACTGGCCTTCGCGGCCCTCAGCCTTGTGGGCGCGATCGTTTATTGGTTCATGGAGGCGTGGGCCGAAAAGAACTACCACCTTGGGGAGGTTTCCACCGACAAAGTAGTCTTCGCTGATTTGTGGAAGTTTGGCGTGAGTTATTGGTTGATTGTCGCGCTGTGCATCGTTTTCTATTCCGCCATCTTCCCTTTTCAGACTTTCGCGGTAAAGTTTTTCATGGAGGCGCATGGCACCTCGCGCGAATTTGGCGGCTTCCTGTCGAGCATGCTGACGCTATTCGCCATGATTGCCACACCCTTATTCGGCCTTTGGGTTGATCGCGTCGGAAAGCGCGCGCTCCTGATGATGCTGGGGTCATTACTTCTGATCCCAGTCTATTTGATGATGGCCTACACGCAGGTCAACTTATATGTGCCCATGGCGATGATGGGGGTGGCGTTTTCCCTGATCCCGGCGGTGATGTGGCCTTCGGTGGCTTACATCGTCGACCAATCCAAGCTGGGCACGGCCTATGGCTTGATGACGATGATTCAAAACATCGGGCTATTTGGCTTGAATCTGCTTGTGGGATGGGCCAACAACTTTAGCCACGCGGATGCCACCAACCCCGCGGGATATCATCTGGGCATGTGGATTTTTTCGGTCCTGGGGATTCTTGGAGTCCTGTTCGCATTCCTGCTCCGGCAAAGGGAATTGGGACCGCATGGACATGGCCTGGAAACGATTACTACGGCCAAGAGTGCGGCTTAAGCCTTTATAAGCTACCGATTTGTGAAGGTCGCGACTCTTGATTTTGGATGGGGTTTGTAGTCTTAGGTCTGGTAGTGCCACGCAAATACCCGAGGGTAAAGGAGTTCCAAGGCAGGACCTACGTAAGCATAGATTCTCCGAAGATCGGTAGAAATACTCTGATATTCTGGAGGTATCGACACCTTTACCAACCCTGCGAATCCGCGCAAGCGATACAACAGAAACTACTTAAGCCGCATCCGAATGAATGCGGCCCGATAAGGCAACTTGACCGAGCCACGACAGCGACAAAGCACGGACATCAGCGAAGCCGAGGCAATTGAAAGGGCTAAGCTGGGGGACGCAGAAGCGTTCCAAGTGCTCTATGACAAGCACAAGAGACGGGTGTATTCGCTGTGTCTGCGGATGACGGCGAATACCGCCGAAGCGGAGGATCTGGCGCAGGAAGCGTTTTTGCAACTCTACCGCAAGATTGCAACGTTTCGCGGAGAGTCGGCGTTCTCGACGTGGCTGCATCGGCTATCTGTGAACGTCGTTTTGATGCATCTAAGAAAGAAGAGCCTTCCGGTGGTTTCGTTGGAAGAGACGACGCAGGGAGCAGACGATGATTCCCCGAAAAAAGACTTCGGGGCGGATGATGTAGCGTTGGCCGGCTCCATTGACCGGTTGCAGTTGCAAAAGGCAGTGGACAGTCTCCCTCCCGGATATCGCACGATCTTTGTGCTTCACGATGTGGAAGGATACGAGCATAATGAAATCGCGAAAATCGCGGGATGCTCAATCGGCAACAGCAAGTCGCAGTTACATAAGGCCCGCATGAAGCTGCGGGATCTGCTCAAGATGAATAGAGCCGAACAGGCCGGTAAATCTCGGGCGGGCTAGTCGAGAAACAGATATTCGCAACACTTTACTGTACGCGTGTGATGACTCGAGCAGGGGCGCAAGAGCTGCGACATGGAAGAGCAGTCACTTGGGGAGAGTAGCAGGATGACATGCGTTGAGCTGCAGGAAAGCTTGGCGGAAGTGGAAGACGGGAGCCGTCCCGAACAAAGAGCGCATTTACAGGAGTGTCCGGGGTGCTCGGCGCTGGTAAGAGAGCTGGATCTGATTATTTCCGCTGCCGGCGAACTTCAAGGGGCGGATGAGCCTAGTCCCAGAGTCTGGAACTCCATCGCAATTGCATTGCGGCAGGAAGGACTGATCCGTCCGCAACGCCGGCCGCCGATTTCTTCCTTTGCGGCACGCTGGGGCGCGGCGCGGTGGCTGGTGCCGGCGGCGGCGATGCTATTGCTCGCACTGGGAATTTATGTGCGCCGCGAATCGATGCCGGCTCCGGTCGCACAGCAGGCTTCCATAGCGGTACCTGCTGCAGGTACTATCGATCCTGGCGATGACGACCTGATGCAGGAAGTCGCAGCCAACACTCCGGCAATGAGGACGCAATACGAAGACAGTCTAAGGAAAGTAAACGAATCCATCCGCGAGGCGCAAGGCGCGCTCGATGAAAATCCGAATGATGAGGACGCACGGCGGTTCCTCATGAACGCTTATCACCAGAAATCCATGCTTTTTCAAATGGCGATGGACCGTTCTCTGCCATAATGTTAGAAATTTCCGAGTAGGCTCTGAGACCGAGTGGGCTCTAATAAGACGATAATTGGCGTATTTGGCTTGGGGGAGTTGCATATGCTGAGCAAGCGTAGAGTAGGGCTCGTTGCGATTGGCCTGATGGTAGCGGGCACGCTTGTGGCCCAGAGCAAAAAAGAGCTTCACTTTACCGTGGGAGCGAAAGCCGGCGTTTCGGTGATCAATCCTTACGGCTCAATTTCTGTCAAGCCATCGCTAAATAATTCGGTTGTGGTCAATGCGACTCTGTACTCCGACAAGGTAGAAGTGGATAACGTCCAAAATGGAAACCGGGTGGATATTCAATCCCACTTGCTACCCGGTGCTGACGCCGAGTCCGGGCGAGTGGACTACGAAGTTTTAGTTCCCGCCGACGCAAGCGTTACGCTCCACTCCAGCACGGCATCTTTGCACGCCGAGAAACTCCACGGCGATGTCAGCCTGGAAGGTCCAGGCGCGGAGGTTGAGGTTCGCGACATCTCAGACGCCCACGTTCACGTAAAGACGATGAACGGAGCGGTGAACCTGGATAATATTCAAAATGGCCACGTAGAAGTCGATTCGTTGAGCGGAGCGGTCACGCTCAAGGGAGTAAACGGTCCTTTGGTGCAGGTCGTTTCAACCAGCGGAAACATCAATTACATTGGCGACTTCGGCAAGAGCGGCGAATATCGCCTGACCAGCCATAGCGGCGATATTGAGGCCACCATTCCAGAGTGGACTTCCGCCGATGTGAGTGCTCGGTCTGTTAAGGGAGAGGTGCACGACGACATTCCTCTTCAACCGAAAGCTCACAACTACTTTCCCATCGATAAGGGCCGTGCCTTTGCGGGTACCATGGGCCGAATGGCAGTATCCTCCACCGTAGTGCTGCGTAGTTTCAGTGGTAAAATCCACCTTAGAAAACGCTCCGAAAAACAATAATCAAAGCCAAGCGCAAACCGGATCGATCGAAGCGGGGTTTGAAGCCCGATTCTAAAACGGTTGGAGTTGGCGTCCGCGGCGGCAAAGTTGCGCCGGGCGGTGAACAGCGCACGTCCAAGGCTGTTGTGTTGATTGGGTTTATGGGTGCGGGCAAAACATCCGTCGGGCGCGCCCTCGGCGAACGCCTGGGTTGGCCGTTCGAGGACCTTGACGAGCGGATCGAAAGGCGTGAGCGGCGCACGGTCCCTGAAATCTTTCGCGACTCCGGAGAAGCGGAATTTCGTCGAGCAGAGCATGAGGCGCTGAGTGAACTGCTGGGGGAGTTGCAAGCCGGGAGTGAGCAAGTCGTGGCCTTGGGCGGAGGCGCCTTTGTTCAGAAGCAAAACGTACACCTACTCCAGGTCGCGAGGGTTTTCACAGTTTTTTTGGACGCGGATGTCGAGGAGCTTTGGCGGCGTTGCAGCAGGCAAGCCGAGCAGTTGGGAGTTGCGCGCCCTCTGCTTGGGAACTTGGGGAGTTTTCGAAAGCTCTGCGAAGCTCGACGTCGCCATTATCGAAAAGCATCTTTCACGCAGAAAACTGGTGGTCGCACGGTGAAGAAGATTGCAGCAGAAATAGCTCACGCTCTGGGCCTGAGTCCAAGCGGCAAACGAGGCAAAAAGCAGTGACTTTGAGGAAGCGGATGTGGCGGGCTGCGGTAGTCGTTCTAGCTTTTGCGGCGTGGTCGTCTATCGGCGCTATGGCGGGCGACAAGAAAGATAAAGCGAAACCACAGGGACTTCAGCAGGTGGATTCGGGCTCTTTCGGCGTCTTCGTCAGGGGCCAGCGCGTGGTCACTGAGACTTTCAGCGTACACCAGGAAAACGGGCTCAGCGTGGTGAAGTCGCGCTTGCAGGAGACTGCCAACTCCGCATCAGCTGGGCAAAAGTCGGATCTGGAGATGACCGGCGCGGGAGAGTTGGTGCGTTACGAATGGAGCGACGGCAGCGGATCGCTGGTGGTGACGCCGAACAACGAATTTCTGTTGGAAAAAATAACTACGGCGGCATCCTCCAAGCCGGCAGAACAGCCATTCCTCATGCCGAACACTTCGGCGATCCTCGACAACAATTTCTTTGTCCACCGCCAGGTGCTGGCATGGCGCTATCTGGCAACCAACTGCCAGACGCAAAGCGGCAACCTTAAGTGCCAGCAGGGGCCGCTGGAGTTCGGCGTGCTGGTGCCGCAGGATCGGACGTCGATGCGCGTGCGCATGGAACTCGCGGGAAGAGAGAAAGTGACGATTCGCGGAGCCGAGCGCGAACTATTGCGCCTGAATCTGAAGGGCGAGGCATTTACCTGGGCACTGTGGGTAGACGACAAGGATCAGTTCAAACTAATGCGCGTGCTGATTGCGGACGATAATACCGAAGTAGTGCGAGACTAGCGAAAAGTGCTGCGCGGGATGTGAGTCGCGGTTCGCAGGCTGACGATGCCGGTAACGGATGCACGGACAGCGCGGGTTCTGATCACGGTGCTGTTGTTTGCGCTGGGGCTGGGCTTTCTCTATGCCGCGCGGCAAACTCTAGTCGCTTTCCTTTTCGCCATCTTCTTTGCGTATCTGATGAGCCCTCTGGTCTCCTATCTGGAAAGAATTCTGCACGGTCGTGTGCTTGCCATCGCGGTCATTTACCTCTTGCTGCTGGGACTAGTCGTGGTTTTTTTCGTTTCCATGGGTCCGCGCATTGCACGGGAAAGTTCACGGCTGGGACAATCTTTGCCGGCGCTGGCTCAACTGAGTTCGGGACAAATAGCTCAGCGGCTGGGCGAGGAGCATGGCTTGAACGCCCGTTTGGTCGGACTGCTCCGCGATTACCTGGCCAGCCACAGCAATGAGATCGAGACCTTGGCGAAAAACGTAGGACTGCATGTGGCTGACGTGGCGAAGCAGGCATGGCTGCTGGTGGTCGTTCCACTGCTCTCGATTTTCTTTCTCAAAGATGGGCGGGCTTTCAGCGAGATACTGCTTGACTTGGTCCAGTCGCGCCCGCAGCGGGAGATGTTGCAAGGCGTCCTCAACGATTTGAATCAGATGCTTGCCTTCTTTATCCGGGCGCAACTCACACTTGCGGCACTGACGCTGGTTATTTACTCGGCGGTTTTGGGCATGATGCGAATGCCCTACGCGCTCGTACTGGGAACTTTAGGCGGATTGCTGGAATTCGTTCCCGTCGTTGGGCCTCTGGCGGCCGCCGTGACCATCGTTGGCGTAGCGTTGCTGATCAGCTTCCCACATTGGCTGGCGCTGGTGATCTTTCTGGGCGTCTGGCGGCTGATTCAGGACTATGTGACTTCGCCGCGCATCATGGGCCAGAGTATGGAACTGCATCCACTGGCAGCAATTTTCGGGGTGATGGCGGGTGGCGAGGTCGCTGGCATTCTGGGGATCTTTCTGTCAATCCCGGTGATGGCTAGTTTGCGGATCGTATTCCGCCGCTGGCGCCTATATGCGGAGAAGAGAAAATTCGGGCCGTTGAATGAGTATGTTCTGGACCCACAGAGCGCTCGGAAGTAGGGAGCAGCTCTCGATTCTTCGTTTCCGCTTTCAAATCCTCCGTTTCACGCTTTCCTGTTTCCCCCGTCAAACAACACTGGATCGACCTTCGCACTTGGAAACGCGTTGCTCCAGAAAGCGCTGCTCCATGGTGTTGCGTGCGAGTGCGAGCGCTGTGCGGAAGTGCTCGCGCGCGACTTCAAAGTTTCCGCGGCGAGATTCGAGCTCGCCGAGGGCGGCGGAGTAGAAGGGATAGGCAGAGAGGCGATCGCTGTTTTCGATTGCCCGTATCTCGTCGAGCCCGCGGTCTGGACCTTCACTCTGTGCGACCGCGACAGCGCGGTTGAGCGCGACAATCGGAGAGGGCCGAATCTTCATTAGACTGTCGTAGAGCCTGACGATTGCGCACCAGTCTGTGTCCTCGGTGCGGCGAGCGCTCGCATGAACCCAGGAGATCGCGGCCTCGACGTGATACTCGGTAAGCTCCGAACCTGTGGCGGAAAGATCGAGAAGCCTCTCGCCTTCCGCAATCAGTCCTTGATCCCACAGCGAACGATCCTGATCGAAAAGTGCGTTCAATTCGCCGGATGCGTTGACACGCGCGGGAAGACGCGCCGCTCCCAAACACATAAGCGCGGAGAGAGCATAGGTTGTTGGTCTGGCTCCAAGTGGATGCTCTCGGAGTATGGCCGCGAGCCGCATCGCTTCGTGGCAAAGGTCCGCGCGGACCGTCGATTCTGGTGACGCGCCGTGGTATCCCTCGTTGAAGAGCAGGTAAAGTGCGCGCTGGACGGCCGGGAGCCGGACCAAGAAATCCTCTGGGGCCGCGATATCGAAGAGGATTTTCGACGCCGCCAGAACTTTTTTTGCGCGCGTGATGCGCTTCTCCATGGCCGCGTGCGTGCTGACGAATGCGCTCGCAATTTCATCCACGCTGAAACCGCAAAGAATGTGCAGAATAAGAGCGACCTGCGCCTCTTCCGGCAAGCGCGGAGCGCTGCAGGAAAACATCATGCGGAGCTGGTCGTCTTTGATTGCGTTGGCTGTGAATAGCTCTTCCACTGCGGGAGCGAGTGTCCACTCGCTTTGCAACAGCCTGCTTAGCTCCGGCTCAAGGGTGCGCGCCGTACGCTCGCGGCGAAGGGCATCGAGGGCGCGGTTTTTAGCTGTGGCCATGAGCCACGCCGCGGGATTTTCCGGAATGCCGCGAAACTTCCAGACTTCAAGCGCGCGGCAGAAGGCGTCCTGGACGACGTCTTCTGCCAACGCGAGGTTGTGAATGCCGAAGATGCGAGTCAGGGCGGCGACCATGCGTCCCGCTTCGTGCCGGAAAAGATGATCGCTGAGCTCCATTACATGCTCATTTTCATGACTGGCCGAACTTCAACGGCGCCATCCGTCTCGAAGATGGGGCAGCCTTTGGAGAGTTCGACGGCTTGCTGCAGGTCGCGGGCTTCGATCAGCGAGTAACCGCCGACCACGTCCTTGGTTTCGGGAAACGGGCCATCAGTCACGGTTTTCTGCTTGCCTGTGACCAACTTGCCACTGGGTTCAAGAGGCTGGCCCTGATCTTTGATATGACCTTTGGCGCCAAGCTCTTTCATCCAGTTTATCCACTTTTGCATGATCTGCTGCGCAATCTCCGGAGATCGTCCGCTTTCGCCACCGCGGTAAAGATATACAAACTCGCTCATTGTGAATCCTCCTTGGGTTTTGGTACTTCTGGGATGTAGACGTTTGAGTGCCACATTGCCGGACATTTATTTTCAATGACTGAAGAGATGCAGATCAAGCAGGTGCGAGGGGTTTTGGCCCGGCAGTCCGGGCGCTTCAACACGAGCCGAACGGGTGACCATGGTTTCATTGTGACTCTCTCTTCACGAATAAACCCTGTTGTAGAATCCAAAGTACCCTCTTATGAACAAGAAAATTCCCATCGGTATTTTGGGAGCCACCGGCGTGGTTGGACAAAGGTTCATCCAGATGCTGGAGGGCCATCCCTGGTTCGAGGTGGCGTGGCTCGCCGCATCAGACCGATCTGAAGACAAGACTTATGCGGAAGCGGCGCGCTGGCGGCTGAAGACCGCGATTCCGGCGGGTGTCGGAGCGATGACAATTTCGCCCGCCACGCCTGCCGGAGCGCCGAAAATTATTTTCGCGGCGCTGGACTCCTCGATCGCCGCCGAGCTTGAACCGCGCTTCGCTGAGGCGGGCTGCGCAGTGGTTTCGAATTCCAGTGCGCTGCGCATGCAGTCTGATGTTCCGCTGGTGATTCCTGAGGTCAACCCCGATCACATCAAGTTGATCGACACCCAGGTTTGGCGGAAGAAGACCGGTGGCTATGTGGTCACGAATCCTAATTGCTCGGCGATTGGCCTTGTACTGGCATTGGCGCCTTTGCAACGGCACTTCGGCCTGGAGGCCGTGATGGCTGTGACGATGCAGGCGGTGAGCGGCGCGGGCTATCCCGGCGTGGCGTCGCTCGACATTCTGGGCAACGTGATTCCCTTTATCCGCAATGAAGAAGAAAAGATGGAGGAGGAGACGCTGAAGCTGCTCGGCAAAGTGAACGGATCGAAGATTGATCCTGCGAGTTTCGCCATGAGCGCGCAGTGCAACCGCGTCGCGGTCGAAGATGGCCATACCGAATCTGTATCGGTACGATTGAAAACCAAAGCCAAGCCTCAGGAAATTATTGCGGCATGGAATGCCTACCGCAGTGAACCGCAGGAATTGCAACTCCCGAGCGCACCCGAGCGCCCAGTAGTTTATCTCGAGGCCAATGACCGTCCGCAGCCGCGTTTCGATGTGGACATGGGCGCTGGAATGACTACCGCTGTAGGCCGTCTGCGGCCTTGCGGCGTGCTGGATTGGAAGTTCACCGTGCTTTCGCACAATACGATCCGCGGAGCCGCTGGCGCTGCTGTCCTGAATGCCGAACTACTCAAGGCCAAGGGATATCTCGACACGGTTTTAAGCAAATGACGGTTCAAAGCAAATGAAATCCCCGCCACTCAACCCTAACCTTCACAGGGAATCACGCCGATGATCGTGATGAAATTCGGCGGCACGTCAGTGGAAGATGCACGAGCGATTGAGCGTGTGGCCGCGATTGTGAAGGGGCGACTACAGCAGAAACCAGTGGTGGTTGTCAGCGCCATGGCGAAGGTGACCGACACACTTCTCACGATGGCACGGGCGGCGGGCGCTGGGGAACGTAAGACCGCTCTGAAACTCTGCCGCTCCCTGCAGGAAAGGCATTACAACACCGCGAGTGAATTGCTCGGCACCGCTTTGTTCACGGACTTCCACTCCGAACTGGGGAGCGATTTTGAAGGGCTGGATGAATTGCTGCGCGGGATTTCCGCTGTCGGCGAGCTGACACCACGGACAACCGATCATGTCGCAGCTTTCGGCGAGATGCTTTCCAGCAAAATCGTCGCCGCAGCCTTTTCCGCGCACGGACTCAACGGTGCGCACGTCGATTCGCGCGAGATCCTGGTCACGGACAGCAACCACACGGAAGCGGCGCCGCAGCAGGAAGAAACCAACCAGCGGCTGCAAGCCAAAGTGCAGCCACTGCTCGACGCCGGGCAGGTGCCGGTGATGGGTGGATTCATTGGAGCAAACCGCGCCGGCGTGACGACCACGATCGGTCGAGGTGGTTCGGACTACTCGGCCGCGATTGTGGGGGCTGGCTTGGGCGCCGAGCGGATTGAAATCTGGACCGATGTAGATGGAATCCTGACCACCGACCCGCGTATCTGTCCCGAAGCACGACGGATCAAGGTAATCAGTTTTGATGAAGCGGCGGAGCTCGCGTATTTCGGGGCGAAGGTACTGCATCCGGCGACGGTGCTGCCGGCAATCCAGAAAAACATTCCCGTGTATGTGCTAAATTCCCGCAACCCGTCATGCGAAGGCACGAAGATTACAACTCGCGCGCCTCAAGGCAAAAACATTTTCAAAGCGATTGCCGTAAAGAAGAGGATTACGATTGTCGATGTGGCAGCGCCGCGCATGCTGCTCGCTCACGGCTTTCTGCGTGCAATTTTTGAGGCCTTCGACCGGCATAAGGTTGCGGTCGATGTGGTTTCTACTTCTGAGGTAAGCGTTTCGCTGACCGTCGATTCGAACCACGCGATTCCCGCTCTGGCCGCTGACTTGGCCAAACTGGCGGATGTGAAGTACGAGGGACGCAAGGCGATCGTTTGCCTGGTAGGCGAGAGTTTGCGCGATAAGCCAGGAGTGGCGGCGCTCGTGTTCGGCGAGTTGGCCGACAAAAAGATTCGCATGATCTCGCAGGGCGCGTCGGAAATTAATCTCACGTTTGTGATTGAGGAAGATGAAGTGCCGGAAGTAATCCAACGGCTGCACAGCACTTTTTTTGCGGACTTGGATCCGGAGGTGTTCGCGTGAGAGTCTGCGAAGCAAGGCACCGCAAAGGACGCTAAGATATTGCGAGCGCGCAGAGTAAGGGTTGGCTTCCACTTTGCGCCCTTCGCGGGTATTCCTTGCGAGCTTTGAGTTCAAGCCTTTGCGTTGCCATGAAACTGCTCATTCTAGGCCGCGGCAAAACTGGATCGGTGGTGGCAGAAGTCGCACGGCAGCGCCGGCACGACGTTCGTGTTGTGGGCTCCAGGGAAAATGCGGCATGCGCAGCCCTCGCCCCAGAACACCTGCGCGACATCGATGTAGTGATCGATTTCACAGCGCCTTCCTGCATCGTGGCTCACATCGAAGCGTGTACGCTGGCGGGAAAAAATATGGTCGTTGGCACCACCGGGTGGGATGCGGAGTTGGACCGGGTGAAGAAGTCGGTCGAGGATCATGGCACAGGATTTGTTTACGCAGCAAATTTCTCCGTCGGAGTAAACCTTTTTCTCGAGGTGGCGCGAGCTGCCGCAGCAGCCCTCGGCCGCGATTACTCTGGACAAATCTTCGAGCGGCATCACATTCAAAAAAAAGACGCGCCATCGGGAACGGCGATCGCTCTTCAGCATGTGCTCCGCGAAGCCAGTGGCAAAAAAGAACTCGAGATCACTTCTTTTCGCGAGGGCGAAGTGGTCGGCATGCACGAGGTTGTTCTCGAATCAGCCGTCGATCGCATCTATCTTTGCCACGACGCCAAATCTCGCCAGGGCTTCGGCGACGGTGCGGTGCGCGCCGCGGAGTGGATCGCGAGCAGGAAAGGCTTTTACCATTTTAAAGACGTATGGCGCGAGTTGTAAGGGCCCGTTCCCCACGCAGGCCGATTCGCGTTATCTTATTACCATGCAAGTTCGTGGCTGCGGTACCGCGCTCGTCACTCCGTTTCGTCAGGATGGTTCTATCGACGAGGCTGCCCTGCGCAACCTGCTGGCGTGGCAGATCGAATCGGGTATCGATTTTCTCGTCCCCTGCGGAACAACCGGGGAGACGCCCACGCTCACGCACGACGAATGGCTATATGTGATTGATACGACCATCGAAGTGGGCGCTGGCCGGGTGCCGATCGTAGCCGGCGCAACATCGAACTCTACGCACGATGCCGTGGAAAAAGCGAAAGAGGTTGCAGCCCGGCCCGGCGTCGACGCGATTCTCACTGCTTCCCCTTATTACAACAAGCCCACGCAAGAAGGCCAGTATCGGCACTTCAAGGCAATCGCTGAGGCGGTCGGAGAGAAACCGATCATTCTCTACAACGTGCCCGGGCGCACTGCGGCAAACATCGAGCCGGCAACGCTGGCACGGCTGGCAGAGATTCCCAATATCGTCGGCG
>Ga0210400_10001098_pt1 | contig 27595 bp, 40 predicted proteins | sample IncBWH26MmetaG_FD_155456 | JGI IMG/M metagenome (GOLD analysis project Ga0210400, IMG submission 155456) | Forest soil microbial communities from Barre Woods Harvard Forest LTER site, Petersham, Massachusetts, United States - Inc-BW-H-26-M | ecosystem: Environmental > Terrestrial > Soil >... | reverse complement strand
GTCAAAAGACAAGCACGACAAGCTGAAGAGTTTAAGGCAGACCAAACTGCCCGACAAATGGACGAAGTTGGAAGCGGCTGTTCAGTACGCTCAAAAACAAGTCGAGCATAATGAGCAGCATGGTCCTGTTAAGATTCTATACAAGGATGGGAAACCAGTATGAAAACCTTACGCTTCTTCGCACTTCTGTTCGGCCTGTGTCTCGCGATCCCGGCTGGCAACGTGGGCAATGGCTCGACCACCTGCCCGGCATCCGGGTCCAAGCGCATATCCAGTATCTCCCTGCGCTCGATCACCTTCACGGTCCAGGCTCCCAATGGCTCAGGTGGCACGACTGCCAACATGGGCACGATCACGCTCGGCGGTTCCGGTGTCACCTCGACCACGGCTGTATCGCTCGGTGCTGGCGATGCCTATACCTTCCCCGCTGCGGCGAGTACGGCACAGTATGACCTGACCCAGATCTACTTCGCCTGCTCGAACAGTGCCGACTCGATTGTCTATACGTATCTACAGTAAATGGCAGGCACGCCCGCACGCTCGACGTTTACCCGGCTTCCGAGCGATCCCACCACCAGTGATCTGTACAACCAGACGGCTAAACTGCAACAGCTTGTGCAGGATACATCGTCCTCTGTTGCCGCAAATAAGAGTGCCGTAGACTCCTCGATCTCGGATGTAAACTCCCAACTCCAAAAGATCAATAGCGCCCCGTCGATGAATGGCACATCCGTTCAATCGATCCGCAGCGTGCCGCAGTCTTCATATCTCACAGTTGCCGACTATACGGTCGTGTTCTATGTCACCGTCGCGGCCATCGCCACTCTGCCCAACTGCCGGGTCGCCGAGGGACAGATCTTCTTCGTCAAGAATGACCCTCGATCCGGGGCGACAGTGACCTTGAACTCACAGGGCAACGAGCTAGTAGACAATGCAGCGGCGAATACGATCTCACTCGCGGCAGGCAAGTCTATTCAGCTTCAATCCGATGGCACCAACTGGATGATCTTGTCCCTGATCCCATAAAAAGCCTACAATCAATCATGCCTCTGGACATGCTTCCGTTACCCGTCGCTGGGGGGGAGTCTCGTGAGCAGGAGTCTGAGGTAAACGCAGTCGCCTCGGTTCGTCTGCTCACGCCAGAGGAGATCGCATCTTTGCAGCCGATCTTTGAAAAAGAAGGCGGCGTGATCCCTTCACCTGAAGTATCGTTCGTCCTAGGCAGCGTAGCGCCGGACGGGCATGTGGTCACTTTTATGGTCGTGCAGCTACGTCTCCATGCCGAGCCTATGTGGGTCGAGGAGGGGCATGAGCATCTGGTCCGGTCTCTCGTTCATGCAACCGAGAAGATGATCGCCGAGCGCGTGCCTGGAGGCTGCGACGTGTTCCTGTTCGCCCCGGCCGGCAAGGTGGCGAAGCTCGCGGCCAATTTCGGCATGAGACTGGAGCCTTGGACCGTGTGGTCGAAGTATGTCAAGGGCGTGTATCCGGTTGAGCCTATACCCGGGGAGGTGATCCAATGAGCTTCGGCGGCGGCACGGACTACAATCGCGGCATTAACAATCTCGGCGGCTCCTCCAATCTCGCGCTCAACAGTCTCTTCCCGGCTGCGTTTCAGGGCGGGCAGACGAACCTGCAACAGGGCCAGAACAACATCGGCCAAGCGGGCAACTATTTCAATACGCTACTCGGCGGCAACCGGGCCAACACGACGGCCATGCTCCAGCCGGACATCAACCGCATTCAGGGAGCGAATCAGGGGACATTGCAGGGCGTGAGCACACTCATGCCGCGCGGCGGTGGCAGATCAGGCACGCTATTCCAGTTGCCCTTTCAACAGAACCAACAGATACAGAGTTTGTATGGCGGGGCGAGGTCGGGTGCGGCGGGACAGCTCGGGCAACTCGGGCTGGGACAGGGCGGTCTCGGGGCGAACCTGTTTGGCATCGGCACGGGTGTGTTAAACTCGGCCAACTCAGCCAATTCGGATATGGTGCGCGCGGCTTTGGCCATGAAACAACGATCCGATCAATTGGCTGGAGGTTTAGGTGGTGGTATATTCAACCTTTTCTCCTCTCTTCCACAATTGATAACAAGTTATGGGGCTATCGGAGCAGGAGCATAAAATTATGGGCGGATTTGCTGCAATGATTGGTGGTGCTGGACAAGCTGCTAAAGACTACACGGCTCAGACTCGTTTTCAGAACTTTGCTCATCAGGAGAACTCGCTCAAGCAATTGCAGGAGCAGTACAACAACCTAGCCGACGCTCTGGAGAAGACCAAGGCGCAGTACAGCGCCGCGCCTGACATCGTAGACCGGTTGAACGATGTTGAAATGCAGATCCGCGCGGCACATATGCCCGGTGCTCCGGTTGATGCTCAGTCATTCCAGAAGTTGATGAGCACGTATCTCAAAGCCAAGCAGGATGCAAACGCCGCATGGGCCACTCACCCGAACAACCCGGTGAACCGCATTCAGACCACGCCAGCGGTACAACAGGCTGTCGCTCAAGCGACCGGACAGGCAGGTGTCCCACCGGTAGGACCACAGGCCACACCACCGCCGTTTGCTCCACAGATCGCTCCTCCCGCCGGACCACCGGCAGCCCAACCTCCTACAAGTCCCGTGCAACCAGCAGCGCAAGGAGGGGGCAATAGCTCTCCTGCGCCCTTTCGCTCACCCGCTGCTCCACCAGTTGGGCCAAGCACTGGGCAACCTGTTCCACCCATCAGCGCCGGGGCAGGGCCAGTGGCCGGGGGACCCTCGGCCTCCGGGGGAACGCTGGACTCCTCCGTTCCTCCCATAAGCGTTTCAACAGGCGGCGCGGCGGTCGCCCCGGTGGTGAACCTGGATGACTTGCTGGCACGCTCACAGGCTGGATATCAGTCTACTGGGATCATGTCGCCCCAACTGCACGAGGCCCTAACCCACCAGATGGGCACGCAGGCGGCACTCGAACAGCTATACCGCGCAGGTGGGATCAATCTCCAACTCGGCAAGAACAAGCTCCAGGCCATTCAGCCGATGCTCGATGACATGCACGATCACCCTGAGAACCTGATGAAAGACATCATGGGGATCGAGACGCTGACCGGTGGAGGCGGCGGCGCGATGGCACTCGGGCCGCTGCTGTCGGCGATGGCTCCGCAGAGTGAACCAGGTATGACCACGGCGGGGTCGCTAGAGGCTACGCATCCTGGATTTCTGGCTACTCAGGGCCTAGTCAATCTCGATCCCAACACGCCGATCAGAGTGCAGGTCAATAAGTACACGCGGCAGCCTGTGTCAGCACAGGTATCATCGGTTGCCGAACAAACCAAAACTGGGGCTGAGGGGACTTTCACCTTTAATCCACGTACTGGCAAGCTGGGAGATAACCTCGGCATCACACCAATCGGCATGGCTCCTACGACTTCGGTGCAGAACATTCCCGGCCAACTACCTCAGGTGACCACACGAACGAAAGGTGCCCCAGCCAAGACTGGTGCTCCGGCTCCGATCCCCCCTGTGGGTGGCGGTGGCGCTGCTGCTCCGCGATCCGCTGCACCTGCCGGTGGTGGTAGTGGCGGCAGCAGTGTCATTGCCAATAACTACAACGATTGGGTCGCGGGCAAGGGTGTCTTTAGCGATAAGGAACAAACGGCCATGCGGGACTATGCACGCCGTACAGGTCAGCCTACGCCCGAGACTCTCGAACCTAGTGCGCTCAAGGCCATCGCCACGGTGCAACCGATCCTCGATGAGATCATTCACGCGCAGCAGCTACTCAAGGAGCGCAAGCTCGACACGATGTCCGAGGCTGACAGCAAGATTGCGCTCGGCAAAGCCTACGGTAAGTACGCATACCTCAAGGTCGATGATCCTCTCGCCAAGGCGATCTCGGACCTGAGCTTCGACAGTCTGCGCTCGGTAGGTCAGGCACTCCAAGGTACTGGCTCGCGGGCCTATCCGATCTTCGTCCGTGGCCTAGAGCACACGCCGGTCATTGGACTCAACTCGGACAGCGGCAAGCTGATCGCGGATAAGTTAGAGGGAATGCGCCGACGTGTCGAGGAGTCTATCGCTGCGGCCAAGACCGAGACCAAGAGTGGCGTCGTACCGATCCAGCCAGTACAGGCTGGTGGTGGACATGGTCCCGCTATCGGCACAGTCGAAGACGGTTACCGCTTCAAAGGCGGTGACGCAGGCAAAGCAGAGAACTGGGAGCGAGTACACTAGTGGCCCAACCCTGGGAAAAGTATGCAGCCCCGCAGCCTAAAGGACCGTGGGAGAAATACAGTGCCCCGCCCCCGGCCGCGCCTGCATCTTCTACTCAAGAGGACCAGCCAGTCCTCTCGCGTGCCCTATCGAATCTGCCATCGAGCGCGATGCACTTTCTGGGTAACCTCGCTCATCCATTCGGCGGCGAGGAAGTGCTCACCAAGGATGCGAACGGCAACTACCCTCCCGTGCGCGGGCCGTTGTGGGAATTAGGTGACATGCTCAGTGGACTCGGCAGTATCGCACTCTCACCTGAGGAATCGTTTGCCCAGGACCCGGTAGGTACAGTCGGCTACCCGTTGATGGCTTTGAAGGGTGGCATCGAAGCCGTGCGCCATCCGACTACTCAATCAATCGGTCGCGGCGTGGTTAGCCAAGTCGGCCAAGAACTTCCTGATATTCACAAATGGGGCAAGGCAGGCGCGGCTGTCGGTGGTGTGCTCGGGGGCGGTGGTCTGGAGAGCATCCTGCATGAAGGTGGCACTGGCTACGGGGTAGGAGCTGGAGCGCGGGCCATTCCCGCTATTGTGCGCGGGATCAAAACTGGATATCAAAATCGGCCGCAGTGGCCGGATATCCTGCCGGTCATGCCGAAGCAGATCGAAGGACCGTCGCCATTTAATATGCCTCCGGTGGCTGACACGAGCGGACCAGTTCCATTCACACCGCCTGAGTCCTGGAGCAAGCCATCGACCGTAGATATATCTTCCAGTCTGGAATCTTCGCCGATACAGCCTGTGCAGCCACAGCCTCAAGGCGAGATCGTGCGCGGCGTCCACTTGCCAGAAGTTCCACCGCACTATGCAGGCGAACCCAATCCGACTGCCGCATTCAAGAACGATCAAGCCATAGTCCAAGAGTTACGCAAAGTCCCCGGCATCACGCAAGACACACTGACCCCTGATATGGTGCATGAGACGCGCAAGGCATTGGGTCACAGGCCGCTTAAGCCAGCGGATGTCGAGCGGCGTGTGGGACATATTCGGATGCTGCTACCGAAATAGATCCTGATACTCCGGTGTCCCCGGCAGACAACCATACTCCCGCCTGAACTTCTCCCGGTTCGCCGCAGCGCCGCGTGCGATCATGTTCCGCTCACTCATGCTGGCATTCTTGATCGTCGCGCTGCCGTGGTGCAGAAACGGCACATCGATACACACAGCGGGCACGCCTGCGCGGTGCATCCTGACGTGCATTTCGCAATCTTCCACAAAAGCTGGGTAGTAGGTCTCGTTGAACCAACCCACTTTGTCCGTAACCTCGGGGCGAATCAGGAAGCAAGAAAAGTCCGGGTGTGGACGTTCACCTAGATCCTCTCTCGCCTCCCGATCCCCAGGAGTGCCCAATCGATCGGAGGAATCGACAGACACACATGAGACGAATGGACCGCCGTGCGCCAGCAGGAGCCTGTAGGCATCGGGTCTCAGTTCGATATCGGTATTGCAGACCAGGACGTGCGATCTTCCAGCCTGGAATAATGCCTGTAGTCCCAGGTTCCAACACGCCGCGAGGGATTCCTGCACCGGGAGCGAGATCACGGCCACGTGCTGCCCGACTAGCCACTGCTTCGTCCCATCGGTCGATGCGTTATCGACTATGAGGATGTCGCAGGGGATGTCTTGTTGGCGGGCCGATTCGACCGCTGTCTTGGTGAGATGGAGATTGTCCCGACAGGTGAAGAGGATGCTCCCTCGCTCCACTGGACGATCTTCTGAGCCTCTAAGAGTAGCCGTTTCTTCCATGCTTTCCTCCGCTTGTCCCGACCTTTCACTTCTGCGCCTCCACTGCTAAGATCCATGAATCATAGGCAATGTCCGCAGCAGGGATTGGCCTCCAGTCGAACGCATGAACAGTCGCCCAGCTTGCAGCCCCAGCGAGGAACTGGATCAGCGACGGCCTATCGTAACCCCACTTGTGTCGGTCAGCCTCCGAATCCATGTAGGCCCCATAGACATTAGTCAAAAAGACCTGTGTCGTCAGTCGTCCGATGTTCCACATCTGAGTGAGTGCTCGCATGTCAGGGACGAATACCAATAGGCTCCCACCCCGGCATAGAATCCGGTTGCATTCCTGGATGAGCGGTGTCGCCTCGCCGCAGCCGAAGTGTTCGAGCGTGTGATGCAGCACGATTACATCCGCACTGCCGTCCTCGAACATGGGCATGGACGCACCGTCAGCTACAACGTCCGGTCGCCACTTAGGATTCATGTCCACGTTGACCCACGGCTTCTTGAAGGGTCGCTGCCCCGAGCCAACGTTAATCTGTAGCACCGAGCACTCTCCTATACACCCGTTCCAGCTTCTCCGCGACTCCATCCCAGGTGAGGCCGCGCGCTGCCTCGTTCGGTCGCCAGTCCCATTGATCGTCCGGCATCAAGACCGCTCCCTTGATCAGTATCTTGAGCACGTCTCTATAGCCATTTCCCATCGGAGTGAATCTCACCAGGCCGGGATAGTGCTCATTACCCCGGTTCTCCGTAGTCGCGAGCACTCTACAGCCTGCACAGAGCGCCTCGCCGATAGTCAGGCTCATGCGCTCGGAGCCACTCGCATTCACAAAGATTTTATGCTTGCGATATATAGCGGGCAGATCTTTGTGCTCTATGCCGGTCGTCAGCGTGATCGGGTAGCCCAACTCGTCGCAGATCCCGGCCACCATGCTCATGTTCTTGTCGCCCATGCGAGCAGCCACACAGAGCACGCCATGCCGGTCCGCTGTGTCGAACGAATGGAAGAACAGATCGGTGCCATTGGGTACGATCTCGAAGCGGCTGATGCCCGTGACCGGCCAGTCCATCTTGATCTCGTCCATCTCGCGGCGGCTGAAGGGCAGAATGTATGCTGCTTGGGATAGCAATTCGGTGATCTGGGACCGCGAGATGCCGGCCAGGAGATCGGGGTAGTAGATGGGCGTCAAGACGAAGCGCTTGCCCGCCCGCATGACCGCCTGGAAGTTGCCCCAGGACCAGGAGAAGTTCGTGTGCATGATGTGGCACAGGTCGAACTTGCCAGCCTGTATACGGTCCACGTCCCAGCCGGTCTCTTCGCATTCGATCCCGCGCTGGCGCAGGGCTTGCATGGTGGCGTCTAGGGCGATCACGTCGCCGCCTGGATAGGCATCGCGGCCTCTATTGAGGAATGAGATTCTCATAGTCGAAGTCACTTGGTTGAAGCTGTAACCAGTCTCTGAGTTCCGATGATCCGGCATGGCGCTTTTCCATCCAGGCTTTCTCTGCCGAATCGTCGCCACCAACTCGACTGCGGGTGGCCATGCCTACATGCTCGACGCGGACGTTCTTGGTCCGGCAGATCCGGTAACCCTGCTTGTACGTCCTGATCGAGAAGTCCTGATCGTGATAGGTGCGTGGGAGTTCCTCGCTGAGTCCGTCCATCAGTCGATAGAACGAAGTCTTCATGAGGACTAAGGCCCACCAGTGTTCGTGCCAGTGGTAATCGCCATAAGAGCCGCCGACCGCTGGATAATTCTGATCCTGTGGGGAGAGCACGGCGCAATGCCACTTCGAGAGATGCTCCAAGTCACCGATCATATATTCCAACCAATTAGGGCCAACAAAAACATCGTTGGACAGGATGGCGACGTACTTGGTTCTTACTCCGGTGACTGCCGCGTTGACCTTCTGAGGATAGGACCAGTCGCCGCCCTGCATGACGATCAGATCGTACAGTTCCTTGGGCGTGTGTTGGGCCAACTGCACGAGGCAGCGAGTCTCATAGCTGCGCACGGTTTCGTCGGGACAGTAGGAGGGCACGATGATGGTGACAGGTTTCAATATGCCTCCCTACAGCACAATTCCAAAGTGGCGCAGCAAGCTGGAACGGTTAAAGGTTTTGGATTCGGCCTATGGAAGACCAACCACACATTTATAACGAGGGCAACCGCCATCAAAAAGATAGCTACAGACACGTTGCGTATGGACGCTTTAATGTTTTTCTCGGCGTCATTCATAGATCAGTCCCGGATATCGTTTGAACTCCCCGTGCCCCACCGCAGGCTGATTCTCCGAATTAGTGAGGCCACAATTAGCTATCACCGGTGGATGCACATAGCCCACATGCCCGCCCGTTCGAATGATTGACTGGCACAGCGCCCAGTCTTCCGACTGGCATACGCCTTTGGCATGCTGGTCGTAGGGGCCGTGGAGGTCCCATGTAGCCCAGCGCATGAAGTGCATATAGCCCGCGACGGCATCAGTTTCCTCGACGTAGGTGTCTTGCGCTCCGGCGAACTCACCTTCATGGAAGGACTTGTGGTTGATGCCGTGGAATGGGTGTCGATAACCGCCGAGCAGGCTATAGCCCTTGCCATCTTCGCGGCCCTCAGGCTGGTGCAGGATCGACATGGCGTATTCCATTTTGGTCAGCCAGTATGGAGATAGAAAACTAATATCGTTATCGATGGTGCACAAATACTCTCCCCGGCCGAAGAATCGTTCGCTCGTCCAGACGCCTACATTCCTCAGGAAGCCAACGACCGATACCGATTTCAAGAAGGTAACTACCTCATGGTTGTCACGTCGGGCGTAGCGTTCAATGATCTTCGAGGTCTCGGGCCAAGACCCATCATCCACCGTAACTAAATTAAACTGATCGCGAGGCGTCTCTTCATACAAGGTACGGTACGTTTGTTCGGTCAGACGCGGGCGGTCTTTGACCAACAAAATAATGTTCGTCACGATTTCACCTGGAAGGGGAGCACGTCCCTGTAGGCAGAATATAAAAACTCGTGGGGAGCCTGATGATCACGCTCCAGTGACCCACCCTGGAGCCACTTCGCGTCACGATAGATTGGCTTCGTGCTAGTACCACCGCCATGATGGGTGCAGGATACTCCAACCATCCAAGTTTCTTTGCGATGCCGTGCGGCTTCACAACCCAAAAACAGATCCAATCCGTGGTGGCTGAGATGCTTTACCGGCCAGCCACCAATCTTCAGCAGCCAGTCCCGGCGCACCGCGAGAAAGAAAGCATCACACACCGCAACTCGGCACGATCCAGTCTCCTGTTCGCCATGCGTCTGCCAGTCCGTTTGATTCGATCTATATCCGCCTCGCGCCATGTCTTGCAGACGGTATGGCCGCTTATACAAATCGGGGTGCCCCAAGGAGAGAGCACCCCCTAGTCCTACCGTCACACAGTCAGGTCGAGCGAAGGGTTCGAGCACGCGGTCGAGCCAGTCGGGATCGTGGATGGTCACATCATCATGTGCCCATATGCAGATTTCAACTTCCGATCCTTCGAGCAATCGCTGATAGGCTTGGCAGGGCGTGAGTGCGTTGTCGGTATTGTCGAGTTCAACGATGCCGTGAGCTTCGAGTGGAACTAGCGGGCGCTCGAAGCCCTGACCGCCGCAACGAACGGAGAGGATGTCGTAGGTCACAATCCGATTCCCTCCAAGAACCATTTGCGCCATACTAATCCGATCTTTGGCCATGAAAGGTGCTCCACTCGCTGCCGCAACTGCTGCCCTCGATACTCCCAGTCATCTCGCTTCCTCTCGATCTGCGCCTTCGCCCGACCTGCAAACCCCCACCCACTCAGCACAGCGCGGCGCACGTCATGTTGTGTATCTACTCGAAAGGCCACAGCAGGCACGCGGCAATCCTCATCGACTAGCTCCTGCCCTGCCGCATAATCAGTCGTCACACAGGCCGTGCCACAGGCCATCGACTCGGCGATTGGATATCCAAATCCTTCCCCGCCAGTCGGCAGAATCGTCACATCACAGGCCGAGTATCTCTGTGCGAGCTGCTCATCCGTCAGATCGAGCGTCACTTCAACCGCATCGCCGACGCCATAGTCAGTGGCAAGTGCGTACAGATTCCAGTACCCGGTCATCGTATCCGTGTGCGCCCACATCTTGAACCTGTTCCCGAAATCGGCCTTCAATATGCGCGCGCACTCGAAGGCGACCGGCCAGTCTTTGCGGGCTTGATTGGCCATGTTGCAGCCAACGATGATACTCTCCAGCGGCCAGTCGAGCGTGCCACGGCGCGGGCCGATGTTGAACTTGGCCGTATCCAGGCCATGAGGCACCCAATCACAAGGCCGGTGCCGCCGCACCACATTCGCTCCCCACTCCGATGCCGCGAGCATCCGATCATATCCCTTAGCTGCCTCGACCATGCCGATCGGCAGGCCGTGTTCATCAGGACCCGTGCTATCGACCGGTACATAAGCCCACTTGAGGAAGTTGCGACCGGGACCTAGGAAGGTCGCGAGGTCTTCGCGCAGCCGGTGCGGCTGGCCAAACCAGAGCATGCGCGAGAGGTCCCAGAGAGACATGATGATTCCTGCGTCCTCGCCAGCGAAATCCTTCCAGGCTGGAAGAATGTACTCTTCGCCCCACTGGCCCTGTTCGGGGAAGGGGTAGGACATCCAAGGGTAGGATCGCTTATTGATACCCGTGAAGGGGGTACGGCCTAGCACGGCCACGCGGAATTGGGGCATCGTGCAGAGGAGTGTAGCGAGGTCGCGGCAGAGACGCGCTAGGCCGGTAGGTTGTCCGGGGCTGTCGGACACGAGCATGATCGGATTGGCGAATGGTCTGAGGTCCAGTCTCACTTCTTCTTACGCACTGACCTGGGCAGTCCCTTCTCTTTAGTCGATGCGAAGTCGTGCAACTGGCCCTTGGACATCTTGAGCAGGCCCTTATTCTTGCCGCTCAGTTTCTCGGGGTGGTGCTCGGCAATCGCCATCGCTTCACGTTGGCTCTTAGACACAGCAGGCATGTGGGTGCCCTCCTGTGTCGGAGTGTAACAAAATGCCGAGCCGGATCTTCACCTAGAAAGTCTGCCACAGTGCAGACAGCATGTCAACAGATTTTCTAGTTGATCTTTTGGATGAGGGGACAGCCGCGCGCCTTGAGCTTGTGTTCCACACGTAGTCCCTTGGAACGGGCCTCAAGGTTGTATGCAATTCTCTGCGTGAAAGCCACGGAAACGCCCAGTTCGCGGGCTATTTCGCTCAATGCGCCATGGTTCTTTTTGATCCAGTTTTGCACGCGCACTTGCTGGGGCGATAGAACACGCTGCTGACGTGGAGAGGCCAAGGCCGCCTGAGCGCTCATGAGGACAGTTTACAGGTGAAAGTCGGATTGGTCAAGCGGCGGGTACGGGTCAGGCCATTTACTCTCAGGCAGTTTGAGCCAAATATCGGCACGATCAGAACCTCTGTGCAGGAACGGCTCCCATCCGGCCATGCGGTAGCAATACCCTGGGTCACAGTGCTTAGAACGCCTCCCGGCAGTAGCCTTAGAGTTCACTCCGGTTATCATGCCGTCTGGCCATTCAGTATCTACGGCTCTGTCCCAGCAAAGAAGACATGCCGCCGCCTGTTCGATCAGTAGAGAGGAAAGGATACCGGATTCATTCCTGAATAACGTGCATTCTATAGCGCGGAGTTTATCCTTGCGCTCAGTGCCCTTAATACCGGATTCCCATTTAGGACGAAACCACACGTAGGTAGCAAGCCCTAGCGGACCTTTAGCTTTGAGCACTAAATTGTATCCAGGGCGACAAAACATCGGATGACCAATAGTCTGTCTGGAATAATGTCGATCTGCCAACTGGCGGCAGTCGGAATCGCCCTTGTGAGTGAGATACCAGTGCAATCACTCTTCCCCTAGGGCGACCAGCTCTAGCACCCAGAAGTCCGGCCCCTGCTTCATGCTCGATTCGATCTGCTCAGGCGAGATACCGGCCTCGACAGCCAGCTCCCGGTCGAAAGACTTGCGGCCACGTTGAAATCTGGCTATGGCACACAGTTCCCCGGCGCGGCAGCCGAGCTTGCCATCTTCCGTCTGGAGGTCCTGTTGCTGCAACAGCTCAATGATCTCACTCTTGACCTCCTTGAGCCGCTTTTCTACCTGGCGCAGGGAATGTGCTTCACGCAGCAGAGTATCTAGCTTGTGCTTGACGCCTTTCGAGGCCGCTTTGGTCTCGGGCAATTGCATCAGTGTTTCGTCGCTTCTCGCCATAAAAATGAACTCTACCTCATTTCACCTAGAAAGTCTATTCCTTCACCCAATGCGACATGATCTTGCCATCTGAGCGGATCGGAACGCGGCACAAATTCATCCCGGTAGAGCGGTCTACCATCACGTTATCCATGATTTCCTCCGTCGCCGCATTCACTGTCTCGGCGTCGTCCTCGGGGACTTCGGTGAGGATTTGATCGTAAATTGTCATCAAGGGAAAGGTCTCTATCCCGTACTCGCGCAGGAGGTCAAAGCGGTCTCCGAGTTCGCCGAGTGCCAACCGCATTAGGTCCGCACTGCCACCCTGGATGCCGTGGTTATTACCCTGACGCACGCCAGCCGATTGAATGTGCGAGTGATAGGACTTGACCTCGGGGATACGACGCACGCGGCCACATTGTGTCCAGGCGATGCCATATCGCCTGATCTTCGATTCCTCGGCATCCAGGTATGCCTTCGCGCCGGTATAAAAGTCAAACCAGCCGTCAATCTTGGCTTTGCATCCCGCTTCTGTTAGCCAGTCCGGGTAGGGAACTTTCACGCGAGAAAATGAATCACAAAGCTGCTCATAGAGGCCAATTTCGGTAGTGCCATAGACGATAGAAAAATTACAGGTCTTGGCACAGATCCGACGAGCCACTGGATTACTACTTGATTCGATTGAGCCGAATAGACCAAAGGCCGTTGTTTCGTGCACGTCTCCGTCATTCCGATATACCTCTAAGAGAACTGGATCGCGGGACAAGTGGGCGAGCAATCGAAGTTCGATCTGGCTCCAGTCCCGGTCCACGATTTTATGGCCTTCAGAGGCAATAAATCCGGCGCGGATCTCGGCACCGAGCTGGCTTCTTACCGGAATATTACCTAGGTTTGGCTTCTTGCTCGCCGTGCGTCCGGTCGCGGTGCGGGTAGTGAGAATTTGTGTGTGAACCCGGTACTCATCGGTCGAATGGAAGCGCCCGCACTCGGGGCAGTCTTTGCCTTTAGGATGAAATCTGGCGATACGAGGTAGGGCACGAGCATAAGTAGATTCCAGCTTGGAATGTTCGCGGTAGGAGAGTATCAGACTGACCACGGGGTGCTGCAACTTCAACTGTTCGAGCGTCTTTTTGCCCGTCGAGAACCTGTCGCCGCCTTTGGTCTTTTTGACTTTGACGCCTGCGGTTCTGTGGAGGCCCAACGTATCATAGAGTAGACTTGCGATGCGGGCTGATGACTCGACATTGAAGCCCTGGTCGGGTAGCTCGGCAATTTCATCGTCATCTTCGGCTCCATCTGTCACCTCCAGAAATCTATCCAGTGCTTCAGGCGGAATTTCGTTCGTAATGTCGGACCGCAGTTCGGCCATACGGGCGGTCAATCGGCTGGATAGCTCTCTGAAGTGGTCGGGGTCGATTCGCCAGCCGTATCGCATGATCTTTCGGACCATAGGGATAGGTAAGAGATCAAGGCGGCGCACGTTTTCTGGATCGGGTCGGTCTGGGAGTTCAACGCCGCCGTAGAGTGACATTCCTTCCTTTCTATCTCACGCATAACCTTGACTAAGCTAACGCCCTGTACGGATCGGATTCTCATTGGTTTACTCCATCCATGACACACAACCTTTCGTTGAGCACGCGGCATGCATATGACCATTCACCGCTGCGACCGAGTAGCGCAGTGTGCCACCACATTCCGCTGGACACGGCAATTCACCACGTCCACCACTGCCTTGCCCAAGACCTGCGTCTTTTGCGTGCTCATGAGCTGCTTTCAGACACTTGCTGACCTTCACGAAGGATTCATCCTGCGCCTTCAGAGTAGCTTCGGCTTCTTCGCGTGTGGTAAACTTGCGGCTGGAGCATGTCACCTCGCAGCCTTTCTCATCCATAGCTAGGCAGGGCAAGCGAGTAGCCCAGCCGAAGTCGGACCCACCCACGAGTTGTCGCACATTAACACCGGCTTTGCAGAGGGTGTTATATACCCCAGTGAAATGGACACAATCACCCATTTCTTTCTCGATCTGTTTCTCTCGGCGCTGTTCTTTGGTCATCATGTCACGCACCACTCCTCTCTCACTATGCGCTTCCGCTCGCCCTCCAGCCAACCTGCCAGCCGCAACGTCCAGTCGGCGTCTCCGCACGCATACTTGACCTGCCGCTCCAGTGGCGCATGAACGATGGATCGTCGAGGCATCCGCCCTACCGCTCGTTCGATCTCATCTAGCCACGGTTGGCCGATCAGCCGTGGTTTCTCTGTGCCCTTATCCTGTTTGGGCTTTTCCCAGGGATCATAGTCTGTGGGCAAGTGTTCCAGCACACGCCGTAATACGGCCTCGGCCTCATGTGGCTTGTTGACACTCATGTCTTTCCGATGGCCTTTACCGCAAGTGGGACATCCTTTGCCTATCGGGTGTGGCTGGAACGTACACATCTCCATGCTGACGTGGGCCAGAGCCTCGGCGAGCCAGGTCTCTAGCTGGGCCTTCGAGTGCGGCGTGACCACTTCATCATAGGAAGTCATCTTGTAGCCGAAGACACGATACACGGCAGCCTTCAAGCCTTGGGGTAAATTTCCAAGGTGGTAGAGTTCCTGCATCGTATCCCTAAAACCACGAAAGTGAATCCCCAGACGGTCACATACATCCAGGTCGAAACTTGCATTATGAAAAGCCGCTGATCTTCCGCCCATACGATCTAAAAGTCGCCCCACGGTCGAACGATCTTCGGCTAGGACCATATAGCCCCGTCCCTTACCCGTCGCAAATTGAATTGAATACGGTTTGCCCTCGTCGGTTTCGGTGTCCACGGCCACCCACTGGGGGATGTCGATGGCTCTCCAGTCCGAGTCATGTTTAAGGAGTTCATACTTTGGTCCGGCCCACGGCACGCTGTCATCGTCGGGAAGATGCCAGCGTCCTCTCATCCACATGCCCAACCGCTCCCAATCTTCGAGCATGGGCGTCATGTATCTCGTCTCGTGCAGTCCAGCGGCCGGATGGTACATCGGCGCCACCCACGTAGAACCGATCAGCCGGGGAAAGCCGTGCTCCAGTTCCAGGTCTATGTCCGGGAACATGCTGCACGCCGTCGCGCCGCATAAGACAACGATCTTCGGATCGACTGTGGCTAGTTCCTCGCGTAGGTGATTCTCGGCGCAGCATTGAGTGAGAGCTTCGCTGGGTCGCACGTCCACGCCATTCCTCTCCTGCCTGCACTGCACCATATTTGTCACAAAGACTTCGCTGCGATCCAGACCGGCGAGGCGCAGGTATGTTTCGTCGAGTTCCTGGCCCGCCTTGCCGCAGAATGGAATGCCGGTTTTCGCTTCGTTCCAGCCGGGTCCTTCGCCCACAATGGCAATCCGCGCGTCCAGTGGACCGTTCGGCAGGACTTGACGGTGCGTGTGCGGGCACAAGGCGCAGCGGGAGTAGGACCAGTGGTGCATCAGTACATGAGCCTGTAAAGCAAATCTTCCAGTGTGGAACGAGTCCAACCTTCGGACTTCTTAAAAAACGCGTATTCTTTCAGTCCGATCCATCTTCTATCAAATACTTTCCACCGAAGATGACCGCCGACCACTTTGAAACCATCAGACATTTCTAAGATTTCTGGCACACAGCCTCCACGATATTCTCCGCAGTCTTCTTGCCGATCCTGCACCCTACCTGCATCCACCTGGACACGTCCGCATCGGCCATATCGCGCGCCGACTCGAAACTGGCCGCGACATCTATTGCCCGAGAATCTATCCCAGGCAACTGCGCCGCCCACTTTTCCTTGAGCGTCGGCTCGCGATGAAACACGACTGCCCGGTGGCCGCGCTGGACTCTCGTATCTGGCGGCGGCGCATAGATACTGTCTAGGCTCTTGTGCTCGTCGTAGGGCTTCTGCCACCAAGAATAGAGGTCGGCGATCTGAGCGCAGGTTTCCTCTTCGTCGGCGGTGCGGCGGATACGCAGACCAGCCAACTGTTCGAGAGAGCAGAGGAAGCGATCCACCTCGGAGTAGCGATGCGAGCCTCGCGAGGTGCGCCAAGATCCATTCATGATCTCTACGAACCCAGTGCCGCGTTGCCTACGCCAAATTCCCTCGATCACCAGCACGCATACGTCATAGCAACTGGTCATGCGGGAGAGCTGCTGGCCGGCCAGTCGGCGGTCGCGCATTGAGGCCAGCATATCGGGTATTGCCTTCCTTTCCACACCAATCAAAATAGTGCCCACTGGACCTTCACCTGTAAACTGGAAATCGGCGTCGAGTTGGCCTGCGATCTCTGCGTCCACTCCTAGTCCTCGTAGTCCTGTGAGCAGTTCTCTCGACCCAACCCGCGCATCGACCAGGATCACCTTTGTCGATCTCCCCAGATCTTCCTTCGTAAAAGCTCCGAAAATGCCTGTAAAGCCTTAGCTTCCTTTTGATCTTTAACGCTCCCACGTTTCATCATTTCGTCGATAAGTTCCACAGTTTTATGGTAGAAAGTCAAATCGGTCGTGATAAGAATCGGACCTATGGAGAAATTCATGCGTCGCCTCTCTTCACCAGATCGTCCAGTAAATCTCGTGCCTCCAGAATCACAATCCCGGCCTCGACCCGCATGCCGATCCCGTACCAGACTCGATAGGGTGCCAGCCGCACATACACCCGCAGTGCCTTGAGCTTCTTATCCCGATATAGCCCTCGCACGAACGCCAGTTCATCCGCCGTCGTCCAGATCGGTGACTCGAAAGGGACGCTCATAGGGCAACGCTCCGGCCTAGAAATGAGCCGAGGGATCGTAGGCAGCATCGGGCGGGTCCTCGTTGTCCAGGAAGATGCAGCGGTCGATCTGCACATCCCGGATCTCTCCCTGCGGACGCAATTCCATCGTCGCGGCGGCAATTGCCTCGTCGCGCGTGTTGGCAGTATACTTGCCGCCGATCTCGATCACGGCTGTTAGTCGGATGTCGTATTCGTAGGCCATCTGTCTCCTTATTCGATCACCATGCAGTCGAACGATCCGCAATTGGAGCATGACCAAGTTCGATCCGGGTTGGAAAGCTGCGCCATATACTCTTTGTGAGTCAGCACGCTAATATGCCCGCAGTGCCGATCCCACAGCATAATGGGCACTCTCTTGTAGGTCTCAGCCGCGCCTTTTGGGCGGAATAAGATATTGAATTTCTCCTGAAATAGCAGGCACTTTATCGAGTTCCAGCGTTCACGCTCCGGGTCGGAACCGAGAGTTAGTTGCCACTTGATCTGATCGTCTGGTGAGAAGGCTATGTCCTTGAACTTAAGAACGATGTGAATGTTTTGACTCTTGGAGTGCCACGCTGAAATCTCTGGGTAACCAACTTGCTTCTGGAGGAAGTCAAACGCCCCAACAAACTGCTTGTGCTTCTCTACCTCATCCAGATCAATAAAGAGTTCGTTTGGGCCTGCGAACAGCACATCGGATTTGACAGACTGGGCCAAATGAATAGCCTTACTTTCGGCAGTAGCAAGAGCCTCAGCCGTGATATTCTGGATAGCTACGATCTGGCTCACAACGGTCAGTCCTCCGGCCGCAATTGGGCCATCAAGTTCGCATATGTGATCGATTCACCGGTCAGAACCTCGTTGACCCCGGCGAGTCCCACGTTGTCCTGACTTTCGTAGATGTCGAGAGAGAAACTGTCGATATAGGTCTCGTCTTTCGACAGTTTCTTCTTCTGGTCGAAGTTCATGCGGACCAGCGTTGTTGTGGTGTAACCAAGATGCGGCGGTCCATCCGGCTTAGTAAAATTCAAGCGGTCGTCGCCCTTGTATGCGTCCCGCTCCCAGAACGTGAGGATGAGAGTTTTATGGCTCAAGCCATCCATCAAGTCGGTCCAGTCCTGCTTCGGCGGACCCCAGACCCGGCTTTTACCCGCGCCTTGTTTCTTCCCAAAGTGCGAGAAACTGATCCAGTCCCAGACTTGGCTGCCTGTCTCGACAATGATCGGATCAATTTGCGGATCAGCGCCCAGAGCCACGGCCGCCTGTATGAACTTCCGGTATACGTCCGTGTATATGGCCTGTATCTTGGCATTATCGGCGTCCTTTTCCCTGTCGAGCTGTGCAATCTCCAGAGCTTTTGACTGCTCGATGAAGTCGTGCTGGTTAATGAAGGGCAATTCCAGGCCGAGCGCCTCGCAGGTCTCGCGAACGGTCTTTCGAGTCTTCCTGTCGCACACTAGCCAGCCGGGGATCTTGCCGCGCTCGGCAGCGTATTCGCCAGCGGTCGCGCAGAGCCGGGTCTTGCCGGTCGATTCCGCTCCAAATATGCCAATCGAGGGAGCCTCGCGACCAGAGAAGTCGCGCGAGAAACCGGATGGGGTGGAGGTTTTAGACGCCAATTTGCATGCTCCCGTTGAGCGGAATGTTGAACAGCATACCGTCTGAATCTTCCAGCGCGGAAGATCCATAGCCTCGAAATGGCGCTCGGGCGATGTCGCGTGTGATCTGGCCGCTCTGCCAAAATCTGGTCACAGTGACGTTATGCCCTACTCGGGTGCGACTCTTGTCGCGGCCTGCTTGACTATCTTCCACCACGATTCCACCTCACCTTCCGTAAATTCGACCACTGTCTCTGTAGCCTGCGGTTGATACGGCCTACTGTAGTCCCCCAGCACGAAGCAGATATCGTACTGAACCTGCTTCAGTCCGCTCATCGCGCAATACGCCAGCCCCTGCTTCAGATACATCCACATGCCACCGATGCTCTGCGCCTTCTTCGTCGTCTGCTTGCATTCCCAGATCCTCTCCGGGTCGAACATCAGACCGTCCGGCGTGCCATAGATCCCATCGCGACATAGCTCGTATGGCTGCCACACCAACTCGTGCTCGGCATACATGCTTGCCCGCAACTCCTCCCAGGCGACCCCTAGCGCGGGCATCAGAGGATAGACTGTATCGCTGAATCTAACGAACGGGAAGTCGTCGGCATCGTCGTCTGAGAGCTTGCCCGCTGCTACGCCTAGAGCCTTGTTGACAGCCTGGACATGCACTCCCTTGGACCTGGGAATCTGCGGCCAGTCACGCCGGGTCCGGTTTTGCATTTGCTCTGGCGTGATCACGATAGGCCGCTCGGACAGTATCTTCAAGATATTTGGGCCGAAGTCTCCACCGCTCGGCTCCCACACGGTTGAACATCTCGTGGCCGGAAAGGAATTACAGCCACTTTGAGGGAGTCTATTCGGCGGGGAACGTGGTCACGCCGTCTTCGTACGTCCCACCCAGGGTCGCCACCGCTCCGGCCAGCCAGTCGTCATCCTTGATGAGCTTCTGCGCCTCGGGCAGCCCCTTGTACTTGCCCTTGGTGAACACATTGGTGAAGAAGCCCACCAGCGCGTTCTTGCTCTTGATCGCGTTCTTCTCCCCGGCCTTGAGCTTGGCCACTTCGCCCAGCACATGCATGGCCAGGTCCTCGCCGGTCAGCGCCGGTTCGTCGGTCGCTTTGCCGTTGGCCTTGCCGCCCTTGGGCTTGGCATCGCCACCTGATAGGTAGTTCGGGTTGAGCCACTTGTCGGCGACTTTGTACGTGACAGTGCCGCCATCCTTCGCTGGCTTGGTCGAGAGTCTGGTGCCAAACTTCTCGTTGCACTCCTTGCCGGTTCGTGTCGCCAGCGTGAACTTCAGACCCACATAGTCCTCGGCCCACGATTTGTCCATGACTGCCTTCGGAAAGCCGCTCTTGGTTAGGCTCTCCATCAGCACCATCATGCCGCACGACTTATTGAACTGAGCACCTTCCTCGACGCAGTAGATCGTGTTGCCTTCCGCATCGACGCCCGCGCCCATGTCTTCTGGCTCGTCGCCGGGGCTGTCGGCCTTTCCTGGATGGAACAGTTCGAGCGACTTTTCGCCGAAGCTAAACGGAATCTCGATGTTGTCTGCGCCGCGCACTACGTCTCCGTCCGCATCAAGAACCTGTGTGTCGAACACAAGATAGGTCTGATTGGGACGAAAATCCGTCTTCATGTTTTGGAATTTGGCTCCGAAGACTAAGTAGTTGCCGGCCTCGATTGAACTGCCACCCTGCAAAGCCTTGTCAGGGTTCATTGACGCTCTGGGCATATATCTGTCTACTGCTCCTTTGTTAGATTGATCCGCCTGCCGTTCATGCGCCTGGGGACCGCCACATCATAGCACCGACTCACTGAATGACCGAGTGTAAGACTTTCTAGGTGAAAGTGTCAAGAGAAAAATGCACAGACGGTCAATTTAATTTTGGCAACGGTGTAGGGATCTGGTCTTCGCGGCGCACGCGGAACCATCTTGGCATGTGCTGTTCGGCTTTTCCCTTGAACCAGGTCCAGCCATCGTCAATTAAGTAGCTCGTGCCACGATCATCGAAATCCCGATTGATCCGGCCCGCCGACTGCACAAGGTCCTGTGCGGCCAAGTAGTCCTCGTAGCTCGGATCGTTGGCCCGCCGCGCCTGCATGATCTTCGAGCGCATGTCCTTAGTAGGGATCTTCGCGATGATCTGATATTCAGCGGCGCGACCTTTGAAGTCCCAACCTGTGCCAAATGACGGCGAGATCAGCAGCGAGTCCGCCGGCCCCTTGACATGCTTCTCGAAGGCTTCTCTGGCATTCTGACTATCCGGGTCCGCTGCGCCATTGACGTTGATGTGCTTCAGTCCCTCGCGGCGCAAGTAGTCCGCGACCTGTTTCGCCCGCACGTAGCTGACCGTATGGTCGATACCTCGCCGATCCGAATAGAGCTTCGTGATCTCCACTTGGCGATCAAGCCAGCGCTTCTCGCCTTCGCCAGCCAGCTTGCTGTTCACTCTGACAGTGGGCACCCATATCACCGGCCCGTTCGCTGCCGGGAACTGCCTGCCCCACTCTTTGAAGTCGCAATCCTTCTGCGGTATACCTAGCAGCCCAAGTGTCTTTGGGCGCAAGGTCGCCGACATCAGGATCACTCGCGGCACGAAGCGAAACAGCTTCTCTCTATACTTCCCCGGCCAGATGCACTCGAACTTCCACTCGCGGCCTTCATCTTTGCCGTCCTCACGGGTGATGACCCAATTGGAATCTAGCTTGGCCATGCGTTCGCACCGCTCGACCAGCCATTCGGCTCGGCGTAAGTCGCGCGCGTGTCTGTCTCGGGCGTGGCCGAACTTGGGTGGGGCGATGGACTTCAGAGAGGTATATCGGGCGAATGCAGCCTCGGCTAGTCGGCTCGACAGTTCGACCCATACATCGAGGTCTTCGCCGGGAGCACTGCTCAGTCTGACACCCGCCTCCCGGATCTCTCGCTCGGATACTGTGAAGTCCAGGGCGCGGGAAAGCCATTCGGCCGCGAGTCCGGCCTCGTCGCAGATCAGTGTCTCGGGCGCACGCATGCCTTGGCCCTTTTCGTTGACCGACAGCCAGTAGGCATAGGACGTGCATACGATGTCCGAGTCCTGCTGTGCACGGAACTTCGCCAGATAGGGACAGCCGCCTTTGTCTTTACAGCCCAGTCTGCCGCCGTCTTCGCAGGTGCCGCCTTCCCAGCAGGCGAAGTTCGATCGGCCACGAATATCGACCATGCCAGGAAACTCCTGGTCTGCATATTGGTCTTGCAGGCCGAGGGTGGCCGTGAGGATGACCGTGCGCCCGCCGAGGAGCTTAGCTAGGGCATATGCGATGGCCGACTTGCCGACGCCGGGTGGTGCGCCCAAACCAACGAAGCGCTTGTCCGTCGTCAGAGCGTACTCTATGGCTTCCTCTTGAGCGGGGCGAAATTGGTCAAACTGTGGCGGGAACCCGAGATCGTGTGGTGTCATTGACCTCTACTGCCGGGGCCTCGAACCTGTCGCGGCGGCGCATCTCAGCCAGGATCATGGGAATGAGGATTCGGCGACGGAGATTATCAGCGCCAGTGAGGTCTTTGAATCTCTGTCCCCCGCCTAATTCTGAATACGCAGGCGCAGCATTAACAGCGGCGGGATCATTTGCCAGCATATAGTGGCCACCAAACCAATGGGAGTTCTCTCCCATATAGGGATGATCCGCCGTATAGAATCCTCGTAGGCAGCAGCACGAACAGTACGATAGTTTTCCATCCTGAGTGTGTGCTAGGAGATCGGCGAGCACTTGATTCGTAAAATTCTTCCGCAAATGTGCGCGGATTAGTTCCTTGCGCTGTTGATGAAGTGTCATAGGGGTCCTCTATTTCTTCTTTTTCGGTGCACTCGCCTTCTTCACTTTAGCAGCCTTGGGAGCCGCTTTCGACTTCGCTGCCTTCATCCCGACTGCACTATCGAACAGCTCTCTGGCTCTGCGATCCGACCCTTCGCCTTTCATCCAGGTGCCCGCGAAGTATTCCGCGAAGGCCACCGCAGGCTTGGGATATGCAGCCGCCGATACCGCCTCGAAGAACTCCGCGATTTCGCTCTTGGCGCGCGGCGTGCTGGTCGTCTCGACGCCCTTCTCCTTGGCCGCTTTCTCGACGTGCTTGGCCTTCACCGTAGCGGGCTTGTGCTTGTTCGGATCGTATAGCGGCACCTTGGGCGTGGGATTGTGCCCGCGTTTGGACTTCCTCTCAGCCTTCTCCTCTTCCTCCTCTTTGGCCAGTTCGACCGCGCGTGTGCCGATCTCCTCGCGCTTATCGGCAGGCATGGCCATGAGCTTCAGCGCGGCCTCCAGCGAGGTCAGTTCGCCCGAGTCGATCTTGGCTTTGACATCGGCTGGTGCATGCAAGAGCTTTTGATACTCCGAGACGCGCGACTCCAGGATGCCAAGATACTCCGCGACCTTCTTGCCACCGCCCCGCCCGCGCCAGCCATTGCGGTCAAATGCTTCCTGGACGATGTGCGCCATGTCGAGCAGCGAGTTTTGCGTGCGGTGGATATTGGCAGATGTGGCCAGTTTGAACAGATCGAGGTTTGGATCGACCAGCACGCACCAAACCTGCATGTTCGGCATGCCATTCTCACGGATGGTAGCAATGGCCTCAACCCGGCAGCCGCCGTCGATATACTCATACGTAGTCACATCGTCTTCGGTCTTCTCGACGATCAGTACCGGCAATTCCTGCCCATTGGCCACAATCGAAGCCGCCATCGACTTGACCCTGGCCGCGCGGTCTTCGGGACGCTCGGCCGGACGAGCCTTTTCATTGGCCTCATTGGCGGTCAGTTGCTCGGGTGCGAGGTAGATATTTTGATTTAGCTGTTCCATTACTTTCTCCTCTTATGTTTTTCCTTATCGGCTTTATCAGCGCTGGGGGATGGCATCGGTCCTTCGCCGCATTCCTCGCAGGCCACATTGCGTCCCATATCCGATTGGATGGCCCCACACCAAGAACATCTAACTTCGTCGGGTGTCTCTTCTTGTTTCATATATTCGTCTTTTTCCAGCCTGGAATCTTCGGCTGCTCGGCCTAGTATGCGGCCTTCTAGGTGAATATGTCAACTAGAAACTTGATCGCTTGCCCGAGTGAGCCTAAATCGCTATACTCTATCGAGATCGGTTCGCGGCCGGTCGTTAGCGCTGGGGTCTGGTAGGTGCTTTTATCCTACTCAAGTACCCCAGGCCCAGCGCGCTTTTGGTCAGGAGTAGGAGTGAGTTAGTGTCAACTAAATCGAGTCCACAAGAGCTTTGGAATCAACTATCTGAACATCTGAATAAGTGGTATCACCAACCTGATCTTGAAGCACTGAAGATTAGCCTATGTGCCGCCGTCACGCATTACTACCCGCAAGAGCTTCCGTTCTGGCTGCTGATTATCGGCAAGTCCGGCACCGGCAAGACGGCAATTGCTATCCAAGCACTCCAGCAGCTACCTGATGCGAAGATCATTGGACGTGTGACTCCATCTTGCTTTCTATCGAGCAAGGAAAAGGGTGGTAAGGAGAATAGTCTACTGTTTCGCGGCGATGGCGGTGGGCACTCCCAAATCTGGCTATTCAAGGACTTCACCACGTTTGGCTCCATGCGCTTTGAAGCCCGCGCCGAGGTAGCGGCTCAGTTGCGCGAGATATGGGACGGTGAGAACAGCAGCGATACGGGCGCGGGGGCACACCATTGGATCGGCAAGGTAACCGCTATAGCCGCTGCTACGCCCGAGTTCGAGGAATACTGGGCCGCGCTTAGGAACCTAGGCGACCGCTTTACTACGGTGCGCTGGCGTGAACCCTCGGAGTCCGATCCTGCGTTTAAGAAGTCGCGTGCCCAGGCGGGGCATCAAGACGAAATCCGCACGCGCGTACATGAGATCGTTCATCTCCTCTATAGGGACAAGACCCAGGGCGCGCAGATGCCTGAAGGTCCCATGATGGACCGCATTGATACTCTAGCCGAAATCGTGGCTCAGATGCGCGTTCATGTGGTCCGCGAGTCAGATAACGGAAGGTCAATCCTACGCATACCTGAAGCTGAGTTTCCCACGCGGCTATCTATGTCATTTTCACAATTGATCCGCACACACATGGATATCATGCACAAAATTGAAGCCGATGAATCCGACTTCTCCCTAGCCCGCCGTCTCGCCTTTGATACCGTTCCCCCGATCCGGCGCAAGATTCTGGAGTATGTGCCACACGATGGGGAAGTCACATACGGACAGATCCTGCACTCGACCCGGCTACCACGCAATAGCCTCATGCGCCAGATTGAAGAAATGGTCTGCTTGGGCATCCTTCAAGAGTCTCTTTCGGGCACTAATGAATGGTCCTCCAGGCGGGCATCTCTGGAGCCAGATTTCAAGGTGAAGTTAGACAAGGCTCAGGCGACCTTCCGCGCCAATGCCGCAATTGCCCTAGTTCCCAGGCGTGGACGCAAAGCCAGCCTCAATCCAGATAAAGCTGCGTATTCAGATTAACTTAGACTGAATATGAACAAAGGTTAATTGTTGGCCCATCTCTCCCCACCCCTGACACTCTATATGTTTAGTTTTACGTGTGTGTATAGGTGGGATAACAATTAGGGGGTGGAGGGGGAAGGCTGTTTCCGCCCTGGAAGAACAATCAAATCCGTGGCCGCCTTGCCTGCCCTCAGTTCGAGCTGACTGCCAAGGTATCGCTCGGTGGTCTGTATGCTCGCGTGGCCGAGGATCTTCTGGATCTGATCGAGGCCCGCACCCGCGAGTAGCATTTGTCGGGCACAGGTGCGCCTGAGATCGTGCGGACGTACTTCGCCCAGGCCAGCCGCGCGTGCGGTATCTCGGACGATGGCATAGATAGTGTCGGGTGTGAAATCGAAGATGCGGCTCATAGGCTGCACACTCGGCATACTTCGCCCTGTTTGCCGTCCCCGCGTATTGTGCGCCCGTTAGAGAACTCACGCGCCAAGCTGACCAGATCACTAGGCCATGTGTCTCGGCCCGGTGAGCGGAACGTATGGCCGAATTTAGCCTCTTGCGCTGCTGCTTCCCAGTACAGATGTCGATAGTCTCGCCAGAGGTCGCGCCATTCGCTGATCCGTTGGTGATAGCAGCGAGCACAGTCAGTGCGGCGTGGAATCTCGATCTCGCGCCGCTTTAGATAGTCTTTGACATCCGTAATGCCCCATCCCCACTCACGGAACGGAAAACATGATTGAACCAAATCCCCATAGATTCCTTCGCGTTCGTCCTCATCGGCACGAAGGCCGACGTGCATCAGGATCGGAGCGTTCTTGACGCACCATGCGATAGTCGGCTCAATCTTGAGGATGCGCGTACACCACCGCTGCCGGAAGTTTGGCAGTGCCTTCTGAATCTCGATTAGGCCGTTGAGCGTAACATTGCTATTCGTCACGCGGATAAAGGGCTTGCCGAGAATGCGCTCCAAATTGCGCCAGTGTTCGATCATAGGAGGCAGTTCGTCGCCCGTTGGCGTAATGAGATACTCCCAGTCTGTATTTGGTTCGACTTCTTTGAGTCTCAACGCGAGCGCAACCGAATCCTTGCCCCCGCTGACTCCTATGACGTAACGCATGCGCCCTCCGGTTGTTCAAGCGTGTGGGCGCATGTGCAGCCCCAATTTGACTGCCAACACCCCTCACAGATCCAATGTGGTTCGTTATTCATATCGGGTCGTGCCGCGAGTATCAGACGCCGTCCGCACTGGCAGATTCTTCGATTCTGCATTCATCCCTCCAAGCGTTCATATATTCGGCTACCCAATCCGGCGCAGGCACACTTCTCACTCGCCCGCCCTTCCCGCGTATGTCCGTCCACACCCACCGCCCGCCGCGCTGCTGCCATTGCTCCCACTCCAAGGCGCATACTTCCGCGCGTCTGAGCCCGCAGCCGACCATGCACGCGATTAGAGCCTTATTGCGGGGTCCTGCCGCAGCATCGAGCAGCATTTCGACCGCGCCCAGTTCCAGCCAGTTGCCCAGCCGCTCGCCCGAACGCTTGACGCCCCGTATGCGCTCCAGCGCGCCCAGCTCCACGTCCGACACGAGGCCGCGCGCATTGGCCTCTCTAGCGAGCAGCCGCACGGCCGCCAGAGCCACGTTGATCGTCACCGGCCCCGCGCGCTGCCGCTTGAGCGATATGAGCCAGGCTTGGACGCCCGAACGATCTAGCGGCAGGCCCGAGCCTAGGAATAGCCGTATCGACCGCGCGTAGTTCCGTCTGGACGCTGGACTGCCTAGGCCCATGACTGCCAAGTCGGCCAGATTGGCCAGCGTGGGGGCTAGGGCGACGCTGGACGCGCTGACTAGGGCCAAGCCACCCATTCAGGCATCCCCCTTTGGCTTGAGCGTGTCTGATAACCACCCGGTCCCGACCGTACAGGCATACTTAAGCCAACACGGATGGCATAGCGCGTGTATCTCGGCGGTTGGCCCGCGAGATAGGCCGATAGTGGCCAGGAACGTATTGCACAAATAACAGCGGAGCTTCATGTCCCCTCCGCATGATTCTGCCCACATATGCAGCAGTGTCCATACTGCGGACAAAACTCACACCAGTACTCAGGCTCCCTGCCGCGCGTGATTGCTTCATCGGCCAGTTTTTCACGCAACATCTCGACCTGATACGGGCTCAAGTGAAAGTCTGCTACCTCGGTCAGATGTGCATATGTCTGCCCGCGCGCGCCTTCAGGCCGATCAGACGCACCTCTGCCCGCGAGTATGGCCGGCCGTTCGAGATAGGCATCTAGCAGCCGTGTGTCGTGCGGTATAGCCTGCAAGAGTTCTGCGTGTACACGCGACTGGCGCATCTTTCGGCGTCTGTACGCGCGGGATAGCTTCCATAGAATCGAGTCAAGCAGTCGCAGCATATACGGGTGCCTCCTCTAATAGTTCGATTAGTTTATCCGCCATACGAGAATAGGCCGCCTCCGTCGCCCACGCCGCCTCCGCCGCCGCCCCCGCCGCCGCCGCCGCCGCCCCCACCGCCGCCACCCCCGACGCCGCCGCACCACCCAC